>Ga0208182_1000177_pt1 | contig 56541 bp, 50 predicted proteins | sample MalvireepMed_906_FD_184248 | JGI IMG/M metagenome (GOLD analysis project Ga0208182, IMG submission 184248) | Marine viral communities from the Global Malaspina Expedition - Malaspina viral metaG DeepMed_906 (SPAdes) (version 2) | ecosystem: Environmental > Aquatic > Marine > Oceanic | place...
ATCTGACTTATCAAGCCACCTACGCTCGCTTTACGCCCAGTAATTCCGATTAACGCTTGCACCCTCTGTATTACCGCGGCTGCTGGCACAGAGTTAGCCGGTGCTTATTCTGCAGCTAATGTCATCGCTAACGGGTATTAACCGTTAGGTCTTCTTCACTGCTTAAAGTGCTTTACAACCAAAAGGCCTTCTTCACACACGCGGCATGGCTGGATCAGGGTTGCCCCCATTGTCCAATATTCCCCACTGCTGCCTCCCGTAGGAGTCCGGGCCGTGTCTCAGTCCCGGTGTGGCTGATCATCCTCTCAGACCAGCTACAGATCGTCGCCTTGGTAGGCCTTTACCCCACCAACTAGCTAATCCGACTTAGGCTCATCTAATAGCGAGAGCAACAAGTTGCCCCCTTTCTCCCGTAGGTCGTATGCGGTATTAATTCGAGTTTCCCCGAGCTATCCCCCACTACTAGGTAGATTCCTAAGTGTTACTCACCCGTCCGCCGCTCGACGCCTACCAGCAAGCTGGTATCGTTTCCGCTCGACTTGCATGTGTTAAGCCTGCCGCCAGCGTTCAATCTGAGCCATGATCAAACTCTTCAGTTTAATCTTGCTTGAAGTCTTCACTATAAATAGTAAGATGACTTCTAATCTTGGCTCATCTAATCTAGCATTTGCTTAAAATTATGTTCGTAATGAATTAACTTTGAGTTTTTCTGCTGATTAAATGATAATTTTTATAGTTGGTGTTCTACCGTAAAGATAGTCGACCAACTTTATTTTTTAGCATTCTGAATCAGCAAAAATCCACACAAGTTGTTCTTTAGTTATGCTTTTAAATAGTTTCAATCACTGTCGTCCAGTCATCGATATATAGGGTATTACTAACGCTATCTGCCTTTTCCGTTGCCGGTTAAGCTATCTAGCGAGCCGACTATCTTATCATATTGATTTGAATTGTCAAGACTTTTTATAATTTGTTTCGCCAGGTTAACTGGGTTATTAATGTGTAATCTGCACATCTCTCACTGCCAGTCCGTCTGATGAGGGCGTATTATAGACCCTTTATTTATTTAGTCAAGAAGTATTTTTAATTAGTTTGAAATAACTTAATCGCTTAAGCTTCCTCACCACTTCCCTTTCGACTGGGACGCATTATACGCAGGTTTAAGGCTGGGTCAAGGATTATTTCGAGGGTCTTGCTCACTGCCTTGGCAAACATCAAATTGTAGAGATATTCCAATGGTTTATGCACTTCAATGATTTTACTTATTTGACAATAGTTACGCAAAATAGGGTTTGCACTAGTTATCTAAGACCCCCCCCTTAGTTTGGATGTACATTTCGTTCAGAAACATAATGAATGGCTATTATGCAAGGATAAAACGTATCTGATAGTAGGATATTCTTCAATATAGTTGATCCAATTTAAGAGTGGTACAAGGCGACCGAGTGCAGATGTATACGTCATACTTCAAGCGAGGTTAACGCTGTAACGCTTTTTTAGTGGATTGACTATAACACCATGTTTTTATAGTAAATAACGTATAAAAAAAGGGACTCACCTATTGGCAAGTCCCTTTTTTTATCTCAGTAACGTTCATATTTACACTTACATCTTTGCTTTGATCGTAGTCACAATACCAGATAACGCATAAATGATACCGATCGCCAAGATACCAACAGGTATATCATAAAGCATAATACTCATGACCAGTACGCCAATGATAAGCACCACAAAGGGTACTTTCTTTTTATCAAACTCTTTAAAGCTGTAGTACTTAACATTACTGACCATAAGCAGACCACAAATGACCACCCACGCTGCGAACAAAAACATGATCGCCGTATCGTACTGACCAATCCATTCGTTATGATCAACTGCCACCATAACAGCAGAGGTTACTAGAATGGCGGCAAGCGGACTGGCCAAACCAACGAAGTATTTTTTATCGACAATGCCCACCTGCACATTGAAGCGTGCAAGACGAAAGGCAGCACAGGCAGTAAAGACGAACGCACAACCAATCCCAATACGACCCAGCGGCTCTAGCGCAAAGCTATAAACCAACATAGCAGGGGCCACACCAAATGCGAGCATATCTGCTAATGAATCATATTGCTCGCCAAACGGGCTTTGGGCATTCAGCATACGGGCAACGCGGCCGTCGGCACCATCTAGAATACCTGATAAAAAGATAGCCAAAGCCGCCTTGTAAAACTCGCCTTGCGTACTTGCCAAAATTGAATAAAATCCTGATAGCAGTGACAAAGTGGTAATCAAATTAGGCGCTAAATAGACACCGCGACTGACCACACGCTTACCTTCCGCAACCTCTGCCTCGACGACCTCAAAGGTCAAACCATCATAATTGTCATTGTCTGCTAGACGAATATTAAACTCATGCTCATCCATGTATGGAGGCTGGGTCGCTGCATTGTCCTGCAACGCTCCCTCTTTTGGTGACATGTTATTTGGTTCGCCTTCAGGTGGCTGCATATTCGTCATCTTGATATCCTTATTGGCCAATATTGCTGTTCACTGACATCATCTACTGACGTCACTATTCACCAACCAGCCAGCGTACATTGGTCGCACTGTCAGGTGTTAAGTCTGGCGCATCTTCTACTTTTAGTACTGGCTGCAAGAAACGTAATATCTCGCGAGCATGATTATCAAACTGCCATGGCGGATTGATAACCAGTAGACCTGTACCGTTCAGACCGACGGCCACATCATTAGGATAAATATTTAGCTCACAAACCAGTTGACGACGCATCTCGGTACGCTTGAGCTTTTTATAAAACAACTCAACCGCTTCGATATTTTTGATTGGGAACCACAGCGCATAAGTACCTTGTGGCCATTTTTTATAAGCCGAGACTAATAAATCGATCAGGCGCGTAAAGTCTTTATGCTCTTGCTCAAAAGGAGGATCAAGGAAAATCAAACCGCGCTTTTCCTTTGGAGGAATAACAGCGGTGATACCTTCAAAAGCATCACGATGCTGGATACCAATTGGCAACTTATATAGCTGATAGTTCAATGCATCATATTCAGTCGCTTTGGCTTCAAAAGCTTCGGCGCGTACTCTAGCATCAGGTTTTTTAGCGGCGGTTTTTTCGACATGATGAGCAATCCACCACGGCGAACCCGGATAGACTTTATTGTCGTAAGTGAATTTGGCTTGTTTAATGCCTTCCATATAATCTTTGACAGCGGCTGGTGCTTTTTCAGTATCTGCTTTCAAAAAAGCCTGAATACCGCCTTTGGCCTCCCCTGTCTTGCGCGCTTCTTCACTGCTTAGTGAATACAGTCCGCGGCCACCATAAGCGTCAAGCACATAAAACGGTTTGTTTTTTTGCCCCAATTGATTGAGCAGTTGTACCAATAAAATGTGTTTAACCACATCAGCAAAGTTACCAGCGTGGTAGGCGTGTTTATAGTTCATAATCTCAAAAGTTTAAATAAGAAAAATTGCATCTATGGTAGCATAGGCGGAGTAAAATATAATGTGGTTTTGGTAAGCCTTTCGATAAAAACGCATTGAATGGCGGTATATTGACCATTGATTGATAAGAATGAGATGAAATGACGCAGATTATTAGCAACCTGAACAAGACAGCGTTGGTGGTTGATCATCCGATAGGACAGGACAATCCTCCGTTACTATCTCCAGCCAGTCATAACGACGCCCCAAACGCGCCTACCCAGCAGGTATTGCAACTGTCTGATTTTGCAGTCAGCTGGGAAGATAGGCTGACGGATAAGCAGCTTGATACCTTTGTCACTGATGGCTGGCTCACTATTGATAATGTATTTAATAAGACCGCATTACTTGCGCTACAGGCTGAAAGTGGTTTTATTGACTATCGTGATGCGGCGCTAACCGCTGGCATTCGTATCAGTGATATTCGCGGTGATAGAATACGCTGGATCACCGAGAACTTCTTTGCAGGCTACTATTATCTGCAAAGTATCAACGCGCTGGCCGCTCTGTTTAATCGTAGCTTATTCGCGGGTATTCGTCATAGCGAAGCGCATTATGCGTGCTATCCGATTGGCTTTGGCTATCAATGGCATAGCGATAACCCTGCTGGGCGCGATGAACGGGTGATCTCAGCCGTGTTTTATCTCAATGATGATTGGGGAGCGACTGACGGCGGTGCGCTAGAAGTCGTTGATAAGCATGGCACGCACCATGAAGTGATGCCAGTTGCCAATAGATTGATTATTTTTGATAGCGACCTACAGCATCAAGTGCAGATCGCGCATCGTCAGCGTTACTCTATTGCTACGTGGATGCGCCGTGACGGTCTTGTACCCTTTGTCGAAGTAGACGCTTAGCACTTATTACTCATTATCTATTTATATTTAACATTTTCATTATTATACAAAAGGCTAACCCATGTCTGACTCTCACCAACAGCCCACCCACCAGCAAGCAACCTTAGATTTGAGTATTGCCCTACTCGAACGCCCATCTGTCACACCAGACGATGATGGTTGCCAAGATATATTGTCAGAGCGTTTGGAGCAAGCGGGCTTTGACTGCGAGTTTATGTACTATGGTGACAGACAAGCAAAAGGCGAACATGCTGAAGTCAAAAACTTGTGGGCACGCCGTGGCACGACGGATCCCGTAATTTGCTTTGCCGGTCATACAGACGTGGTACCAACGGGTGATGAAAAAAACTGGACGTATCCACCATTTACGCCAACCATTGCTGATGGCTATCTATGGGCGCGCGGTGCCGCCGATATGAAGACAGGCATTGCTGCCTTTACTATCGCCGCCGAACGCTTCGTTGCCAATCATCCTGAGCACAATGGTTCGATTGCTTTTTTGCTCACTTCAGATGAAGAAGGTCCATCAATCAACGGTACGGTCAAAGTCATCGAAACCTTAGAGGCTCGTCAAGAAAAAATTACTTATTGTCTTGTGGGTGAACCATCGAGCACGGATACGTTAGGCGATATTATCAAAAACGGTCGTCGTGGCTCGCTAGGCGCAGAGCTGACGGTCACAGGTAAGCAAGGTCATGTTGCCTATCCACATTTGGCCTGTAATCCTATTCATGCAGCGATGTCTGCCCTTGCTGAATTGACATCTACCGCATGGGATACTGGTAATGATTACTTCCCTGCCACTTCCTTGCAAATATCAAATATCAATGGCGGCACAGGTGCAACCAACGTCATTCCTGAAACGCTAAACGTTGTCTTTAACTTTCGCTTTTCGACAGAGACGACTGAAGATGAGCTAAAGGCAAAAACCCACGCTATCTTTGATAAGCACTTTGCTAATAGCCAAGTTTCAGAGAATAAAGCCAGTTACGACATCAATTGGAAGTTATCTGGTCAGCCGTTTTTGACCCCTGAAGGGAAACTGGTCTCGGCATGCCAAAACGCCATCAAAAAAGTCACCGATGTCGACACCACCTTATCAACCTCTGGCGGTACGTCCGATGGACGCTTTATTGCCCCGACTGGTGCGCAGGTTGTTGAATTAGGCGTACGTAACGCCACCATTCACCAGGTCGATGAAAAGGTTGAAGTTGATGATTTGGGCAGGTTAGCGCAGATTTATGAGGGAATTTTGAAGAATTTGTTGCTTGATTAGGCTCTACCGTATCAATGACGTTAATAAAACAGCAACAATAAAGGCAGCGCTTAAATGTTTAGCGCTGCCTTTATTTGTTTTAAGTATTATTGTAGCCTAATAAATAACCTGTATTAACAGTCACTTAAGATGATAACCACTAAAATTTGGGTAGATCCATTAAAAATAGGATATATAAATGTTGCTTACTGCTTGCAAACGATAATCATTATTGTTAATATTCGTTTTTACAAAAATGCAGCATTAATTTTTATGTTTTCGTTTTGGAGCCCGTGCGATGTCTCATCCTTATAAGTCTGTTACTATATTTTTATTGTCCACTTTAGCCTTGTCCATGCAGGCAGTTTATGCGCAAAGCGTTGATACCCAGCAAGGTAATCTCGAAGAATCAGCAGTCTCGGTAACCTTAGACGAAATTACTGTTATCGGTAGTAAAGACAATGTGCCCTTGATGACGGGTTCTGGTTATTACGTCGATAACGAACAGTTAGAAAATGAGTACATTACAGATATTAACCAAGTTTTAAAGACCGTGCCAGGGGTTTACGTCTCTGAAGAAGATGGGTTGGGCTTACGTCCTAACATCAGTATTCGTGCTGGTATCGGTGGACGTAGTAGTAAAGTGCATTTAATGGAGGACGGTATTCCTATCGCACCCGCTCCTTATGCTGCCCCTGCCGCCTACTATCATCCGACAGCGCTGCGTATGTCAGGTGTTGAGATTCTAAAAGGCGCGCCGCTGCTACGTTATGGGCCGCAAACGACTGGTGGCGTTATTAACTATTTATCAACCCCTATTCCTGCCACTAATGGCGGTCAAGCGATGACCTCAATCAACGACCGTGGCGGTGTGGATGTTCATGCTTATGCTGGTGGACGCGAAGGCGACTTTGCAGGCTCAATTGAAACTGTGCAACAACGAGGCAAAGGCTTTAAAGAAATTGATGGTAAAGACATTGGCGACTATGACAATCAAGATTATGTCCTAAAGGGTCGTTATCAGATCAATCCTGCGCATAGTTTGTTTGCCAAAGCACAGTATTCTGATAGATCTAGTGATGAGACTTACTTAGGTTTAACAGATGCTGACTTCAATAAAAATCCTAACAGACGCTACCCGATGTCTGCGCTTGATAACATACAAGACGAACATACCGGACTTAACTTGACGCACAACTGGATCACGGATAATAATAGCGAGCTACGTACTACCGCTTATTACAATAAAACCCATCGTAACTGGTATAAGCTCAATGATAACAAAATCAATGATTTTTATGAAGGCAATATCACCCAAGGGCAGCTAGATGGTACCGAGGATTTAGCAGGTATCGAATTAAAAGCCAATGATCGCACTTATTATAGTACCGGTGTTCAGACGAACTTCAATACTGACATTTTAAGTGCCTATGGCGATCACAATATTGATGTAGGTGCTCGCTATCACCGTGACAAAGTTGAGCGCTATCAGCCAAGCGATATTTTTAATCAGGTAGACGGTAATTTAATTTATCAAAGCACCAAAGTCCCTAATGGCAGTAATAACCGCGAAGAAAGAGCCAACGCAACTAGTCTTTGGCTAACTGATAAGTGGCAAGTGACTGACCCCTTACTTCTAAACCTAGCCATGCGTTACGAGTATATTGATACTGAAGAGACACGCGGTGTTGATACTGATAATCAAGCACGCGTGAGCAATACTCAGTCTATATTTTTGCCAGGTTTATCCGCAAGCTATCAACTCAATGATGAAGTACAGCTTATAGGTGGGGTCCACAAAGGCTTCAGCCCATTAGGTGCTGGAGTGTCCGAAGATGACAACACGGATCCTGAAGAAAGTATCAACTATGAAATCGGTACGCGCTATATTGATGGTAACAATTATATTGAGGCCGTTGGGTTTTATAGTGACTTTGATTCTGTAATCAGAAACTGCACAGAAAACGTGCCTTGCGGCAGTGGCTCAGATGCCATAACGTCAGGTACCGAAAAAGAGAGTGGTTCTGCGGTGATCGCAGGGCTTGAGTTAATGGCTGGCACTCGCTTTGATGGAGATGGATTCAGTATTCCGCTGCATGCCACTTATACTTACACCCAAGCTGAGCTTGCCGAGGACTACAAAGACACTTTAGATGGCGATCGCTTAACGCTAGTGCCCAAAAATCAAGCCAGTGTACGCGCCGGAATCGAGATGGATTCAGGTTGGGATACTTACTTGACTGCCAAATATGCTGGCGGCATTTGTGAATCAGTGGGCTGCAATCGTACTAATGAGCCGCGTAGCGAGACTGACTCGTTATTCACTTTTGATGCTATTACCCACTACCCTATCGGTTATGATGCTAAGGTCTTTGGTAAGGTTGAAAACATCGCTGACAAACAAGTTATTGTGAGCCGTACGCCATACGGTGCTAGACCAAACCTACCACGTACCTTTACCATTGGCGTGACTAAAGCTTTTTAACTAGCATTGAATAGATAACCTTGATACATTACTCCTAATGGAAAAATCCCCAGCTATAATAAAAATATAGCTGGGGATTTTTTATGACTGTATCAATAAGCATAAATAATGCTTCGTCGGCCTCATTGATCCAACTTACCTGAATAAATGCTTCTATCGTAGAGTAGCTACCTATTAAACAATACGCGCATAAGCTACACGCCTAAGCATCTTAAAAATCACTCATCTGATAGCTCAATTGATGCCGCGGCGCAGATTATTAGACCTCTTGCAAAAGTACCAGTTCATTGACTTTTACTGACGGAGTTACAAGGGCTAGCGATGACTTATCCAAGAGGTCTATTATAGTAAAGTAGACTTCTTATAGTGTTGATATGATAGCCTCACTCAATACCAATATAAAGATCCAATTGCCCATATTCTAAATTACCCCCAATATAATGCTCAAAATCGACATTATAAGTGCGAGTATGCTCGCAATCACGATCATGGAAGTACTCCCAAGCCTTCTCCCATGCATTCATGACCGTGTTAGGCATTCTGCCCTCTTCGGTGAATACTAAATACTTACCTTCGGGGATTATGACGCTGACCACATCGCTCATATTAGCCGCAATTTTACTGCCTGATTGCTCATCCTTCTCACTGGCTGTTTTCCAGCTAGCGACAACATCAAACGCGCCTGCTAAATCATCACTCTCATAGTTATGATAAATACCGTAAATATCTTCGCCTTCAGGCAACTGTCCTGCGTAATTCTGGTAAAACTTCTGCCACAATCTACCAAGCTTGGCAGTGTCGTGGCTAATCTCAGCGTGATTGGTGGTGCGAACACTGATACCGCGACACGCTATCGCTTCTGGCAGCTCTTTAGTTTGTGATGTCATGATGCGGCCTTTTTGATTTATTGAATTTTTATTGATAACACTGCTCAACGTTATAGAGTCGATTAGTCGGCTTCATCGATCCAATTCATTTGAATGGCTTCTAAGATACCTTCGTTTGAGCGCTGCGGATCATCATCAAAGCCTTCAAGCTCCGTCACCCAGCGATGCAAATCGGTAAAGCGTATGTACTGCGGATCAGTCTCTGGAAATTTTTCATAAAGCTCAATGGCGATATCTAAGCTGTCTGTCCATTTTAATTTTTGTGGGGTCATAACGGTACCTTTTTTTAGTCGTTTTAGAAATAGTAGTCTCGCCTTAGTATTGGCGATTTGATGGACTCTATCCTACCAAAATTTAGCAAATGATTATAGCCAAGTTATTATAGGGCGCTATTTTTTAATACTGGGTTTCAATGTGGTTTAGGCTGACTTGGTAGATTTCACAGCAACTTGGTGGTTATTCCATGTGTTAATCACTTCCGTCAACCGCTCCCCTGTCATATCCAACACCTCTGGCGTACGCATACCGGTATCATCGGTAAATACAAACTTGGTCATACCAACGCCCATGAGCTGATTTTTGACAAAAAATCGATGCTCAAAATACACATATTTGTGATCCCAGCCTGCAACCGCACTGCTAAGCGTCATTTTATCCAAAAACTTGATTTGTTTGAGATAAACCATCTCTTGCATGGCAATGACCCAGTTCAGAGGCTTGATGCCTTTTTCATGACAGCGTGCCATCACCCAGCGTGTCACGTTTAGCTCAATAAATGACAAGTAACGATAATTGGGCAGATGATCGCGAAACCCCATGTCATGCGGTAATACCCGATAGTTACGGACAGTCGGTGCGATCAAGGTCTCAAGACTAATCGTCTCACTCATGGGCTCATGCTTGAGCTGCTGCTTAAGCAAACTGACCATAATAAAAAAGCGCAGTAACATATTCATAAATAGTACTCTTACTTTGTTGTGTTTATGACTGAAGGTTGAACGGCTCAACGATATTTTTTTATCGTTGTTTCCGAAACGTTGATCACTTTAACGCAAAAAAAGCCACCTCAGTGACTTTCCTTGTTCAAAATCTTACGGGCGAGAGTCCTTTATTAACATCCTATTTTAAATGTTAGTGACCACCACCATTGATACTACGCACCATCTCTTCGACCATTTTCTTGGCATCACCAAAGATCATCATGGTTTTGTCCATATAGAAGAGGCTGTTATCAAGACCTGCATAGCCGGTGCTCATCGAACGCTTGATGACCATCACCGTTTGCGCTTTGTTGGCTTCTAAAATGGGCATACCAAAGATAGGAGATGTCGGATCGTCTTTTGCTGACGGATTGACGACGTCGTTGGCACCGATGACCAAGACCACATCGGTACTGGCAAAGTCGGAATTAATCTCATCCATCTCTAGAATATCATCATAAGGCACGTCGGCTTCTGCCAATAGTACGTTCATGTGCCCTGGCATACGACCAGCAACAGGATGAATGGCAAAGCGAACGTTGACACCTTCGTCTTTTAATAGCTCGTACAATTCTTTTACCGCGTTTTGCGCGCGGCCTTGTGCCATACCGTAACCTGGTACGATGACCACGTTGCTGGCATTGGACATAAGGAACCCTGCGTCTTCTGCTGAGCCTGATTTGTATGTTTTTGGTGCGCCATCATCACCGCCTGCAGCGGCCGCTGACGTGCCCATACCGCCAAACAAAACGTTTAGTAGAGAGCGGTTCATGGCTTTACACATGATATAAGATAAAATCGCACCTGAGGAGCCAACAAGCGAACCTGCGATAATGAGCATCGAGTTGCCAAGGGTAAAGCCAATACCTGCTGCCGCCCAACCTGAAAATGAGTTCAGTAGCGACACGACCACTGGCATATCACCGCCGCCGATAGGCGCAATCCACATCCAGCCAAAAATCACTGCAATCACTGTCATCGCATAAAACGCAGGCAAGGAATCCGTGACAAAATACACGCCGCCAAACCCAATCATCGCTATAAATAGCAAGGCTTGAACAGGTTTTACCCAGCCGCCAGTGACTGTTTTTGCCCAGCTTTTTGCCGCAAGCTTACCAAAAGCAAAGACAGAGGCAGAAAAAGTAATCGCACCGATAAAGCAACCGATAAATAGCTCAACACGGGCAACCGCGCCATGTTCTTGCTCAGTGTGTAATACCGTCGCAAGGGCAATCGCAACCGCTGCCAAACCGACAAATGAATGCATCAACGCTACGGTTTCTGGCATCTGCGTCATGGCAACGGTTTTTGCCTTCCACATACCAACCAGCGCACCTAAAATCATCGCGCCAATAATGAGCCAAAGGACAGGACCTTCTGCTAAAAAGAACGTCGTCACGACGGCAATCGCCATCGCTACCATACCAAAGCGGTTGCCACGAATCGCTGTCTTTGGACTCGACAATCCGCGTAACGTTAAAACAAAAAGGATCGCACCAACCAGATAGAACCAATCCGCATTCGCCGCAATCATCGCTGATAAATCATTCATGCGTTGCCTCCATTATCAGTGCTTGCTGCTGGGGCTTTTTTTACTTTGGGTTTGAACATCGCGAGCATACGTTCAGTCACCGCAAAACCACCAAAGATATTGATACTGGCCAAAAATACCGCAAAAGCACCAAGCAAACTGGTCGGTGTAAACATCGAGCCGTCGATATGGACAGTCTGTAGCATCGCACCGACGATCACGATACTTGATAAGGCGTTGGTCACCGCCATCAATGGCGTATGTAGCGCTGGGGTCACGCCCCAGACGACGTAGTATCCGACAAAGATAGCGAGTACAAATACGGTAAAAATCGCGACAAATGGTGTGCTACTCATGGCTGCACCGGCAGGCGCTGCCGCTAAAATGATGGCGATCATCTCATCCTCCTAAAAATTTATTCGTGTCTGGCAAATGTATGGCGACCAGCAAGGGCTAGCGTTTGGCCAAGCGCACTTGGTTGTCGTGGGTCACTGCCAGTGCACCCTGAATCTCATCTTCCATATCTAAGTTAAGCGAAAGGTCGTTTGCTGCTGCATCGTCGCCAGCAGGTGCAATCAAAGTCGTGATAAAGTTAACCAAGTTATTGGCGTATAGATCTGACGACTGTGCGGCTAGCATAGATGGGATATTGGCGGCACCAACGATACGTACGCCGTTTTCTGTGGTGATGGTCTCATTTGGCGCACTGCCTTCGACGTTACCACCGGTACCAGCAGCCATATCGATCAGGACAGAACCTGCTTTCATTTTGGCAAGGGTTGCCGCGTGCACGAGACGCGGGGCATTACGACCAGGAATCTGTGCTGTGGTAATGACAATGTCAGCATTGCTGAGTGCCTTGTCAACCACAGCAGCTTGGTCTTTGATATATTGTTCTGATGGCGTCCACGCATAGCCGCCCGTTGCTTTGGCTTTTTGTGCTTCGTCATCACTCATCGGCACATCCAGCCATTTACCACCAAGTGATTCGACCTGCTCTTTTGCCGCAGGACGCAAATCACTCGCTTCTACAACCGCGCCTAGACGCTTTGCCGTTGCAATCGCTTGCAGACCTGCCACGCCTACGCCCAAAATAACCACTTTGGCTGGCTTGACTGTACCCGCAGATGTCATAAACATAGGAAAAGGACGAGAGTATTCGTTAGCCGCGAGCAATACCGCTTTATAACCAGCAAGGTTAGCCTGCGATGACAATACGTCCATGTTTTGCGCACGTGATAATGTGCGCGGTAATAACTCCATTGCAAAAGCCGTCGCACCTTTGGCCGCATAAGTGTCAAGCTGAGTGTTGCGATACGGGTCTAGCATACCGACGACGATTTGGCCTGCACTCAAATGCTCTGCCACTTCGGCGGGCAAGTCGTGAATGGTGGTAATAATTTGAGACTGGGCAATCACCTCGGCGCTGCTGCTGGCAATGTCGGCTCCTGCCGCCTGATACAACGCATCAGCATAATACGCTGCTTGACCTGCACCTGACTGAATGACGACTTCAAACCCAAGCTTGCGCAATTTTTTGACTGCGTCTGGGGTTAGTGCGACACGGCTTTCACTCGCGATATCTGCACTGATTACACCGATTTTCATATCGTCTCCTTACTTATATAGAATGACTTACCCTTAATACCCTCAACGCATTTTCAAAAGCATAGGGGACAAAAATCCTTAACCATGATTTATCCAATATCATAAATAAAGACTATCAATTTAATAAATGATGTATTGTTTACCATCATGCCTTTTTATTATAGAGATATAATCTGCCAACTTTCATTGTCTAATGATGACCAACAAGTAAGATAAAAAGTTAGGTATTGATACCATCTGCATAACTTTTGTTGTTATATTAAAGTTTTTTATTTTTTCAAAAAACCTCTACCCCTTATATAACAAGGTCTCGCTTCGATAGAAGCTAACTGTATGGACATTTACGCATTGCCATATCCCCTTAAAAAAAACATAAAACACTCAAGGTCAAGTCAAGTTAAACCCTCAGCTGTCGTATAATAAGAATGCTTGACACCTGAACAGGTCGGTCATTGATTCACGATAATAAGGACTCACCATGTATTTTTTACTCTCTCCTGCCAAATCTTTGAATGAAACAGACGCTATACCAGTGAACTTGGGCAACTACTATAGTCAGCCTGAACTGATCGCGCACTCACAGTCACTCATGAAAGTATTGAAGTCCAAAGAGCCCGTTGATCTGCAAGAGCTGATGAGCATCTCTGATGATCTTGCGCAACTCAATGCCACGCGCAATCAACAATGGCATTGGAGCGAAGATAAGCCGTTTACTGATGATGAGTCTGGTAATGCAGCAAAGCCGGCGGGCTACTTGTTCGACGGTGATGTTTATACCGGTCTTGATATGTATCACATGGATAAAGAAACCGCTGTCTATGTCAATGAACATCTGGGTATTTTGTCAGGTCTTTATGGGGTATTAAAACCGCTCGATTTGATTCAGCCTTATCGTTTAGAGATGGGTACAAAGCTAAAAAACGCGCGCGGTGATAATCTTTATGAGTTTTGGGGAGAAGAAATAACTGACGTTATCAATGCTCGTATGGCAGATAGTGAGGACAAGGTCTTGATCAATCTGGCGTCGAACGAGTATTTTAAAGCGGTGAAAAAGAAAGCACTGAAGGCGGATATCATCACGCCACGGTTCGAAGACGAAAAAAATGGTCAATATAAAGTCATTAGCTTTTATGCCAAAAAAGCACGCGGACTGATGGTCAAGTACGCAGCAGACAATAAGCTGACCAGTGCTGAGCAGCTAAAGCAGTTTGATTTGGCGGGTTATTACTATGTCGATGAGCTGTCTGACGACAAAACGTGGACATTTCGTCGTGATGAGGCAGATGCGTAATCTTTTAGCCAAAACATACTTATCTTACATAAAAAACCCCCCGATAAGCTCAGTCTATCGGGGGTTTTATTTGGACTAGATTTTACAGGTACGTGATATTATTCATACTTTCAGCGAAAAGCGGTTTATCGAGGAAGACAAGCGAAATAGTACTTATTGTACATTGAGCGTGTCTGACAAAGACAAACCGCTTTGCAGCGACAGTAAAATTACATCATGCCGCCCATACCACCCATACCGCCCATTCCACCAGCAGCGCCCATACCTGCCATTGCGTCTTCTTTTTCTGGTATGTCAGTGATCATGGCTTCAGTCGTTAGCATGAGACCTGCTACTGACGCTGCATTCTCTAGCGCTGAACGTGATACTTTTGCTGGATCAAGGATACCCATCTCAAGCATATCACCGTACTCACCAGAGGCAGCATTGTAGCCGTAGTTGCCCGTGCCGTTTTTCACTGCGTTAACCACCACTGATGCTTCTTCGCCAGCGTTGGTAACGATTTGACGTAATGGTGCTTCCATCGCGCGGCGTAGGATGTTGATACCAGCGTCTTGGTCGTCGTTGTCGCCTTTTAGCTCAGACAATGCATTCATCGCACGAACTAATGCAACGCCGCCGCCAGGTACAACGCCTTCTTCAACCGCGGCACGAGTGGCATGTAGCGCATCGTCAACACGGTCTTTCTTCTCTTTCATTTCAGTTTCAGTCGCTGCGCCAACTTTGATTACTGCTACGCCGCCTGCCAGTTTTGCAACACGCTCTTGTAGCTTTTCTTTATCGTAATCAGAAGTAGACTCTGCGATCTGACGGTTGATAGACTCAACACGGTTTTCGATGTCAGCTTTGTTACCAGCGCCATCAACGATCACGGTGTTTTCTTTACCAACAGTGACTTTTTTCGCAGTACCCAATTGCTCAAGGGTCGCCGTCTCTAGGCTTAGTCCAATCTCTTCAGAGATTACCGTGCCGCCCGTTAGCGTTGCGATGTCTTCTAGCATGGCTTTACGACGATCGCCAAAACCTGGTGCTTTAACGGCACAAGTTTTTAGGCCGCCACGCATGTTGTTTACAACTAAGGTTGCCAATGCTTCGTTTTCTACGTCTTCAGCGATGATTAGCAATGGCTTGCTTTGCTGCATGACTTGCTCAAGTAATGGCACGATCTCACGGATATTGCTGATTTTTTTGTCAACCAATAGGATATATGGGTTTTCAAATTCAGCAGTCAGGCTGTCTTGCTTGTTGGCAAAGTATGGGCTGATATAACCACGGTCAAACTGCATACCTTCGACCACTTCTAAGGTATCTTCAAAGCTTGACCCTTCTTCAACGGTGATAACGCCTTGTTTACCCACTTTTTGCATCGCTTGCGAGATCAATTCACCGATTTTGGTATCTGAGTTGGCAGAGATAGACCCTACTTGCGCGATGGCTTTTTCATCATCAGCGGGCGTTGATAGGTTATGGATTTCTTGAACTGCTGCGCGAACGGCTTTGTCGATACCGCGCTTAAGATCCATTGGGTTCATGCCAGCAGCGACTGATTTCATGCCTTCTTGCAAGATTGACTGAGCCAATACGGTCGCAGTGGTCGTACCATCACCAGCGACATCATTAGTGCGGCTAGCAACTTCACGAACGAGCTGAGCACCCATGTTTTCAAATTTGTTTTCAAGCTCGATTTCTTTGGCAACTGATACACCATCTTTGGTGATGGTTGGCGCGCCAAAAGATTTATCGATAACGACGTTACGACCTTTAGGGCCTAGGGTGACACGTACTGCGTTTGCTAGAACGTTGACACCGTCCATCATTTGTTTACGGGCATCTATGCCGAATTTTACGTCTTTTGCCATGTTAAATTACTCCACTATTATAAGTATGAGAATACAATTGAATGATTTGATAGTTGCTTATCAAAAGCGGTTATCAGAACCTGTGGTCAAGATGTGCTGAGTATAAAACGATACTCGAGAGGACTAGCCTTCTAGCACACCTAGTACATCAGACTCTTTCATAATCAATAGTTCTTCACCGTCAACCTTCACGGTTTGACCAGCATATTGACCGAACAAAACTTTGTCGCCAGCTTTTACATCTAACGCACGAGTTTCGCCATTGTCACGAACTTGGCCATTACCAACTGCAATGACTTCACCTTGTGAAGGTTTCTCTTGAGCAGAACCCGGCAATAAAATACCACCAGCAGTTTTTGTCTCTTCTTCTATGCGGCGGACGACGATACGGTCATGTAAAGGACGAATATTCATCGATATGACTCCAAAAATTGGTTGTTTGAATAAAGGGTTTATTTGAATTAATAGTCTCAATACCAGTATCTATAAGAGTCGCCATTCAATCATAGCAATCTAAAGATACGCTTTGAGCTTGTAACAAAAAGTGGGGGCAAGATAGGTTGGCTTCAAGTGTAAAGCCCAAAAATTTACAAGATTATTCTGACGGAATTTGATAGAGATGAGGCTTAATAGAGGCCATACGTTTTATTTACCCTCTATTGCTGGCTTTACAGCACGTTACCCTCGATGGTCGTATCAGATGTCATAGCAACATTCGCTACAATCGTCACACGTGCCGGTCGATTGTTACTCTTGAAAATGTAACAGAGTATGACCATTATAAGCGTTGTGAACATAATAAGAATGACGATAGATGCTGCTATATCAGCATCTTATTAACTACTAAGAGGTATCTATGAGTTTTTTATCAATGCATAATAAATCACTGCCCAACGCTTCTAATAATACGAAACGCAGTCCATCTAAGTTTTTATCTGCCTTAATCACAGGTATCAGTATTTCTACCATTGGAGCCTTGAGTATGACCGCACCCACCCTCGCTAGCGCCAAAACCGTCCGACCCTCTAGTGCCAATTATAGCTTTACGGTAGAAGACAAATACAAAGGCACCGCCACCCGTACGCTAGGCAAATCGGGCAATACTTGGAAGTATAATGTCAAAGCACGGGTGGCAGGTGTTGCCAATGCGTCGCAAAGCAGTACCTTTACCATCAAAGGCAATAACGTCATTCCGACGCAGGCCAGCACTACTTATAAACTGCTGGGTCTTGGCCGTACGCACAAGCTAAGCTTTAACCCAAGCAGCAAAAAAGTCACCAGTACCTATAAAGGCAAAACTATGACCATGGATATGGCGCAGCAAGCCTTTGATGACTTAAGTCTTGAAGTGCAAATTCGTCAAGATTTACTAAACGGTAAGTTCTCTGGTAACTACTACATGGCCAAAAAAGACAAGGTAGAAAAAACACCATTTAAAAAATCGGGCAATACCAAAATCACGGTGCCAGCCGGTACCTTTGATACTGTCCGTATTGACCGTATTCATGACGACAATGACCGCTCAACCAGTTTTTGGTTAGCGCCGAGCTTGGATTATTTGCCCATAAAAGTCAGTCAGATCAATGATGGTAAGAAGATGGATTTGGAATTGACCAAGGTTAACTAATCCAAGTATGTAAACAGAAGCGTTGAAAAGTAATACTGCAACAAAAAAGCGGCGTCCTATTTGGAACGCCGCTTTTTTATATCTTAAGATTAATGACTATTATTACAGCCTACTAATGAGAACGCGGTTTTTTAACAACATTATTCATCGACGGCAAGCGTTTTAGCAAAATAAAGAGCCAGACATTAATAGCAAGTAACAGTACAAAGTCGGTCAAGTACACTGCTATCTCAGCCCAACTACTGCCATACGCGCGCGTAAACAGCACCACGCCACTTGCGCCCAAATATACTAGAGTAAACATACTACCGACCAATAACGCATAAGGCGAGCGCCCGCGCACGATCCATGGCGTCAGTATAAAAGCTGGCAAAAGCCATAGTGCTTGCCAGGCGATACCGCCCACAATATCAGGGCTGCTTGGATTAAAAATACTGATAAAAATAGGCAGTCCCATTAATCTATAAACCAGCCAAATCAGCCAAGTGACCATCAAGCGCTGCGCAATAGGTGCGATAGGCTTGGTAACTTTAGGAGACTTACTGTTAGAGTGGTTTGTAGCCATTAGAGATTTTTACTTCCTAAATGAATAGCATAGATATATCGCTATTAGCGATTAATAATCAGTATTTGAGTGCAAAGAGTGTTTAAGTATCAAGCTTGAGCTATAACACCGGTTACATGAGACTCGATTAGCGACCCCAGTTTGCTTGTGCTAAAGCAGTAGCGGTGATTGCCAAGCGGCGACCTTGTGCAATACCTAGGTCACGCTCGTCTGCCGATACTGGCTGATCATGCGCCGCACCACTGACATGACTGGCACCATAAGGCGTCCCGCCGCGATGCGTCCGATTTAATGCAGGCTCAGCATACGGTACCCCAACGATGACCATCCCGTGATGCATCAATGGTAACATCATCGTCAGCAATGTGGACTCTTGGCCACCATGCATAGAGCCTGTCGCTGTAAATACCGAGGCTGGCTTATTTTGTAGGTTTCCCGCCAGCCAGAGCGTGACCGTATTGTCCCAAAAATACTTCATGGGCGCGGCCATATTGCCAAAGTGCGTCGGGCTACCCAATGCCAGACCGCTACAGTCTTTTAGATCATCCATCGTACAATACAAGTCACCTTCATCAGGTATTGCAGGCTTGCTCAATGTGGTTTCAGGTGCCACCGTCGGGACAGTACGAATACGTGCGGTCATGCCAGCATCTTCGATCCCTTGAGCGATAGCATATGCCAATGTCTTTGTCGTGCCATAATTTGAATAATAAAGCACCAAAACGTAAGGGTTGGCCTGACTCATTAACCGTCCTTCCTCATAAAATCATTGATAGTATTATTTATATATCATTATTTATCGATCAATAACGATACCGCCCGCGATAGGCGATGCGATGATGTGCTCATTATGCCCCAGTCATTCACCGACATGCAAACCAGCTGACGACTATTTTACGACCACTTACGCCAGCCACGCCTACTTGATGCCTTATCAAATAGCCGCTGTGCATTTTGACACAATTAAACCGCAGATGTGAGCAGCGCATGTTTGTTACACTATTATCACTCTTACTTTTGCTAACTGGTCGACATGGAAAAATTCTCACAAAAACTGCCATTTCTACAACAACGCTGGTTTCAATTCTTGCGATTTTTGGTTCGACATTTTTTTGAAGACAACTGTCAGCAAAAAGCAGCATCGCTAACCTACACGACTATGCTGTCGATTGTGCCTGTGCTAACAGTATTATTGATGATTTTATCTTCGGTACCAGCACTCGCCTCTGTAAGAGCACAGATATATGAGGTCATTTATAGCAACCTATTGCCGCAATCGAGCATGCAAGTCAGTGAGTATATCAATGACTTCGCCGAAAAATCATCGAACCTTACCATCATCGGCGCCATGGTGCTATTTTTTACCACCATCATGACCTTGACCACCATTGAGCGTGCCTTTAATCAAATCTGGCGGGTGGAGAGCCGCTCAGGTGGTATAAAGAGTCTGCTGCGCTATTGGACAATTGTGACCTTAGGGCCTATGGTGCTGGGTACGGCGTTTATCGCTTCAAGCACGGTACAAAGCTTGAGTTTTTTAAATCGCCAAATAGCAGGCTACGGTATTGATTGGGGGTTTTGGGTACAGGCCGTATCGATTGGTATCACTGTCGCAGGTTTTATTGGCATGTATTGGTTCATTCCTAAGGCGCGTGTACCGCTAAAAAATGCAGCGATCGCGGGTGTGTTTGTCGCAATAGTCTTTGAGCTGATGAAGCATCTGTTTGGCACAGTGATGGCAAACTTTACCAGCTACGAGGCCATTTACGGAGCCTTTGCCGCCTTGCCTATCTTTTTGTTATGGATATACCTGTCTTGGAATTTGATTTTGTTAGGCGTTGAGATCAGCTATACCTTAACCATTTTTGAAACAGAAGAGGTCTATCCTCGCCATCCCCTACTTAGCTTGCTGGACATGCTAAACTTGGTATATACCCATCATTTAAAAGGTGAGTCCGTCAGCGAACAAGCGCTGCGTAATGTGCTGGGACGCAAAGAGCTACCCAAATGGTACACCTATATCAACTACCTCCAAGACAGCAACCTCATCACCATGACCGAAGATGAGGACTATGTACTCAAAAAAGACTTGAGCAAGATGACATTATGGGATTTTTATCGCACCTTGCCTTATCCATTGCCTATTAAGGATGAGCTTGATGAGATGAGGCTAGAAGACCAAAAACCTTGGCTCAGCTTACTGGTAGATCGTTTTGAGCACACAGAAGCCTATGCTAAGCAGCAGCTAGACTTGCCGTTGAACGTTATCTTTACCAACGCCGAACCGCGCAAAAACCCTGATGATAAAGGCACGAATAAAAACACCCAACACCCTTTATTTAAAAAACCTGAATTTAGAAAAACATCGCAAGCCGCTCCTAACAGCTTAGCTCGACAGTCAACTGATACAACAGCGACACCGCACTTTGATCCAGCCGCTTATGAAAAGGACAGTAAGGTTGAGTGTGATGCACATGATAATGAAATCATCATTCCTATAGACCCAAAAACGCCGCCGTCTCCACAAACCAGCAGATGGGGACACAAAAGCACAATCATCACCGAAGCGGACAACCCTAAACACGGCTCTAGCAATAAAAATTAGTTTGCTAAAGTAGATAAAAGAAAGCTAATTGGAAACAAGAAAACAAATGTAGTACAGTTTATTAATATAGCTGTTATATTCCCAGCAGCACATTTGTTGGGGTATTCTTTTGACACATAGCACAGTATTTCCATTAAAAACCATAAGTATCGGCATCATCTCTATAATGCTATCTGCATGCGGTGAAGGTAGTGATGATAATACACAGCCTGCACCATCTGATAAGCCGCCTGTAGTGGTTCCACCTGATACAAGTGAGCCACTGACACCGCTGGAACCAAGCACGCCGACCAAATATCGAGAACCACAAAAAGACCGTGCTGATTATTATCAATTAGGCTTCTTTGACTATGACGGTGCAGGTGAAACACGAGAGATCCGTTCTGACTTGACTGGCTCTTTTCAAGCCATGATTCAATTTGGGCAGAATCATACGGTAGATCCTCAGGGCAACGAAGCAAAAAACATGCCACGCCTAACTGCAGAAAAAGAGGCGTTATTACTGGTTACGCCTACGCTTGAGATGGGAGCAGTCAATCAGCTGGTTGCTGAGATTTATCAAGATGGTCTACTATTACGCAGGGTCACTTTAGACGACCCGACCCAAATCCCACCATCTGACCAAAACAACAGCGATGATAGACCACGGGTCGCCTATAGTAAGCGCGCTTGGTCAACCAAACTCAACTGGGATGAAGTACAAAGCGGCCTTAAGATTCGTATTGTCGATGAACAAAATCGTAGCGGTGAATTACTAGAGAATAAAATAGACTTTGCGGCGCCAGGTGAGCTGGTCTTAACCAATATTCGTCTTGGTCTTTTGAGCCCAGTGACTGTAAACAACAATGGTCATTATATGCTGCTACAGCCAGAAAAGGCGGGCGCAGATTATTTCCAAACCATTCCAGCAGCAAAGATGACCGTCGCTAAATACGATGACGTCGTGCTTGATCGGGTGATGGTAGCGAACGGTACTATTTATGATACGGCTTCAGGTAGCAGCTCAGATGGCAGCGTATACAGGGGTGATATGCGCGAAAACACAGGCAAATCAACCTTTGGCGTCGGTATTAACCTTGCCAACTGGGGCGTCACTAGCGCATCGATGTTAAGCCAAGAGCAGCCGCAGCTCACCCAAAATGTCAATGCACACCATGCCCGTGGCAAATACGCCAACGGTACATTCAACCACGGCTTAAGCGGTGGCAATGGTATGCTGACTTTGATTGACTCGGTCGGTAATGAGTTTAGTCATGAAATTGGCCATCATTATGGATTGGGGCATTATCCAGGTAAAGTTGGTGATAAAAAATTCTGGTCAGAGCACCATGCCGATAGTGGTTGGGGTTACATGCCCCTTAGACATAGAATGCGGGGTAACTTTGAATGGTGGCGAAAAGATGTCGGTGCCGGCACTGAAGACTCACCTACTTTCTTAGGTCAATACGGCTATGGTCGTGACGCTATGTCTGGTGGCTCTAATAACAGTGACATCTCGCGCTATACTCATTACACCGGCTATAGTACAAAAACCAAAATCCAGCCAGCATTTGATCGTTATATGTTTGCCAGTGACTCACCGACTGGCTATAAAAAATGGGATGCTGAGCGTCAAAGAATGCAGATCGCACAACCAAAAGTACCACGATCTAATAATGTTTGGTACAACAGCGCCGATGGCAACTATTTAAGACCGCGTTTGCAAGGCGTGCCTGTTTATACTATTTTAAGCGGTTATGACCCTGTCACCCAAAAGGGTATTATCTATCCAGCAGCTCGTGGTAACTGGGGTAACGTCTTTGACTTACCGGCGGCGAGTAGTTCAGCTGACGTCGCTAGCTGCTGGCTGACCGTTACTTACAGTAACAACATGGTCAATAACATTGCCCTTGCCCCTCATCGCATGAATGGCAATAGCAATGCCAATAAATTTCACGTCAATTTAGCGATTTCTGAAAACCCTAACAAAGTCGATTTGTATTGTAAAAAAGCCAACGAAGCACAGGTATTATTATCATCAACCGCTATTGGCCCCTATAGCGATATCATTAAGCCAGCCGTTACCTTTGGTAAAGAGCATGGCTTTAGCGCCTTAAGAAAAATCGAATTACCACTATTAGCGCAGCAACTTATCGATCAATCGGCCAACCCGACTATCAATTTGGACGCCGAGGGTGAGCTGATATACCACTCTTATAAAGATGATCGTGATGCGCTCAGTCAAGCATTCAGCCCGCTTGCCTTTCAGGTACTCGAGCGTTATGAGCAGCAACAACAGACCATGCATCGCCTAAATCGTTGGGTCAATGTGTATCGTGATGATTTAATCGAGGGCGGGCCGGAGGTCATCACTGCCTTTCATAAGTTTGTCAACGAATTAGAACTGCAAGATGATCAGCCTCTAGCAAATGTCAGCCCACTCATGAATGGTAACAACTGTCTTAAGGTTGAAACATTAGAAGATGGTAAGCTCAATACTTTTATCAGCGGACCAAGTGCTTGCACAGGAGATGACTCTGAGCAATGGATTCAAGACAGCAAAGGTCGTATCCACAATAAAATGTCACTAGATCAGTGCCTAATGCCGAAAGGTGGCAATGTCATTAACCTAGCCCCTTGTGATGATCAAGCAAGCTTGCAAGTTTGGCAAATGGATGTATCCGCCAACGCCATCAAGCAAGGCAATCAATGCTTTGACTTAGAAAGTGGCTATATAAGTAATAATCGCGCTCGACTCATTCGCTATAGCTGTACAGGTGGCGGCAACCAAAGATGGACGATGCTTACGCAAAACTCTAGTTTGATATTATCTGGCGCTGGCAAAAATCTACCGCTGATAATAGAGAGTATGCAAAAACAAGCAGTGACGACAGACATCATGCAAATGCAGTTGGCAAGCACCAATAGTAATCATCAGCAACCCTCTACACTAGCAAAAGTAAGCAACGCGATAAGCACTTGGTTTTATAGTCTCATCAGCTAATTGAAAATACCTAATAATGATAAAAATAAGCTCCTATGATAGGGGCTTATTTTTACTAAATTTTTCATCGTTATTATTTATATGATAAGGTAATAAATAGTCAAAAGATTACTCCAGCGTTACGCTTAAATTTATCACCATTTTATTTTGAACCGGCTATAGTGCGTAGACGCAGCACGCAAGGACAATGAATCCCTGTAGGACGGTACCTGTTTTAAAATAGATTCACTATAGACGATCTCGTCAGTCATTTTTGGAGCGCGAACATTGGACAAACACCCTGAAAATGGCTTTTTTAAACGACTACTCTTATTTTCAGGGCAGAGGATGAAGGCGTTTTCGCAGCTTTGGTCGTTACAGACATTGGCTGACCTGCCCGATCGTTTAAGAAACTTGTGGCAGGAGTTGATCGGCTCTTACTGGTTTATTCCGACTGCTTGCGTCATCGCCGGCATCTTACTGGCGCCAGTATTGGTGACGATAGATCAGCACTTTGACCGCGAGACCGTTCGAGAGATTACCTTTGCTTTTACGGGTGATGACGATGCGGCGCGCGCTATCATGACCGCTATTGCTGGCGCTGTATTGGGCGTTGCTGGTACGACGTTCTCAATTACCATCGCCGTCCTTTCGATGGCCTCCTCCCAGTTTGGCCCACGGCTATTACGCAACTTTTTGACAGACACACCAAACCAGTTTGTCTTAGGGGCGTTTATTGGTACCTTTAGCTATAGCTTGTTGGTACTCAAGTCGATTCATAAGTATGATGTGGCCTTTGGCGTACCGCAACTGGCGGTGACCTTTGGGATTATCATGGCGATCATCTGTGCGCTGTTATTGGTCTATTTTGTCCAGCATATGGTCCACGCTATTCAGGCCTCGCACGTCATTCAAAACGCCAGTAACGATGCCATTAATAATATTCACTACTGGTATGGGGATTATTGTGATATTCAGCATCAGCGCGATGTCGAGCAGCACGATGTCGAGCAGTTTCGCCAGTGGCAGGCAACGCCGATTTATCCGCCGCAATCCGGCTACCTGCAGCACATTTATTTGGAGTCATTAATCACACTGACTCAAGAGTATGGCGGCGTGGTGCATCTACAGAGTAACCTCGGTGATTATGTCACTGACAACAACGTCATTGGGCATTTTTATCAACGTCCGACAGACCATCCTAATAATCGGCAAAAAACCGCAACGCCGCAGCTGGCCGTGTTGCCACGTACCCCTGATGGTATGTTTTGGCAGCGCTTTGCCGGTTGTATTCGTATCGAGCAGCGACTGGCACACTCCAATGATATCGCCTATAGTCTGGGGCAGATGACCGAGATTGCGGTGCGCGCCCTCTCACCTGGTATCAATGACCCAAAAACAGCCGTCAACTGCGTACAATCGCTCACCAGTTGCCTGAGCATTATGATGCGTCGTCAGCCGCCTAGCCCCTATCATTTTTATATACCTGCCGAGCACCGTGACAAACCGCCGTATACTGCCACACCAAAACAAGTGGTGGCGCAGCAGCGCGTGGCTATCTTGGCCGTGGTGACTTATACGCCCAAAATATCAGAATTCATCAATACCTCACTTGGAGAGATTCGGCGCTATGCCGCAGCTGATGCCATGGTCCTAAAGGCGCTGTGTCAAGCGATGGTCAATCTCAACTATGCATGTATCAATCAAGCACAGCAGCAGACCTTGCTGCATGAGCTACAGCTAATTGAGCGCGCAGGAGAAGAAAACCTAAGCTACCAAGAACTGATAGATGACCTTGTCGCTATGTGTGAGCAAGCCAAGCAGTTTATTCTTGATGAAGACGCACAGCATCAACATTTTAATTATGTCAGCGAATTTGCTGCCAATATCCGTGAAGCACTACAGTCACAGTCGAGTTAGTAATATGACAATTGGATCGCATAGCATATTGGTAATACACAGTCCCTATCATTTCAATATTTATAGCTCAAAATCTTTACGTAACTCTCATAAGTCATAGGCTTAGGGTTAATTTTATATTCATACGAGATCTGCTTTATGGCATCTGCAACCAGCCTAACCATACTTGAAATCAGCGCCATATTTTTATCGATTACGGCCTCACTGACCTATGTCAATCATCGCTTTATCGGTCTGCCCACGACCATTGGCGTCATGGTCATCTCGATTGTCCTATCTATCGGTGCGATTTTTTTGGGATTTTTGGGGTTTGATCAGCTCATTGATTATGAAGTCAGTCTATTAGAGCAGCTTGATTTTACCGAGGTGCTATTGGACGGTATGCTCTCGATGTTGCTATTTGCAGGTGCCTTGCATGTCAATATTGGTGATTTGAGGCGCTATAAACTGCCTATCGGTATCCTAGCTGGACTCGGTACTATCGTATCAGCCATGCTCATTGCCACCGCTGTTTATTTTATGCTGCCTATATTCGGTTTTGGACTACCGTTTCTTTGGTGCCTACTTTTTGGAGCACTCATCTCCCCTACTGATCCCATTGCCGTCATGGGGATTCTTGCATCAGCAGGCGCGCCAAAAAGCATTGAGACTGTCATCGCTGGTGAGTCATTGTTTAACGACGGTATCGGCGTTGTGATTTTTGTTCTATTACTGGGGATTTTATCTAGTGGCGATATTCCAACCATTAACTATGTGGCGCATACCTTGGCTGTCGAGGCGGGTGGCGGTGTGATGTTTGGTTTGGTATTGGGTGCGATTTTGTACTATTTGCTAAAGAGCATCGATAGTTATCAAGAAGAAGTACTTTTGACATTAGCAGGCGTCATCGGCGGCTATGCGCTTGCTAGTCATTGGCATTTGTCAGGGCCGCTCGCTATGGTCATGATGGGACTGATGGTGGGTAACCGCGGGCGGGCGCTTGCGATGAGTGATCAGACGCGTCATTACATTGATCTGTTTTGGGAGCTGGTTGATGAAATCTTAAATGCTATTTTATTCGTCCTTATCGGTCTAGAAGTAGTGATGATTGCTTATTCGGGCAATTTATTTATTGCAGGTGGTCTAACTATTGTTATTGCTCTAGTAGCTCGTTTTATCGTGGTTGGGATGACGACCAAGACCTTTCATCGCCAGCTTGATTTGCCCACTGGTGCATGGAAAGTACTAACATGGGGTGGATTGCGCGGCGGTATCTCAGTCGCTTTAGTATTACAGCTACCCATCGGTACCGAGCGCGATATTTTATTGGCACTCACTTATGCGGTAGTGATATTTTCTATCTTGGTACAGGGCCTCAGTGTTGGCAGAGTCGCCAAGAGCATTCGTAAGGATAAAGAAATAACAGAGGCATAAACCACAAATACAGCACGTATAAAAAAGCCAGCCTGAGACATGATGTCTTAGGATGGCTTTGGCTGGCTTTTTTGAGCAGTTTCAATGGTTATATCAAACCCTTTCTTTTCATATTACGATAAACCACGATAATAATAAGCAGATTAGAAACCAATATTCCCAGTTTAAACCAATCAAATGGACTGGTTATCAGATAATAAACCTCTATAGGAATAAAGACACCATAGCCCAGCACACCAAACCAATACGCCCATGTCTTATCGCGCCATAATCCATAGGCTTCTAGGAAGCGCAAACTGGCATAAGCAAATATCAACAATAAAAACACTGGCCAGTTTTTGCTGGCCTGTTGGGCAATACTTACTACACTGTCGATTTGCGGTGCAAGTAGGTGGCCAAAGGTATGGCGCCAAGAGCCAGTCGCGGTCGTCAGCCAATGCTCAAGATCGGTATGCCACGACCACAATGCACCTGCACCTAATAATGCCCCCACACCTTTGACGACTTCATAGATGGCCACTGCTTTGATAGACTCACTGGCTGTGCTGTGCGTTTTTTCTAGAGGGTCAATCATTTCACCCCCTTTATCCTTCGAGGATAGCGGTAGACTATCATCCTGTCGGGGCAAATTAGCCAAAGAACGTCTCCACAACACGTCCTTGCAACTGCTGATTAAAAAATGGTGTGTTTTTACCATTCGATAGCATAGATTGCGCAGTCACTTGCCACTCAAGATTCGGGTCAACCAATACCGCGCCGCCGATCGCTTCATACTGCTCATGAATACCCGCAATCTTTGCCGGATTAAGACAGATTTTATCAACCAGCTCTGAGAGTGTTAGTACCTCATCATTGACCAGCTGACAGGCCAGCGCCATAAAAGTATCAAAATTCGAGATACCTGGCGTACTCTCAGCAAATGGCGCTTTTTTCGCCGTACTGTTCAGTGGCTCGTGATGACTACAGATGGCATCGATAGTGCCATCTTTTAAGCCACGGCGGATTGCCTGCTGGTCGGTATTACTACGTAGCGGTGGCAAGACATATGCCTGAGCATTAAAGCCTTCAAGATTGTCATCAGTTAAATACAGCTGATGCATCGCAACATCACACGTAACAGGCAAGCCTTTATCTTTTGCCCAGCGCATGAGCTCAATCGAAGACTTGCAAGACAGCTGGCTAAAGTGAGCGGCTGTCCCCGTCTCTTCAACCATTAACAGCTGCGTAGACAGTGCAACCGTTTCCGCAATCCAAGGGATGCCCTGCAGACCATGATAAGAGGCGATATAACCCTCATGCGCCACGCCATCTCCAGACAGACTTGGCTCATCAGGATAAAAGAATACTTTCATACCAAAAGTCGCCGCGTACTCTAGTGTTCTTAGCAATACTAAGTCATTGCGAAAAGGTCTACGCGCATTGGATACTGCGATACAGCCGCCCTTTTTAAGCCCTGCAATATTAGACGGTCGTTCGCCCTCTAACCCTGTGGTCAATGCGCCCAAAATATGCAAGTAAATACCGCCATCATTCAAGGCGCGCTCACGCAAGCCCTTTAAGAGGGAGCCATTTTCTAAAATAGGATTGGTGTCAGGTGGCGTGACTACATGCAAAAACCCGTTACCACGAGCTGCCCTACCTTCTGATTCCAGTGTACCGTGTTGCTGTTGGCCCGGCTCACGTAGGCGTGCGCACAGATCGACCAATGGTGGTAATAGCCACATCTCATGTTCAGCATCAAGCGTAGACAATTTTTCTTTGGCAGTTTGTGACAGCGTGTCTTTGAACGCTTTTGGTAAATGGTCAAAGATGGGTGCATCCGTATTAAGCATGGTAGACATAACGTTATTACCGTATCAATAAAATGAAATAAATGAGAATAAGTCGCGCGGCAAGCTGTTACTTGCCAGCCGCTTGATGAGCACGTTGACCTTCCATCGCAAGCGACAAGACCGCCATTCGTATGGCAATACCGTTATTTACCTGCTTTAAGATCACCGATTGCGCGCCATCAGCCACACTAGAGGCAATCTCAACACCGCGGTTCATTGGCCCTGGATGCATAACTAGCGCATCAGGCTTGGCCAATGCCACTCGCTCTGGCGTGATCCCATAATGCTTATAGTATTCACTTGACGATGCCAATAGCGGCGAACCGATACGCTCATTTTGTATTCTTAATCCCATAATCACATCACAATCAGTGACACACTCATCCATATTTTCATATACTTTTACGCCAAAACGCTCAATACCTTTCGGCAATAAAGTACGCGGCGCACACACACGGATATCTGTCACACCTAGGGTTTGCAAGGCGCTAATATCAGAACGGGCGACGCGTGAGTGCTTAATATCACCAACGATTGCGATAGAAAGCTCTTCAAATGGGCGCGGTGCCTCACGGTGAATGGTCAACATGTCGAGCATTCCCTGAGTAGGATGCGCATGCCAGCCATCACCACCATTGATGATAGCAATATCAGGGGTCACTTCTGTCGCCATAAAATGCGCGGCACCTGATGCTGAATGTCGAACTACAAAAATATCTGCGGTCATCGCCTGTAGATTCCACAAGGTATCGCGTAGACTCTCGCCTTTTTTGGTACTAGAGCGTTCGATATCGATATTGAGTACATTAGCACCCAAGCGTTTTTCTGCTACTTCAAAAGTCGTCCGGGTACGAGTCGATGGTTCAAAGAACAAATTCATGACCGTATAGCCATCTAACTCAGGACGATTGATGAGCTGCCCGTTTTCATCAAAGAAAGTCTCTGCTTTTGCGATAATAGCTTTGAGCTGTGCTTTATTAAGACCTTCAACACCCAAGAAATGCCTGATACTGCCATCGGTGTTGAGCTGCGGACGACTCAATGAGGTATTGAGTCTTTGATGAATTGTATTGGGATCAAATTTTGCATAATCAGTCGGTGAGACTGGTTGGGTAGCGCTACTATCGAGAGAATTTGACATAATGGCGAGTCTTTATTGTGGGTTTATATGAGTCTGTCGTAATCGCTTATTCATCTTTGTTCAATCATTTAGCACCGATAGGCACAGAGACGAGGACATTTTGACGCTTATTTGCTACAATTTACCGTAGTCAAACTCGACCAAAAACCGCCTCAGCAGACAATCAGAAAGCGTAAATAGACATGCTATATTCTCATAGAGAATAATTCTGACAAATCTATAAATGAATAACAATAGATATAGTGTAGCCGATTTTGTGGTCAGGACAAAGATACCGTATAAGCTATTTAAAAATTCACCCCTTTAAGGTGTGCCAAATGCCGTCTATGACCTGACTCTAAGACCATCCATTTTTTACTTTCCATACCCTCTATTAGGAAGCGTTATGACGACCTTAGCAGATTATCTAAACCAACATGCCTCTAGTCCTGCACTCAACGACGTAATTACCACGGTCACTAATGTTGGTAAAACCATCTCACAACTACTTAGAAAAGGTGCTCTGGCAGATATTTTAGGCGAGGCTGGCAATCAAAACGTCCAAGGCGAAGATCAGAAAAAACTAGATGTACTGGCCAATGACTTACTGCTAGATGCATTGGCAAAGAATACCCATTGTGCCGGCGTTGCATCAGAAGAGCTTGATGATGCCACCCCTGCTAATGACGATGGCAGTCTATTGGTTTTGTTTGACCCACTAGATGGCTCATCAAATATTGATATCAATATGGCAGTAGGTACGATTTTTTCTGTTCTGCCGTACGAGCGTCAAGGTCAAACCAGTGAAAACAGCGACTATCTACAGGCAGGTAACAAACAGCTAGCAGCAGGGTACTTGTTATATGGCACCTCTACGGTACTGGCGTTGACCATCGCAGATAAGGTCGTGATGTTTAGCCTAGATCCAGAAACTGAAGACTATGTGCTAATAGAAGACAACGTGCAAATCGATGCCGATACGAGTGAATATGCGATCAATAGCTCAAATTATCGCTACTGGCGCGCACCGATGCAACAGTACATCGATGAGTTAATCGCTGGCGAGACAGGCGTACGTGAACGCGATTTCAATACGCGTTGGGTCGCCGCTATGGTTGGTGACGTCCATCGTATCTTATGCCGCGGTGGTCTCTTCACTTATCCGTTTGATACCAAATACGCGCATAAAGCAGGTAAACTACGCTTGATGTATGAAGCCAATCCAATGAGCTTATTGATTGAACGCGCGGGTGGCGGTGCGACAGACGCTGTCAATCGCATCTTAGATATCGAGCCCACTGACATTCATCAGCGTGTTCCTGTGGTGCTCGGTAGCAAAAACGAAGTCAATTATGTTAGAGACTTACACGTCAATTATTCTGAGCAGTAATTGATATAAGTACTTTCTAAAAATAACCAGCTTACAGCGAGATTATAAGCTCGATGCTGGTTATCCCTCCTACTCTTCTCTAAGCGACCCACTATGGTACTAAATCCCACCGAGCTGATTACCTCAGATAAGAACACCACCGTCAAGCTTGTAAAAGCCCTATTGGCACAAGCACGTCAACGCAAAAAGCATGGTCAGACCGTCATAGAAGGTGTTCATCTGATAGATGCTGCGCTGCGTAGCGACTATCCTTTTGCCCAGATACTACTGTCTGAGTCAGCGCGTAGTCATCCTGAAGTTCAGCAGGTATTAACTCGCCTGCCGACTTATACGCCTATTCTTATTTTATCCAATTCACTGTACGAGAGTATTCGTAGCTTAGGTACTGGTATCGATATCATGGCGATTATCAACGTACCAACGCCTAACTTATCAATGATTGATGAAGATTGCTTGATCTTAAATGATGTACAGGACAGCGGAAATGTCGGCACACTCCTGCGTACAGCAGCAGCCGTTGGTATTCGCAACATCTTATGTACCAGTGCTACCGCGCAAGCTTGGTCTCCCAAGACGCTACGAGCAGGTATGGGTGCACAGTTTGCACTGACTATTTATGAAGGCTTGAGTACGCAAGATATTTTAGATCACGTAAAAGTTCCACTGTTGGCGACCAGCTCACATACCGATACTATCATTTACGATCACGATTTATCTGCGCCTGTGGCGTGGATTATGGGTCATGAAGGTCAAGGCGTCAGCGATGATTTGATGCAATGTGCCACCCCTATCGCTTTACCGCAGCCAAATGGTCAAGAGAGCTTAAATGTTGCGATTGCAGGATCTTTATGTCTGTACGAAACCTTGCGCCAAAGACAGTACTCTTAGCGTCCATTTATAACTACAATTAAAATCTTCTCTATCAAGCAATAAAAAAACCCACTACCGATTGATAGTGGGTTTTTGTTATCTGTCTACTACTAATATAGTCAAAGAAATCTAAAACGGATACAAGGCAGCCGACTGCAGATTGTACAAGTAGCACCTCTAAGGAGGGTAACGCCGTAGCCGTTTAGTAGTTCTGTGACTATACATTAACATTAAACCTTGCTAGTTAGCTCAGGCAGTGCTTCAAATAGATCAGCTTCTAAGAAATAATCAGCAACGCTAGCGATAGGCGCTTCTGGGTCATTGTTGATCGCAACGATGACTTTAGAATCTTTCATACCAGCCAAATGCTGAATCGCACCTGAGATACCAGCGGCGATATATAGCTGCGGTGCAACGATTTTACCGGTTTGACCAACCTGCATATCGTTTGGTACATAACCTGCGTCGACAGCGGCACGTGATGCGCCAACAGCAGCGCCTAGTTTGTCAGCCAATGGCTCAATATATTTGGTGAAGTTTTCACCATTTGCCAAGGCACGACCACCAGAAACCACGATACCAGCTGAGGTCAATTCTGGACGATCAGACTTAGCCATTTCTTCGTTCACGAAGCTAGCTTTGCCAGTTTCTTGTACATTATCGATCGTTTCAACAGTCGCTGAACCACCTTCGCTTGCTACTGGATCAAACGCGGTCGTACGTACGGTTAGCACAACTTTATCTTCAGAGGTTTTGACGGTTGCCGTTGCATTGCCTGCATAAATTGGACGCTCAAACGTTTGCGCATCTACTACGCCTGAGATCTCTGACAACATGCTGACGTCAAGTAACGCGGCAACGCGTGGCATAAAGTTTTTACCAGTCGTAGTCGCAGCTGCTAGGATATGGCTATAATCACCAGCCACATCAGCAACCAATAGTGCCACATTGCCCGCCAATTGATGCTCATAGACCGCGTTATCAGCTAAGAGTACTTTTGTCACGCCTTCTGCTTTTGCTGCTTCATCAGCAACGGCCTGCGCGCCACTACCTGCCACTAATACATGGATGTCATCACCGATTTGCTTAGCAGCAGCGATGGTGTTCAAAGTTGCCTTTTTTAGACTGGCATTGTCATGTTCTGCATATACCAAAATTGCCATGGTTTTAATCCTTTATTTATTCGTATTATCTATTCATGCGGTTGTTTGTGTACAAAGCCCTTTGAGCAACTATCGTTTAATATAAATAAAGCAGTCAAATTCTTAGCTTTGTACAGGATATGCCGTAGCGAAGTATCTAATCATTGAAAAATTAAATGACTTTTGCTTCGTTTCTTAGCTTATCAACCAACTCATCAACTGACCCTACTGTAATACCAGCTTTACGTTCAGCAGGTGGCACGACCTTAATAATCTCTTGCTTAGACGCCATATCGACACCGAAATCTGCTGGCGTTTTCTCATCAAGCGGCTTTTTCTTCGCTTTCATAATGTTAGGCAGTTTCGCATAACGTGGCTCATTCAAACGTAGATCAGTTGTGATGACTGCTGGCAAATCAAGCGCAACGGTTTGCAGACCGCCATCGATTTCACGCGTGACGTTGACTTTGTCACCTTCAACCTTCACTTCTGATGCAAACGTACCCTGACCGATACCCATCAATGCCGCTAACATCTGACCCGTTTGGTTATTGTCATCATCAATCGCCTGTTTACCCAGCAAGATAATATCAGTGCTTTCTGTTTCAGCGATATTTTTTAGAATTTTGGCAACTTGCAATGGATATGGTTTTTCGTCACTCACGACTAAAATACCACGATCAGCACCCAATGCTAGAGCTGCACGAATTTGCTCTTGTGACTCTTTTGGACCGATAGACGCGACGATGATTTCATCAATGACGCCAGCTTCTTTTAGACGAACGGCTTCTTCTACTGCGATTTCGTCAAAAGGGTTAATCGACATTTTGGTGTTTGATAGATCAACGCCAGAGTTATCGGCTTTTACACGTACTTTTACGTTATAATCAATGACACGCTTGACCGCTACTAATGCTTTCATACGTTCCTCGTTTATTAATGTTATGAATTAAAAAATATCAGTTAAGAACCAAATTTTCGTTGTGGTTCAAATCGTCGTTCAAAATACTACTCAAGGTTATTACTATATCAACAGATGTATAACTAATTAAGAAAAATACGCCAATATTCGAAATTATATTAGCATTGCACTTCTTACGGATAAAATCTGCTAAAGCTAAGCCAACCGTTCTTATCAGACCTATGTATCTTGCGTCAGCCTGCAGATAAGGTCAAGACAACGCCGTGAATAATGCGTCATAAATTTGTCACTATTCTATAATAAATAGTTTATAAGCACGTAATCTAGTGATTTTTCTTTGACAATAGCCTTAAGAGTCCTCCTCTTTATAGCACTCTCAATGGTATGTTTATTTAATATTTTGTTATTATTTATTTCCTAGGGTTTAACTAATAGTAGTCGCGAAGAACCCAACAGCTATATGTCGCTGTCTTTGTTAGAGCTCATTAACAACTCACTATCACGTATGTCATCAAACAACGCCCAGTCAGGAGTTACATCATTGTTTTTGATGACGCTCATGTCTCCTGTCGTCTCCATAATGACCGCAAATATTTCAGTTTTGGCTTTGATGCCATTTTTGCGCAGCACTTCCTGAACATCGCTGGTCGTAAGATTCGCTTCTTTTAAGTTATCTGAGAAGTATTCGCCATGTGCCATGAGTATGATGGCACGATTGTCTATCAGCGCTTTTAGAGGTTTAATCTTGCGCCTCACTATTGAGATAGCACCTTGAATCAAAAACAACATGGCAACTGCAAACAGTCCTTGCAACAGAGACGGCTTGTCAGCCAATACCGTCGACGCTAATATACTACCAATACCAACTGTCATAGCAAAATCATGACTTGATAGTTTGGAAAAGCTGCGCAGACCCATCAGTCGGGTAAAAAGCATCAAACCTATATAGAAACCCACCGCAGACAATGAAATGCCTAACAGCTGTTGCCAGTCAATTGAAAACCAAGTTTCCCATTTCATAATAGAGCCTTATTTATTATTGAGTCAGTACCTATTATGAACTGATAATTATTAAGAAAATCAATCAAACGCTACTTCAGATAAAATGATATAAAAAAAGCAACCTGATAAGAGGTTGCTTTTTTTTAAAGTCTAAACAGTATTTTTATTGTTTTTATAAACAAAAATTTTATGCATAATCGTCACTCTCACTGTCATCAAGCCTACTAAACATCAGTGTGCCCAAACAGCAAAGAGATTATAGTGCTTCGATTTGCTCAGCTTGTGGACCTTTTTTGCCCTCACCTAAGATGAACGACACTTTTTGGCCTTCGGCTAGCGTTTTGAAACCGCTACCTTGGATAGCGCTGTAGTGAGCGAATACGTCTTGTCCGCCGTTGTCTTGAGCGATAAAACCAAAACCTTTAGCTTCATTAAACCACTTTACAGTGCCTTCAACTTTATCTGACATAAATTTTCCTGACTCTTTAACTGTTGGCGAGACTTGTGTCATCACCGATTAATTGATATATACCCATGCATCTTTTGCTGAACGCTACGGTTCAAAATTGCAAATAATCTAAGAGAAAACCTGAATTTTTTACCTCAAATACTTTGAGTACAATCTGATTATAACAGTTTTCTATACAGGTAACAGTCTAAATTGATGTTTTTTGTAAATAAATTCCAGCTATTAAAACCCATCAAAATAGCTAGCATTTTTGCCGTTATCATATTGATATTGAATAAATTTCCAACATATGAATATTAGGCTACAATTACGAAGCCATCGTTAAATACGACAAGACAGACCCTTATAGGCCAAAAACTCATTCATTACCTATTGCAATATCGGTAACCATGGTGAACTTAATACAAGCAAACATAGCCCAAAAAATATCAACGAAAACGACTGACTATAAGCAATATATTTGGCCGGTATGACCAAGTCTTTAGGAGAGTCAGGGATACCTTTGCGCTTTAGTAGTCGCGTACCGTAGACCCAACCAAAGGTCGTGTAAATGCCATAAGCGGCAGGTACAGCAATCGCGAGCGGTGCCAAATCAATCACGTATAGGACAACAACAGAGATAAAGAACCAGATGGTATCTAAGATTGAGCTGATTTGGAAAAACTTAGATTTAGGCAGTTTACCATCGGTTTTCTTAAGCATTTCTCCTTCTATCCAAATTAAAACTGCTACGACAGCGCTAAGAGTAATATACACGAATTGCGGCGTTAGCCAGTCTGGATAAGATATTTGCACAACATACAACCTGTAATCTATAGAAAATATGAATGAGGACTCATCTACTTTGATCAATCAAAGATAAATAAGCACAGTAAAAGCCCACTGGCTAATGTGAAGATGCCTGCCTATATTGGGCAGTTTTTACTGGTTTTCAACCAACACATATAGCGGTGTAACCCTATGTCAAAAGTAGGATATAAAAAACCCCGTGCTATCAGGTGATAACACGGGTTACTTAATAAACTACCAAATACTCTATTTAAGTAGTATCGAATTAGTTTTTGTCTTTATCGATGATTTTGTTACCACCGATCCAAGGCATCATAGCGCGCAATTTGGCACCTGTGGTTTCGATCTCATGCGCTGCATTGTTACGACGACGAGCTGTCATTGATGGATAGTTGGTTGCACCTTCAGAGATGAACATTTTTGCGTACTCACCAGACTGGATGCGTTTTAGCGCGTTACGCATGGCTTCACGTGACTGCTCATTGATGACTTCAGGACCAGTGACATATTCGCCGTATTCAGCGTTGTTACTGATTGAATAGTTCATGTCAGCGATACCGCCTTCATACATTAAGTCAACGATAAGCTTTAGCTCATGTAAACACTCAAAGTAAGCCATTTCTGGCGCGTAGCCTGCTTCAGTAAGGGTTTCAAAGCCCATTTTTACCAATTCAACCGCGCCGCCACAAAGAACCGCTTGCTCACCGAATAGATCGGTTTCAGTCTCATCTTTAAATGTGGTTTCGATGATACCTGAACGACCACCACCAACGCCAGCAGCGTAGGATAATGCTAATTGCTTAGCTTGACCTGAAGCATCTTGGTAGATGGCGATTAAGTCAGGAATACCGCCACCTTTGGTGAACTCTGAACGTACGGTGTGACCTGGTGCTTTTGGTGCTACCATGATAACGTCAAGGTCGCTACGTGGCACTACTTGGTTATAATGGATAGCAAAACCGTGGGCAAATGCAAGGGTCGCGCCTTCTTTGATGTTTGGCTCAATGACATCGTTGTAAAGCTCTTTTTGGAACTCATCAGGTGTCAAAATCATGATAACGTCAGCAGCTTTTACCGCTTCTTCGACTTCAGCAACTTTTAGGCCTGCATTTTCAGCTTTTTTCCATGAGCCTGAGTTGGCACGTAGACCAACCGTTACATCAACGTCTGAGTCTTGTAAGTTAAGCGCGTGCGCATGGCCTTGTGAACCATAACCGATAATGGCCACTTTTTTACCTTGGATAATGGATAGATCACAATCTTTGTCATAAAAAACGTTCATAAATAGAGTCCTTGTCCTCAATCATGGCTTACCATGGATAGTAGACGCTTATACTGTAATCAAGATAGTGATTAAGATAAGCGCTTTGTTGATTTAGATAAATAGTTCTTCAATAAAATAGGATATTTGGGCATTAATTCTAGGTGCTAAGGGTTTTCTCACCGCGGGCAATACCAATCACACCCGAGCGAACCACTTCCATAATACGGTCACGTCCAAGCACATCGATAAAACCGTCAAGCTTGGCTTTGTCACCAACGATTTGAATCGTATATAAGTTGGCATTCACATCGACAATCTGCGCACGGAAGATATCTGCGCTGCGTTTCACCTCTTCACGTACGCTGCCAGTTGCTCGTACTTTGATGAGCATCAATTCACGCTCAACGTGTACATTCTCTGTCAGATTATGCACTTTAACTACTTCAATCAATTTATGCAATTGTTTGGTGATTTGTTCAATTCTTTCTGGTGAGGTAATGGTCGTTAAGGTCAAGCGTGAAATGCTTGGGTCATCAGTAGGCGCGACGTTGAGCGTTTCGATATTGTAGCCACGTTGTGAGAACAAACCGACTAGACGCGACAACGAACCCGCTTCGTTTTCCATCAATACCGAAATCAGATGTTGTTGTTGCATTAGGTACGCTCCCCTTTTGTTAACCACATATCACGCATGGCTTGTCCAGCGATTTGCATCGGATATACATGCTCATTACGATCGACATAAACATCGATAAATACCAACTTGTCCTTCATGGCCATCGCTTCAGCCAACTGCTCTTCCATCGTATCAGGGTCAGTAATCTTGATACCAACATGACCATAGCTTTCAGCCAATTTGACAAAATCTGGCAAGGAGTTCATATAAGACTGTGCATGGCGTCCTTCATATAGCATGTCCTGCCACTGCTTCACCATACCTAGCTGTGCGTTATTTAAATTTAGAATTTTAACTGGCAAGTCATACTGCAAGCAAGTTGACAGCTCTTGGATATTCATCTGAATAGAGCCTTCGCCTGTGATACACACCACATCACGCTCTGGATTAGCAAGCTTGGCTGCCATGGCATACGGCAAGCCAACGCCCATCGTACCTAGGCCGCCTGAGTTCAGCCATTGGCGAGGCTCATTATAAGTATAGTAAAGGGCTGCAAACATCTGATGCTGACCGACGTCACTTGTGATAATAGCGTTACTGTTAGTCACTTTATCTAGAGCTTGTACGACACTTTGTGGCTTAATGCCATTATCTGTGCTGGTGTCATAACGCAAACCATGGCGCTTACGCCACTCATTAATTTGTGACCACCAATCGAGCAATGCGTGTTGCTCTAATTGCTTATCTTCTCCAACGATCTCTAGCATATCGGTTAAGACAGATTTTACATCGCCAACGATAGGAATATGCGCAAGGATGGTCTTTGAAATCGACGCAGGATCGATATCGATATGGATAATCGTCGCGTTCGGACAGAATTTTTTGACATTATTGGTGACGCGATCATCGAAACGCGCACCCACTGCCAAAATAACATCGGCATGATGCATAGTCATGTTGGCTTCATAAGTACCATGCATACCAAGCATACCTAGGAACTGACGATCAGAGCCAGGAAATGCACCAAGACCCATCAATGTATTGGTCACTGGTAAATTAAGACGGTGAGCCAGATCAGTCAACTCTTCGTGAGCATTGCTCCAAATAACGCCGCCACCTGCATATACGACAGGACGCTGGGCAGATAATAATGTCTCGACCGCTTTTTTGATCTGACCACTATGGCCTTTGAGCGAAGGCTGGTAAGAGCGTATAAATACCTCTTCTGGATATTTATAGGCAAACTTTTCACTAGGCGCAGTCATGTCTTTTGGCACATCAATAACGACAGGACCTGGTCGGCCAGACTGTGCAATGTGAAATGCCTTTTTGACAATCATCGGAATTTCGCTAGCATGGCGCACTTGGAAGCTATGCTTAACGATCGGACGTGATACCCCCACCATATCCGTTTCTTGGAAAGCGTCTTCACCGATTAGGCTACTTGGCACCTGACCTGAAATCACGACCATCGGTACTGAATCCATAAAAGCTGTCGCAATAGCGGTAACCGTATTGGTTGCACCAGGTCCTGAGGTTGCCAGTACAACCCCCGTCTCACCAGTAACTCGTGAATAAGCATCTGCCATGTGTCCTGCCGCCTGCTCATGACGCACCAAGATATGCTCAATGGCTTCTTGCTGAAACAGCGCATCATAGATGTGTAGAACGGCACCGCCTGGATAACCAAAGATATATTTGACACCTTCGTCTGTCAGCGCTTGTACCAGCATTTCAGCGCCCGATAGCATCACAGGCTGAACGCTGCCTTCTGCAAGACGTTGTTGTTTTTCTTCAAAATTTTTGGCGGCATTACCCGTTTGGGTATGTCCCGTCATATTCGGACTTTGCGTGGTTTGCGTCACTGTCATCACCTTTTTTTGCGGCGAGGATTTGCGGTATTCTATGATAAGAGATAACCCCATATAGGTATTACTTCAAAACTCATAAAATGATCGCTAATCCTTGTCCATATCAAGAATATTTGCTTATCATATTTAAGTAACGTTGTTTTTTTAAGACAGCAAATTACTCAAACATAGCAATGTATGTAAGGTCAGTTTTGTGATGGATGTTTATCGATATACAGTGACAAGATGCGGACGCACCTATGAAAGAAGCTTATTATTGAGTCTTTCTATAAATAAGTACTGATAATAAATTCATGGGTGCAAAGACGTAGAGATAACAGGATATTTATACCCAAATACTATGCATAAGTTACTAAAACTTATAACAGAGGCTTTGGCGTACTTTTTTATAACCAGTACTGTATCGTATTTTGCACAATTGCCAGAATTACATTTAGCACAGTTCAAATAATAAGTTTATCTTAGTCATTGTAGACAGATAAGTCCGGAGACAATGTATAGTTATGAGTAGCCAATGCTACGTGTGCTATATCATCATCACAAAGAAAATAACACTGCATAAACTACCGATAAGTAGCTCGTAGTGATCATTTTCAAGTGCCACGGCAATATCATAAAAGCCGTTCACTGACCAATCAACTTCTATTATATTCGATGGTTTGCCCGCTATTGTCAAGAAAAACTTCTAAAGCCTATCCCAAACTATTAGTTATTAAATAATACACATTGATAAGTATTATTTGCTAAAATTGGAAGTCGATACATTAGTGCTGCCAATAAAGTGCTCAAATGTTATATTTACCCTTATACAAATTTGCTTTTATCAAACAAAAGGATTGCTGCTATGGCATATGCGTCTAAAATAGCGACTGCTGCTAAATGGCTAACGAGTACCACCTGTATGCTAATGCTATCCATGAATGCCAGTCAGGCTATTCAAGTTTACAAATCCATTGGCGCATATGGCGAAGTTAAATATAGCCAGCACGCACCGCAAAATGGTAAAAACGTTGAGTTGATTGAATTTCGTAGCGACGGTAGACAAAACAACGCCGGACAAATGGCTGGCAAAACAGACCCCAGACAAAGCAATAATACTCAAACGGCAGAAGAACAGCGCGTAGCCGCACTTGAAGCACGTATCAAAGAGCAAGAAGCGCAAGCCAATGCCCAGCGCTGCCAATCGCTACGTAACAATTTAACGAATCTAAACGTTGGCGGACGTATCTATGAGATGGATGCAAATGGCAAGCGTCAGTACTTAGATGGCCGTGAGATTGAGCTAAAGCGTGAACGCGTACAACAGGCGATCGACCAGTATTGTAGCGGCTCTACAACCTAGTCGACCCAATAGTGAGGGTTAGTCGACCATCACTAGCTGCATAACATGGCGAATGGCTGCTGGCATATCTTGCGCTTGTAGCCCTCGTTGTCCAATCAATAGCTTATTGTCACGATGATATTCATTACCTTGATTAACCAGTGTGTCCCCTGAAAATCCATGAATAAGCGCTGCCTGAGATAAACTGTACGACTCTGCTGCTAAGTCTTGTTGTGCTAATAATCCAGCAATCACTCCAGATAGAATATCGCCCATGCCAGCAGTTGCCATACCAGCATTGCCCGCATCACAGACATATACTCGCGCTGGTCCTGATTTTTGCTCCAAAACTAGCGACCCTGCTCCCTTTAATACCCAGTCACCACCATAAACTGCAGCGCATTGTTTTATGGATCGCAATCTATCACTTTCTACCTCGCTTATTTTTTGATCGAGCAATCTAGCCGCTTCGCCGCTATGCGGTGTTAAGCAAACCTGATGGCTCATGCTATATTCACGCAGCGCTGTCACCAATTGGTGATTGTCCGCTTGTAACGATGCCAAATGGTAAAGTCCATCTGCATCGATCACTATTGATTTTTCATGAGCTATGGCAGCCTGTATATAGTCGATAAATAACATTTTTGCTTTTTCGTCACGGCCCAATCCCATACCAATCGCGATAACACTGGCTTGTTTGATAAGTGCCTTTACGCCATCTGTATCGTGCAGATTGATAGTCATCGCATCAGGCAATGAAGTTAATAATGCACCATGAAAAGCCTCATGACAGGCAACAGTTATTTTACCAGTGCCAGTTGCCATGGTGCTTGAGGCAGACAGTATCGCAGCACCGCCCATCCCTTGAGAGCCATCAACGCGATTTCCACCAATGATTAGCGCATGACCGTAGCTACCTTTGTAACTGTTTTGGCGGCGCGGCTTCATACTATGTGCAGCCGTCAGCAGTATGGCAACAGGTTCAAATGCTTCAATAGTATTTTGCTTGGTATTTTTATCAGATATTTTGTGAGGTCTAGCTGTTTGATAAGGTATTAACGGTATATCGATTATGTCTCCGCTATAATCCGTACCGTCTTTGGTGTGCAAACCAAATTTGCGCGCAATCAGACATAAGGTGACATCAGCTTGTACTGCTATACGATCAAATACCGCACCAGTAGAAGCCACCAATCCACTTGGAATATCGACGGCGACTGCTAGTGCGTTTTGTTGCTGAGTAGTACGATTAAAAGCGCTAATAGCCTCTTTATAGACACCTTCTGGCGCACGATCTAGCCCAATTCCAAACAGTGCGTCAATATAAATGTCAGCTAATAAAGCCATTTTCTCTGACTCATTGTGACTGCTATGAATCTCTTCGAAGCGTTGATAATGACAGTTGGCAGATATTGCTATCTGTCGCGCTTTGTCAGCATCAGTTATATGGTCATTATTGTGGTCTTTCTTATTAGAAATGGCCGACTGAGTACGAGTATCAAAATCATTGACATCAAAACCGACAGTGACCACTTCTACTTGCCAGCCTGCTTGCTGCAAGTAATAAGCAATGAGCCAACCGTCCCCGCCATTATTACCCTTACCTACCCAGACACTTACTCGGCGCAAACGCTCCGTACGATGATAAACGTTGGTATTAGCAGAATGATTAGCATTGAGACATTTTTGTTCATAAAGCAATTCTATCTGCTGTGCCATTTGCCAAGCTGCTTGCTGCATTAAGCCAAAACTATCATATCCTTGAGCAAACCACGCTTGCTCCATGGCATAAATTTGCTCACTACTATAAAGCGCAATAGGTTTTGTATTTTTTATAGGTGATAAATTGGTAAAATTCTTCATTTATTATCCTCGGCCATGTTTTTCTGATATTTTTATAGGGTTGAAAGTCTAGTTTCTAAACTTTGGTATCAGCTTAGCAAAAGCTCATGTCTACTTATGTATCAATATGAATGTGAGTTTATTTTCTTTTCTACTTGCGCTCTATGCTCACTGTCTTATCATAATGGTGCTCACACTGCCACTGATTGTGAGAAAATACCGTTTTAAAAATAGACCGCCAATAAGCACCTATCTCTATGCCTACCGATAACAATAGTATTGCCGTTAGTAACTCACCTATATTTGCGACAACAGCAGATGTTAAACAATGGATCAAAACGCAAGCGCAAACATTAGGATTTGCTGACTGTGGGTTTTTATCTGTCCATCATCCACTGTTTACTAAGCAAATCGAACAGCTACAGAAGTGGCTGGATAAAGGCTATGAGGGTCAATTGCAGTTCATGCACAACAACCATCATCTGCGCGCTCATCCCGAGCAGTTAGTGGATGGCGCAAAGACCATTATTAGTGTAAGGATGGACTACCTAACCAAAGCCCCAACACCGCGTGCTGTCACAGACAACGACCATCCCAACCAAGGCATCATTGCGCGTTATGCAAGAGGTCGTGATTATCATAAGACAATGCGTAGCCGTTTAAAGCAATTGGCTCTGAATATCGAGGCCATGCTTCCTGAATGGCAACATCTCGATATTGGTTCAGATAAAGAGTTTGTTTTTAGACCCTTTAGTGATTCTGCGCCTATCTTTGAGCGGCCTATTGCCGATGCTGTTGGTCTGGGCTGGACAGGTAAGCATACGTTATTAATCAACAAACAAGCTGGCTCATTTTTTGTGCTAGGTGAGCTGTTTTTAAGCTTAGAGCTGCCCGATGACCAGCCTGTTAAAGAGCATTGTGGCAGTTGTAGCGCTTGCATTAATGTATGCCCTACCCAAGCGATTGTAGCGCCTTATGAGCTCAATGCCTCTGCCTGTATCTCTTATTTGACGATTGAACACGATGGTATTATTGATACCAAGTATCGACGCGCGATTGGTAATCGGGTGTTTGGCTGCGATGACTGTCAGCTGATCTGTCCATGGAATCGTTATGCCAATCTGACTACCGTTGAGGACTTCGCACCAAGGCATGGTCTCGATAACAGCAGTTTGCTTGAATTATGGCAATGGCAAGAAGCAGATTTTTTGAACAACACACAAGGAAGCCCGCTCAGACGCACAGGCTATATCAATTTCTTACGTAATATTGCTATTGGTCTTGGCAATGCCAATGCCAGTTTGGACGTGGTTGAACAGTTAAAATCCAAGCTCACTATACACAATGCTATGCTCGACGAGCATATCGAGTGGGCCTTGGATGAGCAGCAAAAAAAGCTGAAAGACAGCACCCAAGTCTAAATACTTCAAGTATTCGCCACTATTAGAACTTCATATCCATTGCTATATCATTTTAAATAATAAAAAAGCCTCTTATAAAAGAGGCTTTTTTATCATCGATTTTTTGTACAAATTATTTATTGCTTATACCATCAATTTGTTATGGCTTAGGAATGCGTAACACTTGACCTGGATAAATCTTATCTGGATCAGATAGCATTGGCTTATTGGCTTCAAATATCTTCATATAATCGCCAGACTCACCGTAAACATCTTTAGCAATCTTAGATAAGCTATCGCCAGATTTTACCGTATACATCGTTGACTCAGGTGCATCTTCTTCGATATCGATATTATCAATAACCTTTGCAACATTTTGTACGTTACCAATAGCAATAATTGCTTTTTCACGATCAGCTTGAGTTTTCGCGTTACCGCTGATTTCTGCTGTATCTGTAGAGCCGTTATATTTGATTTTTAAATTACTGATGTTTAGATTCTGTTGTTGTATACGACGCAACAAAATATTAGCAACGGATTGTGCTGAAGGTTCGCTACTTTGTACTGGTGTATTGGCATCTGCCTTGGTCTCTGATTTGGCATCATGTTTCTCGTCATCACGATTAAAAATTTTATCGCCGATATCTTTTGCAAAACTGAACATACCCATATAATTGCTCCTTGGAATATTGTTATTTATTATTCATATTTATTTTCGGTGGTGTGTTATTGAACATCACCGTGCTTTGTACTGTCTACCATGATGAGTATAGACAAACGAACCAAACGTGAATAGTAATAGTATGTTGAGTAATGTTAATTGACGTAGCTTATGTTAATGCAACCGATCAATTAAATCACCCTCATAAAAAAACCGCCTATCTATTAAGATAAGCGGTATTATAAAATTTGCTAAACAAATGGCAAATTATAGCTGGGCTTGTACGTAATCAATTGCTTTTTGAACAGTAGTCAATTCTGCAGAGTCTTCGTCAGGAATAGTGATACCAAAATCACTTTCAAAAGACATCACCAATTCAACTAGGTCCAACGAGTCCGCACCTAGGTCTTCCATGAATGAAGCATCGTTATTGATGTCTTCAACGTTCATACCTAGTTGCTCAGCAACTGCTGATTTTACTCTTAGCTCGATATCATTACTCATATAGATTACTCCATTATCATCTATTATTTTTAATAAACTGCTATTGTGCCTTATTTAAGCTCTATAGCATGATATATAAAATGTATTTGCCAGATCAGCATTGCTGTCTGAGTACTCTATGACTTGTTACACAGTCTGTCTAATAAAGCCCTGTTATCATACAGGGCTTTGACTCAAAAGTATTCGTAATTATAGCACCCTTTATTATAGTTTACACTCGTTCACACAGTTTTTTATTATAACTATGTAACGTTCGTGTATTGACTACATATACATGCCACCATTGACCGGAATGACCGCGCCGGTGATATAGCTGGCTTCATCACTGGCTAAGAAATGTACTGCTGCTGCGATGTCTTCTGGTTGACCAAGACGGCTGATAGGAACGGCATCTAGCATAGAATTCAATAGGCGCTCGTCGAGCTCATCTGTCATATCAGTCTCGATTAAACCTGGTGCCACGCAATTGATAGTCACTTGGCGTGAACCGATTTCACGTGCAAGCGTACGACTGAAACCTTCTACACCAGCTTTAGTCGCGGCATAGTTAGATTGACCTGCATTACCCATTTGAGCAACAACAGAGGTGATATTAATAATACGACCACGGCGCGCTTTCATCATACCGCGTACTGCGCGTTTGCTCATGCGGTAAACTGAGGTCAAATTCGTATCGATGACATTTGACCAGTCATCGTCTTTCATACGCATTAGCAGACCGTCTTGCGTGATACCTGCATTGTTAACCAATACTTGTACCGCTCCATAGACGCTTTCGATCTCTTCAAACAATTTATCAATTTGAGTAGTATCACGTACGTCTAAGACGCGACCGATACCACCACTATCATGAAGATAGTCATCAATAAGTTCAGCACCTTTTTCAGTGGTTGCTGTTCCAATGACAAAATGTCCTTCTTTAGCAAAGCGTTTGGCAACTGCCTTTCCGATACCGCGACTCGCGCCAGTTACTAATGTAATCGTACGGCTCATGATAACACCTCTAATAATTTCTCTAGACGGGCAGGCTTGTCTGTAGGATAGCTTGCGATTGGCTGCGCTTGACGCTTAGCCAAATTGCTTAATACGTTGCCACTGCCACATTCGATTAATAGATTAATTTGCTTATCGGCCAGTTCCTGCATGGTTTTTGACCACAGTACTGGCTCACTCAGCTGTTCAGTCAATGCTTGTTTGATACCTACTGCACTGGTTTCAACACGCGCATAGCGATTTTGAATCACAGGAATGGTCGCTTGATCAAATTGAATACCTGCTAATATCTCAGCTAAGGCATTACTTGCAGGCTCCATTAATGCACAATGAGATGGCACACTCACTTTTAAGGGCACAGATTTTTTGCCCGTATTTTTGACTTTGTCGATGACAGCGTTAACGCCAGCTGCGTTACCCGAGATCACTACCTGTCCTGGGCTGTTGAAGTTAGCAGCGCCAACAATGGCACCCTCGACATGCTCTGTTGCTTGCTCACACAGATTTTCGACTCGGTTGTCTTCTAGTCCTAACACGGCAGCCATAGCAGTATCGACACCTACAACGGCCTCTTGCATCAACTGACCACGCTTATGCACTAGGGTGACGGCATCACCAAGCGATATCACATTGGCAGCACACAGGGCGCTGTACTCGCCCAGAGAGTGACCAGCTAAATAGCAAGGCGTCTCTTCTATTTTTTGTTGTAAGACACGCCAAATGGCAATGCTAGCTGTCAGTAGCGCTGGCTGAGTATACTCGGTTTGATTGAGTTTTTCTTCATCCTGACAGATTGCCCACAAATCCTCACCAAGCGCCTCACTCGCTTCGGTAAATGTATCGCGTATCTCTGGGTAGATTTCAGCAAGCTCACTCGTCATCGCGACTGCTTGAGATCCTTGTCCAGGAAAAATGACCGCGATACGAGCGGGTTGCTTTTTTACCATATCGGGTACAGAAGCCATAACCAATATCCCTTATCTGATTAGAAATATCCCTAAAATAATGGGGTGTATTATATTATTAGATGTGATACAAAGCCGCTAGTTCAATTATTTATCTAAGAAAACGGATTGCCAGTAAACTATACACTGACACACACTATTATTATAGCGGATGCAGACCAAACAACGATAGGAAAACACAGTACCAATCAAAAGCACTAACGATTGAGTACGCGTTTCTATCTGCTAAAAACAAAAAGTCATCTAAGCAATGAGTTTAGTGATAAATAACAAAAAGCCAAGTTATCCAGCCACATAATATATGATAGCGAAATAACTTGGCTTTTTTTAGCTCAAAGCTTATTGACTAATGATAGCCAGGTAAATACAACAACAGTCACCAGTACTGTCACTATTTTACCTAGCTATCATACGGCCAATGTCTTAGGCATCTTGACTAACTTTGAATAGCTGACGACCACGGTAGAAACCATCTTTAGTCATGTGATGACGACGATGTTTTTCACCAGTAGTAGCATCTACGCTTAGTTCAGCAATTTCCATACGGTGATGTGAACGGCGCATGTCACGACGAGAACGGCTTTTACGACTTTTTTGAACAGCCATGATATAGCTCCTATACTTAAAAGGGATAAGCTTGAAATTCAGCTTAGTCGATACTGACAGAGGCTATATAATCACAACAACCTAAGTCTGAAGCATCATTAGTTAAATAGATTGTTACTTACATAAAGCGCTAACTATGTCTGAAATTTATGAAAAATTTACCTAGTCAGCTTCTATCAGCACGCAACAGGTTGCTCGAATGCAATAAACCGGACATTATACGCATGTTTATTAGATTAATAAAGCCCTGCCTTGCACTCTTCTGTACAAAGCAGATAGAAGGCTTCTCAAATACTTGAATAAATAAATTTGGCTCTTATAGCTTACCTTTTAAGGAGGCTAAAGCAGCGAATGGATTTTCATTCTCTTCTTCTTCTGGTATCTCGCCAAACTGCTCAACTGACATTTCACAATCATCATGCTTCGGCGCCATTGGTATTTTGAGCAATATCTCATCTTCTACCAGTTTTTTAAATGGTAATAGACGCTCCGGAGACTGCTCAGTGACGATTTCATCAAGTAATAAATAATCTTGCTCTTCATCAATCAAGCGTACTTGGCTATCATTCTCTAGTAATGCAATATTATAATCATCAGATAAGTCTATCGCAATTGGTTGTAAACAGCGTTGACACGTTAGCCAAACATCACCTGTCAACGTAAATGCCAAATGCAAAACATTATTACGGCGATAGAGTTCAGCATTTAGTTGAGTGTTTGACTGATCATGCTCGGCGCTCAACGTCGCGGCAAGACGTTCAAAAGAGTTTGGATCAACTTCTCCTGACCACTCAAAACCCGTGTCTGCCCATTTGTCCAAAGAAATGTGCTCAGGCATGCTAGTAGATACAGGCGCTTTTTTATTGTCAGCGTAAGGTGCTGACGGTTTAGTTTCTGGAGTGCTTGACATGCGCGGCCTCATTCATAAAAACGGTGTATAATATTGCCTGCCATACTAACGGAAAGTGCCATATTCTGCTAGCGCTAGTATGTTAAGATTTTTTGATAGCAAATATGTTCAAGCTTTTTTACTACTTACTTTTTTACCTAAAATTTTTTGCCTTTAATATTTATTAAGTCAATGTCTTCTCTATGAATCTACCTGATAATAAAATTAATTTTTCTGATTTACTTTCTCCTGCTACAGCAAGTTCGTTGCTGCAATATCTTACTCAACTAGATCGTCATACTGAAAATGCTCTTAGCAATAGACTGTGCCTCGATGAAGATGAGTATTTAAGAGAATGGAGAAGTCAGTGGCAAAAGTTATCTACTACTCAGCCTGACAATACTTACTCAGCAGGATTGATAATTGATAGCGAACGATTAGCCACTGATTGGCTCATACAGCTATTTAATACTTTATTTACTAACCAGCAAGTGATATTGGTTCGTAGTGAGGGTGAGCCAGAGTATTTCCCTGCTCAAGACAATGAGCCTGCCAGAATTGAATTCGCTCATGGATTTTTTGCCAGTGCCCTGCACGAGATCAGTCATTGGTGCCTGGCTGGTGACGCTCGTAGACAATTACCTGACTTTGGCTACTGGTATGCTCCAGACGGTCGGACAGAAGCTCAGCAGCAAGCATTTGAGCGCGTAGAGATCAAACCACAGGCATTAGAATGTTTATTCACCTTAGCGTGTGGTCGAAACTTCCAAGTCTCACAAGATAACTTGTTTGCCGACTTCGACACTAGCAGTAGCACCTTTGCTAGTGATGTCTACCAGCAAGTAGAAAGCTATATAACCAAACCTTATACTCTGCCGCGTGACGCTAAGACTTTACTGACTGCTTTAATTAGCGTTTGTACTCCTTCATCTGAAATCAACGCTTAATTCAAATTACTAAGTGTTCCTACTTATTAACGATTTTCTACGGTTGGTAACGCCTTGCCACTAAACTTATATTTGCTTTAAGCTATACTGATAACTAAAGTAGTATATTAAAAATACAGATTTGCTTAATTTTTAAAATAACTTTTTTAATATGTCTAATGATTGAACTACATCTAATTAATGAAAAAATTGTCTCAATTAAAAACCAATAATTATAAAATAAGGAACCATTATGGAAGTTTTCTATATTCATCCCGATAACCCTCAGCCACGTCTCATTGAACAAGCCGCTGACTTACTGCGCAAAGACCAGTTAATCATTTACCCAACCGATACCAGTTATGCTTTTGGTTGTCGACTAGGTGCAAAAGACGCTTTGACTAAGCTCAAGCAAATTCGTGAGCTTGACGATAAGCATCAATTTACACTGTTGTGCCGCGATCTAAGTGAGATTGCCACTTATGCTACGGTCGATAATGTCCAATTCAAACAACTAAAAGCGCATACTCCTGCGCCGATTACTTTTATTTTGAATGCCACCAAAGATGTCCCAAAAAAGCTCGCTCATGCTAAGAAAAAGACCATCGGTATTCGCGTACCGAGCAATCCTATCGCACAAGCACTATTAGAAGCGATGGACGAGCCTATCTTGACCAGCTCACTTATTTTACCTGATCGTGACGATATTTTAGATGATCCTTTCGATATCGAAGAGCTATTAGATAATCAAGTTGATGGTCTGATAAATGCTGGTATTAAGACTACTAAGCTGACTACTATCGTCGATATGACCAGTAGTCAACCTGAGGTTATCCGGCAGGGCGCGGCGGATGTCAGCGACTTGTTACTATAAAGGCTTTACGTTATTTGTATTTTCAACTGCTCACTAAACGTAGGGTGCGTTCCATATGCCGATTGCCTTTAAGAACCACTTAAATATTAAAGCATAAAATGCACCTTACAAATAATGTAATAGCTTTAGACCTAAATTTCAGACATAAAAAAAGCGCCAATAAATTGGCGCTTTTTTGTATAAAACCTAAACGGCTTATAGACTAGTCGCGGTCAACTAATTCTACATAAGCCATAGGTGCGTTATCACCATCACGGTGACCACACTTAACGATACGCAGATAACCACCTGGACGCGTTTGGTAACGAGGACCTAACGTGCTAAATAGTTTACCTACCATAGCTTTGCTGCGCATACGGCTAAATGCCAAGCGACGGTTAGCAACGCTATCTTCTTTTGCTAGAGTAATTAATGGCTCGGCAACGCGGCGTAATTCTTTAGCTTTTGGTAAAGTTGTTTTGATCAGTTCATGCTCAAACAATGAGTTGGTCATGTTCTGGAACATTGCTTTACGATGACTGCCGGTACGACCCAGCTTGACTCCACTCTTACGATGGCGCATAGTCAAATATCCTTAATGTTTAACGGCTGCGATAAGAGAAGCGATCATCAACCCGCAGGTCAGCTGGTGGCCAGTTATCTAGGCGCATACCAAGCTCTAAATCTTTAGACGCCAAAACGTCTTTGATTTCGGTTAATGACTTCTTACCAAGATTTGGGGTTTTTAGAAGTTCAGTCTCTGAACGCTGTACCAAATCACCGATATAGTAAATGTTTTCAGCTTTTAAGCAGTTGGCTGAGCGAACCGTTAGTTCAAGATCGTCCACAGGGCGTAATAGCACAGGATCGACCTCTTCTTTCTCTTTCACAGGCTCAGGCGCTTCTTCAGCTTCTAAATCAACAAAGATTGAAATCTGTTGTTGTAAAATAGTGGCCGCTTTACGAATTGCTTCTTCTGGATCTATAGTGCCATTAGTTTCAAGCTCAATGATAAGACGATCAAGGTCAGTACGCTGTTCAACACGAGCGTTCTCTACTTGATAAGCAACCCGCAGTACTGGGCTAAAGCTTGCATCAAGCTTTAAGCGGCCAATCGCTTTGGTATCACCATCTTCACGGCGCTGATTTGCTGGCTCATATCCACGACCCATCACTACGCGCAGACGCATCTTAAGATGACCGCGCTCACTCAACGTACCCAATACTAACTCTGGGTTAATAATGTCTACGTTATGCGGCAATTCAATATCTGCAGCAGTAATGGTGCCTGGACCTTGTTTATCCAAGGTCAAGAATACTTCATTTTGGTCATGAAGTGTAATTGCCAAGCCTTTTAGATTCAAAAGCAGGTCAAGGACATCTTCTTGCAGACCCTCTAAAGTTGAGTATTCATGGTCAACACCATCAATCTCAGCTTCGATGACTGCAGCACCAGGTAATGAAGATAACAAGATGCGACGCAGGGCATTCCCTAAGGTATGACCAAAGCCGCGTTCTAACGGTTCGAGCGTGACTTTCGCAATCGTCTCGTTAACCGTATCCACGTTAATGGCATTCGGCGTTAGAAACTCAGTTGCATTTAGCATCATGATGTCACCTCGATTTGTTTATCTGGATTAATTAACGTTAATGGCTCAATGCTATAAGCATAACATTGAGCAGTACGTTACTTACTTAGAGTATAGCTCAACGATCAAGCTTTCGTTGATTTCAGCAGGTAGATCAATACGATCTGGAGCATGTTTAAACGTGCCCTGTAGTTTGCTGTTGTCAACATCAAGCCATTCTGGAATACCACGTTGTGATGCTAGTTCCATAGCGTTTTTAATACGTAGCTGTTCGCGAGACTTCTCTTGAATAGCAATGACATCACCATCTTGCAACTGGATTGATGGAATGTTCACACGAACAAACTCATCACGGCCAGCTTTTTTTACCATAACAGTGCGATGGCTGACTAGCTGACGTGCTTCAGCGCGAGTTGAGCCAAAGCCCATGCGGTATACCACGTTGTCCAAACGACTCTCAAGCATAGCTAGTAGGTTCTCACCCGTAGCACCGCGCTTACGCGCCGCTTCTTTGTAGTAGTTTGCAAATTGACGCTCAAGTACGCCATAGATACGCTTAACTTTTTGTTTTTCGCGTAGCTGTAGAGAATACTCTGAGCTCTTGTTACGGCTTACACCGTGCTGACCAGGTGGACGACCAGCTTTCTTTGTTTTAACATCATACGGCTTAACACCAGACTTAAGGCCTAAGTCAGTGCCTTCGCGACGTGATAATTTGAGTTTTGGTCCAATATAACGGGCCATTGTTCTGTCTCCTTTAAGCTCTTATTATTAAAAGCTTCGTCTCTAATATTAGACGCGGCGCTTTTTCGGCGCACGGCAACCATTGTGTGGGATTGGGGTTACATCAGAGATGCTGTTAATTTTATAACCCAATGCACCTAGTGCTCTTACCGCAGACTCACGACCCGGTCCTGGTCCTTTGACCAAAACATCGACATTCTTAACACCATATTCTTGAGCCGCTTTACCAGCGACTTCAGCTGCAACCTGAGCGGCAAATGGTGTAGATTTACGTGAACCACGGAAGCCTTGTCCACCTGAAGTGGCCCAAGCCAATGCATTACCTTGACGATCGGTAATCGTTACAATGGTGTTATTAAAAGACGCATGGATATGGGCAACGCCCTCCGATACTGAACGACGAGTCACCTTTTTGCGACTACGAGTGTCTTTAGCCATCTTTTAGCTTCCTAAGTTAATTATCTTTTGAGAGGGCGTGTCGGACCCTTACGAGTACGAGCGTTGTTTTTGGTATTTTGACCACGAACAGGTAGGTTACGGCGATGGCGAATGCCACGGTAACAACCTAAGTCAACCAAACGCTTGATATTCATTGACACTTCACGACGAAGATCACCTTCAGTCATGTATTCTGCAACTTGTGCACGGATAGCATCTAACTGTGTATCATCTAACTGACTAACTTTAGTTGTAGGGGCAATGCCAACTGCTTCTAGAATTTTCTGAGCAGTGGTACGACCTATACCAAAGATGTAAGTTAGTGAAATCACAGCATGCTTATTATCCGGAATGTTTACGCCGGCAATACGAGCCATTGATTTCTCTCCATTAAAGAAAAATATGCATTATTTATTATAAATAGCGCATTTTTCAGATTTGTTGCTGTTAATACCTCACTTCTATCTCTCTACTTTGAAGCTTTTATTATCATTAGCAGATAATAAGAGTGCTACTAAAGCAGAAGTATACAATTTTTTGGTATGAACTACGGCAAGTGGCGGATGATATCGCATCCGCCACTTTTTTTCAAGTATTAATTTAATAAACTGTTTAGGCTTAACGCCATGATCAGTTTTTAATTAACCTTGGCGTTGCTTGTGGCGCGGTTCAGCTGTGCAGATAACATGTACACGACCTTTACGGCGTACAATCTTGCAGCTACCACAAATCTTTTTTACTGAGGCTTGAACTTTCATGGAATGCTCCTTGAATAACCACCACACTCGCTTATGGCTGAGTGGGTGATTGAATTAACGTCTGATCATGGTATTGATGGGTCATCAAATGCGCTTGAATTTGCGAGATGAAGTCCATTACCACAACCACCATAATCAGTAGCGACGTACCACCAAGTTGGAACGGCACACCAAATGAGGATTGAACGACCATCGGCATCAAACAAATAACCGTCATGTACATCGCGCCAATAAAGGTTAGTCGATTTAACACATGGTCAAGATAACGCTGAGTTTGTTGTCCGGGGCGAATACCTGGAATATACGCTCCACTACGTTTAAGGTTTTCTGCAACCTCGCGTGGACTAAAAACCAATGCCGTATAAAAATAGCAAAAGAAGATAATCATCGCACCAAACAGTACTAAATACAGCGGTTGCCCTGGAGACAATACCAATGCCATATTTTGTAGTATTTTTTGTACGAAGGTAGGATCTGTTGATTGACCAACCCACTGTCCTAAACTCGCTGGAAACAGTAATAAGGAGCTAGCAAAAATAGCGGGAATAACCCCTGCCATATTTAATTTCAGCGGCAAATGTGACTGCTGCTGAGCATAAATTTTGCGACCTTGTTGCTGCTTTTGCGCATAGTTTACTGGGACACGGCGCTGCGCACGTTCGATATAAACGATACCGGCGGTTACCGCAATGCCTAATATTACAAAGATAAAGAGTACAATCAAGTTCATCTGACCTTGATTGACCTGTTCGATCGATTGCGAAATCATACCTGGCGTACCGGCGACAATGCTTGCAAAAATAAGCATTGAGATACCGTTACCTACGCCGCGCTCTGTAATCTGCTCACCAAGCCACATCAAGAACATAGCGCCTGCAACCAATGAGGTTACAGCAGGAATATAAAAGGTCAGACCGGAAGATAAAGTCAGATTCTGACTGATCAAACCGGCACACATCCCTAATGACTGCACCAAAGCCAAAGCAAGCGTCCCTTGACGGGTATACTTGTTCAGCGTACGTCGACCTGCTTCACCCTCTTTTTTGAGAGCTTCAAGCGAAGGTACGACTGCCGACATCATCTGTACAATAATTGACGCTGAGATGTACGGCATGATACCTAGTGCCATAATTGACATACGCTCAAGCGCGCCACCTGAGAACATATTAAACATGCTCAAAATAGTGTTTTCGTTGCGCGAGAACAAATCTGCCAAGTTGACCGGGTTAATACCCGGTACTGGAATATGAGACCCTAAACGATAAACAATCAATGCGCCAATCAAAAATAACAAACGCGTCCAAAGCTCGTCATACTTACGTATAAAAGCGAAAGGATTGAGCGGAATACCACTTGAGGTCATTGATTGTTTTGACACGTTACTACTCCTCGATGCTACCACCAGCAGCTTCGATTGCTTGTTTGGCGCCTTTAGT
>Ga0208182_1000179_pt1 | contig 55949 bp, 52 predicted proteins | sample MalvireepMed_906_FD_184248 | JGI IMG/M metagenome (GOLD analysis project Ga0208182, IMG submission 184248) | Marine viral communities from the Global Malaspina Expedition - Malaspina viral metaG DeepMed_906 (SPAdes) (version 2) | ecosystem: Environmental > Aquatic > Marine > Oceanic | place...
ATAAATAAAATAATTTTTGTTTTTATATTAAATATAATAAAATTTTATCAAAAAATAATTAGCCCTATCATACCTGCTCGCTGCCGTTACTATCCCACCTGTTCAAACTATGGTAAACAAGCTTTGGCGTGGCATGGCACTCGTGTAGGTAGTTGGTTGCTGTTAAAACGTCTTAGTAAATGTCATCCGCTTGGTGGACACGGCATTGATTTTGTCCCGCTCCCTTTATCTTCTTATCGGTATCAATATATACCTTCTACAACGAGTAGCGATAGTAGAGGATGGGGTGTTTACCGAGATCGTCAGGGGTATGTGCCACGTCTTAACTACTTAATGAAGACAACATAAAAATCATAACTTCGGGCTTTAGATATCATCTTCAATGACTTACCCACAAGTTATCCACACTCTTGGTATCATTTGAAGCAGATTTTTAGTAAAATAATGCACATTTTATGTAAATGACTCTCAACGCGGTTATCGATCATGATGATAACTATGCAATACAGTCATGACACATGCCCTAATTTTTCATTCCCTAATTTTTAATCTAGGAAAGGTTTATGCAAAAGATATTTCGGGTGATGATCATCATTGCGATGTTAATTACCGCTTATCTGCTGATTTTGGCATGGCGAGATGATTATGCCGATGCACCAGCTGTAGAAGCAGTGCCAGAAACTACAAGTTCAGTAGGTGCTGACATTCCTTCTACCACTGGTGCCGCAGGTGATATTCCGGTTCAGACCCTACCTGTGGATAACGCAGCTGTGATAGCGGCCCCTGCAAAGGACACAGGATTAATCACGGTAACGACCGATCGCTATGATATTAAAATCAATCCAGAAGGCGGTGATATTGTCTATGCTGCGCTCAAGCAGTATGACGCAACGCTCGATAGCGATAAGCCTTTCGTATTGCTAGAAAACAACAGCAACCGTGTATACGTGGCTCAGTCTGGCTTGATTGGTCAAAATGGTATTGATACGGCAGAAGGCCGTGCGATTTATAGCCACACCACTAATAACTATGTAATGGAAGCAGGGCAACAGACATTGTCAGTACCGCTTACTTACAAAAAAGATGGCGTGACAATCACCAAGACATTCACCTTTACTGAAAACAAATATCCGATCGATATTAGCTACAAAATTCAAAACGCCTCTACCAATGCGTGGCAAGGCCAGATGTTTGCGCAGCTAAAACGCGATGATAGTAAAGATCCTGGTATGTCTGATAAAGGCGCGCTGAGCATGGCGACTTATCTAGGTGGTGCATGGGGTACGCCAGATGATCCTTATAATAAACTGAAGTTTAAAGACTTCAGCGATGGCGAGTTGACGACGACCAGTGATAAAGGTTGGGTTGGCATCGTACAGCATTATTTTGTCTCTGCATGGACGCCTGAAAACTTCACGGGTAAATTCTTTACCCGCGAGACTGGTAACGACTACTTTATTGGCTTTAACAGTCAGCCAGTCAATGTCGCACCAAACAAGCAAGTGACGTTGGATGCCACACTATATGCAGGTCCAAAAGTACAGTCTGAGCTAAAAGATGTGGCAGTTGGTCTGAATAAGACGGTTGATTACGGCTTATTGTGGCCAATATCAAAGGTCTTGTTTGCTATCTTGGAAGGTGTGCATAAAGTTGTGGGTAACTGGGGTTGGTCAATCATTATCCTCACCATTCTAGTCAAAATTGCTTTGATGTGGTTCTCTAATAAGAGCTACTATTCAATGGCAAAAATGCGCGCTATTGCGCCGAGACTAAAAACGCTAAAAGAAGAGCATGGCGACGACCGCATGAAAATGTCGCAAGAAATGATGGCCATCTACAAAGAAGAGAATGTCAATCCGATGGCGGGTTGTCTACCTATCTTGATGCAGATGCCAATTTTCTTAGCTTTGTATTGGGTGCTCGTAGAGAGTGTCGAGCTGCGTCATGCGCCATGGATTCTGTGGATTCGCGATCTTTCAGCCATGGATCCTTGGTTCATCTTGCCGCTATTGATGGGTGTTTCCATGTTCATCCAGCAACAGTTAAACCCGCAGCCAGCAGATCCAATGCAAGCAAAAGTCATGAAGTTCTTGCCAATTATCTTTACCGCATTCATGCTATTCTTCCCAGCAGGTTTGGTACTATATTGGACAGTGAACAACTTGTTCAGTATGACTCAGCAATATATTGTAAATAAGAAAGTCGAAGAAGAGCAGAAACGTCGCACGGTAAAAATAGTTGACTAACTGACGCTCTATCAGAAGGATAAAAACAAATACCATCGCGCAAGCGGTGGTTTTTTTATGAGTGCTAAAAGGTTATCCACAGCTTATCAACATTGAAGAGAAAATATCAACGATTAGGCCGCGTTTCAAAGTTTGCTTTGTCACTATGAGCACAGACGTCTATAATGGGATTTTTAGTTATTGAGAGTTATTGTGGATTCCTTAGAGATGGCATTAGCCACACCTAATTCTTCTGAAAAACCTAATACATCGGAACTCGCCACGATTGCTGCGATTGCAACGCCACTTGGGCGAGGGGGTGTGGGTGTTATACGTCTGTCAGGTAGCCGTGCTTATGCCATGGCCTGCGCGCTGACGGGTAAAACTGCTTTTACGCCGCGTATGGCTAGCTTCTGCCGCTTTTATCAGGCGGATGGCACCGTTATTGATGAAGGGCTCGTACTGTTCTTTAAAGGTCCGCACTCATTCACGGGTGAAGATGTGATTGAGCTGCAAGGGCATGGCGGCGTTATTTTGCAGAACCAGTTGCTTGCACGTGTATTTGAATTAGGCGCCAAACAAGCGAGTGCCGGAGAGTTTTCTTATCGCGCTTTTGATAACGATAAGTTGGATTTGGTGCAGGCAGAGGCGATCGCTGATGCGATTGATGCGACCAGTGCGGCGGCCGCGAGTAGTGCGATTCGTTCACTAAGTGGTGAGTTCTCCCAAAAAATAAACCAGCTATTAGAACAGTTGATTCATTTGCGCTTGCACGTTGAAGCTGCCATTGATTTCCCTGATGAAGAAGATGTCGATTTTTTATCTGACGGCGTGATACAGAGTAAACTTGAGCAAACGCAAGATAAGATACAGCAAGTCTTAGCCACGGCAAAGCAAGGTCAGCTCTTACGTGATGGTATCCATGTTGTCCTAGCAGGTAGGCCAAATGCTGGTAAATCAAGCCTGCTAAATCGTCTAGCAGGGCAAGAACGTGCTATCGTGACCGATGTCGCTGGCACCACGCGTGATACGCTGCAAGAGACGGTCGTGCTCAATGGTTTGACACTTCACCTTACCGATACGGCAGGCCTACGTGATACAGAGGATACCGTAGAGCGTATCGGCATTGAGCGTGCCCGTACCGCCATTACCCAAGCTGATATGCTGCTGATGGTTTACGATGTGACTCGCGATGTTGAAGAAGAAAGCACGCCGTTGCAATTGGCTGAGCAGTTATTCGGCGAGCTGCCAGATGCCAAACGATTACTCATCATTGCCAATAAAAGTGATCTACTGAGCGATGATAGTAGCGAAAAATCTGCCTCTACGATGCAAGCCGAAATCAAAGATAGAGGCTACGAACAAGTTAATGTTTCATGTGAAACAGGCGCTGGTATCGATAATTTAGTCGAAGCACTATGCGCTAAGGTAGGTTTTCATCCACCAGAAAATAGCTTAACCGCTCGTACTCGTCATATAGATGCTCTCAGACGGACAGCCAACTGTTTAACAGAGGCGCATGAGCAGTTAACGGTATTCCAAGCAGGTGAGTTGGTTGCTGAAAGCTTGCGTCAGGCCCAGCAGAGTTTGGGTGAGATTACAGGTGAGTTTAGTGCTGATGATTTGCTTGGCAAAATATTTGGTAGTTTTTGTATTGGTAAATAACGGTTGAATAACTCTATCTATTACTCAATACATTTGTCTATCTCATAAGTTTTGCTTTTATTCTTAGTCATAAAATAAGGAATTGCTATGCACTGCCCGTATTGTAATGCATCAGAGACAAAAGTGATTGACTCACGTCTTGCTGCAGAAGGTGCGCAAGTGCGTCGCCGCCGTTCATGCAACAGTTGCCAAGAGCGTTTTACAACGTTTGAGATGGTAGAAGTGGTGATGCCAAGGATTATCAAATCCAGCAACAAGATTGAACCTTACGACAATGAAAAGCTGCGTCGGTCTATCTTATTGCCTTTGCAAAAGCGCCCCATCACTATCGATGAGCAAGAAGCAATGATCAGCCGAGTTGAAAAACGCGTCAGACAGATGGGTGAGCGTGAAATCAGTAGTAAAGTCTTGGGCGAAATCATCATGAGTGAGCTAAAAACTTTAGATGATGTTGCCTATGTGCGCTTTGCTAGCGTCTATCGCGACTTTCAAGACATTGATGCTTTTCATCAGGAAATTGCCAATATCCGTCCAAATGACAAATAAGCTGGTACATCAATAAATATCTCTAACTATTAAACTGATTTTGAGTTCAAAGCGCCTAGATTATTAAATAAAATTGTCCGTAATTATTACCAATCATTCATAAGCCTACTGTTATGCCAACTATAAATCACTCTCAAGATGCGCAAGATCGCTACTTTATGATGCTTGCTATCGAACAAGCTAAGCTCGGTTTGTATACTACTAGGCCAAATCCAGTAGTAGGTTGTGTCATCGTCCAAGCTGAAGAAGTGGTCGGTCAAGGGTTTCATCCGAAAGCTGGTGAGCCACATGCAGAGGTATTTGCATTAAAAGAAGCAGGCGATCGAGCAGTGGGCGCAACGGCTTATGTGACTCTAGAGCCATGCAGCCATACAGGGCGTACACCGCCGTGTGCGTTGGCACTTATTAAAGCTAATGTAAAGCGTGTTGTGATTGCCGGCCTAGACCCCAATCCACAGGTGGCAGGTCGCGGGGTAAAGCTACTTAAGCAAGCTGGTATTGAAGTGACGGTTGGCATACTGACGGAGCAGGCAGAAGCATTAAATCGCGGATTTTTAAAAGCCATGCGGACTCAGATGCCATATGTCAGATTAAAAATAGCGACTAGCCTAGACGGTCGCACCGCGATGGCATCTGGTGAGTCAAAATGGATTACATCAAACGCAGCCCGCGAAGATGTACAAAAGATACGCGCACGAAGTGGGGCAATCATAACCGGTAGTGAGACAGTGATAGCTGATGATCCGCAGCTCAACGTGCGTTCAAATCAACTAGGCGTATTACCCGAAAAAATACCATCACCTCAGATTGTAGTGCTCGATAGACGTCAGCGTTTAGAGCACAGTGCTCAGTCTGATTATCAATTGTGCCGCCGTACAGATACGATTTATTGGCGCACAGATGATCTCACTGATTTACTAGCAACATTAGTCAGAGACCATCAGTGTTATGATGTCTTGGTGGAGGCGGGTGCTGGTGTTGCGGGAAGTTTTTTGAGTCAGCAGCTCGTCGATGAATTGATTGTTTATCAGGCGCCTTGTCTTCTTGGTGATCAAGCGCGACCAATGGTCAATTTCAATCCTATCTCACTGGCTCAGCAGTTGCGCTTCGATATTTATAATTATGAGAAACTTGGTTCTGACCTTAAATTAACGCTATTGCCTTTGTAGGTTGCTTATTTGTGATTTTGTTATCCGCAATATGCTTATAATGTGAACTATATGTGGATAAGTACGTTACCATTTTAAATGTTCCACATGAAACTGTGTATAACTTTGTTCCACATGAAACATAAAAAGCTGATTATTTTTGATTTTTTATGATAAATTATATATTAATCAATAACTTATGTTTTTTAAATCTTACGTTGCGAGCGCTAAACTAAATTTAGCATCATTGTGGATAACTCTATAATTAATAAAGACTTTAAGAATATTCTATTGACTTATACTTACTTATCCACAATCTATCCTATGACCGCCTGCATTTCCCGTGTGTTTCACTGCGAAGTGTACTCAGAAATTTGGTTAAGTATTTGATAAATAAAGTGATGTGTTTATAGCAGCATTATAATAATGAGATGAGGATGATATGTTTACTGGAATTATAGAAAGCGTTGGAACCGTAAAATCGATGCAACCAACGGGCGGTGATATACGCTTAACAATAGAGTCTAACGACCTAGATTTTAGCGACGTAAAGCTCGGTGATTCTATTGCATCGAACGGTATCTGTTTGACTGTTGTAGAGCTAGGTAATAACCATTACTCTGTTGACGTTTCACGTGAAACTATTGCTCGAACAGCGCTAGAAGCATTAAAAGCAGGTCATACGGTCAATTTAGAAAAAGCGATGCTACCAACGACTCGTTTTGGTGGCCATATTGTTGCCGGTCACGTGGATGGGGTAGGCGTCGTCAGTAAACTACAGCAAGACGCACGTTCTATTTATATTGAGATTGAGATACCACAAGAGTTGGCGCACTATACAGCGACCAAAGGTTCTATCACGGTAGATGGGATTAGTTTGACTACCAATCTGGTACGTGACAATATCGTTTCTTTAAATATTATCCCACATACGGCACAAGTGACTAATATCGCTAAGCATTGGTTGGTGGGTAACAAAGTCAATATCGAGGTGGATATCGTTGCACGCTATTTGGAGCGTTTGCTAAATAAATCACAATCTGGTGGTATGAATACTGCAAATCCTCAAAGCCAAATTACAGAAGCTTTTTTAGCCGATAATGGCTTTATGAAATAACGTTTGAGGCTGTACTTACCTGTTTAAATATTCACCCTGTCCATATTACGAAATCAAAGTATAGTCAATCCACTATAAAAGCGTTACAGCGTTAACCTCGCTTGAAGTATGACAGATACATCTGTACTCGGTTGCCTTGTACCGCTCTTAAATTGGATCAACTATAATGTTGAGAGGGTGATTTTTTTATTAACGTTTAGGGTATAAAGCTTTGTAGAACGGTTTCTAGATCCTTTTTACGGATAGGCTTGGATAAAAACTCATCCATTCCCACTTGCATGCACGCCTTGCGATCCTCTTCTGTATTATTCGCCGTTAGCGCGACAATAGGTATATCGTCGTCTTGTGCGCGGATTGCCTGAGTAGCTTGTAGACCGTCCATGACTGGCATCCGGCAGTCCATCAAAATCAGGGAGATCTCTTCACGCTGGCTGGCTAATATATCAAGCGCTTGCTGACCATCTTCTGCAACGATACTGCGATAGCCAAGTTTACTTAGCATTTTGCAGGCTATTTTTTGATTGGTTGGACTATCTTCCACCACTAAGATAAGGAGTGATAATGGCTGTGAACTTTCTTCTTGAGCAGTTGTCTCGCTAATGTTCTCTTTAATATCTTGTGTTTGTGTTAGCTTTTTTCTAGCTGGCATTGTCAAGCGCAGGATTTCAGACAGTAATAGCGCACTATCTAAAGGTTTTGCCAAAAAGCCATCACATTGATCGAGTAACATAGAGGGTATACGGCGCTCAGGTTTCATACTAAATAGTATTTTAGGTAAGGATGTATTAGCGAGTAGGCTATTTAATGCCTGCCGTCTATCGATGCTAGTGACTATGTGATTGCTGTGCGTTAAATGGGGTTTTGTGAGGTCAGCCTGCTCTTGTGATAATGAGTTTTGATATTTCGCTGAGCTGTCAGGGTCGGGCTTATTACCAACTAAGATCGCGCTGGTATCATAGTACTCATAATCTAGTAGAAGTATGGGTGCCAAGCTTTGCTGATCTTGACTTAGGCGTTCTGTTAATTGCTCTATAGTCGCTAGGTCTACAGCAGTATAAATAGTGCTAGATATCGCTAAGTGCTCACAAAGCCGCTGTAAATGTTGCGCGACAAGCGGCTGGTGGACGACCGCGATTAGGCAAATATGATTTAGGTGCTGACTAGGGTGATATACCGACTGATAGTTTGGGCGTCGGCAAGGCAAATAAAGGTTGAACATGCTACCTTCATTCACGGTACTGGTTAGTTCTATAAAGCCGCCTAGTAGTCGCGCAAAGCTATTGACGTTTTTTAGTCCCAACCCTGTATCGATAGCATTTTGCGCTACTGGGTTGATATCTTGGCTATGGGGTTTATTTAAGTACGACAAGAGCTGATGCTGTTTGGCAGATGTGATACCGATACCAGTGTCCTGCACACTAAAGCGCACCCAGCAACTCACTGCATCTGCGGTAAGGTTTTTATTGATAGACTGTAAGGTCTCTTTGTTAGCCTCTGACATTTGCTCGTAGTCAGTTTGTTCTATAATAAGTGCGACATGTCCGGAGGGGGTGAATTTTACGGCATTATGCAGTAGATTCAGCAAAATCTGCCGGAGACGCACGTCATCAGTACCAATAGAGCGCGGACAGTCTGGGGCAAAAAAGTAAATCAGCTCAAGCCCTCTTTGCCTCGTATCATTTATGATTAGCTCATTAACTTCCTGACCAAGCTTATAAATATCGACGGGCTCAATATTAAGGCGAGTTTTTCTAACCTCGATATTTCCTATATGTAGCGTCTCGTTGAGTGCGGTGAGCATGTTCTGACTGGTGGTAATCAAAGTATCTAATGTTATGTTTTGTCTTGCATTCAACGTGTTCGGATCGATTGGCTCAAGGATATCGATCATAGCTTCTAGCGGTATGCGCAACTTATGACCGATGACAAACCTAAGTTTATTGAACTCATCAACCTTTTGCTGTAGCTGTTTATTTTGCTGTTGCAACTGCTCGTTCTGATTAACCAGCTCATTGATATCATTAAGCATTACCGTAAAACCATGAACTTGTCCATGCTCACCGAACCATGGAGTGGCATGCAACTGGTAGTTTTGTTTGTTTTGTATTCCGTAGACGGTCAATGTACGCGAGACTTGTAAACCAGCTAGCGTTTGAAGTATGTGCTGAGTAGCCTCGTCTTTGCCCATGACGAAATCAGTGATTATATGCCTGTGTCCGTTTTTGGTAGAGGGTGTAAATATTGTTTCAAAGCGTTGGTTATAGAAACTAATCTGACCATGACGTAAGCTCATCAGCATTGGCAGTGGTGCCTGATCAACCAAGCGCTCCAAACGATGATTTAATGTTTTGATACGTCGATAGTCGTTGTGTAGCTGATAACTGACACGGCTCAGTGCATGACCTAGCAGCAAAAACTCAGTGGTGGACTTTTCTTGTAAAAAGGGCGGCGGCGTATAAGACTCTTTTGCATGAACACTTAAATTATCAGTGTAAGCTATTAGCTGCTCCCAGTTGGTTCGACGGTGGAGCATGTAAAATAAAGCAATAAAAAATAGTATCAGAGCCACCGTTAATGGTAGCCAATAACGGTACGAGGTCCATTCGACAGTCAAAGGCTCATAGCGCAACACAATATAAACCTGATGACCACTTTCGAGCTTTATCGTTCCTGTTAAAGCACTACTACTGACTGTATAAGCACTTTGATTGTCCTTAGAAAAAGTGGCGGCATTGACTGTTGGAAACGTTACTGTCGTAAAAGCTGATTCATTAGGTCGAGTCTTACGATGGATATAGGTTTGCCCAGATGGCATCATCAAAATAAGCTGATAACTGATATGGTCAAAAGCAGGCTGTTTTAGGATTTTTTCTATTTCTACATCGATAGGCGCGGCATGCTCAGTAATACTGTACTGTAATGCATGAAAAGTATCTATACTGTGTTGTTCGCTATGATGTCTCAACCCATCAAAAAACGTGACATAGTACAGCAATAGCATGACCAGCAAGGTCGATGCATAGAAGATCAATAATCGCTGTAAGGACTTAAACTGTTGCATGAGAGCATGGCCCTATATCGACACAAAAACATATAGTGAAATCATCATCGTTTGTTATAGTAATTGATTTATTCAAAACCTTGGTACTGATACCTTTTTATTATCTATAGCAGAATAATAGTGTGTTATTTATAGAGTATTGCTGAAGAAGTATTTTTATTCTATAAAAAGGTCGATAACTAGAGCAATGACACTTTTTATATTATAAAGGCAAAAATCGTCATTAGTCATACTGGATTGAGACTACCACAATTATGGCACAACATCGTAAACTCACCTATAATGGGCAAATTAACCTTATATAATGCAAGACTATGACTACTGCCACTTTTGATCTGTCTAATACATCTATAAACAATAATAAACTATCTACCGAGCGACTAAGGGTAGTATTTGCAGGCACGCCTGAGTTTGCTGCCATTAGTCTAGAAGCGCTCATTCGCCAGCAAGACGCCCTCAATATCAATATTGTCGCAGTATATACCCAGCCAGATCGCAAGGCAGGACGCGGCCAAAAGCTATCAGCCTCTGCTGTCAAAGAAGTGGCATTAGCGAACGATATTGCGGTAGAGCAGCCAGTCACCTTCAAAAAATCCAGCACAGAGGGCATGGCAGCACGACAGACGTTGCGTACGTATCAGCCAGATCTTATGATTGTCGCCGCCTACGGTTTGATTTTGCCTATTGGTGTATTGACCACACCCACGCATGGTTGTCTAAATATTCATGCCTCATTGTTGCCACGTTGGCGCGGTGCCGCACCTATTCATCGTGCATTATTAGCAGGTGATGATGAGACAGGTATCACCATCATGCAGATGGATAAAGGGCTTGATACTGGTGATATGCTCTATAAGGTGAGCGCTAGTATAGAGCCTGATGAGACGGCAGCGAGCCTACATGATAAGATGGCAGCGCTTGGGGCGACGGCTATCGCTACAGTATTAAAAGAGTTATCACATTACCAAGCACAGGCCGTTGCCCAAGATGACAGTCAGGCAAACTATGCCGAAAAGCTCGTAAAAACCGAAGGCGAGGTTGACTGGACAAAGCCCGCTGCTACCATCGAGCGCCAAATTCGTGGGTTGACACCGTGGCCAGGCGCTTATACCTTTCTAAATGGGCAACGCGTCAAAATACTCGCTGCACTACCCATCAATACCACACAAAAAACAGATAAGCCTGCGGGTACAGTCGTGAGTGTGGGACGCAAAGCCATCTTAGTCGCTTGTGGTCAAGAGGCTGAACAAGCAAACGATAATGCCGCTCATGACGTACAACTCAGCAACACATTGGCGATAACTAAATTACAGTTTGCTGGTGGTAAGCCGATGACCGCGGAACAGCTTTGTCATGGTAATCAGCTAAACGACGGTGATCAATTCACAGCAGAATCAAAATAGCTTCATCTAAATAGCTTTAACGACATTTAACCCTACTAGCACAAGACGCGATCGATCAGACGTCAAGGAAACACAACTTCATGAGACAAACCAATAGCGCGTCTAAAAACAATGCACCTAGAAACAACAAGCTCAAGCCATCAAGCCATTTAATCATGAATGGCAGCGTTCGCGTTCGCGTGATTCGTACCTTGCTTGCTATTCAAAATGGTCATTCGCTCTCAAGCGTGCTTGACCCATTATTAAACAGTCTGCACGATGGTGATAAAGGTTTTGCGCATGCTTTATTGCTCACAACATTACGTCAATGGCATGCCCTTGCACGATTGCTCGACACGCTAGCGGACAACCCTATTGACGAAGTAGAAGTTCGTACCACAATTCAAGTGGGTTTGGTGCAGTTACTGTATTTGGAAGTGGCAGATCATGCCGCGATTCATGAAACGGTTGAAGCGGCAAAAGAGATTGAGTTTGCCCATGCAACTGGTTTAATCAACGCTATTTTGCGCAAAGTCGCTAAGAACCCGAGTAAATTCCGTAAGAAGTGTGATAAAAAACACAGCTTACCGAATTGGCTTGCCTATCAGCTTAAGCAAGATTGGAGTGAGCAGTACGATGCGCTGACCCAGGGCTTACGCCAAGTGGCACCGATGTTTTTGCGAGTCAACTCTGCAGTTACTTCAGTAGAGGATTATCAACAGTCGCTGTATGGCGCAGAAATTGATGCAGATATCGTTGAGCTAACGACTGGTTTTAACGTAGCAAACTCGTCAGAGACTACTACAATACTATCGACCAAAGGCTTAAGACTGCATCAGACTACCGCTGTCAATGCTTTGCCTCATTTTTCCGAAGGCATTGCCAGCGTGCAAGATATGCATGCTCAGCTTGCGGCACCTATCATCAATAAAGCGTTAATGGCAAAGCTCAACGCTGAAAAATCTGATACGGAAAATACCAATAACGAGATACATATTTTAGATGCTTGCGCGGCGCCTGGTGGCAAGCTTGCCCACTGGTTGGAGTTGCTCAGCTCAAATGACTCTTCATCGTTGTTTCACGTGAAACAAGATGATGCGGAAGCAAAGCCTTTAGCTTCTAAACTCAAGCTGACCGCTATCGATAATGAAGCACCGCGCATCGAACGCATCTATGACAATCTACAGCGTCTCAATCTAAAACAGCAAGACTTAGAGCAAGCTGAAAAAAATATCGCCCTTAACGTTGTCTGCGCTGATGCCACCAGATGGCAGCATGGCAAAAATAAAAAAGCTGCGACAAATGAGCCAGTATTCGATGCAATATTATTGGATTCTCCTTGTACCGCAACGGGCGTGATTCGCCGTCATCCTGATATTAGTATTTTGCGTACCGAAGAAGACATCGAGCAAACCGCCTTGCTGCAAGCCGATATTTTGCATAACCTATGGCCACAATTGAAAGCTGGCGGTTATTTGCTGTATGTCACGTGCTCTATCTTAAAGCAAGAAAACGTCGAGCAAATGCAGGACTTTATCACTCATCATAATGATGCGGCAGTGATTGAGTTTACCGAGGCTTGCAATTGGGGTATCGCGCAAACGATTGGTCGCCAGTGCTTGCCAATCGATAGCGAGAGTGGCGATGGTTTTTATTATGCGTTATTGCAAAAGACTGCTGAATAAACCGTTTTTAACTATTGAATAACATTATTGTAGACAGGACAATCTAATGAAATATATTAGTACCCGTGGTCAGACAGCGCCAATGGATTTTAGCGACGTACTATTGATGGGGCTTGCGCCAGATGGTGGCTTGATGCTGCCTGAGCATTACCCGACCGTTGACGGCGCTGTCCTTGATGAGTGGCGTACGCTGAGCTATCCAGAGCTGGCACTTGCGATTATGCAGCGCTTTGCTACAGACATTCCTTATGCGGATCTAAAGGACATTATTGATCGCACTTATACGGCTGATATATTTGGCTCTGATGACATTGTTCCTGTCCGCAAGCTCGAAGACAACTTATACATTTTAGGATTATCAAACGGCCCAACGCTGGCGTTTAAAGACGTGGCCATGCAGTTCTTGGGCAATGCTTTTGAATATGTGCTCAAGCAAAAAGGGGCGCGTATTACCATTATCGGCGCGACCAGTGGCGACACGGGTAGTGCGGCGGAATACGCATTGCGCGGTAAAGAAAACGTCGAAGTCTTTATGCTATCACCGCATGGCAAAATGAGTGAGTTTCAGCGCGCACAAATGTACAGCTTGACCGACGATAATATTCATAATATCGCCATCGACGGTATGTTTGATGATTGCCAAGACATTGTCAAAGCGCTGCAACAAGATGCTGACTTTAAAGCTCAGTACGACTTGGGCACGGTCAACTCTATCAACTGGGGACGCATCCTCGCGCAGATCGTTTATTACTTTAAAGCCTATTTTGCGGTGACGACAAGCAATGATGAAAAAGTCAGCTTTAGCGTGCCTTCAGGTAATTTTGGTAATATTTGTGCCGGTCACATCGCTCGTGAAATGGGCTTGCCCGTTGAGCGTTTGATCGTCGCCACCAACGAAAACGATGTCCTCAATGACTTCTTCAATCAAGGTACGTATCAGCCACGTCCCACTGAAAAAACCTACGTAACCTCAAGTCCATCGATGGATATCTCAAAAGCCTCAAACTTTGAACGTTTTGTTTACTTGTTGCTGGATAAAGACAGCGCGCGCGTTCATGAGTTATTTGACGGTGTAAAATCAGGTCAAGGGTTTGACTTGTCTGATTTGATGGAGGCGGTCAATACGCGTTATGGCTTTGCTGCTGGCAAATCAACCCATAGCGATCGCTTAAACACGATCAAAGCATTGTATGAACAGCATGGCGAACTTGTCGATCCACATACAGCTGATGGGATAAAGGTTGCCAAAGAGCTACAGCGTGCAGGCGAAGTCATTATCTGTGCAGAGACCGCATTGCCTGTTAAATTTGCTGACACTATTATTGAAGCAGTAGGGCAAATCGACATCGAGCGTCCAGCACATACCGAAGGGTTAGAAAGCCTGCCACAACATGTCATAGTCTTGGACAATGACGCGGCATTGGTCGCTGAGCAAATTCGTCAGCATGTTGAACCAAATCCAGCATAAGCGATAAACGTTTTGAGTTCATCTTCTATAGATAGAAGCGTTTGTATAAAAGTTACACCATTGTAATAAAGTGTTTATGATTGTGTTATGGTATAGATAATTGTAGTATTAGAAACAGCGTCGGTGAGTCATTATGTTGTTAGACGCTTTTTTTGGAATATTTCTAGCCAATTATACTGAACAGCTGCCCTATCGTTGTTATGATGAAATCACCTATAAACTACTGATAATATAAGTTATTTTTATAAAATAAAATATAGATTTGGTAAAAAACGAGTGTGGTTTATTGTGACCGAAACAGTGGTGCCTATTGTGGATATAACGATGAAGATGAGCTTAAAAAAGACAGCAAAAGCACTGGCAAAAGGATTATTAGTTACGACATTTAGCAGTGCCATGTTGATGACCACAGCCCACGCCAATAATCCACCACCTACCATAAAAGCAGATGCCCCCAATCGCTATATCGTTAAAAAAGGCGATACGCTATGGGATATCTCAGGTCGCTACCTCGACAGTCCGTGGCGCTGGAAAGAGATTTGGGCCACCAACAAGCAAATCAAAAATCCAAACCTTATTTATCCTGATGATATTCTTATTTTGTGTGTCATTCAGGGCAAGACTTTGGTAGGGGTTGATACTGGTGAGGGCTGTGCAGGTATTGAAAAGCAGCTAACAGGTAATGTGGTTGCCAGCACCGTCGCGATCACCTCGACTGCTAATAGTATCCCGCCTGTACCATGGTCTGCTATTCAGCATTGGCTGGATAAAACCCTCATTGTAGATCCAGAAGATTTCAATACCACACCGTATATTTTGGCGTCCAAAAATCGCAATCTAATCACCGCAAGCGGGGATAAAGTCTATGCCAAAGGCGTCCCGCTTATCGTGGGTCAGCGCTACGGGGTATACCGTGAGGGTGACCTATATGTGGATCCCAAAACTCAAGAGGTTATCGGCCTAGAAGTCACACAAGTCGCGACTGGTCTTGTCACATCGACAGAAACGAATGGTATTACCAGCTTACAGCTTACTGACAGTTACGACAAAGAAGTACGTGAAGGCGATCGCGTGTTTGTCGAGCTAGACAACGCTATCCCACCTGTCTTTTATCCAACGCCTGCCAGCGTCAGTCGTGGTGGTATGATTGTGCGGGTGATGGACTCAATCAGCTCTGCCGCTAAAGGCAGCGTGGTAGCGATCAATTTAGGCAGCTTGCATGGTGCCAAACCAGGTGATGTACTGACCGTTTATCAAAAAGGCCCGCTGGTCAGGGACGTAAGAGATAATGACATGCCGGTACGCTTGCCAAATGAGCCAAGCGGTATGGTGATGGTGTTTAATACCTTTGACAACATCAGCTATGCTTACGTACTTGACTCTGAACTACCACTCAATGTTGGCGACCAACTATTGCCACCCCCTTATCTATAAGCACATAAGGCTTTGTGAAGCGATTTTACTAAGTTTGCCCAAACGAGACAGATGACAATGACCGCAGTCACCTCTTCTTTATCCGATGATCAGCGCGCCATATTGGCGCTATGGTATGAGGTGAATGCATCATTGTCTGCTTATCATAAGCTCATAACGACTTATGGTGATGCGCAGCTTGCTTGGCAGGCTACAGTAGGCGCTTGGAAGCAGTTAGGACTTCATCATACCCATCTCAAACGCCATGAACAGCCAGAGCAAACACGTGCTGCTATTGATAAGATACAGCAAGCACTTACAGAAGGTCGCTATGGTTTATTGTTTGCCGGTCAGCCCGACTATCCTGCTCAGCTTCTTCATATTTATGATCCGCCGCCATTATTGTTCTTTCGAGGAAATAGCGCGCGTCTGCATCAGGCTCAAATTGCTATCGTGGGCAGCCGAAAACCAACAGCCCATGCCCAAAAAATCACGTTCGATATGGCGCAATATCTGGCACAGGCAGGGTATGTCATCACCAGTGGTCTGGCAATAGGCGTGGACAAACGGGCTCATCTAGGAGCTTTGGCGCAGACTGATCTTGACTATCAAGGTCGTACTATCGGCGTGATGGGGACAGGGATTGATGTGAATTATCCCAATCATCGTGACCAGTTATTTGCTCAAATCATCGAGCAAGGTGGCTGCATTATTAGTGAGCTACTACCGCATACTCAGCCGCACAAACATACCTTTCCGCGCCGTAACCGTCTGGTTGCTGGGCTGAGTCTAGCCACGATTGTGACTGAAGCGACGATCAAAAGTGGCTCGCTCATTACCGCCCGTTTAACCTCTGAGCAAGGCAAACAAGTCTTTGCCATTCCAAGTCATATTGATAATAGCAATGCCGAGGGTTGTCATCATCTGATACGTGAAGGCGCAACGCTGATTTATCATCCTCAGCAGGTGTTAGAGGACGTCAATGGTCAACTCGATTATGATCGTCGATCGTATATACAAAAGGAGGCAACGATGCGCTCTGATAAGTCTCAGTCGGACATTCGCCATTTCTTCGCTGTGTCAAATATAGACAAACGCTCGCTTACCGCGCATAGTGAGCAAAAATCTTCTAATATAAAATCTAGCCGTAGTGAGGTTATTGTACCTGAGCATTTGACCGACATTTATGAGCGTCTTGACTGGCACGGACAGGATTTAGATGCGCTGATTATCGCAACCAAACTATCCGCGCCACAGCTCATTGGACAGCTGATGGAACTTGAACTAATGGGCGTTATCAGTGTGCAAGGCGGACGCTATTTACGTGTATAGCGTATCGATACTCCTACCTGCCACATAAGAATAAGTAGAATGGGTTCTAAATATCGCTACCTTAGTCAGACTGTCTCTTGTGCTATTATTAGTGTCTCTATTCCAGCATGAATCATGTAAGCTATGAGCCAATCTATACCTTTTATCACTGACTCTGCCACACAAGCTGCAAACTGGCTTAAAGAAGCAAAGCTACTTGCATACCCAACAGAAAGCGTTTGGGGTATTGGTTGCGACCCTTATAACAAAGCCGCTGTGCAGCGTATCTTGGATATTAAACAACGTCCGCAAGCCAAAGGCATGATCGTCATTACCGATAGCGTAGAGCGTTTGTCACCTCTACTAGCGTCTTTAAATAATGCCCAGCGCCAGCAAATTATCGATAGCTGGCAGTCAGATGTTAATGACAGCGAGCTACACAATCGCCAAGCGCATACTTGGTTATTACCCATTCCTCAGACACTTTCGACCACGATGCCCTCATGGATAATGGGTGAGCATCAGACCATTGCAGTCAGGGTCATCGCCCATCCTATCATACGAGAACTGTGCCAACAGATGGTCAGCGAAAATAACCCATTTGGCTTCATTGTTTCGACTAGCTGCAACCCATCAGGTCAAGCGCCTGCTAGCACCTTTGACACTGCCTATGGTTATTTCGGTGAGCAGATTGGCTATTTTCAGGCTGATACTCTAGGTTATATCTTACCCAGCCAAATCCGTGATGCAACGACAGGCTCAGTCATTCGTTAGTAGGCAATAAACGAACTTTCATACCATTATAGCCTAGTCTTTTGTACTGTCTTTTTTGTGCTGTCGCCATCGATAAACCATATTTCACTAGCTGAAGATTACTATGGTTATCGTTCTGTAGCCATAGCAAAATATACCGTCTCAGCGCTAGCTATCGCTAAACCCGCTTCCTTAGTTCCCGTTGCTTTACTAAAAGTATGTAAAAGTCATTTTGATAAAAACGACAAAAAAGTAGACGATAGTTAAAAGGAGCTGATTTTTATTGAACGATGAATCTTTCAGCAATAGGTCATCGCTGCGATATTTGATACACATAGGGAGTAGGCTATGAAGGTTTTAATTAGTGGTGGCTCAGGGTTTTTGGGTAGTGCATTTAGCCAAGAGTTAATCGAACGGTATCGCACACAAGGTAAAGAGGTGATGATTACTTGGTTGACCAGAGATAGCAATCAAGCTCATCCTGTTGACATTAATATGATGACTTATGACGAGCTTAAAAAGTCTGACATGAGCTTTGATGTCATAATGAACTTAGCTGGCGCAGGTATTGCTGACGCGCGTTGGAGCGATGAGCGCAAAGAGCAATTAATAGCCAGTCGTATTAAGCCTACTCAATCGATATTAAGCTTCATCGAACGTACTGCAACAAAGCCAAAACTACTAATAAGCGGCTCAGCAATCGGTTGGTACGGCACGCAAGGTGATAAGCCATTGACTGAACACAGCAGTTTTGAGACAGACTTTGCCCATCGCTTATGTGAGGAGTGGGAGAGCTTGGCGCTCAAAGCGACTGATTACAATGTCCCTGTCGCTATTGTACGAACAGGCGTTGTGATACATCCTGAAGGTGGTATGGTTGCCAAATTACTACTGCCATTTAAGTTTGGCGTTGGCGGGCAGTTGGCTGATGGTCAGCAAATCATGAGCTGGATTAGCCGTGACGATTGGGTGGGGGCGGCGATTTTTATTATTGAGCAGCATCTTGCTAGTCAATTTGGCCATAAACAAAGAGTTTCAAATAACGATAATATCATAGAGACAAGAAATGATACGCCAGCCTTTGTCTATAATCTCACGGCGCCCAATCCTGTGAGTAACCATACTTTTACTAAAACGCTTGGCTCATGGTTACATCGGCCGACACTTTTTACCTTGCCAGAGTTTTTACTTAAGCTGATGTTTGGTGAGATGTCGACGCTACTAATAGATGGTCAAAAGGTGCTGCCACAAGCGCTATCAGATGTAGGTTACACATTCAAGCATGTGACACTCAAACAGGCATTAGAGGATCAAAAGTAGTTACATCATGATTGTTTCATGTGAAATATAAGAAGGTCGGCTTATATTAAATATTCACTAGATTGTATTTCTGTCTAAGGGCAATCCATGCGTTACGCATTTTTCATCATCATTTTTTTGCTCTTGCAGCTGTTTAGTACGGGCGCTGCTCTAAGCTTACAGTGGTGGTTACAGCCTTGGATCACGCCAACGCTTCAGATCGCTATATGGTCTGCTATATTTATTATTACTAATGGATTGTTGATATTAAGTGTCAAAAGAGTATTTGCTAATAGCTACCGCTGGGTTAGCGGTTGGATGTTGGTTATGCATTTTATGCTGCTCACGGCATTGCTGATAACCCTATTCTATGGTGGATACTGGCTAGTAACATCACTCTTAGGCGCCTCGTCATATGAATCTAATATGATTTTTATTGGCCTACGAGCGCTTGCATTGGTGATATTCTTAGGGTTGTTCGGTTTCGCATTATATAGTGCTTATGTGCCAGTCGTACGTAAGCTGTCCATTAGTATCAACAAACCGCTCGCTAAACCACTGCGCATTGCGGTCGCGAGTGACCTGCATCTAGGACGACTATTTGGCGTAGCAGCGATAGATAGGTTGAACTGTCTAATGATTGACTCGCAGGCTGATATGCTGCTTATGCCAGGCGATATCATGGATGACAATACAGATGCGTTTAATAGCTATAATATGGCGAAAAACTTAGCTCAGCTATGCAGTAGCCTGCCATACGGCGTCTATGCAACATTGGGTAATCATGATTTGTATGGGCACGAACAGCCAATCAGCCAAGCGTTAGTCGATGCAGGCGTACATTTATTAAATGATGACGTGTTTGGTATCGAACATGAGGGTCAGCCTATATGGCTGGTTGGACGTTTTGATAATCATAAACACCAGCGTGTCGCGACAACTGACCTGCTCGCGAACGTTGATACTTCACAGCTAGTGATACTGCTGGATCATAGACCAAGCGATATTGATGAGCACAGCCAGTTACCAATCGATCTACAGGTATCAGGACACACTCACAATGGACAAGTATTCCCCGCCAACTTTATAGTGAGCGCCATCAACCGATTAGGCTATGGGTATGAGGCCATTGGCAGAGGACATTTTGTGGTGTCCTCGGGTTATGGCTTTTGGGGTATTCCGTTTCGATTGGGCTCACGCTCAGAAATTTGGTTAATTACCGTTTCTGATCATACTAATAAATAGCTAGTTCCAGCTAACCGCTATGCCGCGAGCCGCGATTTTGTACTAATGACCTCACGGACGAAGCCGCCAAAACCATGAATAATATTTTTTGTTTCCTGCCCAAGTCCTTGATGCACGCTCATAAAATGAATAAAGCCGTGCGGTGCGCCCAGCACAGTATGGGTCTCAACAGGGACTTTATAACTCTTTAGCTGTTTGGCATAAGCAAATGCCTCATCACGCAATACATCGAGTTCAGCGGCGACGATATAGGTGGGACATACTTTGCTATTATCACCAAGCATTGGCGAATTGAGTATATGTATGCGTGGCAACGGACTATTCTCAAGACAAGCGGCGTCAAATACTGCCACATCAGCATGATCCAATAGCAGGCCTTCACCATACAGCTCCCAACTCGGATAATCTGTCTCGATATCAGTCACAGGATACAGCGGCATCTGTGCTAGCGGCGCAGGCAGCTTCTTTAATAGATCAAACATTTTCTGACCATCTGCACCCAAATCTAACCAAGCGTTTTCGTTTGGTGCGGTGAGTTGCTGTGCAATCAAGGTAGAAAGGCCACCACCTGCGCTATCGCCTGCAAGAACGATGCGTGACGGTAAGGCACCTAAGGTATGGCAATGCTCAGCCAACCAAGCATAAGCAGTGATACAGTCTTTTAACGCTGCAGGTGCAGGACACTCAGGAGCCAAGCGATAATCCACACTGACCACAGGCCAACCAGTCTGCTCACAGACTGCGTGACAGAACTCGTGATGTGTATCGACATTACCGATACAAAAACCACCACCATGAAAAAACAACATGACTGTTTGGTCAGGGTTATGAGCACGTCTTTTTTTAGCGCCAATACTCTTGGTACCTGCCTGATAGCAGCGAATGGTCATATCGCCATCATCCGCGTTGGCTATGGTTTTATCTTCCCAATTGACAGGTGTTTCACCCTTTTTGATAAAAGGTTTGATGTTACTTAGCATACTGCCACCTGCTTGGTGCCATACGCTTGGTGCTTGCATCGCCACCGCATCAGCAGCAAACCTTTCACGGAGTTCATGCATGGGCGTTAGCTCTAATGGCGTCTTAAGATGACTATTCACCGCGAGGATCAGGCGCAAATGAGCATTGGCGTGCTGATATTGTTTTGAGTGAGGCCCTTTTAAGTAACCAATCAAACCTTCTAATACTGGTGTTGGTAGATAGCCAAGACCTTTCATCGCATAGTGCAGAGTGTGTGGTTGGCAATGTGCCATTGGGTTATAACTGAGCATTTTTTCTTTCACGCTCAAACGCTTTTTTTGTACACCGTTGTCTTTCACTTCACCAACCATCTCACCGTTCGACGCCAAATGAAGCGTCATCAATGTTTTGTTCAGTAAGGTATTGATTGATGATACTGTTGAATTAGACATAATATCTCTCATAACTGTTTTTGAGTGTTTACTGTTACATCAGCGTACACTTTAAGATAAGGAATAATATTTGTAGCAATAATAAGGCAGTAGTGCGTAAAGCAGGGTGTTATTTAGTAATGGCGTGGGTAGCAACGGTAACCTATTTAGAGTAATTGACGGTTTTTTGTACGTTTTGTTAACGTATATTGAGACCAGTTGACACAGCCCAGAAATGCTGAGTACTTGTTTTAAAGAAAGATCTAACCATATTTGTCGTAAATGCGAAAAATTCCTTTACTTCAGGCTTGAAATTTATACTTATTACCTTTATCAAGCAGCTATTAGAGCGTATTAATAAAAAAAATGAGTGATAACCGTTAAGTATCTGATAAAGGCATGATACAGCCGGCGATTGGCTGATTTATTGTGTCTTATCTCAATTATTATTGACATTCCAAGGAGCTATCATGAGCGAGCAAAATACCAACCAAGAAAACTTTGATCAAACAGTGGCACATGATAATGTTGATCACAAAGACAGCATCTTAGAAGAAACCATGAACGAGTTTGATCCACAGAACAACTCAGGTGAAGAAGCCACTATCGAAAACGAGATCGATCTTGATACGTTCAAAGCGCGTATCGCTGAGTTAGAAGGTGAAGTGAAGCAAGCCAAAGAAAGCACTGCTCGCGCCAACGCTGAAGCTTACAATGCACAAAAGCGCGCCGAGCAAGAAGCGGATAAGAGTAAAAAATTCGCTCTTCAAAAATTTGCAAAAGAGCTACTCGATATCGTCGATAACTTAGAGCGCGCTATCGAAAACGCAGACGCGAATGACCCAGTCGCTGAAGGGGTGCAATTAACCCACAAAGCATTGGTCTCTGTACTTACACGTCACGGCGTAGAAGTGGTCGATCCAGAAGGTGAGAAATTCAACGCTGATTTCCATGAAGCAGTGGGTATCGATCCAGAAGCAGAAGCTGACACCGTCGGTACAGTCCTACAAAAAGGCTATAGCTTAAACGGTCGTCTACTACGTCCAGCCATGGTACGTGTTGGTCAATAATATTTTTTGGGGTTAAACCCTACTAATATGAAGGTTTTTCACAAAAAATCACATGAAAGACTGTTTTTGCTTGATTATCGCCTTGAAAAATACAACAAGCAAACCGATATATAGCAACAAGTGACCGACTACGGTCTGGATAAATAAGTATTTATAGTTAAAAATAAATTAGGAGCAATTGATTATGGGTAAAGTAATTGGTATTGATTTAGGTACGACTAACTCGTGTGTAGCAGTAATGGAAGGTGACAAAGTTAAAGTCATTGAAAATGCTGAAGGTACGCGTACCACACCATCAATCGTCGCTTATAAAGATGACGAAACATTGGTTGGTCAGTCAGCTAAGCGTCAAGCGGTCACCAATCCAAGCAACACTTTGTTTGCGATTAAGCGTTTGATCGGTCGTCGTTTTGATGACAAAGTCGTGCAAAAAGATATCGGTATGGTACCTTACAAAATCGCTAAAGCAGACAACGGCGATGCGTGGGTAGAAATCAACGGTAAAAAGCTTGCGCCACCACAGGTTTCTGCTGAAATCTTGAAAAAAATGAAAAAAACAGCAGAAGACTATCTTGGTGAGAGCGTGACTGAGGCAGTTGTAACCGTACCTGCTTACTTCAATGACTCACAGCGTCAAGCAACCAAAGATGCGGGTAAAATTGCAGGTCTTGATGTAAAACGTATCATCAACGAGCCAACTGCTGCGGCACTTGCTTACGGTATGGACAAAAAGCAAGGCGATAGCACCGTTGCTGTATATGACTTGGGTGGTGGTACTTTCGATATCTCAATTATCGAAATCGCAGACGTCGATGGCGAGCAACAGTTTGAAGTACTAGCGACCAACGGTGATACGTTCCTAGGTGGTGAGGACTTTGACTCAGCGTTGATCGATTATTTGGTAGATGAGTTCAAAAAAGAGCAAGATGTAAACCTAAAAGGTGACTCTCTTGCGATGCAACGTCTAAAAGAAGCAGCTGAAAAAGCGAAGATTGAGCTATCAAGTGCACAAAGCACTGAAGTGAACTTGCCTTATATTACTGCTGACAGCAGTGGTCCTAAGCACTTGGTCATCACTATCAGCCGCTCTAAGCTTGAAAGCCTAACCGAAGATCTAGTACAGCGCACCATGGACCCTTGTAAAACTGCCCTTGAAGATGCTGGCCTAAAAATTGGCGATATCAACGATGTAATCTTGGTTGGTGGTCAGACTCGTATGCCACTAGTACAACAAAAAGTACAAGAGTTCTTTGGTCAAGAGCCACGTAAAGACGTGAACCCTGATGAAGCTGTGGCAGCTGGTGCGGCAATCCAAGGTGCGGTATTGTCTGGTGATAAAACTGACGTATTGCTACTTGATGTAACGCCATTGACGCTAGGTATCGAAACGATGGGCGGTGTTATGACGCCAGTTATCGAGAAAAACACCATGATTCCTACTAAGAAATCACAGGTATTCTCAACCGCTGAAGACAACCAGCCAGCAGTAACGATTCAGGTATATCAAGGTGAGCGTAAAATCGCCAACCAAAACAAACTGCTTGGTCGTTTTGACTTGACGGATATCCCACCAGCACCACGTGGCTTACCACAAATCGAAGTGTCTTTTGACATCAACGCTGATGGTATCATGAACATCTCAGCAACTGATAAAGGTACTGGTAAAGCACAGAGCATCCAGATCAAGGCGGATTCTGGCTTGTCGGACGAAGAAGTCGAGCAAATGGTTCGTGATGCAGAGGCTAATGCTGCTGAAGATGAGAAGTTCGCTAACTTAGCGCAAGTTCGTAACGAAGCAGATGGTCGTATCCACGCCGTACAAAAAGCGCTGAAAGAAGCAGAAGATAAAGTCACTGACGAAGAAAAATCAACAGTAGAGTCTGCGATCACTGAGCTTGAAGCGGCGGCGAAAGAAGACGACCATGACGAAATCAAAGCCAAGCTTGAAGCGCTAGACAATGCATTCTTGCCAGTTAGCCAGAAGATTTATGCTGACAGCGGCGCAGGTAGCGAGGGTATGGATCCAAGCCAGTTCCAACAAGGTGCTGACGCTACTGGTAGCAACCAAGCGGATGACGATGTCGTTGATGCTGAGTTTACTGAAGTAGACGAAGACAAAAAGTAAGCAATGACTTGATGTTCAAGGCTGATTTAATCGTTAATTAGATTAAATTAGCTAGATCAAAAAAAACGCATCTTTCGAGATGCGTTTTTTTATGCCTGATATTTAAGTATATATTTTCAAGCGTGCCGTTATGGTAAATGCGCATCAACGATTAGTACGTCATAAGTCAGATACACGCAAGGTTGACCGTCCTCATCTATGCCCGAAAATTGCTGCCAATAATCGCGCTCGAATGCTTGCAAGCGGGTTTTGGTCCAGACAAAAGGCTGTGTGTTAGATGTTTGCTTACCAATCGTTTGCTTGTCATAGGTTTGCTTGCCACAGGTTTGATTGCTATCTATTTGATTGGTCGATACACCTGTCATCTTCATATGTTTGAGCACATCATAAGGCTGGGCAAATGGCACATTGAAACGCTGTGTTGATAGCTTTATGTGTTGAAATTCCGCTTGATCTAGCGCTGATTGCCATTCACTAATATCTGGATAATGCAATCCTTGTCCTGTTAGGGTTTTTATTTGCAAGAAATTATCTGGGGTAAAGGTGCTTAGTAATAATTGTCCATTAGGTTTTAGCCGTGAGGCTGACTGTGCAATGAAATGCAGTGGGTTATCGAACCACTGAATCGCATTGGCACTGATGACTAAGCTATGCTCACCGCCTAAATCCATGGTTTCCGCATCGCCAATAAGGATTTGTGCTTGTGGCAACAATTCCTGTAAATGAGTGGCTTGCTGCTCACATAACTCGTTGATAGACCATCGCTCACTTTGTACATATTTTGCTAGTAGCTGCGTTAGTTGTCCCGTGCCTGCACCGACCTCAAGCACACTGTCTTGATGGGTATTATCGATAGCCATTAATAAGTGCTGACAAACCTGCTGCTGAATATAAGCATGTTTATCGTACTGACTGGCTTGAGAAAAATGCCGCGCAATGCTCTGCTTGCGGGCACTCAGCTCGGAAGTAGTGAGGGGATGTTCCATAATCGCTCTTTCACATAAAAGTTTATAATGAGCATCAAAAACTGCTGCCGTCATATGGATAATTGCATGATTAGGCGCTCGCACTCAGCATGGGTAATGGCTGCGTTGAGTACCAAGCGAATACGTGACGTATTAGTAGGAACGGTCGGTGGTCTGATAGGCAGCGCATAAAATCCAGCGTCTTGGAGTTGTTTTGCCTTTGTCATCGTACGAGCATTATCACCTAAAATATAAGGCACAATGGGTGACTCGTAAATAGGATCTTTTGCTGCCGATGCCACGCGATATTCAGGGCTAATGGCTTGGCTCAGTTGTAATGAAATCTGCGCCAAATGCTGTCGCCGCGTCTGTAGCTGTGGCATTTTTGCCAAAATAAACCGTGTCCAAGCATGATTGATTGGTGGCAACGCGGTACTAAAAATCAGCGGACGCATCTGATTAATCAGCCATGACTTAACGATCTTGTCACATAGAATATAAGCACCAACGGAGGCAAATGCTTTACCAAAGGTTCCTACTAAGTAGTCAATATCAGCCAAGGTGTTTGTTTCTTCAGCCAGCCCTAATCCTTGCGCGCCAAGCACACCGACGGCATGGGCTTCATCGACATACAGCTCAATACGACTGTCAATGGCTTTTAGCTTAACTAAAGCGGGTAGATCAGCACGATCCCCGTCCATGCTAAAAATACTTTCGGTGACGATGATGATACGCTCCACATCCTCTTCAACCTGCATAAGCATAGTAGCCAAATGCGCATAATCATTGTGTCGATAGCGGCGATACAGACAGCGTTTGCTTTCGCTGAGTTTAATACCATCAATCATACTGGCATGTACCAGTTTGTCTGCCAAAATAACCGTCTTCACTGGTAGTGCAGTCAATGCAGGTAAGATCCCGATATTGGCGTGGTAGCCACTATTTAATACCAACGCAGATTTCGTCGCGGTTTGATTTATTCCAGCTGCGGTTTCATACCATGCTTGTAGCTCATCCTCTAACGCCTGTAGCTGTGTATCATTGCCAGTTAACAGACGCGATGATGTTGCGCTCATTTTGGGCAAACAGTCCATTGATTGCTGAATAAATTCAAAAAACTCACGCTGCAACTCAGCATCACTGCCCAAACCTAGATAATCGTTGCTAGCGATATTTAATAGGGTATTGTCATCAGCGATTACATACCGTCCGTGGTGTTCGATATCTGGTAATTTGCGATACTGCTGTTTGTCTTTGAGTTGTAAGAGCGCAGTTTGTAGCTGCGCGTCGATAAAAGCTGACATGCAGAGCCGTCCTTTTTCTTTATTCGTCAGTATATGCGGAACACAATGAGTAGGGATTATTGCACAAAAACGGGATGTGTAACAAAAAGTTTCATATATCAGCCTTTGTAACCCGAGCACTGACAAATGCTTTCAAATCTTAACTCTCATACCATTAAACACTGACAGAGTGTCTGAAATAGTTTGTTACTATGTACCCATCGTTAGCAAACAAGGCGATACGGCCAAATGGTCAATACAACTAAATAACTTGTTTGTCCAAATTTACTTGAAGGAGCTAATAATGAAAACTCTACAAAAAACTATACTTGCACTAGCAACTGGTTCTTTACTTACTGTAGGTGCAAATGCAGCTGTCACTTATGGTAACGGCTACACTGGTCAACCATACGTTGGTGCCAAGATCGGTCAATTTGACAATGATGTAAGCGGTGACGATCCAACTGCTTATGGTGTATATGCTGGTTACAACTTTGATCCTAACTTTGGTATGGAAGTTGAATATGTTGGTTCAGATGATGCTGACCTAGATAACAATGCTGGCGACTATGATACCAAAACTTATGGCGCGTACGGTACTTACCGTTATATGTTCCCAAATACTGCACTATATGCCAAAGGTAAACTTGGTATCGCTAAGACAGAGTTAGAAGCTGATTTTGATAACGGTAACAATGACTCAGTCAGTGATACTGGCATTGCTGGTGGTATCGGTCTTGGTTACGCAGTGAATCCTAACTTCAATGTCGAAACAGAATATGCCATGATGGATAGTGATGCAGATACTAAGCTGCTTACTGTAGGCGCTAACTTAAAGTTCTAAGATAATATAGCGTACTTGTACCTATAGTCAAAAACGAAGAAACGACCATTTTATATGGTCGTTTTTTTATGCCTGTAAAATATTTTTGCAACACATGTTTACTTTGACAAATAATTTGGTATGATACCGCCACTACTAATAACAAGTAGAAAATAGTTGAGTAGTATTTGATATTAAACAAATTATTTGTTTATTGAATCCAAGGTTGAAAATACTTTATGAAAAATCTACAAAAAACGTTACTTGCAGTAATCGCGGGCTCAGTAATGACCATGAGCGCACAAGCAGCCATTTCTTATGGTGCTGGCCAATCATACGTTGGTATTAAAGCTGGTCAATTCATGGTAGATGCTGATGATTTAGATGATCCAACCGCATATGGCGTTTATGCTGGTTATAACTTCGATCCTAACTTTGGTGCTGAGATTGAGTATGTAGGTTCTAATGACGCTGATGTTGATACAGGTATCAGTGGTATTGACGCTGAATTTGATCTAAAAACTTATGGTGCTTATGGTACTTACCGTTATGCATTCCCAAATACTGGTTTATATGCGAAAGGTAAACTAGGCTTTGCTAAAGCTGAGATTGAAGTTTCTGCTGAGGATTTTCTTGGAAACTCTGGAAGTGACAGCGATAGCGACAGTGGTGTAGCTGGCGGTATTGGCTTGGGTTATAACTTCAATCCTAATATGAGTGTTGAAGCTGAATATGACTATGTTGCTGAAGACCTTACGCTATTAACTCTTGGTGCACATTACAAATTCTAAGCTTTGATTCGTGTGGATGACTAAAAGCGATCACTTTAAGTGGTCGTTTTTTTGTGTCAATTTTAGCATTCATTGTGCTTGTTTTATCAAAATACCACACCATAAATAATAATAGGTAATTGATTTTTAAGATAATATTATCTGCAAAACTGTGCTACATTGGAAGGTAGGCAGATACAGGAGTAGACAGCGATGATTGAGACTATCTGGATGATTGAACCTTGGCATTGGTTGGTGTTAGGCTTCTCTTTGATGATTGCTGAGATATTTATTCCGACCTTTGCTAGCCTCTGGTTTGGTGCGGCTGCGGTGATCGTTGCTGCCTTAGCGTGGTTGCTCCCCATTCCATTATTATTTCAAGTACTGATCTGGCTTACGCTATCGGTTTTGTTTATGTTTGTTTGGGTCAAATACATCAAGCCGCTGTCAATGAGCCGTAAAAAGATGGGGCAAAGTAGCGATCTGATTATTGGTGAGACGGGCATGATCGTGGTCAAACCGCAAAAAGGCATTTCAGGTATGGTGCGCTTTAACGTGCCTATTTGGGGTGCAGATGAGTGGCCATGTCGCACAGCAGGCGTGAATGTCGAGACAGGTGATCGTGTGGTGGTCATAAAGGTGGTCGGCGATGAGATGGTGGTTGCACCCACGCAGCGCCTCCAAGCACCCAAAACCATACGGCCAAACATTACTCCGACGATTAACAGTCAAGTGCCGACCAAACAATCTAAAGCGAGTAGACTGAGTTTGCACAAACCTGATCTCAAAGAGACAGGTACTAGCAAATAAACGTTATCAGGTACTAAAGATTTTTAAATTAAGAAAAAAAGGACATAAATCACGTCGCTGGCAAATAAAGCAAGGGTCAAGGAGAATCACATGGGTAGTATCTTGAGTAGTTTAAATGGCGTCGGTATCGTGATGCTGGTGTTGGCAGCATTGGTGATTTTTACCGTTTTTAAAGGCGTTTGTATTGTCCCGCAAGGGTACAAGTGGGTCGTGCAACGGCTGGGTAAATATCAGCAAACACTAGAGCCTGGCTTTAGTATCATCATTCCTTTTGTGGATAGAGTCGCTTATAAAGTCACCACAAAGGACATCGTACTAGATATCCCATCTCAAGAAGTCATCACCCGTGATAACGTCGTGATCATCGCTAATGCTGTGGCTTATATCAACATCTTGCGTCCAGACAAAGCGGTCTATGGTATTGAAGATTATGAACATGGTATCCGCAATTTGGTACAAACCTCTTTGCGCTCGATCATCGGCGAGATGGATCTAGATAATGCTTTATCGAGTCGTGATGAGATCAAAGCATTGCTCAAACATGCGATCTCAGAAGACATCGCAGATTGGGGTATTACGCTTAAAACTGTAGAGATTCAAGACATTAATCCCTCGCAAACCATGCAAGCCTCTATGGAAGAGCAGGCCGCAGCAGAGCGTCTACGCCGAGCGACCGTTACTCGTGCCGATGGTCAAAAACAAGCTGCTATTTTGGAAGCAGATGGACGTCTGGAAGCCTCACGCCGCGATGCCGAAGCGCAAGTAGTACTGGCCAAAGGCTCGGAGGAATCAATTCGTCTTATCACAGCGGCGATGGGTGATGAAGAGATGCCGATTGTCTACTTACTTGGCGAGCAGTACATCAAGTCTATTCGTCAACTAGCGGAGTCTGACAATTCAAAAATGGTGGTGTTGCCAGCCGATATCTTGAGCACTGTTAAAGGGATGGTAGGCGATAAATTAAAGCTGTAAATATTTCAAAAAATTTCTAAAAAAGACCTCGTTTGAGGTCTTTTTAATGGCTAATAATTGGCTGCCAAATCGTTATGTCAGATAACTTTTGAGAAGCGGTTTTTGTGTTTTTTTTCTAAATATTCATCAAATACCATGGCAACATTGCGACCAAGCAAGCGGCCCCTAGGTAAGACGCGAATGCCAGCAGCATCCATATCAATCAGTCTATCTGCTTGCATCTCTCCCAGCTGTTGAATCTCATTGATGAAGTAGGTAATCGCATCGATACCGAATTTTTGATTCACATCTTTAAAATCAAGATAGTCGTGGCAGAGCAGGTTCATGATGACATATTCACGTAAGCGATCTTTGATGGACGTTTTAATATATTTCACCGCAGGCATGACCATAGGATTGGTTTTGGCAGCATCAATCTTAGCTTGATAGTTTTGCAAATCAGTATCATTTTGCAGGATATAGCGCGTATTGCTATTGGCAATTTGACTGATGGATGAGACACCAAAGCCCAATAAATCACAATCGCCCATGATGGTGTAGCCCTGAAAATTACGATGTAATTTTCCTTCGCGCTGGGCGATCGCTAGCTCATCGTCAGGCTTAGCAAAGTGATCGATACCGATATATTGATAGCCCGCTTCGGTTAGCGTGTTAACGGTGTTGCCGAGCATAGCGAGCTTAGCTGCTGGGCTAGGTAGGTCTTCATCTTTGATCTGACGTTGGGCTTTGAAACGCTCAGGTAGATGCGCATAGTTAAAGACAGACAGACGATCTGGTGACATTTCAATGATACGTTGTACCGTTTTGTCTAACGTGTCAGGCGTTTGATGCGGCAAACCATAAATCAGATCGATATTGATGGAGTGAAAACCAAGCCCTCGCGCCTCTGTTAATACATTCTCAATAAGCTCTACTGAGTGCACACGATTGACCGCGATTTGTACCGTTTCATCTAAGTCTTGCACGCCTAAGCTGATACGATTAAAACCAAGGTTTCGTAATATCTTTAGCGTATTATCACTCAGCTCACGCGGGTCGATTTCGATAGAGTAGTCGCCTTCATCATCACTCAAAAACTCAAACTGCGTCTGTAAAAACTCCCACAGCTTAACCATCTCTTCATCACGCAAAAACGTTGGCGTACCACCGCCCAAATGCAGCTGCTTGACCAAGGGCTTATCGCTACCTTCTGGCACAGACAGCAAGCGGCGTTTAAGGGCAATCTCAGCCATTAAATACTGCAGATAATCACCAGAGTCGCTATTTTTTTTGGTAATAATCTTATTGCAGGCGCAGTAATAGCAAAGGTGACGGCAAAACGGAATGTGAAAGTATAAAGACAACGGCGCGCGTGACTCACGATTCTGCAAGATTTTCGTCTCAAGACCAACTGCCTCAAAACCATTTACTCCAATATTCTCAGGTATCGGCGTGAACTCTAGAGCAGTTGGATAAGAGGTATAACGCGGACCTGAACGATTGTACTTATTGATGATGGCTTCATCGAATGCTGGTAGCTGCTTACTAGTAATACTACCGCGGGTACTGGCATAAGGGTTGTCTGGTTGCATAACAGGACGCGTGGTCGACGGCGGCGCTTCCGCATCATTGTAGGGCTGCGGGTTAGTTTGTGCTGAATAATCTGTCATGCGGTATTCCTCGTTTTGACCCATAGTGGCTATAGCGTCGCTTTTTTGTGCTGCCAGATGATAACGTTTGCAGTAACAGCTTGGCTATTATAGCAACTGTCTTAAAATATGGTCATTATTATACCAAATCCCTACTTTTAGTATGGTATATCGTGATGGTTTTTAGCATTAATATTGACGGCTTTGGTTTGAGATGATTGTTTTAATGTCCTACCTATATTTTTTATAAAACACGACATTTGCACGCTGATAAATAATACTTTATCATCGATTAATCTCTAATATTAGGAAACGCTGATGTCGTTTGCTCAAGTCTATACTCGCTCAGTTGTCGGTTTGCATGCACCTAAAGTCATCATCGAAGTTCACTTATCGCAAGGGTTACCAGCACTAACCATCGTTGGTCTACCTGAAGCGGCCGTGCGCGAGAGTAAAGACAGAGTACGCTCTGCCATTCTTAATTCAGGTTTTCAGTTTCCCAATCGGCGTCTAACGATTAATTTAGCACCTGCTGATTTACCTAAAGATGGCGCGCGTCTGGACTTGCCAATCGCTATTGGGATATTGGCGGCAAGCGGACAACTTGAGCCAGAAGTATTATCGGGGTTTGAGTTTATTGGCGAGTTGGCACTCAACGGTGAGCTGCGGCAGGTGACCGGTAGCTTGGCTGTCGCTCGCGCGATTAAGGCAGAAGGATTGACATCAACGTTGTCGAAAACGTTGTCAAAGGCGAGTGACTCTGTAAAAAATGAGCAAAATGTTACCTTACAGAGCGCACCACAATTAATCGTACCGATTGACAATGGTCGTGAGGCCAGTCGCGTTGATGGTGTGACGATATTGGCAGCGAAGAGTCTAAAAGCAGTATGTAACCACTTGCAGTCACTGGCGGATCCAAGCGGATCTTATGACTGCTGTAATAGTTCCAAATTAATGGCAAAAAATCTAAATTAATGGCACAATAATATTACTAATGAATATGAGAACAGTATGAGCCATTTTTTTGACAAAAATACTCCTAGAGAAAAGTATAAAAATTCCTTCGATATTAGCAACTACATTAAGCCTCATTCTCAGGTCGATTATGATACAGACGCTAATTCTGAACCTGACCGTAATTATACGGTAAATCATTTTAACAAGAATTTTGAATATGTAGTTGTGTGGTATGACAAGGATTTTATTGCGCCTACTAATGCAAGTTCAAGCTCCAATAGTAATGGAACAGTTACTTATATAGACGTCCTATTCGCTAATTTAACAGAGCCTAAATACATTAAAAAAGGAAGTAAAGAAAAGGCTACTAGCTATTTAAAGCTAAGAATTCATATTAACCACATACATAAGTTACCTTTTGGTAGCATCTGGAAGAATGGTAAATCAAAAGAGCGTTTTGTTCTTGAGTCCTACGAGGTTGAAGTCAAAGATAATTATAATATTCATTCTTTTTCAAAAGCATATTATGATATGAGCGTTGGTGCAGCAATAGATCTTAAAGAAAGTCCTACATCTGAGGAAACTATTAAAAGAAGTCAACTAATAAACGAAATGCCATTCGATAGTACAAAATACTTTGAAAAAATAAATAGCTATGATAAAAATCAATTGATAAATATTAATGATGGTGAACGTAAGATTATAATTCACCCTCTATCTTTATTTATTATCCATTATGGGTATTCAATGGATATAAAACGTATTATTAGTAGATATAACTTAGATAAAATAAAGGAAAAACTAATCCCAAAAAACGAACAGATCGAAGAAAGAATGAAGGCTGAGGGAGTGGGTGAGTACATTTTATTGCCTCCAAAATTTACTCAAAGAGATGCTGTATTCCTACATCAGTTAAAATATAACTTAAATGTATGGAAAAAAGTTGAGAAAATACATAACAATATCCAAGAAGCTAAAGATAATAAAAAAAGAAATGTTCGAATTGATTTTTGGCATCGACCTTTGACCTTACGTATCAAGGGCATCCCTATTGGAGACAAGATATTATGTGCAAATATTATTGGTATCAGTGAACCTAAACTTGATCCCATTAATCTTGTTCTTCAACCAAAAAGACGACTTAGCACTGATGAATCTATAGAGAGTCAAGATTTTTTGACAGTAAGGCAGTATATACCACCAGATAATATTGAGGATTTGAATTTTACTCATAACCCTGTGAACAACCTAACGACCCTAGTACTGCTTGAAAGACTGGAAGCAATAGGCGATCTAGTTATAATCAATAAGATAACAAGCGGTATAGTTTCTAAGCCCATCAATAGTAGCACACATTTTGTCAAAGAAGAGATGCCAGAGGAGTTGGGTGTAGGAGAAAAAATTGGAAAAGGATCAACGGGTTTAGCCAAAGGACTCTTTGACGTAAAAAAAGACGATCAGTCTCGCTTTAACAAAATTTGGCAACATGCTAAAGATTACTCGAAACAAAATCATGGAACCGCTCGCTGGTTTACTTTTGGTCAGGGGCTGCAAGAGCAGGACGATTTTTATGTGATGTCATTAGCAAAGTTACACTCTACTCTTCATGATTTATACTGGCCTGAGTATGTTTTAGTAATAGAATTGCAAATTGCGGAAAATAAATATTATATTTTAGAGTTTGGAGAAGTAGATTTAAAGAAGAAAAATGATTCAAAAAACGTTGGAATAAGACTGAAAGGTTTTAATGGTATCGCTTATAAAACTGACAAAGATGAAGATTTTTTTAGTAAGGATGGTAAGCTAGTTCAATTAATAACAAAAGTTGTTAGTTTAAATGGAACTTTAAACTCTGAATTTACTAACTTTTATAATGGAAAGTTAGCTTTGTTTAAGCATCCTAACTCGATTAATAGTAATTGGGTCAGAAACGGTATAGATAACTTATAACACACTTAGAAACCAACTAATCAAATATAAAATTAGTATTATTATCGACAATGCGACTATATTCAAAGTAACTTAACAATAGGTATGTCCGCTTCAGCCCAGTCTAGATCATGAAGTTCCTGCTTTGTAAGCCAAGATAAGTTATTATGCTCTACTTTTTTTATAGATTCTTTTTTATAAATGCTGCATCTATAAAAAGTAATATGAACCTTGAAGTCTGGATATTGATGTTCTATTTTTTTTAGTATGGATACTATTTCAATATTTGCATCTAGCTCTTCTAGTATCTCACGATGGAGTGCTTGTTCGAGAGTCTCGTTAGACTCAACTTTACCACCCGGAAATTCAAATTTATACGATAGATATTCGAACTTACTTTTTTTCCTTTGTGCGCATAGATATTTATCGTCGTGCTTTATTACTGCGGCAACAACATTAATCACACTCATAATAGCCTCTTACGGGAAAAAAGATGATCATTTCATATCAATCAAGAGAACTAAGAGATAGCTCAATAAACGACTTTCTTAGTTTCTATCAGCTTACAGAAGAAGCTAGAGAAAAGCTAAAGTTTATCTTGACAACCTTAGCAGCAGGAGACACCCTACAAGACATACCTGCTCAAAATGACTTTTATTTTGAAAAAGATACTTTGCAAGTTAATTTATCTAGTGATATTGTAGCTCAATTTTCTATAGCTAATAAGTCCCATCTAGGTAAAAGCGAGAATTACGACTGGAAAACAGTTAGTAGGCTAAAGCTCAAATATATAGGATAAAATAGCAATGATACACGATTTTCAGCCTAATTGGGTTTACCACCCTTCTCAAACTATACTAAAGTTTTTGGAAGGAAGTAATATTGACCAATCTTGTTTGAGTGGCAGTTTTCTTAAGAAGTTAAACAATCAACAGATAGATATCGATTCTGACATAGCTACTTACCTAACTCAACTTATAGGTGGGAGTGAAGATTTTTGGCTAAATATACAAAACAACTATGAGAAGAGTATTAGAAGATTTCAAGAGAGCAGTATCGATAGCAATTTTGAAGATTACTACACACTTGTTCAAGAGATGAAAAAAAGATCGTGGTTACCAAGTTCAGATTATAAATACCTTGATCAATTGAACTTAAAAAGTTTTTTTGGTATTTCGGATTTGAGTCCATTAAACGAAGAAAGTATATATAAGAATTTCTTAGGATCAAAGTATAAAAGAATTGGAAGCTATGAGTTTTCAACAATGAACATTGCAGCATTTATGCGTATGGCAGAGTTAGAGTTTAAGAAGCAACATATCCCAAACGATTTCAATAAGCATCTTTTTCTAGAAAAATTACAACAAATCAAAATCTTATCTAGGAAAAGAGGGTTAAAAAATTTTAAGGAAGATTTGCTGGAAACTTGTATTGAATGTGGTGTCGCTGTAGTGTTCTTAAGTACTTTGGATAAATGCCCTATAAGGGGCGTGTCAAAGTTTATAGAAGGCAAAGGAATGATTGTCATTACTAACAAATACAATCAAGACCATCTTTTTTGGCAGACTTTTTTTCATGAGGCTGCACACCTGATTTTACACCAAGATCAAATGACACATTACGATTTTGGTGAGCCTAAAGACAATGAACAATATGATGAGTGTGAAAAGGAAGCTGATGATTTTATGGTTTCACAGTTAATCCACCCTTTCACTCTAAAAGAGATCGAACAAAAAGTTGATTTTAAATTAGTACGTAGAGACAAACGTTCTAGCTTTGCAAATTTGTGTAGAGTCGCTAACGAGGTTAATCTGTCACCAAGCCTACTTATAGGAGTATTAAAGTCTTCTCAAAAAATAGATTACAGGTATTTTAATGATAGACATAGACCTATATTTGATAACTCCTCTATACCAGAGGTACTTAGTTAAACCTTGGCATATTCTGTAAATAACAGATGGTAAAGGGTAGGGTCTAAATTGATTACCCTTTATAAGCATGAAATTCATTAGGTGATTTTTGCCAGTTGCATAATGCGTCTTCCATCTCTTGATAGCCAATTTCAAGGTGGTCTGCTAGACCCATAGCGTAGCTATCTAATTGCTCGTCTGAGAAACTACCAAAGATAAGTTTAGCCCCGTCTTTAGGACCAGTTGACCCAACGATATGGCAGTTATCAGCTTCAACGTTAACCAAACCAGTTTTAGATAGCATAGATAAATAGTCAAATGTCGATAATCGCCCAAAGCTATGTATATTACGTCGAATTACTGGGAAAAGTGTTCTAAAATGTTCTTTAGGATCTTCTAAACTGTTATTTATGAACAGGTTGTAGTGACCATCGTTAACTTTAACGAAGTTTATGTAATCTTCAAACACTCTAGGTATATCTCTTAAAGTTTTAAACTTCGCATGATTACCAAATTTTGGTTTATTTTGTGAGTTGATAAGATTATCTGCTAATCTAGGAAATATTTGAGTATTGTTACTAGCAACTTCCCACGTCAGTTTCTCATCTACACCCGAGTATAATTGTCTTAAGAAATTCCAGTTTGATTGGTAATTCTCTGCTGTATAGACCAATAGAAAAGTCAACCAACATGCTTCATCATAATCTCTGTCTTTTAGGTATAAAATTGCTCTTACTGGGTCAAAAATAGGGTCTTGAGGGTCTAGCCTTCGGGTATCAATATCTCTGTTTGAAACAGCATTGAAGTATTTAACCCGTTTCATGCTTTCGATAATTTGCATAGCTAAAACCTCATACGAGATTCTAGAAAGCCCACAGGAAAGCCCTTCGTTTGTAAGGTATTCGGTAATGTCATTAGCTAATATGACTGAATAATCGACTCTTTCTTGATATTTCATAAACGGCCTACTTAAAGTCTTTTCTGTTAATTTCATTGATTTTTTTATCTAGAAAATAGAGTATAGGGTCACTTCTACATAAATCTCTAAGTTCTTTTAATTCGTTTTGTCTACCTCGCTTAGCGTATGAATAAGACAATAGGATGATAGCTATCTCTTGCCAAAATATATCTTTAATGCTGTGGATATCAAAGTCGTCTTGTAAAGACTGCGTTCTCAGCTTTTCTTCTAATTCTTTAATGATGTTAAAATCATTCTCTAAATAAGAAGGGTTTATGGGTTCCATCGTAGCTTTGTTTTGCCATCCTTCAATATGTAAAAAACTATCAACTATAGTTTTATCTTTATTATAGATATGTAGACTTCCAACGAAGTGTGTATAAATGCCTAATTCTAACGCTTCATTGTCTTTCGCTAACTCTGCCCACATAAGTTCTTGGATAAGAGTAAAACTAAATAAGTCATGTATTAGACCTTTAGTAGCATCATTAGATCTCATTATTGTAGTCAAGTGGAGCGCATTATCTCTGATGAAGAACTGTAATGAACAGGTACAAGGAATGTCTCTAGAGTCGTCCCTAAAAAGGTCTTCTTTATCATATATAGATATTACAGCTCTTCGTGTTTCAGGCTTTTGTTTGAGAAGATCTTTAATCGCTCTAAATTGATTCTTTATACCAAACACTCTAGAACCATACGCACCCAAAACAGGGGTGTTTTCACCTTGTTTATAGTCGATAAAATCTCGGTAGTTTGATATGTAATATTCTATGAAATTAATACTATCACTTCCGCTCACGTACCAAAAAAACTCGCCAATACAGCTGATCAGTTTACTTCTAGATTCTGAGATACTTAGTCTTGCTCTTGGGTTAGTTAGAATAAGTTGAACATTTCTAATTTCATTGTTTACTCCTTTTGAGGACTCCACTTCATCTCCGCAATTTATGATTTGAGAGAAAGTTGAGTTCAATAGATCATCCAACGAATCTTCTTTAATAATCATTTTAACACCTTACTTAAAATAAGCTCATTTGATTCGTATTCAGGGTTAAAGAGCGATTGTATTCAAGCTCAGCTTTTAACTTCTTTGCACATTCAATTATTTTTTTTCTACTTGATGGTAAAGCCCCCTTACTGATGGCTATTTCTCTGGTTCTGACAGTAATATCATAATGAGGATAACTGGCATTTTTATGGAACCATCGTTTGTCTACATTAATAAGCAAAGCAAAGTCATGCAGCTCATCAAGACTATCGGCCAGCAAGTGACACCACCTGTCTTGCCTAAAACTTATATTTGCAAAATCTACGTAGACAGCCATTAGTTTGCTCCCGTCAAACAAGGTATAAAATGTACTTTAAAAAATAACTAGACTATAGTACTTTAATTATTATGTCACTAAAATAGGAAGAGATACTGAAATTAAGTTTTTCTGTGGTAACGGGTTGACCCATACTGCATGTGGAGTTTTACAAACTATAAAAGTAATCTAACAACTTATGAGATTAGAATGAACAATTATATAGCTGTTTTCCTAGTATTCCCCATGCTAGCAATTCCACTTGTGGCTTTCTGGCTGTGTTTGAAACCTAAATGGTTACAGTCTACTAACTTTTTGCCAAGTAATAGAATACTATTTGCTTTAGTTGCGACTATATCTTGGATTATATCTATCCTGATAATCATTATAGCGTATGACTGGGAGCATCAAACAACTATGTCAGAGCAGTTAGTAGGTGGTCTAGGCTGCCTCATATTTAGCTTTGGGTTCATACTAATGTTTAAAGAAAAGCTAATTACGGAAAAGTAAGCTATGCGAAAAATTGACGAAAAATTCTTAAAATCATCATTAATATTTACTTTTTTTGCCTTAACCGGATACTTCGCGTTGAACTATATTGCTAAAAGCCATGTTTCTAATACAGCTGATAGTAACGTGGGTATTAATCAAGCGCCTTTAGTTGTTATTGATACATTACAAGGGTACTGGTTGTTTGGCTACCTACTTTTATTAGGGGTATTAGTTTTGCATTGGACAATTAAGCGAGTAACGAGCTGATGAGTAAGCGAGAGTTAAAGGCTCTTCAAAGGAAGTTCAACAATAAACTAGATAAAGAGGGAATTACGGTAGATTTTTATAATCGTCATGAAGCTTTGAAACCTACACTGGATGAAATAGGCCGAGCGCTTGCAGAGAAGCATAATACTGCTAATGAAAAAGACTATGAATGGATGAAATGGCTTATTGTTATTGCTTCTGGAGTATTTTCAGTCATAGTGTCTCAAATTACTAGAATGTCCCCAGCACTTGACAGCTCTCTGCTGTTCATACAGAGTAATCAGTTATCCCTATTTAAAGTAGCTATTATTGCTAATGCTTTGGGTATTATCTTTGGAGCTGTTTATTTGTATGCTGATATAAGAAGTGAGAGAGATTTAGCTGATAAACTAAGTATTCAACGTTTGTACCTACTCTTAGAAGGAGCTAACAGGTACGAGTCCATTATTCCTTCTAGCAACTTTCGCATATTCTCATATTGTAAAAGAGCTAGTCTACTTTGCTTTTTAGCATCTATTGGAGCTTGGATTGTATTTATTTGGCTGATGTAATACGTTTTAAAAGAGGATCTATGCAAAACCTAATAGAAGCAAGACAGTTAAGTTTAGTTTTTCCTGAATCATCATTGCCTTTATTTTCAGAAATTGATATTTTTTGACTAATGAGTTACATGCGTTAATTGGCAGAAATGGAGTAGGAAAATCCTGTTTAGCAGCAATACTAGCAGATAGGTTGCAGCCTAGTGAAGGTGTTGTACAACGCTTTTGCAAAATAGGCTACTTGGCTCAGGGAGAAACTGAAATAGTAGGAACCGCAGGTGATGTTTTAGGTGTTAGTGAAATACAACGAGTAAGCTCACGTATTCTCAATGGTGAAGGTACGCCAGAAGATTTTAGTTTTATGGACGATAAGTGGAACTGGGAGGCTGAAACAGACGCATTGTTGGCAGAAGGTGAGCTATCACTAGATATACTTGAGCGTCCATTTAAGTCACTTAGCGGTGGTGAGCAGACACGTTTAAAACTTTTAGCATTAAAAAGGCAAGGATGTAAGTTTTTAATACTTGATGAGCCTAGCAACCATTTAGATCAGGATGGTCGCGTGTGGTTATCTCAATGGCTAAAGAGTTTTAATGGCGGTGTTTTGTTAGTGTCACATGATCCCATTTTATTAGAACAAGTACAGATTGTTTATGAATTAACGAGTACGGGGATTTCGATAAGTCGTGGTGGTTGGCATGACTGGTTAGAAAGTCAAGAACAGCTACTTTTAGGTGCGCAAAGAAGTGCTGATCAGGCAAAAAAAGAACTACAGCAAGCCAAGCGAGAACAGCAAGCTGCTCAAGAGAAGACCGAACAGCGCCAAAGTCGTGGTAAAAGCAAACGTAAAGATAGCAATCAAAGTAAGATTATTTTAGATCGTGAGTTAGGGCGCTCAGAGGCTACTCAATCACGTAAAGCGAAGCTACACGATGATCGAATACAAAATGCTGGTGAACAAGCAGCTAGTGCTAAGGCTCAATTAGAGATTATAGAGCCGCTTGCTATCGTAACGGCTACTCCCGAAGTTGCCAGTAATCCACTGCTACATCTATCTAACGTTGTCTTACCTTTTGGCATCACAACTCCATTGAGTTTAATCGTGAATAAGGGTGAACGTATTGCCGTTACTGGTAAGAATGGTAGTGGCAAATCCACTTTGCTAAAGGTCATATCAGGTCAGCTTGAAGCGCTACAAGGTGAAATAGCAGTTACTCAGTCCTATCGCCTCATGGATCAGCATTTTTCTTTTCTCGATAAAGATCTGTCCGCATTAGATAATTTTCGTCAGCAAGCATCTGGTTGGACAGAGGATTTATATCGAACTCGATTGGCATAACTGAGGATTAAAGGAGATGCTGCAATAAAGCCAGTTAATACATTAAGCGGTGGCGAACAATTAAAAGTAGCCCTTGCATGTCTATTTTGTGGTCCTACTGCTCCAGCCTTACTGTTACTAGATGAACCTGATAACCACTTAGATATAGAATCGAAAAACTTGCTCCAGCAAGCATTACACGACTATACAGGTGCAATTATCTTGGTATCTCATGATCAGAGTTTTATAGAGGCTATAGGTGATATAGATAATCTGACATTAAAAAAATAGTTTTAAGATATAAATATTAATAGGGAAAAGTGTATGCTTAACATATTAAGCTGTTGATTAGTATAGAGTTAATGCTGTATATATAGATTGTAAAATAGACAAATAAAACCAATCAGGTTTTGTTTATATTTTTAGTATTTGAGCTTTTAAACCAAAGAGAATTATATGACAGCAGTTGTAGCGATTTTAAATAAGACAGGTATGGCGTTAGCCGCAGATAGTGCTGCGACAATTACTAATGGTGATACATCAACTAGCAAGGTTTTCAATACAGCTAACAAAGTCTTCACTTTATCCAAACACCATCCAGTTGCGATCATGATCTTTAACAATGCAGAGTTTCTTTATACACCTTGGGAGCTAATCATCAAGTTGTATAGAAAAAATCTAAAGAAAAAATCATTCAGAACGGTTAAAGAGTACAGCGATGATTTCAGAAAATTTCTTATAAAAAATGAATTGTTGAACTTTAGAAAAAAAGAAAAAGCTTTTCTTACGACGAAGTTACAGGTTATAGTCAATGGAATTATAAATGAGACGAGAAACCATCTATACTCTCAGAGTGATTATGACGCTTTATCGGCGTTACAAGATTTAGATTCACATGAAGATATACCTTCTGAAAAAATTGATAGTGTGAAAAGGATAATATCTATACTAGAAAGCATCATTGATAAAGATATCGTAATTTTCAACGACTCAGATAAGGTAGAAGGTCTAAATGAGGTAGATCTAAAAAGTTTTAAGCAGAGTAATAAGAGTTTTATTTATGAAATTATTGATGATGTATTTAAAAATAGCACTCCGTTACTACTACATTCAGATAATATTGAAGAATTAAGAGCAAAGATTGCTGATTTATTCATTAGTATTCTATCATCTAATCACTTTTTGTTAGGTTTTACGGGGTTAGTTTTTGTAGGCTACGGTAATGAACAGTTATATCCAGCTCTATATTCTATCCAAACAGATGGTGTAGTCAGTGGGAACCTTCGTTACAGTGTTACTGGCGATATCGTAATTAGTGACGAACATAACTGCGACCTTGTACCATTTGCACAAACTGATGTAATGAATACTTTTATTCAAGGCATAAATCCTGAGCTGTACAACGTCGTCAATGATTCATTGTACAAATCATTAGCGAGTAATTTAGATACTTATAATGATATAATTATTGCGAATACAGAGGGAGAGGTTAACGAGGAGCTTCTAGAGACTTTAAAGCAAGATTTTAAAGAAAGTATTATGGTATCGATGCAGAATAATATACAATCTGTTCTACATAACTCCCATATACAACCAACTTTACAAGCTTTAAGATTTCTATCTAAGGAAGATTTAGCGGAACTTGCAGAGAGTTTGATCTATCTAACATTCCTGAAAAGACGAACGACGTCTTCATTGGAAAGTGTTGGTGGTGCGATTGATGTAGCAATTATCAGTAAAGGCGATGGCTTTATTTGGAAAAAGCGAAAACATTACTTTGAAGATAAGCTTAATCAACATTTCTTTCAAAACTACTTTGATCAGTGAGTTGCTGCAATTATTCCAAATAAGGAGATATACCATGTTAAACAAAACTGAATTCCCGTTTGCGTTTGATAGCAACGCTTACAATACGGTCAGAAAGAGTAAAGATGTATTTCTTCTTGGACAGGACAAATTGACTGAAGAAGAGATGTACAGTAATATTTATGAAAATCGTGAGCGTATTTCAGACCATATAGCTAGTAAAGCATCAGCTAGATTTAGACAAAGCTTAATAGATAAAGGACTTCTCAGCGAAAATGAAGTTGAGGCTTAAAAGCTTGCAAACAATCAGTGACAACGTAAAAAACCAGAAACTCTAGTTTCTGGTTTTTTAGTATAAAGATAGTGGTAAGTAAGCTGATCAGAACCGTAGAGTGTTCAACGTGTTGACTACAAGTATTTTAATTTGAACATAACGCTTCACAAGGGATACCGTCTTTATCACCATCAATGGTGGTATTACCACACCTAAGCTGCTGCTTGGCCTCCACGCAAGATGACATTTGGCTACAAGTTTTTTTAATGAAGTTGCTACAAATCGCATTACTAGGTGGATTTGGGATAATATGGTCGGAACCACTAGAGGAGTCTGCACTTGGTTTGCTATAACACTTGCTTACTCCTTTCGATGGTAGTCGCTCATTATCGAATGTAAGATCAGAGCTGTTTTTACCGCTACGGTAGTCTGATGGTTTGATAGGATACAAGTTTGACCATAATCCTCGTCCATTTAATCGAGCTACAATTTCAGCGTTAGCGTATTCAATACGGTCGTAAGGTGTCTGACTGCTTTGATACTCTTTATAATGCCAAGCAGCTCCTTTTTGTAGCTGATTTAGATTGCAATCAATATTATTAGCAATCACTTTACCAAGCAAGCGATCGTATCGATCGCGTTCAGTCCACTCGATAGTTACAATAGCATTGTTCACGCACTGAGATAACTCTGTGGTGCTTTTAGTTCCATATTCTTGTTTCGACTCAGGTGCATCAATACCTAATAGGCGTACACGCTCACTTTGCCCTGATAATGGAGTGACCTCAACAGTGTCACCATCAATAACACGAATACCTGTGGTGTTTAGAACGTTAGCATCAAAGCACTTAATGGCGTTATCACCGTCATCTCCATTACTATCGCTATTATTAGATCCTGAGCTACTTTCAATGACGCCAGAAGGATTGGGGGGAAGCTCGTCATAACCACCACCGCATCCCACCAAGGAAACAGCGATAGTTAAGCATAAACCTTTAATAAAGAGGTTCATATTTAACCGCCCGGACAGATAGATTCACAAGGTACGCCATCTTTATCGCGGTCTAATCTGGTATTACCGCATTTAAGCGCTTGCTTGGCCTGTTCACAACTAACCATCTGACCACAAACACGCGGTAAACCTTTACATTGCGAGCCACCATCATCCTTAGCAAACAGAGGATGATTAACCTCAGCGGCATTATAAAACGGATTATCAGTAGTAGTAACAGTGCCATTTGACGACATTGCAAAGACAGATATTACTGTTGCTAAGATTAATCTTTTCATAAATAAATCCTTTTAAAAAAATTTCTAGAGAAGAGGGATTATCCTCTACACTAGAAACTCTATATTTGTTCAATAAGAAAATATATTATATATAGACCTCTTGCAAAAGTACCGTTTTATTGACCTTCGTTAACGGAGTATCAAGGGCTAGCAATGACTTATGCAAGAGATCTTATGTAAACTTTGGTCTTGAACATTGAATTAGTATTTTTATGTAATCTCTGATATTCAAGTTATTGAAAGTTAACTAAAATTTAGGTAATGCAAATTGTTTATTGTCGTATTGAACTAGCATTAGATTTTGGTACTCTTTACATGGCTTGATATCCACATCTGATAGCGTTTTTATGCTGACGAAAAATCGATGGAAATACCTAATACCATAGTTGATCCATTGGATCTTTTCCTTATCGTTTAACGGGTCGGTTAGCATGGCTAGCGCTATAAATCGCCTTTCAAATTTTTGTCGATCCTTATCTCCAACTATTTTATAAGCTGGTCTAACAGGTTCTTGTTTAGACACCCGTTTACAAACAAGATTAAGTTGATAATGATTGTTCAAGTATTGAACAAAACAGACCATAGCTGATATTTGACCTTTATTCATAATCAAATACCTATCTATTTGAGCTTGTGAAGGCGTTTGTGAGCCGTGTAAACCATAGTAGTAGTATAAACTAATCATAGGTTGAAAAGTCGTTCTAACAGAGCTTGGTTTGCTTTGACGGCGCTTCTGTCTTTCATTCAAAAAATACAAATATTCTTGCAATATGCATGGCGGGTCATCATCGAAGGCTACGAACATCTCTTGGATAGCCGCTTGTGAAATAATAATTTGTTCTGTTGTGTCATCGACACAGATTTGATGAGTTTTTAAAAGCCATCCAAGTACGGGCATATTTTTTTGGATAAAATGATTATCAAAGGTGTAAGTTATACTCTCATAGGATGGTATCTTGCCCCATTGTAAATCGCACTCCTTGAAAAACTCAAGAAATCTGTACGCAGGGGCAACGAAGTTTCTTTTGCCAGTTCGACTACTAAGGAACGCACTAAAATCAGTGTAGCTTCGATAAAGATTATGACTTAGTAGCTCTTCTGGTTCTCTTGTTAGGTTTCGCTTTGTCATATATTTTCAACTTCTCAATCCTTATCTGCATTCTTTCCCAAGAAGTATTAACCGCTTTTGCTGACTTAGGTTTAGCAGATATTCTACTTCCTTTAATTCGACGCTTTACAGCTGGAGGAAGCTCATTGTAAATGGGCAAAAAAGCTTGTGGTATGACAGGTCGCTTACCCAACCGAAAGCTATTTTGCGTTAAATTATTTTTCCTACAGGCCAATAGCCAGTTATCAAATGTGATTTTGAGCATTCGGTTAGCGTAGGCCATAAGCATTACTCTTTCTTCATAGGGTAAGTAGTCAAATTTCAGCCCTGTTCTAGTTTTACTTAGCTCAAAACCGTCAATACCTATATTAAGGGTTTCTATTAGGTTTTTATAAATTAAATCTTTTTCTAAAGTACTCTTTCTTATGAGGTTGATAAAAAATAATATCAGCTCAAACCAGTCACCGGAGGTTATTGAATGCCCAAAAATCACTGCTTGATTGGTGCTCAATACTCGTTCAGCCTGTAATTGAAACTCATAAGTATCTGCGCATAGAACTTGATTTACTTTTTCAGCACTTAGTTTTTCTCGGCAATGAGGACATCTATTGATAAATCGATGATTTGCTTTAATCAGATGTGGTTGATACGGCAATTCACAGCTAGAACACGAATTTTGTAGTGGTTTTAAGTGCTGTTCACAGTAAACAATCCAACTAAATCGCCATTTTAATCTCAAATATGCATTTTTGTCCTCTTGCATACATTGGGCACAATATTGATGACCTACCATAGTTTTAGAATGAAACTTGGGAATAGGTAATACCCAAGTAAGACTAATATTTGATCGATACTCTAACCCAATATCTTCGTTGAGCTGTATTAAGCTTCTATTATCAAAGAATTCAATATTAGTTTGAGCAAGCACTGCCATGTCCTGATGTATTTGCTTATCAATATGATTAAAGCCTTTATCAAAATCATGATGACGCAAATTGTATTTAGACCAGTGATAAAAAAGAATTGTAGAAAGGTCACAGCCTTGATTTAAAGATGCCCGTATTAACCATGAGTTTATGCTTTCACCATCTAAAAGAGGCGTAGCAACGGGTAATGGTTTTACGCTAACCATCACCTGAGTCCTTCGGTTGGACGAATATCTTTGTTTTTAGTTAGAATATCTTCGGTAATTTGTTCTGTACCGCTAAGGATGGCATCTTTGGCACAAACTGATAGAAGCCTATGAACATTGCCTAAATTTCCTTTTGAAACAGCATGAATAAGAGCAGCAGTTTTCGGTTGATGTAACTCAGATGGCTTTTTAAGCGGAAAGACGCTTTCGAGTCGAAAAAGTAGTTCTTGAAACTTTTTATCTAATTTCCAAAGAGGGACTTCTACAATGTCGAATCGACTAGCGTGTTGAGGATCAGTATGTAGTACACGTTTTGCATCCTGTGTTCCAATACCGACAATCGGTATCTGTAATTCATTACATAATGTCTTCAAAGCATTCATTACCTGACGTTGCTGTCTTGGTGTACCTGTAAGTAATGAGTGAAGCTCATCAACCATGATCATCTTGACTTGATACTCGCGGCATAAATGAAGCACTTGATAGAGCAATGAAGATGCTGAATCTTTCGTTCTATAGGGCATATGAAGTGCCTCTAGAATAGACATATAGAGGTCTTTTTCATTAGTGCTTGAAGGTGCATTTGCAAAAATAACAGGCTTGACTAAAATGCCGTTCTCTTCCACTGGCATACCGTGCTTTCTAAAAAAACGATGAGCAATACTGGTTTTTCCGTTATTCGAATCACCGACTATTAGCAGGTTCGGCATTCTTAGTCTTTTTGGAAACCTTAAAAGCCCATTTAGCTCTAAAATTATATTGTCTGCTACCTCATAATTGACCCAACGGACTTCATTAATAAAATCTAATCGATCATCATCAGGATATTCTACAAGATGACGAAAATCTTTATATACATGAAGGTAAGACTCATTGTTATCAGCGGTAATTTCATTCATTATTCAATATCTCCAAAATCAAAATCAGTCGTATCTAGAAGTAGACCATTTTGCTCAACGACACTCTTTTCAGATTTTTTAGAAGCCTCTATTGATGGCTGCAAGTTTGTTTGAATATCATCACTGTTAGTCGGCTCTAGATCACTAGCAGTATTGGCATTGTTTCTTTTACTCGCCATTATTGTTTTGGCTACGATAGTTTGACTTTTAGCATGTGTTTTTTGAAGTTGCGCTTGTCTACGAGCAGACTTTGTTTTTTTAGAAGAATCTTCGATTAAGTCTCGCATCTCGGTCAAAGCTTCATAGATTTGATGTTCATTTATATACTCATTTCCTTTATCAGCAATTTGCTTCCGAATTTTTCTGTATTCCCATAGACTCATACTTGGTAGCTGCTGGTTAGCAAAGGGGACGGTGAAATACTGATGTAAACTTGGATCGTAGAACCAAATTTTACTAATGTCTCTTGGATCGCGTCTAAATAAAAAGTGTTTCTTACTTCCATCTTTATTTTTGGCATTAATAAAAATATTTAAGCAGGGATCGTAATAGCGTAAGGAGTCGATAGTTACACCAAAATGCTGAATAGTTCGCTCAAAACTTGGCATGAAGTCTAACAGTAAGGTTTTTGAATCTTCTGGTAATGATGGTAAGCCTGTACCAATGCTTTCACCATCACCATGAATACCTAGATACCATTGTTCCGTAGGACTTCGCCCTAAAGTGCTATGAATTCGCTTGTGATAAACCTTTGTTATAAAGGTAAGAAGCCAAACCTCAAACTCATCTAAGGTAAGTGTCGCTTCTTTTTCAGAGTCATAATTGTCTTTTTCCTTGATATTAGAAAATGTCGTACCATTGATGCCATGAACCTCTTTCATAAAAGTACCAATGAGACGTTCAATATGCCCACCAAATTGAGGTCTTGCTACTGGTCTAAATTCAAGGTTAATCCCGTGAATCTCACACGAACGAGCCAGAGTGTTTGATCGAAAGTCGGCACCATTATCGACGTGTATTTTTTGTGGATAGCCATACACTTGCCATTCTGTATGGTCAATACCATGCTCAAGTAAAAGACTCTCTTTTTGTAAGATACTTCTTGCAACACACATTGCAACGGAGGTTGCTGACGGTGGATCTAAAGACAAATAATATCCTGTAATCATTCGGCTATAGACATCGATAGCCAGTGTTAAATATGGTCTACCAATAGATTTTCGGTGTTCGTTATCGACTAGCATTAAATCAACAGGTGTATGGTCTATTTGAATCACGCTCAATGGGTAATCTGCGTTAGGAAAGGAATGGGGCGTGGGTTTGAATTTTTTCCTAGCTTGCTCTATTTGTCCACGCTTTTTAAGCTGTTCATACTCTGAAATTTGATCAATACGTAATTTGATAGCTTTTTTACTTGGTTTATCGATTTTCTCCATAGAACAAAGACGAAAAACTTCACGATAAGTCTGCTCTAAACTAGCCCTTTGTTTCGTTAAATAGAATGCTTTTATGGCTCTTTGAATAACATCGTCCTGAGCCTTGGTTAAACGTGAGTCACCTTCTTTCCAACCCCGTTTTTTCTCTACCAGCCCTGCAATAGAACCAACAGCTTGATACTGCTTAATCCAGCGATATAATGAACGAATTGAGACATTGATCTCCTTTGAGCGTTCCATAATTAATTTTCGATGGTTATAGCTATGCTCAGTATTGATAATAGGTTTGATTGCCTCAAACTTAGACTGTGCTTTTTGCCACTCTTCATCGCCAATAGCACTAATATCAACATTGATATGATCATTATTCTGATCTTTAATATTTAACAAACTTTGTATGTTAACAATACTGGTTTTACCCGTTTCAACACTACGAACTACGACCTCTGTACTCTCGTTTAAGTACTCGACTAGCTCATAGTGTTTATTATCAGACTTATTTAGATAGGTTTTCCCTTTACGCAAATCAATACGTCCACGCCTGATCTCAAACCTATCTAAACCCTCATCATCATGGTCAATCATGAAACCATACCCTTTCGTTGTTGATATTGACTCATTTATTGTATCTACATCAATACCTAATTTTTGAAAATCATCTAAATGCCTGTCAAAGATAGATGAATTAGTGTCTACAATTCTACTATTATTCATAATCCACCCATACCTCTGTTAAGTCATTAATTTCAAGGAATAAATTAAATTTTAATCGTTTAGTGGCAAGTAAATGATAAATTACTCGTAATCCGTGATTGCGCAAGCAAGAGCCTGTGTAAAAACGGGTTAATAGGTAATCTATGGTGGTTGTACCCATAAGCATAACCTGCTCTAAAACCGCTTCCTTATCCTCTTCTTCGATTGCAGAGTTTTTGAACCTCATTAAGAGATTGATATTATCTAAAGCTGTATTCTTAATACGACTCTCGTCATAGATATGAAATACATAACCATTGTTTTTACAATAGCGCTGCATCGTCTTCCACTTATCCGACCAGTCTCTCCAGTGCGCTTGCCATAGATCATGTGGTTTAACCTCAATAATCATATTTGGCTTATCAACATCTTCTGCGAACTTGATAAAAAAGTCAGGGGTATACTTATAAGTAATGCCATTCTTGACGAAAGGTATAGTAATTGGTTGAGCAACTATATCCTCTACATCTTCTCGAAAGGCATGGACTATAATTAAATCGCGCTCTAAAGTTGATTCATAAGGTAATGATCTACCTTTATATGGAATTCTTCCTGATACGCTCATTCTAGTCGGTTTTATTTTGCGCATTTGTTTCATAATAATTTGTCGCTTATTTAGCATTTATTGAAATTTATGACAGCTATTTGGTATATATTTGCCATTTAATTGGTAGGTATTGGAATAGAAAAGAGATGATATTGAAGGGTATTGTGCCAGTAATTTGGGATTATTACACGTGTGGTTATGATGGCGATACCTCAGGGCGCTGCCGCTGTCGACCTGAGCAAATCAAACGCTATCAAGACAAACTCTCAGGGCCACTATTAGATCGTATTGATTTGCATATTACCGTACCAGCATTGCAGATTGCTGACTTACAAAGCGCGCAGGCAGGGGAAACATCCAAACAAGTACGCGAGCGAGTAGCAGCCGCGCATCAGCATCAATTAAAACGACAACAAAAAGTCAATAATGAGCTAAGCCCGAGCGAAATCGATGAATATATCAAATTAGGCGACAGCGAAAAACAACTATTGCAACTTGCTCAGCAGCGCTTGAATTTATCCGCACGCGGCTACCATCGGGTGTTACGAGTCGCGCGTACTATCGCGGACTTGGCCAACAGTACAGATATTAACAGCGCCCATGTGTCAGAGGCGCTCAGCTATCGTAGTAAGGAGTAGTCTTCGTTTGAGCCAACTATCACATCCGTTTGATAGAGGCTTTTATGGGTTAGATGTTATCTTTCATAATCCAAGTAACCAAATCCGTAAAATGATCAAACGCCTCGGTTGGGCCGAGTTCACGAATGTCTTGCCCGTAGTTATAGCCATAGGATAGTCCAAGCGTGTCCATATTGGCGTTTTGACCCGCCAAGATGTCGTTTCTAGAATCGCCAATCATAATCGCTTGGTCAGGAGTAATCCCCAATTGAGTACAGACATGCAGTAGGGGCGCTGGATCTGGCTTTTTGGTGGATAGACTGTCGCCGCCCATCACTTCACTAAACAGATCTTGCCAGCCGAATGATTCTAATATTTTGGGGACAAAACGAATGGGTTTGTTAGTGACTAGAGCGAGCGTGTAGCCAGCCGCGTGAAGTTGTTTAAGGCCACTATCGACATCGGGATAAGCAACGGTTTTGCTACCACCAATCTTAGTATATGCCTCAAAAAATATTTGCTCCGCGTGATCGGCCTCGGCTTTGGTCAGTGCGCCCTCTGGGACAGTGATATCACCGACCAAAGCACGCTCTACAAGCATTCGTGAACCATTGCCTATCCAATTGCGTATCGTCTCAATTGGGTAGGTGTCTTTACCAAGCGTGGTCAGCATTGCATTGGTGGCATCGGCCAAATCAGGCACGCTATCAATGAGTGTGCCATCAAAATCAAAAATTAAAAGTTGCTTATTCATTGTTCCTCACTATTGAAAGTCATTATATTTATTGTATTAGATATTCCGTGTTATACCTTAGCACGGTAGTATTTTAAGACTGGTCAATTTAGTGTTGTTATATTCTCAAGTTTATGAGCATTAGCAGTTACTCGACATCTTTATATAGTCAATCCACTAAAAAGCGTTACAGCGTTAACCTCGCTTGAAGTATGACGTATACATCTGCACTCGGTTGCCTTGTACCACTCTTAAATTGGATCAACTATAACGCGCGCGGTGTTCTTTTTTCATTCTTAGATAATCTTCGTTCTCACGACACTGGTCCCATTTTTGCTTAAAAATACGCGCCGATTCTGCCTTGATCGGGTCTTCGGCTTGTCGTGGTAACTCTTCGCGACCATGGGCGCCGCTTTGGCCTTTTTTGTCATCAGGTACTGGCCCTTTATATTTTTTACCGCCCTTGTGATTGGCATAGCGGCGAGCACGAGTGTAACCCATTTGGATGAACTTACGTGCCATATCCGCGCCAACGAAGTCATCATCTGCTAAATAATCTAAAAACATCTGATAAATGGTTTCACTGCTCTCGCGGGCGATATCAGGCGTGGCAAAACGCCAATGCGGGAGGATTTCAGACTTGTAAGGCTCTACAAGTAATACGCCTTGCTCACCGCGCCCGACGCGGTATAACTCAGGATGCGCGCGCAGATCAAGATTTTTATAATCCAAGTCGTAATCAAATTCTCTCATATCTGCCACCTAGGCTCTGTACTATGATGGGTATCTATTCATTCATAGTTACTGAGTATACTGAGCCAAGCGGTGTAGAAAAAAGCACAAAAATGTTATACAACCGTGAGTAAAGCGAGCGATGAGTATAAATAACAGACATAAAAAAAGCCCCAAACATTGCTGTTCGGGGCTTTTTAGAATCTATTAACGAATGGTGGCTCGAGGCAGGATCGAACTGCCGACACACGGATTTTCAATCCGTTGCTCTACCGACTGAGCTATCGAGCCGTCTTCGTTGAGGCGCTATTAAACTAAATATAGGCTCGGCTGTCAAGTGATTTTTGCGTTATATCTCATAAAAGTCGATAAATAAACAAATATTGGCGAAATAAACCCTATTTACTCTATATTTAGTCTTTTACGCGCAGGAGTTCGTACTCGCTCATAATTCGGTGAATATCTGCATCCGCAGGGACAAATTCACGCACGCCTTTTTTGACCTCGGCATCATAGACCAGTTTAATAAATTTGGCATCGATGGCGCGTTTACGGTTCTCTGGATGTACCGTCAGATATTGCAAACGCTTGGCATCGGTCTGTCCATCATCAAAACAGGCAACCGCAGCGATAGGCTTATCATTGAACATACCAACATAGAGGTATTGCCCGCGTTTGAATCCTTGCGCCACTATGCTTAACACCTCAGCACCATCAGGCTGCGCATCATCACTATCGTACAATGCCTGCAAGCGTTCTGCTAGCTCATTATCGCGAGCAGGTTTTTTGATAAGTGGCGCATCCAAGCTATTAATAGCGATCGCTTCTAAAGGCATAGCAGTTCCTATAAACAGAGGGTTTTTATAGTATAAAGTCAGTATTACACCGCACTATGTCATAGAGAGTAGTGCCATAAAGGTGAGACTGTCAACGTTCGCGCCAGTCATGATTGATAATACTAAACACACTATTTTAGCAGAATGACGTAAATTTGTGCGTGGTTTGGTGCTTGGTCGTGGCAGTAAATGTTAGGGTTTGCTATGATGAGGCTAAATCATATGTGATACACATCAACCCTAATATATTGATATCTTTTGTATATATCACTTTTTCATACATTTTTTGTGGGCGCTGATGGCAGCGCTAGCCTCAATGTAACAGACAGCAATGGGCGATGTTTTACCCTATTTATAATTGACCGCTTTTCACTGATAAAAAACCGATAGAGAATAGCCATGACAGCCAATGCAACTGAGCAAAATCAAGCAACAAACCTAAATTTATACGGTCGCCCTGAGCGCATCGCGACCGTTGAGCGTATCACTGCCGAAACTCAAATCACTTGTACCATCAACCTCGATGGTACAGGCAAAGGCGTGGTAGACACGGGCGTACCATTTTTGGATCATATGATCGATCAGATTAAGCGTCATGGTTTGTTTGACTTGGATATCAAGTGCAACGGTGACACCTTTATTGATGACCATCATAGCGTTGAAGACACCGGTATTACCCTTGGTCAAGCATTTAACAAAGCGTTGGGCGATAAAAAAGGCATCCGTCGTTATGGGCACTTTTATGCGCCATTAGATGAGTCGTTGACACGCGCTGTGGTGGATTTATCAGGGCGTCCAGGGCTGCATATGGATATTCCGTTTACGCGCTCGCACGTTGGCCGCTTCGATGTTGACCTATTCAGTGAGTTCTTTTATGGGTTCGTCAATCACTCGTGGATGACGGTGCACTTGGATAATCTCAAAGGTAAAAACAGCCATCACCAGATTGAATCAACCTTTAAAGCCTTTGCTCGTGCGCTGCGTATGGCCTGCGAATATGATGAGCGTGCGCTGAATACCTTGCCATCGACCAAAGAGGCTTTCTAAGACGCATTTAAGGCTGTTCTACAAGGTTACTCAAGAGGGTCAGTTAAGTTTGGCGTACTGGTTGTACAGCCTGCGCTTAACTTCCTTGTAGCAAAACCTTATCTACACCTTAGGAACAGAAAATAGTATACAAAATAGTATAAATAGTATAGTAGTCAAAATATTTAAAAACGAGAACCAATTGATGACCAAAGTAGCGCTATTAGATTATGGTATGGGCAATTTGCATTCAGCTGGCAAAGCCTTGTCGGTAGTCGGGGCAGATGTCTCTATCACCAATGCTCCAAAAGTTGTCGCGGCAGCAGATAAAATTGTCTTCCCTGGTGTTGGCGCGATGCGTGATTGTATCGCTGGTATGCATGAGGCAGGCATTGATGACGTGGTACGCGATGCAGTGTTTAACAAACCCGTGATGGCCATCTGTGTGGGGATGCAAGCGTTATTTGAGCAATCGGCTGAAAATGGAGGTACAGACTGCCTTGGCATCTTAAACGGTACGGTAGAAGCGTTTGACCCTACGTGGAAAGACAAACAAGGCGCAACGATAAAAGTACCACATATGGGCTGGAATACGATTAGTGGTATGGATTTTGACCATCCGCTTTGGCACGGTATCGAGGACAACGCGCACTTTTACTTTGTGCACAGCTACTACTGCGCACCTAACGATAACTCTCAAGTCGCCGCTATCTGTGATTATGGCCAGCCGTTTTGTGCCAGTATCATCAAAGACAATCTATTTGCCACCCAGTTCCATCCAGAAAAGAGCCATACCGCTGGCTTGCAACTGCTAAAGAATTTTGTCGAGTGGAATGTGTAGATAGGCAGTAAACGTAAATTGCACATTTGCTTCAGAATAGGGTAGGTTATCGCTTGTATAGTCTGCCTTTTTTATTCTCCACTATTGTCA
>Ga0208182_1000180_pt1 | contig 55919 bp, 52 predicted proteins | sample MalvireepMed_906_FD_184248 | JGI IMG/M metagenome (GOLD analysis project Ga0208182, IMG submission 184248) | Marine viral communities from the Global Malaspina Expedition - Malaspina viral metaG DeepMed_906 (SPAdes) (version 2) | ecosystem: Environmental > Aquatic > Marine > Oceanic | place...
AATGGTATAGCAAGATTAAACGCTATTTTTCGCAGCCTCTGGAGACGCAGTCACAGCAAGCAAGAAAAGTAGCGTTTAATCGAGCGCGTTTCCTATGCTGTATCAATTTTATTGAGGTTCTACTGTATTAGATTGGCCCATATCTAGCATAAAACAGACTATCATATGTCTTTATGCCTCAATTGAGCTTATCAAATCCACTCATCACAACCCATCAAGGAGCGATCATGCGTATCACTGCCAATTTTGACGCAGGTAATATTGACGTACTTAATATAGAAGATAAAAATAATATTCAGCTCGCCATTCGTCCAGACGTTGGCGAAGAATTTTTTCAATGGTTTAACTTCCGTCTCTCTGGCGAGGTTGGAGGGAAGTACGTTCTCAATATTATGAATGCAGGTGAGGCTTCCTATCTCGAAGGGTGGGAGAATTATCAAGCAGTCGCTTCCTACGATCGTCAGCATTGGTTTCGTTTGCCTACTTCTTACCAAGATGGCAAATTAACCATCGTGGCAGAGCTGGCGTGCGAGACCATTCAAATTGCTTATTTTGCCCCTTATAGCTATGAGCGTCATCAAGATTTATTAGCCGCTGTACAGACACATCCGCTAGTGACGCTAGAGCATTTGGGTGACACGCTGGATAAGCGTGATTTGACTTTGGTCAAAATTGGTGATGGCGATACTAATAAACGCAATATTTGGATCACTGCGCGTCAGCATCCGGGTGAAACGATGGCGGAATGGCTGGTCGAAGGTTTGCTCTATAGCTTGTTAGACAGCGACAATGCCAATAGCAGGCTGTTATTAGATAAAGCCAATTTCTATATTGTGCCCAATATGAATCCTGATGGCAGTGTACGCGGGCATCTACGTACGAACGCCGCAGGTACGAATCTAAACCGTGAGTGGGCAAGTCCAAGCTTGGACAAAAGCCCTGAAGTGTTTTATGTGATTAAGAAGATGGAAGAGACGGGCGTTGATCTGTTTTATGATGTGCATGGCGATGAAGCATTGCCGTATGCATTCCTTGCGGGCTCTCAAGGCACGCCGAGTTATAATGAGCGCCTCGCACATCTACGTGATCGGTTTTCAGACGCATTGAAATTAGCCAATGCCGATTTTCAGACCGAGGTCGGCTATGAGATTGATGCGCCAGGTGAGGCGAACATGACGCTTGCAACCCATTGGGTCGCTGAGCGTTTTGATTGTCTTGCCAATACGTTAGAGATGCCATTTAAAGACAACGATAATCTACCTGATACAGAGATGGGCTGGTCACCAGAGCGTTCTATTCAGTTAGGGGAAGCATCGCTTATCGCTATGCTAGCCGTCGTTGACGATTTACGTTAATTGACGCTAACTGAAGATTTAGATAGACAGTCGTTGTTCAAACGCTAGTAAGTACTCACTTACTAGCGTTTTTTATTTATCAGATATTTATGTGTATAGTTATGATTTTCCTATAGTAAACAATTATATAAAGCGTTCGCCACTTTTAAAATAATACTGAAAAATGATCAATAGTGGCTGTATGAAGTACAACACTTTCATAACAATGGATACCATGACGGCGGATAAAATGTAGCGTGTACCTAATAATATAACCATAAGTTAAATAATCAGGATGGTTGCAATCATGAGTAAAACTAAAACAATTTTAATTACCGGTAGCACAGATGGCATTGGTAAGTTGGCTGCTTTAAAGCTAGCAGAGGCTGGGCATCAAGTGTACCTGCATGGCCGCGATGCTGACAAACTTGCCAGCGTCATTGCAGAAGTTCAAGCAGTGGCAACAGGCGACGCGGTAGATCATATTGATGGATTTGTCGCTGATTTCTCTGACTTAACGGCTGTACTCAAGATGGCCACAGACGTCAATAAAAAGCTACCAAAGCTGGATGTATTGATAAACAACGCAGGGATTTATACCACGGCATCAGCGATGACTAAAGATGGTTTGGACGTACGCTTTGTGGTCAATTACCTAGCGCCTTATGAGCTGACCAATGCTTTATTACCTTTACTCAAGCAATCTAGTAAAGCGCGTATTGTGAATCTGAGCTCGGCTGCTCAAGCACCAATATCATATAAGGCATTTGTAGGACAAGAGCGTCTCGATGACAAAGCTGCCTATGCGCAAAGTAAGCTGGCGCTCACGATGTGGAGTATGGATTTGGCAGACAGAGTCGCTAGCGATGGTATCAATGTGATCGCTGTTAACCCAGGCTCACTGCTGAACACCAAGATGGTTGATGAAGCCTACGGTCATCACTGGTCATCAGCAGATAAAGGCGCAAATATCTTAACGGCATTGGCGGTCTCGGACGAGTTCGCGGACGACACGGGTAAATACTTTGACAACGATATCAAAGATGGTACACATGGCGATGCTAGGGGCGAATTTGGTCAACCGCATGCCGATGCGTTAGACAAAGAAGCCATTGCAGAGCTAGAAAGCCAAACACAGCAGGTGTTACAGTCGTTATATTAAAAATAGGGGCTGTCCTAGATAAGTAAAATTATTTAGGATAGTACTATGAGAAAGAGTAAACTAAGTTGGTATAAACAAAACAGACTCATCGAGCTATTTGTTGCCGGTTCTACCGCGAGAACAGCAGCAAGCCTAATTGGTGTTAATAAAACCACAGCCAGTTATTACTTTCATAGGCTACGAGTGCTTATTTACGAGAATAGTCAAGACCCTGGTCTATTTGAAGGCGAAATCGAAGTAGATGAATCATACTTTGGTGGCACTCGTAAAGGCAAGCGAGGGCGAGGTGCTGGTAGCAAAGTGCCCGTGTTTGGCCTATTAAAGCGTAAGTGAAGCCTGATAGCATTGTTTATACTGACTCATTTAAAAGCTATAACGCATTAGATGTCAGTGAGTTTACTCATTATCTCATCAACCACTCCAAAACCTTTGTTAATGACAAGAATCATATTAATGGTATAGAGAACTTCTGGAACCAAGCTAAACGGCATCTACGCAAGTTTAACGGGGTTCCAAAAGAGCATTTTCACCTCTATTTAAAGGAATGTGAGTGGCGTTTTAATCACAGTGACCCAAAGTCGCAATTACTACAATTAAAACAATGGATTAAACAGGGTTTGAACTAGTTATCTAGGACAGCCCCTTACATTTTATTTAGTACAGGCGAAGGTGAAGGGGGATATCTGTACAATATAGAAGATGACAGTGTATGGGATTTTCAGATGGGACAGCTACAGCAACTAGCGGACGGTACATTACCGCATTGGGATAGCTTCTATGAGTTTATGGAGTGGTACTTGACCGATGAAAATGAGGCTTAACGCTCGATGATTTTTATCATAGAGCCTAAGGTAATCAGTTAGGCTTTATATTTTTAATAGTAAATAGTATGAAAAAGCACCTTGGGAGTCAGGAAAAATTCATACCCGTTATAGTCAACCAATATTAAAAGTGGTACAAGGCAGACGAGTGCAAGTACTACAGTAGTAGGCTAAACGAGTCTAACGCTGTAACACTTTAATAGTGGTTCGACTATATCCAACTCTTAGAGCAATACGCATCGATATAGATATTTTATTTCGTGGTATCCAAAGATATAAACCATCACTCCCATATCTCATCCAACACCCTAAACCAATTCTTTGACGTGATCTTTTCAATAAGCGCATCAGAGAAGTGACGTTGTTGCATCCGCTCAATCAGCTTAGAGATTTGACTGATATCAGACAATTCATCAGGTAATAGACAACCATCGAAATCAGAGCCAAAGCCAACGTGATCTTCGCCCAAATGGTCAATCAGATAAGCAAGATGATCGACGATCACATCAAGTGAGGTATGCGTATCTCGCTGCCCATCCGCACGTAGAAACGCCACGTCGAAGTTCACCCCAACCAGACCACCATTTTGTTTAATGGCAGCCAGTTGTCGATCAGTCAGGTTTCTTGCTTGCGCGCATAAGGCGTGCGCATTGGAATGCGTTGCGACAATCGGCTGATCGGCAATCTCTAACGTATCCCAAAACGCCCGCTCATTCATATGCGACACATCAATCAGCATATGCTTATCACGGCACGCTAAAATAAGGTCTTTACCTGCCTCGGTGAGTCCAGAGCCTGTGTCTGGCGAATGCGGAAAAGACGCATTTAAGCCATCACCGAACAGGCTTTTTCTATTCCACAGTGGGCCAATGCTTCTGAGTCCTGCCTCATAAAACACATCCAGCAAGTCAGGCTCAATAGCTAAAAACTCAGCGCCTTCAAGATGCAAAACGATGGCCAGTTGCTGGTTCTGCTGACAGGCTTTTATTTGTGCAACAGACGTACAGATCTGAATCTGACCGTCTGATCGCGCCTGCAATTGCTGGGCAAGTTCTAGTTGCGCACAGCAAATATCAACGATTTCTTGCGCGGTGAAGTCTGAGTTTGATGGGTTGGATAACTTATCAGGATGGTTGTTTTTTACATAAGCGTAGGGCGGTAAGAAAATAGAAAACAAGCCGCCCATCCATCTTGCTCGTCGGCAACGCTTTAAATCTAAATGTCCCGGTAGTGTGCCATAAATAAAATCATGCACAGGGTCAGCCGCTGAGCTGAGCCAAAGGCGGGTTAATAAATCATTGTGTCCATCAAAGACTATAGGCTGGGTCATGGTCGCTTTATTCATTCTGTCACCGTCTGCGTTGGGATGCGCGCCTCTTTGCTGAGTAGCTTAGAGTTTTTGGGGTTCCTAAAGCGTAAGTCTTCAAAGGCGACGGGCGTTTCACTATTGATGCGCGCCTCTTCAATTAAATAATGATAAGGTGATTTGCCGCACACAGGATCGGCGTTTTTGGCATCGCCCGTCAGCATAAACGCTTGGCAACGGCAGCCGCCATAATCGCGTTCTTTATCGGGGCAGCTTTGGCACATGTCAGGCATCCATTCATCACCGCGATACTGATTAAAGCTCGCCGAGTCATACCAGATGTCTTTTAGCGGTGTTTGCTTGACGTTCGGAAATGCTATCGGCAGCTGTCTTGCCGCATGACAGGGAAGCGCGGTGCCATCGGGCGCGACGGTCAAGAAAATCTTGCCCCAACCATCCATACACGCTTTTGGGCGCTCTTCGTAATAATCAGGGACGACAAAAATCAATTTGCACTTAATGCCCAGCTCGGCGATTTTTTTGCGGTACTCGTTGGTGATACGCTCGGCGCGCACGACTTGTTCTTTGGTCGGTAGTAGGCCTTCGATGTTTTCAAACGCCCAACCATAAAACTGGCAGATAGCCAATTCAACCGTATCCGCTTCCAGCTCTAAACACAGATCAATAATCTGGTCAATCTGATCGATATTTTGCCGATGAATCACAAAGTTAAGTACCATCGGATAGTCGTATTGTTTGACCAGACGTGACATCTCATACTTTTGCTCAAAAGCATGTTTTGAACCTGCCAAGGCATTGTTCACCGATGGATCACTGGCTTGGAAGCTGATCTGAATGTGCTGTAGGCCTGCTTCTTTTAAACTGGCAATGCGTGCTTCAGTCAGTCCCATACCTGAAGTAATGAGATTGGTATAAAAACCTTGCTTATGCGCATAAGCGACCAGCTCTTCTAGGTCTTGACGCACCAGTGGTTCACCGCCAGAAAACCCCAGCTGCACCGCGCCCATTTGCCGCGCTTGATCAAACACATCAAACCACTCCTGTGTCGTCAGCTCGTCTTTATACTGAGCATAATCAATGGGGTTTGAGCAATACGGGCATTGTAAGGGGCAGCGATAGGTCAACTCAGCGAGTAACCATAGCGGCAGTCCGACGGGTGCAGTCATACTAAATCAATCCAATGTTCACGCTGGGCGACCAGCATATATTCGATAATGTCTTGCTCGATTTCAGGCACGTCGCCAAACATGGCTTGCACCTTTTGGATAATATCAGCAACCGATGCGGTGCCATCGATATGTTGTCCAATGATACTGGCGCTGTCATTGAGTTTTATCATCCCCTCGGGGTAGAGCAGGACATACGCGTCTTGCGCTGGCTCAAACTGAAAGCGATAGCCATGACGCCATGTGGGAACCAGAGATTGATCCAGCTCAGGTAAACTAGTAGGGATACTCATTTGAACAATCCTTTATGCCAGACATTATCTGTGGTGACGCTTTGATAAGGCGCTTGGTCATGGACATAAGCGAGGCTCAAGGCATCCAATATCGTCCACAAAATATCGAGTTTAAATTGTAATATCTCAAGCATGCGTTCTTGCTGCTCTGCCGTTTTGAATGAGTCGAGGGTAATGGTCAGGCCATGCTCAACATCACGGCGCGCTTGGCTGAGGCGCGAGCGAAAATAGGTATAGCCTTCTTCTTTGATCCAAGGATAGTGCTTGGGCCAAGACTCTAAGCGTGATTGGTGAATCTGCGGGGCAAACAGCTCGGTCAATGAGCTACTAGCGGCCTCACGCCATGAGGTACGGCGTGCAAAGTTCACATAAGCATCAACAGCAAAACGCACACCGGGTAATACCAATTCTTCCGAAATCACCTGCTCACGCGTCAGACCGACCGCTTCTGCCAGACCGAGCCACGCCTCACGTCCTCCACCATCAGGATACACGCCGTCTTGGTCAATCATGCGCTGAATCCACTCTTGCCGCACGCGCTGATCGGGACAGTTCGCCATAATCGCCGCATCTTTTAGCGGGATATTGATTTGGTAATAAAACCGATTGGCGACCCACGCTTGGATTTGCTGCTGCGTGGCGCGCCCTTCGTGCATCATGATATGAAAAGGATGGTGGATATGATAATACTGACCTTTTGCCATAATCGCTTGTTCAAACGCTTCTGGACTTAAGGCGATATTGTCTTCTGTTATTGTTGTCATAGGATTGCCTTACCGTGTGTCTTACAGTTCTATCTGCATGCCATCGAACGCCACTTCAACGCCGTGCTGTTTTAATGTCGCGGCTTGTTCTGATTGCTCGTTTAATATCGGGTTGGTGTTATTAATATGAATGAGCACTTTGCGAGCATTGTCGAGCTGATCGAGATAATGCAGTGAGCCATCGTCACCACTGATGTGCAAATGCCCCATGTCTTGGCCTGTTTTGATGCCAACGCCGCGTTCTTGCATCTCGTTGTCTGTCCATAGTGTACCGTCAATCATCACGCAATCAGACGCTTTCATGATTTGCATCACGTCGTCATCAATTTTGCCCAAGCCTGGCGCGTAGAACAGCTGCTTTTGTGTTTTTAAATCTTTCACAATCAGCGCGATATTATCGCCATCATGAGGGTCATTGCGATGCGGCGAATACGGCGGCGCTGAGCTTCTAATCACCAAAGGTGTCAGTTCTAAATTGCTATAGCCGTCAATTTGAAAGCTTTGCTTTGGGTCGATTTGATTGTACTGTAGGCCGCCATTCCAGTGCTTTAGCATGTTGAACAGCGGAAATCCTGTGCTGAGATCGTCATGCACCATGTCCGTACACCAAACAGAGATGGGGCAGCCTTCACGTAGGGTCAACAATCCCGTGGTGTGGTCAAGCTGACTGTCCATCAATACCACATCGGTGATGCCTGTGTCTCGTAATTGACGCGCTGGCTGAGCCGCTTTAAAGTCATATAGCTGCTGGCGAATGTCTGGTGAAGCGTTAAACAAAATCCAGTCAACACCATTTTCTGATATGGCGATCGAGGACTGGGTACGGGTCTTTGCTTCGATGGTGCCTTGACGTACGCCGTGGCAGTTTTCGCAGTTACAGTTCCACTGCGGAAAACCGCCGCCCGCTGCTGAGCCTAAAACGTGAATATACATAGCGCAATATTTCCAAATGTCAAAAAAAGTAAAAGCCCTAATCATCTAGGGCTTTTAATGTATTCAGGTCTATGAGTTTTTAGCGTGATTCAAAATACATAGTGATTTCGAAACCGATACGGATGTCTTGAAAAGCGGGTTTAGTCCACTGCATGGGATTGCTCCAAAAAGTTATTATAGGACCATCGTTGAGATGAATGAAAGTAATTATCAATGGTATTATAAGCCGACCCTGAATGTCAATTTGTTAGATGTTAACTTTCAAACTCAACACACTCTAATATTTAGACTAAAAGCGATACGTCACTCTACCGACTACATTTAAAGGCTCGCCATACGTTAATCCAAAAAAATTTTCGCCAGCAAGATATTTTTGGTTGAATAAATTGTTGACGTTAAGCTGTGCTTCTTATATCTAAGAAATGTACTCGGACTGCCTTATAACCATAAACGTGTTTATCGCATCTACCGTGAGCTTGAATTAAACCTTAGAATAAAGCCTAAACGCCGTATTAAGCGAGACAAACCGCAAAAGCTTGCTGTGCCCACTTGCCTCATCGTAGGGTCTCAGGCGTGCAACCTATCTTTGGCGCTATGGCTTTGATGGCTGACCAAGTGGATGGGTAGTCGTCTTTAGTTTCAATTAGTATACAGACGGCGCGCTCTTTCATTTCAGGGGTATAGTTTCATGTTTTCATTGTCGTATTTTCTTGGAGCGTTGAGTCTCCGACAATCCCGGGGCGGTTCAATATTCAAGTCCTCACTAGGGTACTGTTATTACTATCTTAACATTCTATTAATTTATCGATCTTTAAAGTTCATAAAATCCAAGCGTCATAGAAGATAGTCAATACTAGGCCAGCAATAACTCTACAGTGACCTCAAAATAATACTCATCTTTGATAGCAATATTTACTTTGCCTTTATGGGCATGAGCGATAGCCCGAACAATAGACAATCCTAGTCCTGTCCCTGAATGTTGACTGCTTGTCTTATCATGACGATAGAATCGTTCAAACAGCTTTTCAGCTTCACTCTGCTCTAGTGGTTTGTCTAAGCGATTAGTTAGGACGATTTTTAACAATCGTTGTTTTGCGGCTAGAGCCTCTTTTTTTGAACCATCAAGGCCGATGCCTGAGGTAATGATGGTAGCTGATACTGTGATAGTACTGGCACTCGCAGCGTAATAGATGGCATTTGACATCAGATTAGCGAAGAGGCGCTGTAATAAACCCTCATCCCCTAGTACTGTTTTAAAATCGCCTGATTTCTTAAAAACTATATTACGATCCTCGGCAATCATTTCATAATAGTCTATCAACTTTGTGATGAGACTCTCGGTATCCACATTACTAATTTGCGTGTCGCTTAATCCTTTTTGAGTTTTTGCTAAAAGCAACATATTGTTAATCATTGCTGATAGCTGCTCTAATGTGTCATGTTGATGATGTAGTTGCTCAATATATTCATCACCATCTCTTGGTTTATTCAACATGACTTGTGTTTGCATACTGAGCGTTGCAATGGGAGTACGGAGTTCGTGAGCAATGTTGTCTGAAAACCGAGATAAAGATTCAAAGTTACTCTCAAGTTTGACCATCATTGAGTTATAAGACTGTGCTAGTGATCGTAGCTCTAAAGGCATATCACTGACGGTTATTCTTTCATCCAGTCTTTCAGGGTTAATTCTTTTCATTTTTTGTACGATAGTGGCTAAAGGTGCAAACCCCCAGTACACACTGAATGCAGCTACTGACACCAGTAGTAAGGTGATCGCGAATAAAATCATACTAAGCTGACGATTAAAGTGCATGAGATAGTGGTGATGGACATCGATGGGGAGGGCAATAAGTGCCAACAACTCTTGGTGTTCGATGATGATGGCTCTGTAATTTCTATTTTTTATCTCAACCGTGAATTGTTGATCACGATAGACTTGCCACAATTGTGGCAAGCTGAAATCTGAAGGTAGGTCGTTGGCAAAGCTGGTTGGATCGCTAGATAATAGCGCACCGTTTTTATTTGCGATGACAGTCTTTAAGTCATAATCACGCTGAGAAGAATGTAGATGATTGGTGCCAGTTAATGACTGAGATTTTGAAGCTGCTGCTGACTTTGTCTGAGCATCAACATTATTGATGCTTCTGCGCAGGTTAAAAGCTGCATGCGTGAGAATCTCAGAGTCCATTTGTTCAAAGTGCCCACTAACAGAACGTTGCACCCACGCATAAATAATCACTTGAGAGATAATCACGAATACAGTGAGTAGAAAAACGGTGCGCCACAGTAGAGGCAATCGTCGATTATCTAATCGATGTTTCATATTAAATAGTGCCAGTGTCGTCAGATTGATTGCTATCAAGCGCTGTATCGATAGCCTCTAGCCGGTAGCCCATACCGCGTACAGTATGAATAAGTTTTATATCATGGTCGTCATCTATTTTTATGCGAAGGCGTCTTATCGCCACATCAATGACGTTCGTATCATTATCAAAGTTCATATCCCATACTTGAGAAGCAATAACTGAGCGTGGTAGGACTTCACCTTGGCGTTCTAATAGAAACTGTAATAAAGCGAACTCTTTCGCTGTTAGTCTAATTGCCTTATTTCCTCTATATACCGTACGCTTGGCAATATCCATCTTGAGGTCTGCTATTTGCATAGTTGTACTTTGGTAGTCGATTTGATTGGCACGTCTTAATAGACTTTTTATTCTCACTATTAGTTCTGCAAAAGCAAAAGGTTTGGTCAGATAATCATCGCCGCCAATTTCAATTCCTTTTACCTTATCGCTCAAGTCATCTTTTGCGGTTAAGAACAATACGGGTGTATGCTTACCTGCTGCTCGGTAGTTACGTACCAGCTCAAAGCCGCTAACGTCTGGTAGCATGACATCCATCAATATCACGCTAAACTCTTCTGTCATCAATGCGTGATAGCCATCTAAGCCTGTGAGCTGATGATCTACAATAAACCCAGCTTCGGTTAAGCCTTTTTTTATATACTCACCAAGTTTTAGCTCATCTTCTATTAGCAATATTTTCATAGTAGCTTCTCTTACTCCTGTCCAGCTTATTTAACATATAGTCAGTTCAAAATAAAATTGTTATGGCTAGGACAAACATCATAAAACAATTTGGATAAGTCGTTTTCCATCCAGCCTTGGCGTAGAAACTTCACTTGAGCCCATTTCTTTTCGATAGGGTTTAGGTCTGGGCTGTACGGCGGCAACCAAAGAATACGATGCCCGTGCCTGTTTAGTAGCTTTTGAATGCGTTTGCTTTTATGAAATTTGGCGTTATCCATCACAATCACGCATTTTGTTTTAAGACTTGGGATTAGTTTGTGTTTGCACCAGTGATAGAAGACAATGCTGTTGATGTTTGTCTCAAAGTAATCAAGCGCAAACAGCATCTTTTCATACAGAGCACCAATAACGTTGGTTCGCCTTTTACCTTGCCAGTTGTAGCTATCGATACAAGGCTTACCAATCGGTGCATAACCATGAGAGCGAATGGTTTCAGACTCAAAGCCACTTTCATCCATATAAACGATGGGATAGCCTTGCTGCGTAAAGCTATTAAGCTTTCCCTGATACACCGCTCTTTTTATTGGGCAAGCTTTTGGATGCTCTAATGTCTTTTTTTTGACTGATGCCTAGGCGCTTTAGGGCATGATAAATGCCTGTTTTACTACAGTTTAGACGACGGGCTCGCTCATACTGGTAATCATCAGGATGTTCTTTAACATCATTAAGTAGCACGTCATCTGGTATTTTATAGGGTTTGGTTTGCCTGGTTGTTTTGCTATGAACACGCCGCTTCCAGTTTTGTATCGTGGTTGGGCTGAGGTTATAGAATTCAGCTGCCTCGGCAAAGGTCATACCCTCGTCTAAGCTTTTTAGCACTTGTTTGCGAAAATCTAGTGAGTAAGTCATGGTCTTTATAATAACAATTGGGTTTGATAATTAGTTTATAACATTTTTAAGTGGGATTGACTATAGCCAATTCGTGCTTTATACGTATACGACTCACCTGCATCTCCTCACCTTTTTTAAGTCATCGTCAATGCGCTCTAATCATTTAGACCCAGCACATCTTGCATATCATATTGCCCAATGGCTTGCTCAGTCACCCAAGTTGCGGCACGTACAGCACCTGCGGCAAAGGTCATGCGCTCTCGTGCGCGGTGAGTAATCTCAACCACCTCACCATCAGCGATAAACATCACGGTATGGTCGCCTACGATCTCTCCACCGCGTACGGCATGAATACCAATCGTGCCCGACTCACGCTCACCCGTTTGTCCTTCGCGTCCGTAGATAGCGACGTCTTTTAGATTCTGTCCGCGCGCCTCTGCGACGGCTTCTGCCATCATATATGCGGTACCAGATGGGGCATCGATTTTGTGTTTGTGATGCGCTTCGATGATCTCTACGTCAGCATCATTGCCAAATGCTTTGGCTGCCATACCAAGTAGTTTCAATGACAGGTTAACGCCGGTTGAATAGTTACCTGCGTAGACGATAGCGATTTTTCCACTGGCTTTTGCCAATACCTGCTCTTGCGCCTCATTAAATCCTGTGGTGCCAATAACCATCGCGACATTATGCTCGGCACAAACTTGCATGTTTTTTTCAGTCGCATCAGGCAAGCTAAAGTCAATCAGCACATCGATGTCATTAATTACAGCCTCTAGCTCGTCAACGATTTGCACCTCTAAACGTCCAATAGCTGCCACCTCGCCTGCATCCGCGCCGACGAGACTCGATCCTTGGCGCTCAATCGCTGCATTCAGGATGGTCTTAGGATTATTTTGTACCGCTTCGATAAGCATACGACCCATACGACCACCTGCACCGATCACACCAACTTTAATGGTTTGTTCTGTTGTTTGTTGACTCATATCGCTACCTTACATACTTTATATTTGGTGGGTTATTTTTGGATATCATTTATCGTCAGTTTAACAAATATCGTTAACTGAGTGGTTTTTTATCAGCACAAGAAAAAGCCCAAAGGTTTCATGTGAAACCTTTGGGCTTACTCTCAGTATGGCTATCTAGCAACAGTCTGTCTGAGTTAAATAATCAGTCAAACAAATCGCCAATCTTTTTAAAGAATGATTTTTTATGTGGCGACTGCTGATGCTTACTGTCATCATCTAACGTATCTTGGAACTGACGCAATAGATCTTTTTGCTCACGAGTCAGATTGACAGGGGTTTCGATGACCACACGGCAGATCAAGTCGCCTTTCATCGTGGTGCGTACTGGCGTCACGCCTTTGCCGCGTACACGTAGCAGTTTGCCACTCTGCGTCCCTTCTGCCACTTTGATTTTTACTTTACCATCCAAGGTTGGGATTTCAACTTCTTTACCAAGTGCGGCATCCGTGATACTGACTGGTACATCCATATAGAGGTCCGCGCCTTGACGAGTAAAGACGTTGTGCGGTTTGACACGTACTTCGACATACAAGTCGCCGTTCTGTACGCCTGCGGCGCCAGCTTCGCCTTCACCTGCCAGACGGACGCGATCACCATCATCGACGCCCGCTGGGATAGATACTTCTAGCGTGCGTGATTTGTCTTTGACGCCATTGCCATGACAGTCAGGGCAAGGGTTTTTGATTTGCTTACCAGAGCCGCCACACTGCGGACAAGTCTGCTGCACGGCAAAGAAACCTTGCTGCATGCGCACTTGACCCTGACCATGACACATCTGACAGGTCACGACATCAGAGGCATCTTTGGCACCTTTACCATCACAAGTGTCACATGGCGCTGGCGCGGTGAAGCTGATTTCTTTTTTGCAGCCGCGTACTGCTTCTTCGAGGGTGAGCTCGATCACATAGCGCAAGTCAGAGCCGCGACGCGTGCGTCCACCACCACCGCCACGTGATTGACCAAAGATATCGCCAAAGTTACCAAAAATATCGCCAAAGATGTCTTGGAAGTTACCGCCGCCTGCACCGCCACCCATGCCATTTTCAAAGGCAGCATGACCCATGCGGTCATACGCTGAGCGCTTTTCTTCATCGCTCAGTACTTCATAAGCCATTGAGGCTTCTTTGAATTTGTCTTCAGAATCAGGGTCATCAGAGTTGCGATCTGGATGATATTTCATGGCAAGCTTGCGGTAAGCTCGCTTAATCTCCTTGCTGTCAGCGGTCTTGCTGACACCTAATACTTCATAAAAATCGCGTTTACTCATGGTTTCTCCTATCGTCTTCGTAGCACCACCAGCTCGTCAGTTCATTAGCTTTGATCAGCTTTTACCATTGACGGCCTTCATCTCATACACAATCACACAGCAACGTTTCATGTGAAACATGGCAAACCACAATGTCACAGGATGATAATATGTGCATGTAACGAAAAATACGGTGGGGGCTACTTAGCCAAATCAATTATAAAAAGTTTGCGCTATTTATGGAGATGGTCTGCTGATTTATCAAGCGCTTAAGTCATGAAATTCGTAGTTAAGGCAGTTAGGTTGCGATATACACGATTTATTAAGATTACTACAAAGCTTTTCATACCTGAATAATGACGAGTCGTGCTAGTATTTATCGCCATATCTACGGTCATTTATACCCATGACGTTTGCGACAAGGTTCCCCATCTTATGAAAAAGCTGATTGTTTTATTGATTGTCATTGCCGTAGCCGTCTATGCAGGCTCCCCTTATTACAGTGCGTATCAGCTCAAAAATGCTTATGAGGTCAAAGACGGTGCCGCTATCGCAGCGACCATTGATTACGAGCAAGTGCGTCCAAGCATTCAACATCAGCTGACTGATCAATTTGCCACGACCATGACAAAGTATCCATTAATCGCTGAGCTCGGCGGAGACGCATTAACCCAAGCAGCCAACGGCTTTATCACAAAGGCCGTCGATGGTGCCATCACCCCGCAAAATATCGAAAAAGTCATTAACACTCAGGGTCAAGCCAATACAGCAACCAAAGAGCTGGCGGCGGCATGGGCCATCGCAAGCGATCAGGTCGATCTCAGAAACCTCATTCAAAGCTTGATCATCCAGCGCGGCGACGTCGATGCGGTGGTCAAGAGCCAAATCCAGCAAGTCATGAAAAAACAAGCCGCGGAGCTTGAGCAACAAGCCGCACAAGGCAACGATAGTGACAAGCCAACATTGAGCTACTGCGGTATCAATTGCTTTGCTATCAGCGGTCAAGTCAAAGGCTATCCGCTCACGATAGAGATGCAGCGCCAAGGCTTGATTCAGTGGAAGATCGTCGATATTGTTTTGCCATAGACGAATTGAGACCGCTTTTGATATTCAACATTTTGATAAGTCAAACGATAAAAACCGCTTTATGAATCAGCTCATAAAGCGGTTTTTTGTGGCGTGATTTAAAATCTTTATTCACTAAAATGTGAACGACACCAATGTGATTATTCGATACCCAAAAATTCTAAAAACTCAGGACTCTCAAAACTTGCTTGATACAGCACGCCATCCTCACGGTAGATAGCAGGCGTTGCTATCACTGCCAGTCCAGCGGCTTTTTCGCGATTGGGCGTCACGTGGTCGGCGTTGCAGCTTGCTGGTGTAGGTGTCATCTCTCCTTGTAGCATCGCCTTATCGAATGCATGACGACGACTGCTCTCGCTATCTTGGCACCAAATACCACGCATTTGCTCAGGGGACTGCTCGTATATCGGATAGCCAATGATTTTTACCGTGACGCCTTTTGCATTGAGCATGGATATTTGCTGATGAAATCGACGGCAATACGGGCAGTTGACGTCATCAGCCACATAGATCACCGCCCTCTCAGGACTGGTCGCTGGATAAGTAATCAGCTGGCTGTCATTCAATGTCGCAAACACCGATTGATTTTTGCGACGCTCAAAACTCTCATCGAGTCCGATAAACTGACCGTTTTCGATCACTGATATCTCACCGTCAGTGATGTACTGCGCATCGTCCGATAACAAGAAAGGCACTCCTTCTAGCGTTGCGCCCCAAATCACGCCCGGTACCGCGGTATAAAAAAACGGCGTTTTTGCACTCATGTTTTTGAGCGCACGCGTATTTTTGAGCAGCACCGATTTGACTGCTGCACTGACAGGCTTGCCTACCTGCGCACTCGTGCTGCGTACTGGTGTTTTGGTCACTACCCGCTTGCTTGGATTCTTTTTTAACTCACCTTGGATGACATAACGACCGTCTTTTGTGATGTGCAGCGGCGGCTGACCCGCCAAGTTTACCTGATACATATTGGGTAATTTGGACGGCGCAATGGAGGTAATCTGCGTTTTGATACCGGCTTGGGTCAGCACTTGGCGCAACCGCTTATCAACAGTTGCACTTACCGCTTTGCTCGTCTGCATGCTTTGATTGTTTTGGGTCAATTGGGTGCGTGTCGCATCCGCCGAACTTGGTTGGGCACAAGCAGTAGTGGCTAATAAGATGACGCTGATTAAGCTCGCAGATTTAAATACAGATAATGTCACAGAAACAATCCCAGTTGGTTTTTAATAAATGCAGCGCTTCACAAAGCCAGCTCTTATTAATCGCAATTATATTATGTAAAAGAATATATTAAAATATTAGACAGACTTTAGCACAAAGAAGGTTTTTGCAAAGCCATAAAAGCGTAGTTTTGCAAAATGGCTACCCAGCTTTAAGAGATAGGCAACACAAGCAGAGCGCAGAAATAGTGATAGAGAATCACAAACATAAATAGCTGACAACAAAAAGCAGCACACGGTGTCGTGGCTGCTGATGAATTTAAAATAATAACTTAAACAGTAGTATGGATGCGCATACTAAAGAGGTCAGAGACTAGAACTTGGCGACTTCTTCTGGCGTTAAGAAACGACTGTCGCCTTTCTCTAAGCCGTCTAGATTGATATGACCGATACTGGCGCGGTGCAGCTCCGTCACTCTATTGCCAAAGTAACCCATCATGCGTTTGACTTGATGGTATTTGCCCTGCTCTAGTGTCAGACGGGCGTGTGTCTCATCGATGAACTCGAGCGTAGCAGGTTTGGTCGGCTCATAGTCGCCTTCTAATAAGATGCCTTCAGCGACTTTTTTCACCGCTTTTTCTTGGGCATCGCTATCCATCGGCGATGCTAGGGTCAGCTCATAGACTTTTGCATGTTCATGCTTAGGACTGGTGACACGGTGTAGCCAGCCGCCATCATCACTCATGAGTAGCGCGCCGGTGGTGTCGACATCGAGACGGCCAGCGATACGCAAGCTGCCCAGCTCTGGTACGGCAATCAGCTCAGTGACAATTGGGTGTTCTTTGGCTTTTAGCGTACACTCAAAGCCTTCAGGCTTGTACAGCAAGATATAGCGATTGCCTGTCGCAACTGACAGCGGCTCGCCTGCCCACATCACCTCATCGTTGATGACATCGACATGGAGGCCTGGGTCTTTGACCACCTCATCATTGACGGTGACCTCAGAGGCGTGGAGGATTTTTTTGGACTCTTTGCGTGACAGCTCGGTGGCTTTACTGATAAATTTATCTAAACGCATACTATTTACTACCATCGGTTTTATGATACCAGCCCTAAATCAGAAACTAACGACACCAGCACTCAGCCATGAGCGTCTCGTTATCTTCGATGGTTAGAAATGGTACTATAATGAAAAATAAAATGAATACTGCGGCCAATATGGACGACAGTGACAGTTAGCTAAGTTTACCATATCCAACCTAAGCCTGATGAAATATGAGCTATCAAACCCTAAAACGCGCCGTCACCGCGCGCCTAGAAATTAAGAAATCTGAGTTTATTGCTTACGCGTATCCGGTGATCTCGCGTGAAGAGGCCATGTTTCACGTGGAACAACTGCGCGAACAATATCCAGATGCACGGCATTTTTGTTGGGGCTACATCATTGGTGACCCTGACAATACGACCAGCGCAGGTTTCGATGATGACGGCGAGCCAAGCGGCACCGCAGGCAGACCAATATTAAATGTCTTGCAGCACAAGTCCATCGGCAATGTGATCATTATCGTGGTGCGGTATTTCGGTGGTATCAAGCTGGGCGCTGGTGGTCTGACGCGCGCTTATGCAGGCGCGGCCCAAGCCGCGGTCGATGAGATGACATTGAACCCGTATGTACCCATGACACAGATTCAGATACTCGCAGAGTTTGCGACCGAGGCACAATGCCGCTATATGATAGAGAGCTTGGGCGGTCATATTGATGATGTCGCCTATAGCAAACAAGTCACGCTGACCGCAACACTGGCACAGGCAGATATCGAGAGTCTAAAAGAGCGGCTGGCGATGGATGGTCGTGTATTGGATCAGCCAGAAGTCTAAAAAACCTGATTAACCTTTCTCATTAGCCGCTTAAACATAGTAGAACCTCAATAAAATTGATACAGCATAGAAAACGCACTCGATTAAATGCTACTTTTCTTGCTTGCTGTGACTGCGTCTCTAGAGGCTGCGAAAAATAGCGTTTAATCTTGCTATACCATTTTTATAACGGTTTTACTATAGTTGTATTCAGTCGCCATTTATTAGCTTGTCAGCCATTTCAGTAATCATGCGTTCACTGAAAATTATTGGATTTCGTCAGTGCTGGCGTTATGATAAAAAACCTCACCACGCTACTTTTTTGCTTTTCCACGATCATTAAATAAGACCAAAATATGTCAACCTCAACCAAACCCTTTTCTCCAGCGCCTTTTAAGCCGCCCTTTTGGCTGACCAATCCACACTTGCAAAGCATCTTGCCCAAGTTCTTTGCGCCAAAAGCACCAACTTATCGCCGCGAAGTCGAAAAAGACTCTTTGGACGAAAGCGATATTGCTTACGATTTTTATGATGCGCATCCTATAGAACATTCAGAAAATGGTGAACTTGAACAAACGCCATTAATCGTTTTGTTCCACGGTATGGAAGGCAGTAGCGATAGCCATTATGCCCGCGCTCTGGCTTATCAGATGTACGCGCAAGGCTGGCACTTTGTGGTCGCCCATTTCCGCAGTTGTGGTGGTATTCCAGCTAGTGGACGGGTGTTTTATAATGCAGGTGATACGGGCGAAGTGCACTACATGCTGCAAAACCTAAGCGAAAAATACGCCAATATCTATGCAGTCGGTGTCTCTTTAGGTGGCAATGCACTGGCAAAATATATGGGCGAATACGAAGACAAGGTTCTTTGTAAAGGTGCCGTAGTTATCTCCGCCCCTGTTGATATGTCATCAGCGGCGCTTAGTATGCATAGCTTTTTAAGTCATCGTATTTATACGCCTTATTTGCTCAACCCAATTATCAAAAAAGCCTTAGCCAATGACATTACTCAAGAGGAGATCGACTCGATCAAAGCGGTCAATCGCATCAGTGACTTTGATGATATCTTTACCGCGCCGCGTCATGGCTACCGCTCTAACAACCACTACTATCAAGCCTCGTCCGCCCTTCCCTATTTGATCAAAGTGACCAAGCCTTTATTACTCATCAGTGCAAAGGACGATCCGTTTATTGGCTTTACCGCGACACCAAACGATGTCTCTGATAGCGTCACTATCTTAGATACTGAGCACGGTGGACATATCGGCTATTTGCGTTATCGCTCAGATAAAGGTCGAGCAAAAAATAATACTAATGGCAAATCTTCAAAATTTGATATTAACTGGATACCCGAAACGGTGAGTGCGTACTTCAATTGGATTGGGGTCGAGTCACGTAAAAAATAGGCCTAAGTAGCCCTGACAATAGCTCCTAATTTAACGATTTTTAATACTGTCCTTTAAACCTTCGAGACGACTTTATGTACCCATTTATCCGTTATGCCAGCACCATCGCTCATGCCGCCTTAAAAGCAAAAAAGGGCGATACCTTGACCCTAAAAGAAACCAGCGAGATCCAGTTTCGCTGTCGCCTGACGGATATCGATAACTTCTTGGAGATGAATAACGGTCGCGTATTCACGCTGTATGATTTGGGGCGTATGGACTTTGCGGTGCGTAGCGGACTTGGCACGCAGCTGCTAAAACAGCGTTGGGGTCTGGTCATCGCTGGCAGTACCATCCAATATCGCAAGCGTATTCGTGCGTTTGAAAAGGTCACGCTAAAAACCAAAATCGTCGGTATCGATGCGCGTTGGCTCTATATTGAACAATCCATGTGGGTCAAGGGCAAACCTTGCTCATCTGCGCTACTGCGTACGGGCGTGACCAAAGGCGGTCGGGTGATTGACACGGCACAAGTACTGGCAGTATTGGGACAATCTGATTGGGATATGCCGCCAACCGGCTATGTCGCCGAATGGATAGAGAGCGATCGTGATCGTCCATGGCCACCGCAGTACTAGGATTGAGTAAGGATACTTATGAAATTTCGATATGCACGGCACACCAATAATTTGGGCACCCTTATTGATTTTTATCAGAATATTATTGGACTGGAAAAGCTGGGCGGCTTCAAAGATCATAATGGTTACGATGGTGTTTTTTTAGGATTTCCCGATCAGGATTAGCATATGGAGTTTACCTATTCCGCTGATAAAGCAAACCATCATCCTGACAAGGACAATTTGATCGTATTTTACTTAGTTAGATAGTGAAGAGGAAATCCAAGCCATTATAGAGAGAACGAAACAGGCAGAGATACTAGCAGTTACCTCACAAAATCTTTATTGGAATGAAAACGGTATTGAGCTGACTGATCCAGACGGGTTCGGCATCATACTAACGATAAATTTGTTGAAATAGAGAACTAGATTCAGTCTGTTTAGGGCGTATCATTGGAATTTGCTGATTAGCGGTGATGATGTGGTTGGGCTGCTGAGTTATAAAAATGGGTCAGTTTTCTTAGCTATCTTTTCTCATTTCATGTGTTTCTAGTAGATATATAGCTAAGGTAGATGATGCTCCAACTGCTAACTTAGCGTGCCTAGGTTGTAGACCTTTGAAATCACTATCTTTGCCATGACCACTACCATATTCGTTTCTAACCTCTGCAATGCCTTGGACAACAGCAGACAAGCTACCTAGAATCTGTCGTATCGAACTCGCTGCTTTTGCTTCATTAGATATATTGTCAGGCGTAATTTTGAGCAGCTTAGTGGTTTCTTTCATTAATTTAGATAAGTCCCAGTTTTTATTGTATTCTTCTTGCCTACTTTTAAAGATTGATTTACAAGCAGTTTCAATCAACTCTTTCGCTACTCCTATCGCTTGATAAGGTGAAGTTTCAATTGATGATTCCATTAAGTTAATCTGCTGAGAAACGTACTCAGCGTTAAAAATAACTTTGATTTCATTACTTTTTCTTTCGATCGATGTTTTTCCTGTAAACTTCATTTTTCCACTAAAAACTGGTCTACCAGATATTTTGGTTGTTTCAACAATCTCGAACTCATCATGATACAAATTATCGTTGAGTACCTTTGTTATTCTTTCAACTTCCTTTTGATCAGTTCTTACCATTGGATGTATCATCAGACAGAGAAAGTTCAAAAGAGAGGCGTCATCGCAATTTAGCAAGTTAAATCTTGCATCACTGAATACCCAATCATCCTCCCAGTCATAATTATTAATTCTGTGTTGCCATATATCACCTGCGGCATTTTCGTATCTAGAATCTGTAGAAGGCATGCTCTCTAAATCATAAATTCTAGATAAAAACTCTGTTTCATTTAGCTTTCCTGCCCACCAAATCTCTTCTATTTTTAAGATATCAAATATATTGCGTCGAGTAATTTGAGATATTTTATTCATTATTTATTTCAACTTTCTTTGGCTAGACATTTAGTAATATCAAGTATATGCATTAATAAGCTTTAACTACAGTTTTATAGTCAACTATTTTAACTACGAATTTATAGCCAAAACCCACCACCCTATTCAGCAACTAAATAAACACTATCCAACACGCGCACCGCCTACCTCTGTTACAGTAAGTCATGCAAATATCCTAATAAAAAGGAGCCATTCATGAGCTTACTCAATACACTTAACCTCACCTATCCGATTATCCAAGCGCCAATGGCAGGCGGTGCCACCACCCCTAAGCTGATTGCGAGTGTCAGTAACTTTGGTGGACTGGGTTCATTAGGCGCTGGCATGACCGCGCCAGACGTTTTGAATAGCCAAATCGATACGATTAAGACCCTGACCGACCGTCCTTTTATGGTCAATCTGATGGTGCTATCTGAGCAGGAGTCGAGCAGCTTTGACACCGCCATGCCGAATTGGCTGAGTAATTATTACCAAGAGCAGAATATAGAATTTACGCTACCCACGCGTCCAGCACAGAGCTTTGCTGAGCAGTTGCAAGTCCTCTATGACAACCCTGTGCCTGTCGCCAGTTTTACTTTTGGTATTATCCGTGCCGAGCAAGTTCAGCGTCTGCAACGTGTCGGTACGCGCGTCATCGGTACGGCAAACCATCCACTGGAAGCGAAAGCATGGAGTGATATTGGGGCAGACGCAGTTTGTGTACAAGGCGTAGAAGCTGGCGGTCATCGCGGTGGCTGGTTGCCACAAAGTGAAACTGATCCTCTAGGATTATTGACGCTGATTAGCCAAACGCACGCTTGCACAGATATTCCGTTGATTGCCGCAGGTGGCATTATGACGGGACAGGATATCAAGGCAGTACAAGCGGCAGGCGCTGAGCTTGTGCAAATGGGAACGGCGTTTTTGACCACAGATCAATGCGGTATTAATGATACGTATAAACAAGCGCTTATTGATGCCAGTCAAGGGTTACGCAGTACTGAGACGCGCTTAACCAGATTGTTCTCAGGCAAGCTTGCACGTGGATTATTAAACAACTATTTGCGTGATTTTGCTCAGTTTGAGTGTGCAGATGCGCTACCGCCTTATCCACAATTAAACGCCATGACCAAGTTTATGCGAGCGGATGCGGCCAAGCGTTTGGACGCCGAGCATCTGTCGTTATGGGCAGGGCAAGGCGTCACGTTAGTCAAAAACGAAAGTACAGACGCCTTACTGACACGATTAATAAAAGGTTTGTGAATTACTGACCCTTCAGCGTTGCACGAAACCCTTTATAATCCTCCGCCGTTTGCTCTACCGCCTCTATCATCGGCACGTGACCGATATCTTCCATCATAATGACTTGCGCTTGCGGGATGATGTCTTTGATCACATTGACCGTTTCAGGTTTGATGACTTGATCTTTATCACCCCAAACCACGAGCGTTGGAATATGATAGTTCGCGATGATTTGAGCGCGCTCCTCGACATTATCAGTGACGATTTGCTCAAGGATTTTGGCGTCCAACTCCTTGTTATTGATACGCTCTTGCGCGAATACCGCTTTGACTGACTTGGGCAAATAAGGCGGCTTATACATGACAAAATCGTACATCTTATAGAAGTCCTCTTTGCTATTGATCAGCAATGGGTTGTTCTCAAGGGTTGCGCCCTCAAGCGATTTTGGCACGCCTGCTGACCAAAACCCTGCGCTATCGACAAGCCACAGACTCTTGACGTCTTTTGGGTACTTTGCAGCATACGCGACACTGATCGCGCCGCCCATCGAGTTACCGCCGATGTGAATATTGCCTGCCAATCCTTTAGCTTGCAACAGCTCATGTAAGCGCATGGCCTGTGCCTGTGAGCGATAGTCTGCGCTCATAGGTTTGCTCGACTCACCAAAACCCAGCAGATCAGGAATGATCAGATGATAGTTCTCTAACTCGTCAGCGATACGGGTGAAGTTGTCCTTATTACCGCCAAAACCGTGAATGAGAAGTAGTGGCTCGGCGGTGAGATTGTTATTTTCGGCATAAACTAACTTGTCGCCAGAAGTTAGCGTGAATGATTTGACATCCAGATCAGACTTATTGCGCTCATATTGGATAATTTTTTGGGTAGTGTTAATGGCAAGCGTATTGGGCGCTGTGGTACAGCCTACGATAGAGAGACTAAATAGTGCGGCAAGGCCTAAGCGTTTAAATAGCATAAAGACATCCTTGTTTAGAATTAAGGCGGAAACAAAATCTGACTTTGATTTTAGCGCTAAACTTGTGCCTAGATTTTTTAATTTATAACCTTCTAGTCAAACCTTATCTTCTATGTTCATATACAAGACTATCGTTAGCTCTTGTTTACCTTTCTAGCCCAGATAGCTTAAGCATTGTTATTTATAATAGGAGCGCTTTATAGCAGTAGTGGTTATAACTACAACCCTAAGCTCACTATCTATTCTCAATTATAGTCAATCAATATTAAAAGTGGTACAAGGCAGACGAGTGCAAGTACTACAGTAGTAGGCTAAACGAGTCTAACGCTGTAACACTTTAATAGTGGTTCGACTATAAACCCAACTGACACTTATCAAAGCCCAATCAAAGTGGCATAAAAGGATGCACCTTGAGCGACACGAGTACGCCCTCCAGTAAATCGCGTGACCTTACCAAAGGGGCTATCGCCAAAACCATGCTCCTATTTGCCTTGCCAACGACACCATGGAGACGGTTACCGCTGCGCCGTATCATCAAAGTGTACAAAAAGGTTCATGGTAGTAGTTAGATCTGTCCTGAGTTAATAAGGATAAGCGCTAGCAGCACAGTTTATTTACTCTTTGCATTATTCAAGTAAAATCCTTATCCACTAAAAACCTTACCGCAGCGGCGGCATGAATCACTGTAGTATCAAATACAGGGATCAGACTGTCGTCTTGCGTGATCAACAGGCCAACCTCAGTACAGCCTAGTATCACCCCCTCTGCTCCTTGCTCAGCAAGCTTAGTTATGACATCGATATAATATTCGCGTGAGCTGTCTTTGAACTTACCGACGCACAGCTCTTTTTTGATGATACGATGTACCTCTGCCCGCTCGTCCTCGGCAGGTATCAATACTTTTAATCCTGCATCAATCAGACGCTGCTTATAAAAACCCTGCGTCATCGTAAACTGCGTATCCAATAGCGCTATTTTCCTATTTATCGTTTAGTCTTACTTATCATAGATTATCGTAGCAAAAGTTGCTCTCTAGAAGAGCGCATTATCTAGAGATATTGTTTTTCTCAAGATAAAAAGATGGTTATGAATCTATAGCAAACCTGACGATTGATAATAACGATTTTACCAGTCCGTCATCACGGAGTATCATGAGCACTGCTATCACTTGTAGGACAATCGAAACTATGGCCAACTTTCCCACCATCAGAATACGCACCCGCCGCAAATACTATCGCCTGATCTTTACCGGTCTTATGGCGATGATGATGTCACTCATCATTTCAACCGTATTATTGCTTATAAAGGTGGGCTATATTGACGGTTTTTTTACCGAGCTGATGCACTCGTGGGGATTGGCCTTTATCGTGGCGTGGCCCAGCGCGTATTTTTGTGCTTATATGGTGCAGGAGCACATCCTTAGTCGCATTGAGTTTTATTAAGTCCCTATTTTATTAAGCCTCTATATAGTCAATCTCTTTCCATATAGCGCCGTGTCATTGACGTCTCAAGCACTATGTCTGTACATGATCAGTATGGCGACTGCTCATCTTTATCAAATGCAGCAATCAATATCTATGCTGTCAAGACAATGCCTGAGCATTTAATCCACCTGAAACAAAACCATACATAATGTTATCATCTATTTACTAGACGACCAGTCTATTGTTATCTATAGTATGACTCATACTGATTATATTTAAACCAGATCACACAGTACGATAGCTACACCATAACCATAATGTGATGGTCTGGGTCCCACACACATAACAACAAATAATTGATTAAGGATGATTTATGCGCGTTGCTACTTATGATCACTTTGGCAAACCTTCCGACGTACTGAGCGTGGGCGAGCGTCCTATGCCGCAGCCTGCTGCCAACGAAGTCCGTATCAAAACCATCTTTTCCCCCATTCATAACCACGACATGCTAACGGTCAGCGGGCAATACGGCTACAAGCCAGAAATGCCAGCGGTTGGCGGTAGTGAAGCGTTAGGAATTATTGATGCGGTCGGTGATGAGGTCACAGACTTAAGCATCGGTCAGCGCGTGGCCTGTGCCAGTGTGCACGAAACGTGGGCAGAGTATTTTGTCGCCCCTGCCAATATGGTATTTGTCATCCCTAATAGCATCGAAGACGAACTGGCCGCGCAGCTGATTGCTATGCCATTATCCGCCTTGATGCTGCTTGAATTCCTAGAAGTAGATAGTGGACAATGGATCATCCATAATGCGGCTAATGGTGCTGTTGGTAAAACACTAGCCATGCTGGCAGCGGCACGCGGTGTGAACACCATTAATCTCGTGCGTAGCAAAGACTCGTTAGAAGAGCTGACCGCGCTAGATATCAAAAACAATGTCGTCACCGCTGATGATGACTGGCAAGACCAAGTCCGCGCTATCATCGGTAAGGACAAGATCACCGCTGCTGTGGACTCCGTCGGTGGCGAATCAAGCAATGAGCTGCTATCGTTACTCGGTAGCAACGGCACGTTGGTCTCGTTTGGTATTATGTCAGGTAAACCAATGCAACTAGACGCTGGCAGCCTGATCTTTAAGCAAGCTATCGTCAAAGGCTTCTGGGGCAGCAAAACCAGCCAAGAAATGGATCTGGACAACAAACAGCGTCTGATTGATGAACTACTAGAGCGCGCGACCAACGGCAATCTAAAATTACCAATTGAAGCGGTTTATGGGCTTGATGAGATTACCAAAGCCGCCTCAGGTGATGTGCAATCTGGCAAAAAAGGTAAGGTACTATTAAAACCTTAGTATAGTCAATCCTAAATAAAACAGATACATTATATATCGAGGTGGAACTGGTCTAAATTTTCCTTGCGTGCTGTGCCTACGCAGACAGAGGCTGCGAAAAATTTATCCCAGTCCCACTGTATCGTTTTTATACTGAATTCACTATATCTTTAAAGTACTGTCAAAACTATAATTTACACACTAACCTTTCAATGACTATTATCATCAGAGGTAGCATAAAATAAGAAGAAGCCCGTTTGTATTTATCCTGAAGTACAGTGGGATTTTTTTGCTTTAGTGACTTTGTAGTCATGAGATAATGAAGCATGCGATAGTTAAGCCATGACTCATGAACATAAACAATAAAACGTAATAGGGATATCACTATGTCAAACGAGAAAACATTTAAAGCCTTAGTCGTTGAAGAAACTAACGACGGCGAATTCAAAAAAAGCATTCAAGAGCGCAAAGTCAGTGACTTACCAGAGAATGACTTGCTCATCGAAGTGAATTATTCATCATTGAACTACAAAGATGCCATGTCAGCCACGGGCAATAAAAGAATCACCAGAAACTATCCGCATACCCCTGGTATTGACGCGGCTGGTGTCGTCGTCAGTGACAAATCAGGCACGTTTAGCGCAGGGCAAGAAGTATTGGTATTCGGCTATGATCTCGGCATGGACACCGCAGGCGGGCTTGGCCAGATAATCTCGATACCCGCTGATTGGGCGATAGAATGTCCAAAATCATTAACATTAAAAGAAGCAATGATTTATGGTACTGGCGGCCTAACCGCAGCCTTAAGCGTGCAAAAGCTTGAGAAAATGGGCGCAAAACCTGAAGACGGACCAGTCGCCGTCACGGGCGCAACGGGCGGCGTCGGTAGTATCAGTATCGCTATATTAAGTCAATTGGGCTACGAGGTTATCGCCTTCTCAGGTAAGCCTGAACAAAGCGATTATCTAAAAGATCTTGGCGCAAGCGAAGTCCGTCATCGCGATACGATCAATGAAATCGGTAGCAAACCTATCGGCCGTGAGCTGTGGGCCAATGCCATTGATACGCTCGGTGGCGATTATCTAGCTAATTTGCTCAAGCAAACCAAAGCGGGCGGCGCAGTGACCAGTTGCGGCCTAGCGGGCGGTGCGGAGTTTTCGATGACGGTCATGCCATTTATCACCAGAGCAGTGTCATTATTGGGTATCGACTCGGTACTTATCCCACTTGAGGACAAAAAAGCGATTTGGCAGCGCGTTTCAACCGATATGAAATTGCCTGACCTTGAGGGTTATGCTGAAGAAATTACCCTTGAGCAAACGCCTGAATACTTAGATCGCTTTATTTCGAGTAAGGTGGTTGGGCGTTATGTGGTGAATGTTCGGGGTTAGGGTTTTGATAACTCGTCTATTTTTATACACAAACACCCACTCAAGCAGTGGGTGTTCTTATTATTGTATAAACTACTTCAATTCTTGAATTCCAACTGACTTTAAATAATTCCAAGTGCCATCGTAATACTCTTTAGGTCTTGTATGATCAAGAGTATCACCTCTTGGTATATAAATAATCATACCTTGTCTAGCTCTAGTGAGTAATACGCGATAGGTGTTTTTTAAATATTCCTTGGTTATCTCTTGACCAATGATTTGCCATTTAGTGCCTTTAAAGTTTAAATACTGCCAGCTACCATCCTTTAAATGAAAATTACCACCCCAAGCCACACATGCCCAATCGATTTCTAGACCTTGTATATCAAACTCTGTCGCTACCTCTTCTAAAAAGTAAGAGGAACGAATATCCCTACTACCATTTAAAAACCAGCTAGGTGCTGAAATAGTATTTTTAACGTCTATACCCAAAGGTCTTAATCTTTTGGCACCAGATGAACTAATCAACCCGATTCTCTCGCTTCCTTTTGCTTGATCTCGTAACCATTTTTTAGCAGCGTCAATATCTCTTGTAATGAAAATAGGATAATCCGTTTTAATCTGTGCATAAATATTTTTAGCGGCATTATAATTTAAGTCTAAAAGCTCGTGAATAAAATAAGATAGCTTCTCAGACCGGAATGATCTAACTGATACAGCCAGATGTAATTCGGACTCACTATGACCATTCTCTATCAACCAGTTCTTAGCACTTTGAGACTTAACATAGTTGTCGCTATCAAGAATTTGTTCAGAGTAGTAAATATCCCAATTTGAAAATTTCTTGCCTAGAGAATTTATCCATTCTTCTAATCCGGCTTCACCAGTATTAATTTCTTGGCCACCTCCGATCAAGCATACAATGGTACACCATTCATTATGTCTATTCATAACGTCAATTAAGAACTCAGGTTCTGACATATTAAAGTTTTCAAGACCCTTTTTTCTTTTCATAAAAGAGCTGGCTTGTGCTTGAGTCCAGGCTCTTTGTGCTTCATCGAAAACAACTACTTTCTCAGTTGGCGCTTTTACAGATTTCAGATTATCATCTCGAAAGTGATGAATATTTTGTATAAACGCATTCGCTTTTATAGCAGCTTGTTTTTTAGTCAGCTTGTCGTCTGTCTGTTTAGATATATCTACAGCATCTCTAGTCAAAGCTTCTCGCAATACCTCAACTAAAGGACTGTTACCAGAAAGAAAAACAGCATGCTCATCTTCATCAGCTTTCATTCTTTGAACGGCAATATTCAAACCAGCCAAGGTTTTCCCAGCACCAGGTACACCGGTAACAAAGCAAATAGATTTCTTTTCATTGTGCTTTGATTCTTCAATAATTCGATTCAGTTGATCTGTCGTTTTACTGAGATTGATAGCACCTGAGTCTGATCGCGTGATTTCTTTGACATTATGACCTTTATATAGTGCCTGAGCAGCCTCAACTATCGTCGGAGTAGGTTTATAAATTGAGTTTTCCCAACGTAGTACATCGACAGCTGAAGTATCCTCATTGATAAAACGGCTAAGCGTTTGAGTTAAATCATATTGGTTTGTTTTAGCAACATCTTGATGATTTATAATAGTTATATTGTCTTCAACAAAGATAGACGTTTTAGCCTCTGTTACAACCAAAATGGGTACTAATTTAGCATGATGACTGCCTTCATGAAAATTCTTTAGATCAATGGTATAGTCAATAGTTTGTTCTATAGCATGTTTTGAATAACCTCCGTCGCTAACCTTAAACTCGACGATAAAGATGACATTATTTATAATAATTATATTATCTACTCTTTTACCCATCCTAGGTATGGCAAATTCAAAATAGATTTGCCCTTCAAATGAAGCAAGCTGGTCTTTTAAAATTTTAATTTGTTTTCGCCACGCAGTGACCTGTAATTCTTCAAGTGTTCTATTGCTATGATTTGCTGTTAATTGACCTAGAATGCTATCTTCGGAATTCAATAAAAACTCTTGAATTGAGTTTGAGTAGTAGGCGCGTTGCACAGAATATCCTTATCTTAGTTATCGTCTAAGTTCAATGATGCATTTATAAAAAAAGAACGCAACCATCAAGGCTACGTTCTTTTCTTTTTAAGTACTAAATAAACCCTACTCCCATTCAATAGTAGCAGGCGGCTTACTCGACACATCATAAGTCACGCGCGACACGTCTTTGATTTCGTTCATGATGCGGTTGGATACCGTTTCAATCAAATCATACGGCAGATGCGCAAAGCGGGCGGTCATAAAGTCCACGGTCTCAACTGCACGTAGCGCGATTACCCACGCATAACGGCGGCCATCACCGACCACGCCAACTGATTTGATTGGCTGGAATACCGCAAAGGCCTGCGCGGTTTTGTCATACCAGCCCGAACGCTCCAGCTCCTGCATAAAGATCGCATCGGCAAGGCGCAGGATATCAGCATATTCTTTTTTCACTTCGCCCAAGATACGCACGCCTAGACCTGGACCTGGGAACGGATGACGGTAAATCATCTTCTCTGGTAGACCAAGGGTGATACCAAGTTTACGCACTTCATCTTTAAATAGATCGCGTAACGGCTCAACCAATTCAAACGCCAAGTCATCTGGCAAACCGCCAACGTTATGATGGCTCTTAATGACGTGTGCTTTACCTTGATGTGACTTAGCAGATTCGATCACGTCTGGGTAAATCGTACCCTGTGCTAAGAACTCAACAACTTTACCATCGCTCTGCTCGCTCACTTGACGCGCACTATCAGCGAATACGTCGATGAAGGTTTTACCAATGATTTTACGCTTTTTCTCTGGGTCGCTCTCGCCAGCCAGCGCGGTTAAGAAGCGCTCTTCGGCATCGACGCGGACGACTTTGACGCCCATGTTTTCTGCAAAAACTTGCATGACCTGATCGCCTTCATGCAGACGCAAGAGACCATTATCCACAAACACACAAGTCAGCTGATCGCCAATGGCTTTGTGCAGTAGTGCTGCAACGACTGAGCTGTCCACGCCGCCCGATAGTCCGAGCAATACTTGCTTGTCACCGATTTGCTCTTTGAGCTGTGCAATACGCATATCAGCGATATTGTCTGGCGTCCACTCACCAGCACAATCGCAAATCTGATGGACAAAACGACCTAGCAGCGCTTGACCTTGTAGGGTGTGCGTCACTTCTGGGTGGAACTGTAGACCGTAGTATTTCTTGTCATCATTAGCCATAATCGCAATCGGGCAGCTTGGCGTACTAGCAACGATGTCAAAGCCTTCAGGCGCTTTGATGACTTTATCACCATGACTCATCCAAACGTTTAGCTTGGCAGCCGCGCCGTCAGTCTTGCTGTCTTCGATACCGTCAGTCAGCTGCGAGTGACCATTTACTTCGATGGTCGCCGCACCAAACTCATGAATATCACTGGCATGAACTTGCCCGCCGAAGCGATCTGCCATCGCCTGCATACCGTAGCAAATGCCAAGTACTGGTACACCGAGCTCAAACACCGCGTCATTGATACGCGGGCTATTGTCCGCATGCACACTCTCAGGGCCACCCGATAAGATGACGCCTTTTGCGCCAAAATCGATGATACGCTGAGTGTCGATGTCATAAGGGAACATCTCACAAAATACCCCAGAATCGCGCACACGGCGGGCGATTAACTGACTGTATTGCGAGCCAAAATCGAGGATTAAAATGCGGTCTTGCTTGATAGTTGGCGTCGATGATGCGGTCGTCATAAGGTGAGTATCCATCAATAAAAAATTGGTGCCCTATTTTAACAAGTTTAGCGCCATGAATGGCGGTTGATATGCGGTTTATTCTTAACTATTTTTTTCAAGCGTTGACGCACTCAACATAAGGACATGACTAAGACAGATTTTTGACGCCTATCGCTATAAACCTTTTATAAAACCTTATTTTATAGGTGTGTATCTCTATATTTTCGATGCTTCACTAAATTTCTTAAGTTAATGACTGAAAAACTTACGTAACATTACGAGATAGTGCAGAAACTAACACTTAATAATCAATATGTTACCAAGCTTTGTATTACTATGAATTTGTTCTCTCAAGCGCCAATTAAATATTTCATTAAAACCAAAGCGCTATTTGCTGCCCCTGTTTCCAACGTCCACAGCTCGATAACGATAAGAATAAAAGATTATGACTCCTTTAACGTCTGCGTCTCGTATGATGCACGGTGTGCAAGATACAGTTTTTGCGCCCGTATCATCTCAGTCGACTACTGCCACGATTGCCTTTAGCTTCCAGCTAATGACACGAGCGGAGCCACCTGAGATTGTGATTGCAACCATTAAGTCGTTATTGGCTGTCAAACAGGCAGTGGATGAAATCTTAATTATTGATAATAACCATACGGATAAATCTCTTTATCAACCACTGGCCGCCTTTTGTGAATCGCTAGATGCCGCGCTCAACGTGCGCTTTTATCATATTGATGAGATTGCAGGCTACAAAGCGGGTGCACTTAACTTGGCGCTGGCGTGGATGGACAGACGCTGTAGTCATATCGTGGTGGTGGATAGCGATTATGAAGCATTGCCGCATGCCCGTGAGGCGATGGTACAAGCCATTAACGACTATCCTGAGCACACACTATTACAGTTTCCGCAGTTTTATCGCAGCGCCCATCTTGAGGACATTCACAGCGAGCTGAATCATTACTTTAACCATCACCTATATCAGCCGCGCAATCGTATACGCGCCTTATCGACAGGCACCTATGCGGTCATTCGGCGTCGTGATTTGCAGCAGCTGGGCGGCTGGTCGGGCGCATCAATCACCGAAGACGCGCAGATGGGGGTGCTCATGCATCAGCATGATATGCGTAGCGCCTTTATTCCTACAGTGATTGCAACGGGACTGCTGCCCGCAACCTTGTGTGATTTATTGGCACAGCGTCAGCGCTGGGTATATGGCAATATGCAGATTTTTTGTCGCTATCTTGCCGCGCCATTGTTACGTCGTCTGCATCCGACGTATGCCGCGAGTATGGCGACAACCAAACACAGCAAAGCTGAGCAGCGCCGTTATCAGCGCGCGCACTTGTCGCAGCTTAGTGCATGGGTCAATGGCACAGGGATTTTAATCCTGCTTCAGCTTATCACGGTGATGGTAATGGCGTTTGCATTAATGGTGGGCCATGACAGCACATGGGCGTTACCGATTTTGGCTGTCGTCTATACAGGTTACGGCGTATTTTTACTGCGCCGCTTATGGGCATATTTACGCGACCAAGCCCCACTCACCCAGCAAATGCAGCGCGGCTATCGACACACCATCGCCAAACGCTTACGCACATGGCTGATGCATTTAAACTTTTGGGAAGTGGGTGCGCTGTGCTGGTTGCCTGTATTGTGGGGACGGCAAAAGCCCTTTGTGTGTACCCCAAAAATCGCTCCTGATGCCACACAATCAGCGCTAAAGCACGCCAATCGCCGTGCCTTACCCAAATTACTATTGATGTTAAATGCACTCACTGCTCTACTAGTATCACCGCTGTCTGCGGCCTATTCCCCGATATTATTTGCCTGCGCGCTCACCGTCTTTGGTTTAAAACTCATTGCCGCAAGACTTGCCTTAGCCAATTACAGCGCGGCCAGTGAAGCCGAGTACCTACTTTCTTTACCAGAACCATCAGCACCTTTTCCCTTATTAAATACAGAATATGTAAAACCACTAAACATTCAAAAAATGCCCTTTATCGAGACGACTGATCGCGTACAAGATAAGCAGACCATCAACTTTTAACCTTTATTTTACTTTTTATTTTGCGCATATTTTTGTCCTGACTTTTACCTTTATTTTCAATAACAACAACATAACAGCGGCGGCCATAACGATGATGAATAAGCGCCGCCATAGGAAATATTATGCCCCCTTTATCTTTACCCACTGCTTCTGTCACGCCGCAGAAGCGACCCTTACGCATTGCTATCATTGCGCATTCTTTATACCCGATTGCTGAGCCTTACGCAGGTGGGCTTGAGATGATTACGCATCTGCTGTGTGATAAGCTGGTCGCGGCGGGGCACGAGGTGCTGCTTTACGCGCATGCTGACAGTCAGACGAAGGCGACCCTTGTACCGCTATTGTCGCGTCAAGAATTTGAGGCGATGGTCTATCCAAACGAGCATGAGTCGGTGGCGATGGGGCGCGAGGAGATGTATCAGTACCTCGCCTATCAACATGCGCTACGCGATATTATCGAGCGTGACGGACGCGGCGAGATTGATGTGGTACACAATCACAGCTTGCACCACATTCCGATGATGATGGGTCAGGTCTTTGGCAAGCGCTTTTTTACCACCTTTCATACGCCGATTTTTCCGCAGCTGCGCTTGGCATTATTGACCCTACAACTGGGCACCGATACGCAATTCACCTCGATTAGTACCTATCAGCAAAAACTGTTTGCCGAATTTGTGCCATCTAAAGTGGTGTATAACGGTATTGATGTGGACTCTTTTGACGCGCAACTTGAGGCCATCGATGACGAGGTGTATCTGTGGTATGGGCGTATTTGTCCTGAAAAAGGCACGCATTTGGCAATGCAATATTGCTTGGCGGCGGGCAAGCGCCTGATTATCGCAGGACCTAAGAGCAACGCGCAGTATTTTGAACAATCTGTCGCGCCGTTATTACTCCAAGACAAGCAGCAAGGCAGCGATTTGCTCGACTATGTCGGTCACAAAACCAAAGCAGAGATTAACCGCTACTTAGGTCAAGCGACGGCGATGCTGTTTACCAGCACGTGGGATGAGCCGTATGGGCTGATATTGGCAGAGAGTCTCGCCTGCGGCACGCCTGTGATTGGCTTTGATGTGGGTGCGTGCGCAGAGATTGTCACGTCTGAAACGGGCATTGTGGTCGCTAAAGAAGACAAAGCCGCCTTTATCAAAGCCTTTTATAGCATCAAAAACATCTCACGGGCGGCGTGCCGTGCGCGTGCCAAGTTATTTTGTGCTGATACCACGATGGTCGATGGCTATTTGGAGTTGTATTATCAGACGCTGACACCAGAACAACAATCGCTATCCACAGCGCAAAAGCCCAGTGCTGCCACGCCCAAACATTTACCTTCGATGCCACCACCACAAGCGACGTCAAGTCTCGACACCTTACCACAGCACGCTGAGGGTTAAGGGGTGCGCATCGGTTATTACGCCCATCATCACGGCTCGGGGCATTGTCGGCAGGCGGACAAGCTGGCGGCGCTACTGCCTGAGCCTGTGCGCGCGCAGTTCACGGTTTTTACCAGCGTGTCTGCGGCGGACTATAGCTTTAGCAATATCAGTGAAGCGCAAGTCGTCCGCCTCGCGCCTGAAGATGAGCACGCAGACGATATACTCAAAGGTCGCGCGGGACACTACTGGCAACCTGAGAGCCTGCACTACTCGCCTGTGGGCAATCGCGACATTCAAGCGCGCAGCTATCAGCTGATACAGGCGCTAGACGCGCGGCAGATTGATCTGATGATCATTGATGTTAGTGTGGAAATTGCCATGCTGTGTCGCACGATCAGTATGCCCTACCTGTACGTTCGCCTGACTGGCGTGCGGGATGACATGCCGCACGTAGAGGCTTTTAAAGGGGCGCTGGCAATGCTCGCACCGTATCCGCGCGCCCTTGAAGCGATAGACACGCCAGAATGGATGCCAAAGAAAAGCCTATATTTGGATTTTATCGGTACAGCGCCCAGTACGGATTTGACCCGTTCCGAGTTTTTGACGTTACTCAATGAGTTAAAAGATGATGCTCAGCCGTATCGTGAGGGCGCGCCCATCATCACGGTGATAAAAGGCTATGGCGGACACCAAGCGATTGATGCGCGCCTGCCCAAGCTGCGTGAGCTATTGCCCGATGCCTTTATCATCTCGCTCGGTCCTATTAGTGATAACATGCGCCACTTGGTCGATATTGCCACGCAGGTCAAAGACGTGCGCCCGTTTATCGTTCATAGCGATGCAATATTGATGGCGTGCGGGCTAAACAGCATCGCGCAGGTCTACTACGAGCAGACGCCCATTATCGTACAGCCTGATGCGCGCCCGCATGACGAGCAAGTCGCCACCGCTAATGCCTTGATTGCGCAAGGTCGGGCGCTGGGCTGGGATGACTTTTGTAAAACAATGCAAAATGATAACGGGCAGTTGCCTACGCCGACCGCTACCCTGCAAACAGTGCCTGATTTGGACACCTCGGCAGCCGCATTGATGCACAGCTTTGGCGACTATGACGATACCAAGGCATGGTTTTATGAGTGGCTGTTGCCAAAACTTGCGCTGCGTCCTGAGCGTTAATATTCATTTAATAATAAGAAAAACTAAGCCTATGATGCATCACGACCCAATCTCCCCGAAGCGACCGACCGCGCCTGTGAGCGTCATCACTACCTGTTATGGACGCAACACGCACTTATACAATCTGCTTGCCGCCCTTGCCAACAGCAGTACGCCACCTGCCGAAGTCATCATCGTCAATAACGACGCCGACCCCAAGCGCCTAAACGAATACGCGCTGAACATCGTACAGATACCGACCACGAATGATGGCAACGATAAGCAAGCGCGCTTTGATATCGGGCACAATCGCAATATCGGCGCCACACACGCCAGCCATGATGCGCTGATATTCTTAGATGTCGATTGTCTGGTTGCGGCGGACAGCATCGCTGGACTGTATAGCAAGCTCACGGTGCATCCTAACGCGCTGCTGATGGGGCAGCCCAAATATCTAACGCGCCCGCTGTCAGCCGCCGAGTCGGCATCACTGGCAGCAGGGATGCTGAATGACGCCGCGCTAGATGCGCTCTCGGTATACAACCCTTACCGTCCCAACTTTGCGCCCACAGACTCACTCGCGCCTGCCGCGATGACGCAGACCGAGGACTTTGGCGCGTTTTGGAGCTTATGCTTTGCCATCACGCGCCAGCAGTTTGAGGCGCTTGGCGGCTTTGACACCGCTTATGTCGGCTACGGCGCGGAGGACACCGACTTTGCATTTCGCGCCCGCGTGTGCGGCATGCCGTTTTATCTGACTGGGGAGCTAGTCTATCATCAGCAGCATGGCGTTTGCCGTCCGCCGCTGAATCACTTGGACAGCATCGTTATCAATGCCAATCGTTTTTATGATCAGTGGCAACATTGGCCTATGGGCGGCTGGCTGGGTGAGTTTGCCGAGCTTGGCTTGATTGAGTGGCAAGCGGCGCAGACAGCGCCGATTACGCTGCTGCGTGCGCCTACGGAGAGTGAGCTGGAAAAAGCGCATTGTCCTGATGCACCGTTTGTTTAGAGGTGGTTTTACTGATATGTGGCGAGCGAGCTTGGTGCAAAAGTGAAAGCGCCCAAACAGTACCTGCGCTCAAGCGCGCATGGTGAGCTATCTCCGATAGAGTAACTGTATAGATATTAAGGCTCAATGGTTATGACCGATTGAGCTTTGGTGTGATAAGTATTTTTAGCTTAGAAGTGGTTGAAAATTTAGACCATACTATTTTGTACAATTCAACATACATTCGCAGCTAGTTGTAGGAGAGTTGAAAAATTCCGAGGAAATGCACATCTTAAACTTTGTCCGAGTTTGCGACAAAGTAATTATAGTATTTTTGCGCTTCATCCTCTGAACCTAACGCAACGTCAATAAGCATTTGAAGACCCCATACTGGACCTGGAGTAACCTGCTCTAAATCTAGATCTTCAGGATAAGCCTCTGGGTCTATTACCATATCTAGGTTTACAAACCACCAAATCTCTATCTTTCTCAATAAACCGACCATTTCTTCAAAAGTTTCTGTGACATCAAAGTCAATCCCAGACGAAGCAAATGTTAACATTTCATGAGCTAAGGTGTTGCGGCACCTTTTGATATACTCAAATTTCTCTAAATCTTCATCATCAATGGCACCCATATCTCGTAGCCACGTTAAAGATGCATAGAGTCGGCTTCTATTCAAGACAAGCACCTTTTCTTTATACTCAGCGCTAACAATCATTCCATTTTCATCGAACCCATTAGTAAAAAAGCCTTTTATCTTTTCAACAATACTATTCTTGAGCATTTCGAAGCCCATCGAAAATATAGAGGCTGTAATGATATTTTTTTAAGCGTCGTGGGGTGAAGTACACGCTTCCATGATGCTTTAACTTTTTCATCCATGTTTGATCTCGATTAATAGAATCAATAGTTTGCTTGTTTCACTAAGTCAGCAATAAGGCATTGCCCATTTTCTCAATAATGCCTTAACCACCCAATCCCTCAAACGCCATCACCATCCGCGCCAAACCCGCTTCTAACAGCATACGCGGACAGGCAACATTGATACGCATTTTGAGATGTCCTTCCTCACCATATTTGATTCCAGCATTGAGCTCCACTTTCGCCGCACGTAAAATATCATAAAGCTGCTCGTCGTCTTGACTATATGCTGAGCAATCCAGCCAAATCAGATAGGACGCTTCTGGGCGCATGACTTTGATTTTGGGCAACTTGTCCGCCAAAAAATCTAAGGTAAACTCAATATTATCCTCAATATAGACAAGCAGCTGCGCCAACCATTCACCGCCGTCACGATAGGCGCTGTGCATCGCCGCATAGGCGAACATGTTGAGCTCATACTCATCGTTTAGATGCTGCTGGGCGTCAATTTTTTCTATCAGTGCGGCATCCTTAGCAAAAATCAGCGAGCCTTTGATCCCCGCGATATTAAAGGTTTTGGTCATCGAGGTCAGACTCACCACCTTGTGCTCATAACCTTGTGCCAGCGTTAAAAACGGCGTAAAGGTATGCCCGCGCAAGGTCAAATCCTGATGAATCTCATCACTGACAATCGCCACATCATGCTTTTTGCACAAGTCTAGCACCGCATTCAGCTCATCCGCCGTCCACACGCGCCCGCCCGGATTGTGGGGATTGCACAGAAAGTACAGCTTGATATTGTGCTTGATGATTTTGGTTTCCATATCGTCCAAATCCAGACGGTATTTGTCGTCCGCTTCCACCAGCGCTGAGCGCACCAGCGTGCGCTTATTTTGCGTGACTTTGCTCATAAAGGGCGTGTACACAGGGTCATTGACCAGCACCGCATCCCCTACCTCGGTAAAGACGTTCATCATCAGCGCTAAGCTTGGGACGACACCCGGGGAAAACAAAATATTTTCTTTAGCAAGCGGTAACTCATAGCGACTGCCATGCCACTCGATAATGGCGTCATATAGCGCCTCAGTAGGTTTGGTATAGCCCAATATGCCATGCTGTACGGCTTGCTCAATCGCGTTTAAGATAGGCGGTGCGGCCTTAAAATCCATATCCGCCACCCACAGCGGAATCGTATCATCGCTATAGTGCCATTTAAGCGACCCCGTACCACGTCTATCGCCTCATCAAAGTTATACAACACCCGCATTCCCCTTCATTTAAAATAATGGTTCAGGGTACAACAGGAATGGCGTCATCAACAATCGCTTTATGCAGGATATATAAAGCCGCTGTCTGATTATCAACATCACGCCTATCTCGTCCCTTTTAAAACCTGTTACTATTGGCTAATAGTGGTATACACTCAAAGCATCAACCAAGGAGACCGATGATGACGACACCAGAACAAAAGCCGCCTAAGGACACGCAAGCATACGTCTTGACCAAATCCGATATCGACAACACGCCTGAGACTAAGCATATCCACCAGTTCAATGAGCACGCTATCCGCCATACGGTATCGCTCAGTGATATCGTTGGTCTGACCAAGTTTGGCTTGCACCTCGTACGGGTGGAAGCGGGAGATGAGACGACGACCCATCACTATCATGAAGAGTCGGATGAGTTCATTTATGTGCTGTCAGGTGAGCTGTCGCTGCGCTATGGTGATGAGCATTATCAGCTGAGTGCTGGAGATTTTGTTGGCTTTCCTGCACATGGCGCGGCGCATTCGATGCGCAATGAGAGCGATGCCGATGCCACTTACCTGATGGGCGGCAGCCGACCACCGATCGATATTACCCTGTATCCAGAGATCGACCGTAAGATGTATAAGATACATGGCAAAAAGGAGTATGTGGATTTGGAAGATTTGGGTGAGGTTTGAGGGTAAGGCTACTTAAAGTTGGACACCTTTCTTAAATTTTTTGAATTAAGCAGCAAAATTCAGAAAAATATTAGAATATAGCTTTCAATAGACCTCTTGCAAAAGTACCAGTTCATTGACTTCCACTGACGGAGTTACAAGGGCTGACGATGACTTATGCAAGAAGTCTAATAGAAATAACATTTTCTTTAGTCGAAATCAATTATACCCTATCTTCACCTTTGAAATATTTACCTTTTTAACCTCAAAACAGTCAAATAAGTTTTGATTAAAAATCACATAGTTATTACCAATGTTATGCAGTGAACTAGTAAATTTCAAGCCTTCCACACCTGTATAAATTTTAATAAACTCACAGATAAATTGTGTAGGTATATAATCTAATTCTGAGTCATACCTCCTGAGAGGCTGAGATAAATCTCTACTAATATGTCTTTTTAATAGTCTAGACTTTATTTTTTTATTTACCTCATTTGGATGATATATTGTAGAAACTTCAGTAAAGTCAGAAATTACTACATCTCTGTCTAAGTCATTTTTGACTGAGAACTTACCTACAGAAACTTCATCTAAATACGTGGATCTAATCTCATATAGTATAGTTTCTTCATGATCTGATAAATATAGGTAAGGAATACCCATGGGATTAGCACGACCAGCTGTACTAATTTCTTTAGGTGGACAGAACATTTTATCAGGAGAAAATTTCTCATCGTTTGTACTATGATGTAATCTAGCTCTATATAAGACGTCATCTTTACTCACTACAAACTTACTTTCGAAAAAACCGTCCCATCCTAGCTCATCTGTCAGATAGTTAACATCTATTAAGTATCTCTTTTCCCATTTTAGCTGCTCTTTCAAATCAAACCAGTAATTTACATTGTTTAAAATTTCTTGGCTATAGTTAACTAGAACATCTGCATGAAAAAAACTTATTTCTAACTTATCGATAATTATATTAAGAAACTTAATACCTGTCTCGTTGTTACGGAATAAGCTCCAATCACCTTGAATGAGGCTTAGAAGTCCAATACCATCAGGATGTGTCTCGAAATTACCTAAAAGCTCGTCAAAAAAATCTAATAACTCATCAATTTTTATTATATTTTTATCATCAGTGCCACAAAAACAACATGACCCACGCTCGCCTTGAGAGAGGATAAAACCTTTCAACTCTCTATCTTCGAAGCAACTTTCACATATACTATTCATGATATTTTATCTAAATACTTTTTAACGACTAGCAAATGGTTTTTGATAGTTATCTTTTTCACAGTACCAAGACCAGGATACTTTAATTCTTCATAGTACTTTTTAAGCTCATCTGTACCTGAATTTTCTAGCGGTAACTCTTCACAGAACTTGATAGCTTTTTTGGTAGCTTCGGCAAATTTTCCTTGTACATTGGAGATAGAATCATTTGTATCAGAAGTAAAATGTCTTATCCAAATTTGATCATTCATCTCTTCATTAATATAAGTCAGATTTATAACAACAGCTCTTGGGACACTTCCACCTTCGAGATACTCCTTAGATAAAACAGTAAAATCGCTAAACCCTTGGTATCGGTCATCTTTATAGTACAAATGCTCTTCGGAAAATTTGTGAGCAGGGATTTCGAGATAATCTGCATTTTTTTGTTGACGTTCAAATAGATCATCTAATCTAATATAAATCTTATTTAAATCTTTAATCTTTCTATCTAAAGACCTATACCTGTGAGGCTCTAAAAGCATGATGTGACTTATACTATTATTACTACAAAGTTCAATCAAACTATCTTCTTTAGTGAAGTCATCTAGACCAATAATCATAGTGTCTTCTAAGTTGTACTTATGGATACATTCCAAGATATATTCTGCATTATCAGAATAGTGGAAAGCAGGTTTATACATTGAGCTTTCTAGCTTACTAATATATTGTAGGAAATGCTCTTTATCTCCTACAACTTCGCCTACAGATGGATTTACTATTAAGAAGGGCTTAAATCCACTTTCAAGAAATATATTATTAGCAAGACTTAAGCTATTAAAATTTTCTTTAACAGGCTCAATGACAGGTGTGACTTTTTCTAAAGCATTCTCTAATGCTAAATCTCTAATTGTTATTAATTCGAACTGTCTACCTCTTAAGTATGGATAGTACATTTAACACACCTTATGAGTCTTTAACTTATTAATCAAATCCTTCCTTTGCTCTTCTTTCAAATTCAATGAAAGACAAACCTGATTAAATTCATTATTGACCTTGTTAAAAAATGAGTTGTATACTTTTCTATTCTTCATAGCTTCTATAAATGAATAGTTAAGCTTTTCGTATGGTATTTTCGAAATTAAACTTTTACATACTTCAAATTGGTTAAAAGCATTTATTTCAGGTAATTCATCATAGTAATCATATGTAATATTAAGATACTCTTTAGAATGCAGAACATTCATCAGAACATCAATATCAATATCAATATTTTTTATCGCCTCTCTTTCTACTCTGAATTCTGTCATTTCTGAATCATAAGAGATAATTGCTACGTTACTGTCGTATTTCATATATTGTAATACATTTTCCTGTGGAACTATAACATAAACTTCATTGAATATTTTTTTATAAACCTCTAACTGTTTTGATAATCTATACTCTTTATCAAGTATTGTTTTTATTTCAAATACCTTAGATACCCCATTAAAAATAGCTAAATCAGCAGTTGCACCACCCAGTCTCATTTCATTAAAAATTACTGAGTGTCTATTACCTATTTCCTTTATCAATTTCTGATTTAGAAACTCATTTTTTACAACATATTCATTTTGATAGTTTTTTTGGAGTTTTCTATACTCTTCTTTAAATATTTTTAAATATGTACTTCCTCTTCTTTTATCTATCAAATCATATCTTATTAATTTTTTATCAACTGAGCCAAAGTCATTTTTCAACAATCGAAGTATTTCACTTCTTGTGAAAAGTGTTGATAAATCTCTAAGCTGATTAATATCTGTAGACATTTAAGTTCCCGAATAACTGAATATTTTTTTGCACGCCTACCATCTTTTACCTTAAATATCAAGCCTGCTAACCTAGCAATTATATCGTATCTACTATAAATATAATAATACTAAATATGAATTAGATTATATGGTTCTAATATAGCAACGCTACATAATATTATTTAGTTAATATGCTACTCATATAAGCAACTTTACTCAATTATCACAGTTATCTATAACTTAGACAATTTAATCAAAAATCGTCTAAATTTTCAGTTTACATCCCCTTAAACTCAGCCTCACGTCTCTCAACCATCGCCATCACGCCCTCTTTTGCATCCTCTGAATGAAAGAGTGGCGGCAAATAGCTGTGGATATTAGCCAGTGCCTTCGCGGCACCATTGCGGCTCGCATCTTGCGCGGAAGACAGCGCGCCTCTAACGCCCAGCGGCGCAGCTTTGCTGATCTCTTGTGCCAGTGTTAATGCGCGCTCGTACTCAGACCCATTTGCCACCACTTCACTGACCAAGTTCAGTCGATCAGCCGTTTGCGCATCGAACGCTTTGCCCGTGAGTAGATATGGCATGGCTTTTTGCCAGCCTGCCGCCGCGACAAAGCGTACCGTCGCTCCGCCAAATGGCATAATGCCGCGCTGGACTTCCATTTGCGCAAAGTTACAGTTGTCGCTTGCGATGACCACATCACAATTGAGCATCAACTCGATAGCCACGGTAAAGCACGTGCCTTTGACCGCCACCACCACAGGTTTGGTACGTAAGCGTCCACTAATGCCCCACGGATCAATTTGATTATCATCAAACTCAAACACACCATCGTTTAGCTTATCTTGTAGCTCGACCAGATCGAGCCCAGCGGTGAAGTGATCGCCATGCGCAAAGATAAGCGCACAGCGTAGATGCTCATCGTCTTCATATCGAGTCAATGCATCAGATAGCTGGGTAATCATATGACTGTCAAAAGCATTGCGTTTATTGGCGCGGTTTAGCCCAATCAGGCAAATAGTGCCGTCTGTGTCATAAGTAATGCGGTTGTCTTGCGTGGTACTGTCCGTCGTCATGGTGATGTCCTTGTCAAAGTTATTTTTTATGAAGTGAGTAGGGCGTGTTAAACATTCGACCATGGCACTGACAGCGACTATTTTTTAGGCGATTCGATGTTAAAAATAATAAGTTTAGTCATTCTAAGCGCTTATTTTTAACGATGAAGCGGCAAAAAAGAGTCCTGTCCCCTGCTTTTATCGTTGGGGCTGATGCTAAAATTGCCCCATACTGCGTTACAAATCTCGTTAAGGCATCTGCATTATCGTCGCTTTGTGCCTTGTCTGGAACAATTTTAGCAATCAGCAGTGCCTATTTGCGAATGTTCAACACGCCCTAGTTATATCGTCGAATCTTGATCGCTTATTTATAGCGATTTGTCGATAGGACTATTTTTAATACTTCATTTAATATAGACAGCATATAGCCATAACACAAGCGATAGCAATGACTCGAATGGCGCGATAATAGATAAAAGTTGACCTCATTTGTGATAAGTGCAACTATGATTCAGACTGGATAGGGTACAGAGGGTTTTATGGAGTTTTGGCATGGGTTTTTGCTAATCACGAGCGTTCACTTGCTGGCGGCCGCCTCACCAGGGCCTGATTTTGTGTTGGTCTCGCAGCAGACATTAGCCAAAGGTCGGCGTACTGGTTTGATTTGTAGTTTGGGTATTACCTTAGGATTATCGGTACACATTATCTATTCAGTGCTAGGATTGGCAACGGTGATTGCCCACTCGCAGCCGCTATTGACCGCGATCAAATGGCTGGGCGGTGGCTATCTGATCTATCTGGGGTGGCAAGGTATTCAGGCCAAACCTAAAAAGCCATTAGAACTAACAGCGTTAGTAACGCAAGAGAACGCACCTATTGATCATTTACAAGCAAAGCAAGACGCCTCTACTCATACCAAATTTACAACACCTAACGATACTTTTACCACATTGCGTCGCGGGTTTTTCTGCAATGTCTTCAACCCAAAAGCGCCTGTCTATTTTGTGGCGATTTTTACCCTTGTGCTATCGCCAGCCATCCCACTTTGGCAATTGGCGATTTATGGCGTCTGGATGATGGTGCTACAGATGGCATGGTTTAGCACCGTGGTGATGCTACTCTCTGTCCCTGCAATTCATCGACGACTTCAGCGTTTTGAGCATTGGATCGACCGTGTGTTGGGGTCTGCGATGATCGTATTGGGGCTCAACCTGATCTTGCGTCATCGATAGGCCATCGATAACTCATTTGCGAGCGGTGAAATCTGCTACACTGCTGACTTATATCCATATATCGTAGCCTGACATTATGATAAGTAAGCCCATGACCCGTAATCCTGCCAATAGTAAACACAGAAACCGATCGCCTGCGACCGCCAAAAAACTCGGTCAATTGCATCCGCGCAATCCACATCAAGGTCGTTACGACTTTGCCGTATTGACTCGCGCGTTGCCTGAGCTTGCTGAGCATACCATCACCAACCCCAAAGGCGAGCCGACGATTAATTTCTCGGATCATCAGGCGGTTCGTACTCTCAACAAAGCACTACTGGCGCACTATTACTGCGTGAAGTTTTGGGATATTCCTGACGGCTATCTGTGTCCGCCAATCCCTGGGCGTGCCGATTATATTCACTATATTGCGGATTTACTCGCGCAGACCACGCACGTGAATGCCGACAACACACCGCCGATCGGTAAAGAGATTCACGCCCTTGATATCGGTACGGGTGCCAGTGCGATCTATCCGATTGTCGGTAGCCAAAGCTACGGCTGGCGCTTTACCGCAAGCGATATTGATCCGGTTTCGGTCAATACTGCCGCCCTCATTTGTGACGCCAATCCTAAGCTAAAAAGCGCGGTCAAAGTAAAGCTACAGCCTGAGCCTAAGTTCATCTTTAAAAACATCATTGGTCGTCAAGATTATTTCGATGTGGTGGTGTGTAACCCTCCGTTTCACGCCTCATTAGAAGAAGCGATGGAAGCCAACAGTCGTAAGCAGCACAACCTACAACGTCATCGCGGCAAAAATGAAAGCGAGCAAATCAGCCGTCATTCAACCAAGTCAGGTAACGCGGCGCAAAACCTAAACTTCGGTGGTCAGCATAAAGAATTGTGGAGTGAAGGTGGCGAGATTGCATTTTTGACCAAGATGGCAAACGAAAGCCAAAGCTTTGCAGAGCATGTCGGCTGGTTCACGACGTTAGTATCAAAATCTGAAAACGTGAAACCTTTACAACTACTATTAAAGCAGCTTAATGTCGCGCAGATGCGTATCATTGAGATGAGCCAAGGTCAAAAGAGCACTCGTGTACTCGCGTGGCGCTTTGATACCGACGAAGAATAGTCGTTGAATACATAATACGCCTAAGTTTCACGTGAAACAAAAAAGCACCGCTTTGATATTCAAGGCGGTGCTTTTTGCATAAAGGCTAAGTGAAACTCTATAGTCGAACCACTATTAAAGTGTTACAGCGTTAGACTCGTTTAGCCTACTACTGTAGTACTTGCACTCGTCTGCCTTGTACCACTTTTAATATTGATTGACTATAAATAGATTAGCCAAAGAACATGACTTTGATACCAATCGCAATCAGTACCACACCGCCCAATACTTCGGCTTTATCCTCTAGCCATGTGCCTGAGCGACGTCCCAAATAGACCCCAAGCCAGCCAAACACAGCCGTTACGACCGCGATAATCAAGCAAGCTAACCACGCGTTCAAGGCCAATAAATTTAGCGTAAATCCAGCTGCCATGGCATCGATACTAGTGGCAATCGCTAGCGTAAACATGGTGCGATGGCTAATGACACTACCGCCCACGTCAATATCGTCTTCGTCATCCTCACCACTGAGCACTTCGTACAGCATCTTGCCACCCAGCGCAATTAAGATGATACCGCCGATCCAAGGCGCGGCCGCCGCCAACCAACCCAGTAGCGCTGCACCCAATAAATACCCAATGAACGGCATCACACCCTGCGCGATACCGAAATATAATGCGGCATAAATAGCGAGATGACGTACATATTGCTGGCTTTGTTTCTGTGACTTTGCGCCCAGTCCTATCGATACAGCAAACGCATCCATCGCGAGTGCAATCGCGAGCAGCACTACTTCAATCATGGTATTTTCTCTTAACTCGAATAGCAGGTATGATTAGCTTTATAAAAAAGGTTTCATGTGAAACAAAAATACCGCTTCGATAGACGAAGCGGTATTTTTATACATTGTTACTGATCAGTTTCAAAATTAGATATCTAGATTTGAGACGGTTAACGCATTTTCTTCGATGAAGACACGACGCGGCTCGACATGATCACCCATCAAGCAGGTAAACATATGATCAGCGGCAATCGCATCTTCGATAGTGACACGTAGCATACGACGGTTTTCTGGATCCATCGTGGTATCCCATAGCTGGTCGGCGTTCATCTCACCTAGACCTTTGTAGCGCTGGATAGCCAGACCACGACGCGCGTCGAGCATCATTTGCTGCCAGAGATAATCGAAGTCACGTACTGGGATATCTTTAGTCGTGCCCGCACTTGCTTCACGGCGGATAAAGGCATCACTCTCAAGCAGGGTATTCCATTCGCTTGATAGACGTAACAGTTTGCCATACTCACTTGAGTTGATAAAGCTAGCATCTAACAGATAATGGTGTGCCAGTTGATGCACATAGACTGTGACACGTGGTAGCCACTGCGCCTTAGTAGATAAAGCCTCATTGTCTGATGCTTCGCCTTCTGCGGTGCTTGCGGCCTCAGTGCCAATTGCAGGTGTCATACCCAATAAATCGGCAGCCGCTGAATCCATATCTTGTGACTGCGGTGCATGAATATTGACCAACTCAATCTCAGGATTTAACTCACTACCAAAGACGTCAAGCTGAACCTGCATGGCTTTTTGCCAGTCCTGCATCGCAGACTCATCATAAGTCATATCAATGGATAGCTTTGGCGTGTGCGTCAACGCATCCAAGATGACCGCTGGGAAGCGAATCTGCAAACGCGCTTTGATCAGCTGAGTTTGGTTATAATCATTCAGCAATGATTCAAGCGCTTGCCCTGTAATAGCAGGCGCATCCGCGCTAACATGTAGCTTGGTACTATCAATGGTTGATGACAATAGATACGCTTTTAGCGCCTCATCATCTTTGAGATACAGCTCTTGACGACCCTTTTTCACTTTATATAGCGGCGGCTGGGCGATATATACATAGCCACGCTCGATCAGCTCAGGCGTTTGACGGAAAAAGAACGTCAGCAGCAGGGTACGAATGTGTGAGCCATCCACATCGGCATCAGTCATGATGATGATTTTATGGTAGCGTACTTTATCTGGATTATACTCATCAGGGCCGATACCGCAGCCGAGTGCCGTGATCAGGTTACCCACTTCAGCAGATGACAGCATTTTGTCAAAACGTGCACGCTCAACGTTCAAAATTTTACCTTTTAGTGGCAAAATCGCTTGAGTCTTACGGCTACGACCTTGCTTCGCTGAGCCACCTGCAGAGTCACCCTCCACAATATATAGCTCAGATAGTACTGGATCTTTTTCTTGGCAGTCAGCCAACTTGCCCGGCAGACCTGCAATATCCAGAGTCGTCTTGCGGCGGGTCATCTCTCGCGCTTTACGAGCGGCGTCACGCGCACGAGCAGCTTCCATGATTTTATTAGCAATGGCTTTACCAGCGCTTGGGTTTTCTAGCAGATAATCATTGAACTTATCATGCATCGCTGATTCGACAGCAGATTTCACTTCACTTGAGACCAGCTTGTCTTTGGTCTGGCTTGAGAACTTTGGATCAGGCACTTTCACCGAGACAATAGCCGTTAGACCTTCACGAGCATCATCGCCAGTCGCCGCGACTTTTTCTTTTTTGAATAAATTCTCACGATCCATATAGCTGTTTAAGCCACGTGTCAGGGCTGAGCGGAAACCTGATAAATGCGTACCGCCATCTTTTTGCGGAATGTTATTGGTAAAGCACAGCACTTTTTCGTTATACGTATCGGTCCACTGTAGCGCGACTTCGACACTGATACCATCGTCTTGCTGACTGGTAAAATGGAATACTTCATTGATACCGTCTTTACCTGCATTGATATAGCTGACAAACTCTAATAAGCCGCCTTTATGCTCAAACTCACGACGCTTATCAATACGCTCATCGGTCAGAACGATACGCACACCGGAGTTCAAAAATGACAGCTCGCGTAGGCGTTTTGCCAAAATATCATATTCAAAGACTGTGCCGGTGAATACGTCGCTGCTTGGATAAAAGCGGATTTGCGTACCGGTTTGATCGGTCGCTTCCATCTGCTGAATATCAGCGTCAGGTACGCCATCAGTATAGGTCTGACGGTAATGATAGCCTTCACGCCAGATATTCATCTCAAGCTTTTTAGACAACGCATTGACGACCGATACCCCAACACCATGCAGACCGCCTGAGACTTTATAGCTATTATCATCGAACTTACCGCCTGCATGCAGGACTGTCATGATGACCTGCGCCGCTGATACCCCTTCCTCTGGATGAATATCGACTGGTACACCGCGGCCATTATCCATCACACTGACAGACTCGTCTTCGTGAATGATAATATCAATCTGATCACAGTGACCGGCCAGCGCCTCATCGATAGAGTTATCCACGACCTCAAAGACCATATGATGCAAGCCTGTGCCATCGTCAGTGTCACCAATATACATACCAGGGCGCACGCGTACAGCCTCTAGCCCACGTAGTACACGGATATCCTTAGAACTATAATCAGAAGGTAATACTTCTGAAACTACAGTAGACACAGCGGCTTCAGTAGCACTGTCGTCTATCAATTGCTCGTGGTCAATAGGTAATGAATCACTCATGTACATTCCTTAATCTAGCCATAATCAGCCGTTTTTATCAGCGCACTTATAAAAATGCACCTCATGATGGCATCTTAAAACCAACTTCTATTATTCATCACTTAGAGTGCATATGAGTGGCTAAACTACTAACCACCGTTAGCCTAAAAAAGGCTGCATAGAGATAAAATTGGCAAATTACTTATTAGTAATAGTCTTTGTTTTTCTAGCCATTGTTAAAACTATTGAAATAAATAAAATACTTAATTATCAACTACTTATAAAGAAATAAAAAATAGAAGTCTATTATATGATGCTATCGAATAAATTGCTGAGAACAGGACAAAAATAAAGGGTTATTTTAGCATTTTTTTGTCTGTAAGTCACTGTTTACTGGGAGTTTTACGACTTATGAGTCAGTGTCTCTACCTAATAGCTAGTATAAGTAATAGTCGTGACTGTGATACTCAGTAAAGGACGCATAAAAGGCGTTATAAGTAGGCAGGAAAATGCTTAAAGTGATGATAAGCGATTAAGAATTAATCAATAGGAATTAATCAACAGACAATATCTGGCCTTGTTTCACGTGAAACAATCTAGGTTTTGACCACAAATCATTAACCAGAGGTACGATATCATCCGTCAAGCTGGTCATGAACACCTGACAAGGCAGCTGCGCTAATGTTGATAAAAGAATACCTATCGCCCTATCGTCTAGCTCTGCGGTGATGTCATCTAGTAGCACAACAGGGGTCGCTCTCGATGTTGAGTTATTATCGAACGAAGCGCTATCTTCATTATCATTGAGCAATAAAGGCAGCTGTGACAGTCGCAGTGCCGTAATCAGCAGTTTTTTTTCACCGCGGGACAATACATTTGCTGCCTGCTCTTTTAGAGTTGGTAATTTAGCATTTACCTCATGGTTTGAGGACGCTGTATTTGTATTTGTCGCCTGACTATCTACAACATCATCATCAGACCGCACTGCATTATCAGAGCGCCAATGCACATGGATATCAGCCCGATGATTGCCTATACGGGTATATCCTAACTGTAAATCCTGCTCTAATCGCTCATTAAGCTGCACATCAAGCGCGACATTAGTGTCATAGCCAGCGTTATAACTTAGGCTCAATTGCTCAGCATAAGACGGTAACAATTGCAGAACACTTTTGGCAAAATAAGGCTGCCACTCAGTAAATACTTGCTCACGATAATGATGTATCAATGCTGCATGATTACTTAGTCCTTTATCCCAAGACTTTAGCTCAGCTAGCTGGACTTGAGTCAATTGACGAGTCTTTTTTAGTAAACTATTGCGCTGTTTTAACAGGCGTTGATAGGCGACCCATTGTGGGTGAAAACCTTGTTTCATGTGAAACACCAACCAATCTAATAGCTGGCGACGACTGGCACTACCCTGCTCTAACATATCCATCGTTGAGGGATCTATCAATAGCGTGGGTAGCTGCTCAGTCAATATACTTTGATTGTAGACAGTCGCTTGATTAAGACGCAGAATGGTGGTCGCATCTGCTTGTTTTTGAATGGCTAACGTACGACTATCATTGAGCTTAGCATAGACCGTTGCATAGTTTTGATGATGCTGAATATAGCGCTTGGGCTGATGATGCCGAAAGCTCTTGCCTCTCGATAATAAGAATATCGCTTCAAGTAAAGAGGTTTTGCCGCTACCATTTGCACCGATGACAACGTTGCAAACGGTCGACTGCAAATTAACTTGTGTGAGGTTGCGCAGATTTGATATTTGTAGACGTTCAATCATGATATCGATAGCCGCCCATTATTTACAGCTTTCAAAGCAAGCAAAAGTTTATTTAAATTTAAGCTGTCCGCGTAAATACTCAAAAGATGCTAGCGCGGTTCAATGCTGTATGATGTGCAAAAAATCAGACTATATACGCATTGGCATGATGACGTATTGATGGAACTCATCATTAAGCTGATTGACCAACACTGAAGCATTCGATTGGCTCATATGCATCTGCAAATCACCTTGAATAACACTTAGCACATCTTGTAGATACGCAGCATTGAATGATAGCTCCATTGGCTCGCCCTGATATTTGGCTTGGAGCATCTCCACGGCTTCATCTTGCTCAGCATTATTGGCACGTACTTCTATCATACCATCACTGGCAAAATTAAAGACCACACCGCGAGATTTCTCGTTACTTAAAATCGCAACCCGGCGTAATACGTCAGTCATTTTTTCTTGACTAAATAACGCGAGCTTATCGGTATTGCTTGGCATGACGCGGCGATAATCAGGGAATTTGCCATCAATCAAACGGGCAGTAAACGTCACCATTAGGTTTTGGCTGACTTGCCCTGCACTATCTACATCGCCAAATGGTAAGCTCACTTGCAAAAACTCACGCCCAAAACTCAGCGTAACTGCATTGTCCTTATCGCCTAGCATTTTGCCAAGCTCAGTCGCCAAACGCTCAAGCTCGATCACTGCCTTACGTGGCAAGATAGCCTGCATGCTCAGATCAGCACTCACATCTATAACGCTACGTGCCAAGGCCAATCTATGTCCGTCAGTCGCAACGGTCGTCAGCTGCTGCTGTGAAACATCAAACAGCATACCCGTCAAATAATAACGTACATCTTGAATTGCCATCGCAAACTGAGTTTTGTGAATCAAATCTGTCAATCGACTACGGCTGATGTTCAACGGCGTGATATTTTCAGGATTGCCCAAGCTTGGATAGTCTTCACTTGGTAAGGTACCTAGCGTGAAACGGCTCTTGCCACTGGTAAGCAGACAACGTTCATTCGCTTGAGTCGCTAGGTTAACTTGGGCTTGTGCAGGTAAAGACTTACAAATATCTTTTAGTTTTGTTGCAGGTAGCGTCGTTGTTCCTGCTTCAACACAAGCACCAGCAGGCAATTTCAAGGTCGATGTCAGCTCCACTTCTAAATCTGAGGCTGTCAAGATAAGCTCGGACTCTGATAACTGCAGCTTAATATTACCCAATATCACCATATTATGGCGTTTATCAGCGGCTTTGGCGATCAAGTTGATAGCTTTTAGTAACGATTCTCGATTGATCGATAATTGCATGCTTAGTTACTCTTATTTGAATGATTTTTTATAAAAATTTGACGTAATCGTCTAATAATACCTTGTCTACCGACTATAATCTACAGAGCATCTATCTGCTTATATTTTCAATATTATAAACGATATTTTCTCCCTAAAATACAGTGGAGACTTACTCTACTAACCTGCCTGTAACATCAACGCTAGCGTCTTATAATCCTTGTCAAACGCTGGATCTGCTGCTCGTAATTCATTTACTTTATCGCAAGCATGCATCACTGTAGTATGGTCACGTCCACCAAATGATTGACCAATTTCAGGAAAACTATCACCTGTTAACTCACGCGATAAGGCCATCGCTATTTGGCGAGGTCTGGCGATGCTACGCGTACGTTTACGCCCCATAATGTCTTTCACCGTTACATCATAGTATTCAGCGACTATTTTTCGGATATTATCCATATTTACGGCTTGTACACGCATAGCGACGATGTCTTTTAACGCGTATTGCACCATCTCAAGAGTAATCTGTGCACCTGTCAAATTAGCATTTGCAAAAACTTGATTGAGAGCACCCTCCAAACGTCTGACGTTGGACACCACGTTTTGAGCGATAAACAATGCACACTCTTTAGGCAGCACCATGCCATAAGAAGCGGCTTTTTTCTGCAAAATTTGCACGCGAGTATCAATCTCAGGAGGGTCAACTGCGACTGTCAATCCCCAAGAAAATCGCGATCTAAAGCGTTCATCAAATTCCGTCATTTGTGATGGATGACGATCAGAAGCCAAAATCAGTTGTTTGTCACCACTAGTAAAATCTGCAAATAACGTCAAAAACTCATTACTACTTTTGGTCTTTCCTGCTAAGACGTGGATATCATCCACAATCAATAAATCTACTTTTTTTATTTTCTTTTTAAAATCTTCTATTTTATTATTTCTTAATGAATAAACTAATTGGTTTATAAATTTTTCAGAAGTAAAATAATAAAAACTTTGATTATTTTTTAGATATCGATGTGCTACAGAATGCATTAAATGCGTTTTTCCTAATCCAGAAGGTCCATATATAAATAAAGGATTGTGTCGATTTTTTGATTGTTTTTTACCAAGCTCGTAACAAGCTTTGTAGGCCAGATTGTTCGACTTACCAGTGACAAATGTCTCAAAAGTAAAGTCAGGGTTGAGATAGCTCAGTGATTTAGCATCAGCCGAGTCGTTTAGTTCTCCCTGACGCATATTAGCGTCGATATCTGCTTTTGAATTATTATGATGGATAGATTCAAATTTATGCTCAGATGGAGTAGGGGAGGGCTTATCCTCCAAAAATAATGAGCCTGATTTTGTCTGCTGACTATCGTCTACCTCACGTCCAGCATTATCAACATGGACAACAACCTCTTCAATGCTACCTTGACTGTGCTTAGCAACCAATTGCTGAATATCTTGAAGATGGTTCTTTTTAATATACGTGACAAAATAATCATTAGGCGCAAGAATGATCAGAGTTTGTGCTTCTTGATAAGCTGATAGAGGTCTCAGCCACATGGTAAAAACGTTGTCTTTAACGTTATAGCGCAAATCGTTCAGACATTTATCCCAAATATTTGCTGTGTCTATCATGAAAAATACTAACCCTATAATTTGCAATAATAATTAACTTTAATAGCCTGACCTTCTACAGAAATACTTGGTATCAACAGTGATTAACTGTGTTAAAAGTCACACTGGAAAGCTATGAGAAGCCACACACGAAGTAGGGGCTAATCTAACATAAATACCCTGTGGATAAAACCTTGTTTTTTGGGGATAAGACTGTGGATAGTTTTGTGGATAACTCAACAAGATAAGTTATCCATATTTAGCCCACAGGTTATCCACAACCTTACCCATAGTCTAGTGTTTTGATAAATAAGGATAAATTGGAGTTAGCCACAGATAAGTAAGGCCCCAATAACAACAATACCTATATATATTAATTAATTATTGTTATAGATTTCATGCAAAACTGTGGATAACTTCAAAAATTATTTACTGTCAACTAAAAACACTGGTTAAACAAAACGGAAGTATTGAACAAATAATATCTAGCAGTCTGATAGCAGAAACTAAATCTCTGAAAACAGGCTAAATTAGTTTATTGACCAAAACTATACTGGATGGTATAATCCTCCGTTATTACGAATTTAGTCCATTATTTTGATAGGTGAGTTATGAAACGTACATTCCAACCAAGCGTGATCAAGCGTAAACGTACTCACGGTTTCCGTGCTCGTATGGCAACTAAAAAAGGCCGTCAGGTCTTAGCTCGTCGCCGTGCTAAAGGACGTCATCGTCTAACTGTATAATCAGTAGATAGCGATAAGCATGGCTAATATTGCTTGTTGTGCTCCTATTGTTTATAGATTGCAATAGTCAATCATCACAACTGACACTTAGCCATATATTAAAAGCGCCCGCATCGGCGCTTTTTTTGTTTCTATATTTTGCTATTATCTTTAATATCGCCATTCCCTATCATATTAGGTCATACCATGCCCCAATCTCTTTTAGCTACACCTACAGCCAATTTTACTAAAGAGCAGCGCCTACTGACACCAGCAGCGTTTCGTGAAGTGTTTGACGCACCTGAGCGTAAGATACATCAGAGTCACTTGATGGCGTTTGTGAGACCCAGTGCCTGTGACAAGCCACGTATCGGTATGGCGATTACTAAGCGTAAAGTGCCTACTGCTGTCGTTCGAAATTTGATTAAACGACATATCCGTGAGCAGTTCCGTACAAAAGCTTTTAAATTAGAAAATAAAGATATTGTTTTTATAGTAAAAAAATCGATAAAGGATATTGATAATAAAGAATTTAAAAATGAAATAAATAATATTTTTAAAAAAATAGAAAAAAAATAAAATGAAAAAAATATTAT
>Ga0208182_1000182_pt1 | contig 55445 bp, 51 predicted proteins | sample MalvireepMed_906_FD_184248 | JGI IMG/M metagenome (GOLD analysis project Ga0208182, IMG submission 184248) | Marine viral communities from the Global Malaspina Expedition - Malaspina viral metaG DeepMed_906 (SPAdes) (version 2) | ecosystem: Environmental > Aquatic > Marine > Oceanic | place...
AGGCTTAGATGTGTATAGCTCATGGTTGCAATCTCACTTTGGTCGGTGGATAAAAACTTTGATGCTAGCGCATCTAGGTCTTTTTTTCACCTTGCATTTGGTATTGCACTTCATGTGTTAATCTAAGAAATCAAAAAGCAACCTATATGGCCTATCCAAGCGAGTTGGCCAGCACTCTAAATCAAGACGCTGCCCAAAAAAGCAAACAATGGCTTTCAAAATGGCCCTTACTCAGTCCAAATGCTACACCGCTTTGGTCGATGAAAGGTACAGCTCACGCTCTAGGGATCAAATCGCTTTGGATCAAAGATGAATCAAAACGCTCCCAGCTCGGTAGCTTTAAAGCTCTGGGCGCACCCAATGCGCTGATCAAACTGATTTTAAAACATTTCCCAGCATTCGAAGCGGACAAAATCTTGTTAGGTGCTTACCGTGAACAATTGGCTAATTTTGCCGTCGTAAGCGCCACTGACGGTAATCACGGACGAGCATTAGCAGCAGCGTCTCAGTCTAGTGGTTGTCCTTGTACTATTGTCATTCATGCACAAGTGAGTAAAGAACGTGAAGACGCGATTGCTGCTTACGACGCAACTATGGTGCGTATCGCTGGAAACTATGACGAGTCAGTTGAAGAAGCCGATCGAATTGCCAAAGAAAATGGCTGGACTGTCGTATCAGACACCTCGTACGAGGGTTATACGGAAATCCCAAGAGATGTAATGCAAGGCTACGGAGTGATGGCTGCAGAGATAGTGGAACAGCTTGAGGACAATCAGAAAAAACCCACTCATATTATCCTTCAAGGTGGCGTAGGTGGTTTGGCAGCAGGAGTGTTCAGTTACTTTTGGGAACATTACGGAGTCGAGCGTCCCATATTTGTTATCGTCGAACCAAGCCAAGCTGATTGCTTGTATCAGAGTGCTATTCAAGGTAAGCCGGCTTCGGCTACGGGTAGTGTAGACTCTATCATGGCGGGTCTTGCATGCGGAGAAACCTCACAAATTGCTTGGAGGTTCTTACAACCGAGTGTAGACTATTTTGCTTTGATAGAAGATCAAGATGCCATAGACAGCATGTTACAGCTCGCTCAAGGATACCATGAAGATACTCCAATTGTTGGAGGCGAATCTGGTGTGGCAGGACTAGCGCTGCTAAGAAAATTAGTAGAACAAGATCAGCTTGATGTGTTAGAGCTAAACGCGAACTCCGAAGTTCTAATCATCAACACTGAAGGTGCTACCGCCCCAGAGCTCTTCAAAGAGTTAACAGGACTGACAGCAGAAGAAGTCATTGCTAAACAGTAAGGAGTGAATAATGTCATCCAATCAAGCACTACAAAAATTGTTGATGGGTTGGCGCCATCATTTACATCAGTATCCAGAAACTGGTTTTGAAGAACATAAGACTGCTGAATTTGTTACTCAAACTCTATCGAATATGGGATTAGAGGTAACATCTGGTATTGGCGGTACGGGACTAATAGCCAGTATAAGTCGAGGAGCTAGTGACAAGGCTGTTGCGATTCGTGCTGATATGGATGCCTTAAATATTTGTGAAGCATCAAATGAGCGTCAATATATTTCCCAACATCACGGAAAAATGCACGCTTGCGGACATGATGGCCATATGGCTATGGTTCTGGGTGCCGCAAAACTACTTACTGACAATCCTAACTTTGATGGTACGATACGTTTCTTGTTTCAGCCTGCAGAAGAACATGGTTGTGGTGCAAAAGCGATGATGGCTGACGGAGTATTTGATCGTTTTCCAGTAAATGCAATCTTCGGTGGTCATAATATGCCAGGGATGCAATTAGGTACTATTTCTACTCGCTCCGGTGGCATTATGGCTAGTGAGGATAATTTTGAAATCACTATTCAGGGTGATGGTACTCATGCTGCTCGGCCACATATGGGTAATGATACGATGGTAGTGGCAGCAAATATAATTTTGGCTTTACAAACCATCGTATCTAGAAATGTAGATCCAAGCCAATCGGCTGTATTGTCTTGTACAGAAATCCTAACCGATGGACTGCGAAATGCCATTCCTGGGAGAGTAATCATTAAAGGTGATACTCGAAGCTATTCCAAAGCTATTCAAGTACAGCTTGAAGAGCGTATGCGTACGATTGTTGATGGTATATGTGCAGCTCACAATACTAGTGGTACTGTGAGTTACACTCATGAATTTGCACCTACAGTAAATTCTGAACAATATGTTCCTATAGCTGTAGAGGCAGCAGCGAAAGTGGTAGGGCGAGACCATGTTGAAGATAATATCCAACCGATGATGATTTCAGAAGATTTTGGAGCCTTTCTAGAAAAAATATCAGGCAATTTTGTTTTTTTCGGCAATGGAAAACAAAAAGATCAAGGTGGTACTCCTTTGCATAATGCTCATTACGATTTTAATGACGACTTACTTCTTATCGGAGCAGAATATTTTGCTACTGTTGCAAAGGACGCATTGAATCAATTGAATCATTAAACATTTACAATAAGTAAGAAATACATCAAAAAAACATTGATCAGAGAATCAAAAATAATGGTTGAAGAAGCTAAAGTAGTATTACATGAAGCAGAAAACATTGACTCACAAACTCATCGTTCTAATATATGGCGTTTAACCATTGCTCAGGCGTTATCAGGCGCTAACTCCGTTGTCATATATGCAACGGGAGCCATTGTAGGAAATATACTAGCGCCTTCACCTGTCCTAGCAACGCTGCCTATTTCAATATTTGTTGTTGGTATGGCAGCTTGCGTATTTCCAGCTGGAGAATTAGCGAGTAGATTTGGCAGACGAACTGCATTTTTAGCCGGTACAGGGGCTGGGATACTGACCGGTCTTTTAGCTGTAGCCGCCCTATTTATGGGTTGGTTTTGGTTGTTTTGTGTTTCCACATTCTTTGGTGGTGCTTATGCGGCAGTGGTACTTTCTTTTCGGTTTGCCGCTGCCGATGGTTTACCAGCCAATAAGCGGGCTCAAGCTCTGTCCCTTGTGATGGCTGGTGGCATTGTTGCGGGTATTATTGGTCCACAACTTGTCACCCATACCATGCATTTATGGCCACAGCAGATGTTTGCTGCTACTTTCCTTGCTCAGGCAACGGTAGCGTTGCTATCAGGTATTATCCTTTTTGGTGTTCATGCGCCAGCGCCTAAAATTCCCTTAATGAATAAGGGACGTCCTTTGTTTGAAATTGCTCTTCAACCACGTTTTGTCTGTGCGGTAATTTGTGGCGCAGCATCTTATATGATCATGAACTTTCTTATGACAGCAGCACCTTTGGCTATGCACATGCATGGACACAGCCAAGAATCAGCAAATTTAGGTATCCAGTGGCATGTCATTGCCATGTATGCGCCAAGCTTTTTTACGGGTAAATTAATCGCACGTTTTGGTGCCACGCGTATTTCGGCTTTGGGTATTCTTCTAACTAGTTTATCAGCAGCTATTGGACTGATGGGAGAAGATATTTCTCACTTTTGGTGGATGTTGATTCTGTTAGGAGTTGGTTGGAATTTTGGCTTTTTAGGCGCTTCCGCTTTGGTACTAGAATGTCATCAATCCGAAGAGAGAAATCGAGTTCAGTCGCTCAACGATTTTATTATATTCGGATTGATGGCTATAGGATCGTTTTCTTCAGGAGGAATACTAAGTATTTATGGCTGGTCTATTGTGTTGTGGGTGTCTTTCATACCTTTGGCAATGGCAGTAGTTACTTTGGCTGCAACAAGAATAAGTCGGCATAAAACAACCGTTTAAATTATACCCCAAGGGAACTAGCAAAACAGACCTCTTAATCAATTAACAGACCACTTAAAACAGACTGGTATAATGGAACCACTTATAACAGACTAGCGAAACCAGCAGGCCTTGTTAGGCTTTTCTATTGTCCAGCCCGTGAGTAATAATACTCGCAGGCTACAGTATCAGCGATAAACGGTTCTATAAAAAGTATCGCGATCCAGTACGTTACTTAACCAAACACTCGCCACAATATCCAAAATATACCTATCATCAAGACAGCGATAACGAGTAATCGTTTTAGCCAATAAGGGAGTAAAGGTTTTTTATAACCCAAGTCATTGAGTTGACTGTCGACACCCGCTTGTAAGCTTTTAAACCCTTGCCCTGGCTGAGTAGATTTAACACGGTTTTTTACTAATGGACCAGGCTCATCTTCGATCTCTTGCTCTCTATCGAAACTAATGGCCTGATTGGGGATACCTTGTTTGCTGGCGATGGTATTGAGCTTTTGCTGTTGTTTTACTTTGAGTGCAGTCTCATAGGCATCAATCCTAGTTTTGGCTTCATCCATACTGATGTTTTCGTCTGCCGCCAACGTTTTGATGGCCATTACCAAGTTGTTTTTTTCGACCATCATGATGACGTCTTTTGGCAACTTGGTATTGACCGGCTTTTTGCTAGGGTCGGGGTTAAACATGGCTGTCCTTATTACGGCGTATGCGTGTGAATGAGTAGTCGCGTTTATTATAACCATTTTACATACAGAGTATTCAAGTTACACACAGAGTATTCAAACAAAAAAATACCGCGATCACATTGCGATCGCGGTATTTTGGTATTTATCTATGATTAGCATTTATGCCAATTTTAATAAATTATAGGTCTTTCCAGCGTTGGATAGATTCTTTGATGACTTCTTTGGCTTCGCTCACATCACCCCAAGACTCAACCACAGTAGTGCCCGCTTTTTTCAGGTCTTTATAGTGGCTGAAATGGAACTCTAGTTGGTTGATTAACTGCTTTGGCAGATCTTCTAGGCTGTTGTAAGCATTACCTGTGTCACGGTCGTCAGCAGGTACGACAACGATTTTGTCATCGACTTCGCCATCATCAACAAACTTCATGACACCGATGACTTTTGCTTTTAGGAAAATGCCAGTCGGTAGCGGCTGCTCAGTCAAAATCAATGCATCTAGCTCATCACCATCTTCGTCAAGCGTTTGTGGGATGAAACCATAGTTACATGGCTTAGCAAAAATCTGTGGGTCAATACGATCAAGCTCAAATACTGCCAATTCGCGATTCCACTCAATTTTATGACTGCTACCAGTTGGGATCTCTACTACTACGTTGATGATACCGCCGTCTACGTCGCCTGCGTCCAAAATTTTATTAAAATCTGCCATGAAATACTCCAATTTGCTTTTGTTTTAGAGGTTTGAATGATTGATTTAGCTAGGGATACTGCAAAATTTTTACCGCACCCGATTTGTACTGGGTGCGATTATAACAAGTTTGGTCCAAATTTTCTCTTAATGCTTAAGTCTAAGCGTGCAAGATATTATGCAAAAAAAGATTATGCAAAAATGGACTCAAAACTCACTTTGGCGCTATTGCTCGTAGTTCAATCAGTCCAGCATGACGCTTGGCGATATTGTCGATAAGTTTTTGAGTAACTATCTTGTAGTTTAATGTGTCGCTGATTTGTTGAGTCGTTTGTGTTTCTGACTCTTTTTGCTCTGAATCTGTCTGCATGGCCACAAAATCAGACAAGCGCAACATCTGCATCCCCGCATAACCGCAAGGATTGATAGCATTAAATGCTGACAAATCACAGTCTAAGTTAATTGCGATACCATGATAGCTAAAACCATGCTTAATCTTAAAGCCCAATGACGCTATTTTCCCAAGCATAATCTTGTCATCCAAAGAGTCGCTACTGGCTGGCATGCCATCTGCATCATCCGCCATATTCGTTACAGGTGACTCCGCATACAGATATACACCAGGCGCATCACGGCGAGCATGGGCGCTGATATGCTCACTGCTAGCAGATGGTGAGTGACGCAGACAATCATTTACCACATCCTCTATCGCCTGCTCAGCATGGGAGACCAGATGGCGTACACTCCAGCCCAAACTGTTTAAGTCAAACAACCAGTAAAGTACCAGCTGTCCGTGACCATGCCAAGTTACCTGACCACCGCGGTCGGTCTTGATGATAGGCGTGTCGGTGCGCTGCAAGATGTGTTCTTCTTTGCCTGCTTGTCCAAGCGTATAAACATCGTTGTGATCAACGATCCATAACTCATCAGGCGTGCGCAGTCCTTGCTGTTTTTTTAGATCGATACGTTCGAGAGTACGTGACAGCATGGCATCGAGAGTGGGAACATAATCGGCTGCTGACAGAGATTTACTGATCAGCATGTCATTGAGCGGTTGTGTGTCGTTTTGCATGAGCGTGTCTGTCTTATGATTGTCCAGTGTAAAGGCGGAGGATGCCGATGGCTAGTGTAGCAGTTTTGGCAGGTATCGCTCAAAGATTATATGCTATCACGCAGTCTAAAAGACAGTTAAATAATAAGGGTGAAAAGTCATGAAGGATTCATAAAAATATTTATATATCATTGAGTTAGCTGATAGGTAGACAACACTAGTACAGACGCACTAGTCAACCAAAGAAGCTGTTCATTGCGCAGTCAATGCGCTACATTAAAGTTTGATAAGCAAAACCGAATAAAATGTACGGTCAGGGCATATAACGGATGCGCGCGTCTGACTAACAAAGTAACACCATAATTCAATAAACATAGTGAGCATGTGACATCATATGAGCACGACAAGGAAGATAAATGACAGATAGCAACCAACACGCCCATGAGCAGGCACCAACCGATGCAGGTTTTTCGCTGCAGCGTATGCCTGAAGCACTGAGTACCGCAAAAACCATCGATGAGATGAAAGCGCAATTTGCGCGCTTACAAATGCTAAGCCGTAAGCAGCCGATCAATGATTGGGGTACTCGTGAGACCCAGCTAGATAATTTAGAAGTGATGCTGAGCGACAATCAAGAAAGCTTTGCAAAAGCAATCAGCGCAGACTTTGGGTATCGTAGCCAATCAGAGACTCAGTTTGCCGAGCTGTTCCCGAGCTTCACAGGTATCAGTCATGCCAAAAAACACGGCAAAAAGTGGATGAAAACGTATCGTGCGCCTATTTCACCCCTATATATGCCCGCTCACAATGAGATTCAGCCGCAGCCATTGGGGGTGGTCGGTATCATGGTGCCTTGGAATTATCCGCTGTTTTTGGCGATTGGTCCGATGATTGATGCGCTTGTCGCAGGCAACCGGGTCATGGTCAAAATGAGCGAAGCTGCGCCGCAGTTTGCTCAGACATTTGCTGATGCCATTTCTCGTTATTTTTCGCCCGATATGATTTGTGTGGTGCTGGGTGAGGTGGATATTGCGGCCGCCTTTAGCGAATTACCATTTGACCATCTACTCTATACTGGGTCTACTGCGGTCGGCAAAAAAGTCATGGCGGCTGCGGCACCTAACTTGACCCCAGTGACGCTTGAGCTTGGTGGTAAGTCACCAGTGATTGTATTGGATGATGCCAATCTAGAGTCGGTGGTCAACCGTGTCATGATGGGTAAAACACTAAATGCAGGTCAGACGTGTATTGCCCCAGATTATGTATTGATTCAGCGTCAATATCATGACCAGTTTATCCATTTAGCAAAAGAGTGGATGGCCAAGCACTATCCCAATATCGAAAACAATCCAGACTATTCACGCATTATCAATGGTGAGCAGTTTAAACGGGTCAAGGGTTACCTAGACGCGCTAACAGGTGTTGAGATACACGCACTTACTGCAGTTGAGCCCAATATCGAAACGCGCTTGATGCCACCTGTGATTGTGAGCGAGCCTGCGCCTGATAGCGATCTGATGCAAAATGAGATTTTTGCTCCGATTTTGCCGCTGATGCATTATGAGACATTGGATGATGCGATTTCTTTCGTCAACGCGCGTCCACGTCCATTAGCGCTATATGTCTTTAGTGACAACTATAGCAGCATCGAAAACGTGCGTAACAATACCGTCTCTGGGGGTCTATGTATCAATGAAGTGATCATGCATGTCGCCCAGCATGACTTGCCATTTGGTGGGGTTGGTGATTCTGGTACAGGTGCTTACCATGGCAAAGCAGGTTTTGAGCGTTTGAGCCATATGAAACCAGTTTTTGTACAAACTAAGCTTAATGGTCTCAATTTCTTATTGCCGCCTTATGGTGGACTGTTTAAAAAGGCGATGGCATTGTTTTTGAAATAATTGCTCTATGGGAGTTATTCAAAAATTGATTTTGAACTCTCTTCATTCGATACCTATATCTATAGCATCTATCAAAATAGGTGCTATTTTTTTGTCAAAAAATCAAAGGTTAGCATTGGGAAAAGGTTTATTAATGATAGTGTTATATCTGCATGGCATAAGGTTTAACCATCTCAGCAATCGAAAAATAAGCATTTGTTATTACTCCTATAAGTCGCTACACTTTGTAGTAAGTCTAAACAACAGTGAATGATTCATAGATGTTGTGAGTCAATATGGCATCGTGATGCTCTGTGGTTGTGATACTTCTTTCATGTCAGTACAAAACAATAAATAGGACAGAACATGCGCCAATGGATTGCATTAAGTTTACTGTGTATGAGCGCGTTGTTGCTGCCTTTATCAGCATCCGCAGCTTGTGAGTCACCGATCAAGTTTGGCGCACTGACGTGGGAGAGCGGACAGTTTACTTCTGGGGTGCTTAAATATATTGCTGAAGAGGGTTACGGTTGTACGGTAGAAGAAATGCCAGGAGCAGGACCTGCGCTTGAGACCGCATTGTCTCAAAACGATATTCAGATCATCGGTGAGCAGTGGATTGGACGCTCACCAATCATGGAAAATGCCATCGAGCAGAACAAAGTGGCTGTCATTGGCGATACACTCAAAGGTGGCGCAACCCAAGGGTGGTATGTCCCAAAATATGTATTAGAAGAAAACCCAGGGCTACGTCGTTATCAAGACTTGCCCAAATATGCTGATCTATTCAAAGACCCTGAAGATCCGAGCAAATCTCGCTTTATGAATTGTCCTTCTGGATGGACCTGTGAGATTTTTAATACGCGCCTTCTAAAAAATACGGGGCTTGATAGTATTTTTAATAATGCTCATCCCGGTACGGGCGCTGCGCTCGATGCTGAAATCGCCTCTGCTTTTGAGCAGCATAAGCCACTATTGTTTTACTACTGGCAGCCTACGGGCCTAATGGCAAAGTATGACTTTGCTGCTTTAGAGTTCCCAGATCACAAAGATGCCTGCTGGCAAGACCTATTACTCGCTGACGGCACGTCTGATTGCGTATCAGGCTTTCCCGTATCGCCTCTTGGTATTGCAGCATCGACCCCATTTATCGACACCAATCCTGAGCTGGCAGAGGTCTTCAAAAAGATACAGTTTACGCCTGATGAGCTGAACGGCGCTATCTTGGAGATGAGTGAGAGTAAGCGTAGTGGCGATGAGCAGGCGTTGGTGTTTTTGCGTGATAACCCAGACGTTTGGCGCGGTTGGTTGTCTGAGGAAGCTGCTACCAATCTTGCGACTAAGCTAGGTGTCAGTTTGGACGGTACCACCTCGATTGATGATACTGCTTCTACTATGGATCAGTCGGTATTATCATCCAGTTTTCCATCATGGTCACTTGAGACCCCGCTCAACAATGCCTTATCAAGCGTCGTCCAAAACTACGGAGACGTATTTCGCACTATTAGCACGGTGACACTTACGTACTTGCTCTTACCTATTGAGCGATTATTAACGATTATTCCGCCTTGGCTGATTATCGCCTTAGTGGCTGTATTGGCGTGGTTTGGTGTACGCAAGATTTGGTTTGCGTTGGCATGCGGCGCGGGGCTATTTTTGATTGGTGCTTTTGGGTTATGGGGCGCGCTGATTGATACCTTAGCGTTACTCATCGTGTCAGTATTGGTCACGGTGGTGATTGGTATTCCTATCGGTATTGCCATGTCGGGTAGCAAGCTGCTGCGCAAGATTGTGACGCCAGTACTCGATGTGATGCAGACGATGCCAAGCTTTGTGTATCTCATACCGGTACTGATGCTGTTTGGTATTGGTAAAGTGCCTGCACTTTTTGCAACGGTTATTTACGCGCTGCCACCACTGATTCGCCTGACAACGTTGGGTGTTACCCAAGTGAATCATGAAATGGTCGAGGCAGGACGCTCTTTTGGTAGTACGCATTTGCAGCTACTCATTTGGATCAAGCTGCCACAAGCACTGCCCAGTATTATGGCAGGTATTAATCAGGCGGTCATGATGTCACTTGCGATGGTGGTGCTGGCGTCGATGATTGGTGCCCCAGGCCTTGGTGAAGATGTATTGCAATCTATCCAAACGCTTAATATCGGGCAAGGCTTACAAGCGGGTATGGCGATCGTTATCGTTGCCATTATCATTGACCGCATTACTCAAGCCTTTGGTCAAGGAAAGCGTGCTCGTCAAAAAACGATCAAAGCAGGCAGGCGTCCGATTGGGTAGAAACTTGTCCAATAGTCAATGAGTAAAGCCAGCATAAAAATCAAGCAAATAGCGAGAGTCACGATGAATCATATCCAGCTAAAAAATATCAGTAAAATCTATAATGCCAATAGCACGCAAGCCCAGTCTGCAATGGCGTTACTGGCTGAGGGTATGGATAGCGTTGCAGTTAAAGAACAAACTGGCTACTCGGTGGGGCTCTACGATATCAACTTGAATATCAAGGCAGGCGAGCTACATTGCATCATGGGGTTGTCAGGCTCTGGCAAGTCGACCTTGATACGTCATCTCAATCGATTGATTGATCCAACCAGCGGGGAGATATGGGTTAACACGACGGTCAATACCAAAACGCATGCCAAGGATAATACTCAGGCAAACACTGCGCCAGTAGACGAAAGCTCATCTAACGCTATCAATATTTTAGAACTTAATGATAAACAATTGCAGCACTACCGCCAGCAAACGGTCAGCATGGTTTTTCAGCATTTCGGCTTAGTTCCGCACATGACTGTGATTCAAAACGTCGCTTATGGTCTGCGTGTCCGTAAAATGAGTGTGAGCGAGCGTCATGAGATCGCGCGTTATTGGCTCAATGAAGTAGGGCTGACCAACCTAGAGCACAGCTACCCTGATGAGTTATCTGGCGGTATGCAGCAGCGAGTTGGGCTGGCTCGTGCGCTAGCAACGGACAATCCCATCTTATTGATGGATGAGGCATTCTCTGCGCTTGATCCGCTTATTCGCGCGCAGTTGCAAGATCAATTATTAGAACTACAAGAGCGCCTGAACAAAACCATCGTTTTTATCACCCATGATATCGATGAGGCTATTAAAGTTGGTCAGCGCATCAGTATTTTAAATGGCGGACGCTTAGTACAGACAGGAACACCAAGCGACTTAAGACACAATCCTGCTGATGATTATGTCGAGCAGTTTATGCGTGCCAAAGCTTAATTGGGATTGATGAGGGTGTCAGATACTTCTCTATCAGCACTCTTACTATCCTGTTAAATAAGTGTAGCTATCAACAGCTTACTATTAAAGTAGGCTCCAGTAGCGTTGTATACTATTAAGATGAACTAATGCGTCTCAACCATCAGAATCACTGTCTCTCCACCATTTTTCAAAGTCTTATCTCTTTAACTTGAGTTCCCTCATAATAGAATTTTGAGCTATTTATCGCTCATGGTTGCCAAAACTCGCACCATTCGTAACAAGGACATGTCATGTCATATAAAAACAATCAAAAAAATAGTAATCATGAAGAAATTAAGAAACCTCGCTCACCAAGCTGGCTAAAAAATGTTAGCGCCTTTAGCATGACAACAGTGCTAAGTGCAGGCATATTAGTCGCCTGTGGCCAGATGAGTAATGCAGAAAGCAGCGCAAGCAGTAGTACCAAATCAGGTAGTCAAAATACTGGTGTCACAAGCTCTCGTGACATGTTGCCTTCCGACATGCTCAAACAAATGCAAGCATTGCCGCAGCTAACGAGCGGCTTAGGCGACACAGGTGCGGCAGTGATTGATCCTAATAAGCCAACCTTGGTAAAATTTTGGGCGAGTTGGTGCCCGTTATGCTTGGGAACGTTAAAGGAGACTGAGACATGGCGCACTGATCCTAAATTTTCAGGGCTGAATGTCATGACTGTCGCCAGTCCTGGTCACCTGAATGAAAAAGCGGATGGTGAGTTTAGTACTTGGTATGCAGGCGTACAAGCGGACCACCCAAACTTGCCTGTCTTGACTGACCCTTCAGGTGAACTTATCAATAAGCTTGGTGTACAAGTTTATCCAAGCTGGGCTATCCTTGATAAAAATGGCAATCTAGTACACTTGGTAAAAGGTAATATATCAGTAGAGCAAGCCTACGCACTTGCCGAAAATGCAGATAATGGCTTCGCTGAGCTCAAAGCAGGTAACGCTAAACCTGCCAATGCACAAGCATCAGATAACAATAAAATCGAAACCATCAAGCAAAAAGATGGCGTGTACTACAATGAGACCGGCAAACCAATCAACACCCGCTCAATCTACCTTGCAGGGGGCTGTTTTTGGGGTGTTGAAGCTTATATGGAGCGCGTTGATGGCGTCATCGATGCCGTATCAGGTTACGCCAATGGCGATACAGCCAATCCAAGCTATGAGCAAGTCATTCGTGGCTCAGGTCATGCAGAAACCGTAAAAGTTACCTATGATGCCGACAAAACAGACCTCGATACCATCTTAAAATACTATTTCCGAGTGGTTGATCCAACGAGTCTGAACAAGCAAGGCAATGATCGCGGTGTGCAGTATCGCTCAGGTGTGTATTACACTGACAAAGAAGACAAAGCGGTGATTGATGCTGCGCTCAAGCGTGTACAAAGCAAATATGAGCAAAAAGTCGTGGTCGAAAATGAACCCTTAGATAATTTTTATTTGGCTGAGATGTATCATCAGGATTATCTGGCAAAAAATCCAAATGGCTATTGTCATATTGATTTGAGTCTTGCTGATGATAAGCCTGAAGGGGCAGCTCGCACCAAGCTTGCGCCAGTTGAGACTATTGCTGAGACGTTAGATCCCAAGCGCTATGCTAAATTTGACAAAGATGCGCTAAAGAATACCTTGACCAAAGCGCAATACAATATCACGCAAGAGGCTGGGACGGAGCGTGCTTTTAGTCATGAATATGACGATTTATTTGCACCAGGGATTTATGTCGACGTGGTGAGCGGTGAGCCGCTGTTTTTGTCGACTGATAAATACCAGTCAGGGTGCGGCTGGCCCAGCTTTACCAAGCCTATTGATATGCAAGTGATTACTCAGCATCAAGATACGGCATTCAATATGGTACGTACTGAGGTGCGCTCGCGCGTAGCAGATTCACATTTAGGTCATGTATTTTCTGATGGTCCAAAAGACCGTGGCGGGCTGCGTTATTGTATCAATGGCGGGGCGCTACAGTTCATCCCAGTCGATGTGATGCCGCAATCGGGCTATGCACCATTGGTAAAACTGGTGAAATCATAGTCGTTTTATTGCCACCTTTGAATAAATAAAAAAGACGTTAAGTTCACTCTTAGCGTCTTTTTTGTACCATGTACTGTTAGATATTCGATGATCATTTTCGCTAGTTGTACGAATTTTGCTGCAATCTCATGCGAACTCTGACATCAATACCAAACTTCGTTATACTGGATGGTTTATGGATGACGCATACTTTATGGGCGTCTATTATCCAGATGTTATTTATTATTCAGACATAAGGTCGCTTGGTTGATTCGGTGACACTTGTTTCTCATTTCTGCACTTTTAAGGCCATAGCATGACTGCTACTTATTCACCTATTATTACCTCACTGCTTGATAATGATTTGTACAAATTTACGATGTTGCAAGCCATGTTGCATCAATTTCCGCAGACGCATGGGGTCTACCGTTTTCGCTGCCGCAATCATAAAGACACCGCTTATCCACTCGCCAATATCAAAAAAGATCTAGAGCAGCAACTAGACAGTCTGTGTGAACTGCGCTTTTTGCCAGATGAGCTGGACTACCTACGTGGTTTGCGCTTTATGCGCTCAGACTTTGTTGATTATCTAGAATTATTTAAGTTAAAACGCCGGTTTATTACCGTCAGTATCGATGAAAAAGGTCGTTTGTCTATCGACATCGAAGGGCCGATGATTCAGGCAATGTTCTTTGAAGTATTTGTGCTGGCTATCGTCAATGAGCTTTATTTTAATGCGTTATCTGACGATAGTGTGATTGTAGAAGGACAGCGCCGCCTTGATGAAAAAGTGGCATTGCTGCATCAATATGCGGCAGAGCAGAAAAAAGAAGATCGTAATACGCCGCCGTTTATCGTCGCTGATTTTGGAACGCGTCGACGCTTTAGCAAACGCTGGCAGGCGCATGTGGTAGAGACACTATACAAGGCTGCGCCAAAAATCGTAGGCGGTACTTCTAATGTATATCTGGCAAAGCAGCTTGGCATGACGCCGATAGGCACGATGGCACATGAGTTTATGCAGGCATTTCAGGCATTGGATGTACGTCTGCGCGATTCACAAAAGGCAGCGCTTGAAGCATGGGTGCATGAATATCGCGGTGATTTGGGTATTGCATTGACAGACGTGGTTGGTATGGATGCGTTCTTGCGCGACTTTGATTTGTATTTTGCCAAGCTCTTTGATGGGCTGCGTCACGATAGTGGCGACCCTTACATCTGGGGTGATAAGGCAGTGGCACATTATGAAAAATTAAAAATAGATCCAAAGACAAAGATTTTGACTTTCAGTGATGGGCTGGATTTAGAAAAGGCTTGGGAGCTGCATCAATACTTCAAAGATCGTATTAGAACCAGCTTTGGCATTGGCACCAATTTGACCAATGACATGGGCATCACACCGATTAATATCGTGCTCAAATTAGTAGAGTGCAATGGTCAGCCAGTGGCCAAGCTGTCTGATAGCCCAGGCAAGACCATGATCAATAATGACACGTATCTTGCCTATCTACGCCAAGTCTTTGAAGTTGATGAGCCTGAATAAACTAACTGTCCGTGCTGCTAGTAGATTTTTCTTCGGCGAAGGCCGCATCCAATGCTTGCTGTACCGCGTTAATACGGGTTTCGCAAACGCGATAAGCCGCAATAGACTCTTCAACCGTGGTCATCAGATTATCAATATCAGGCTCGTCTTGTTGCTGTAATTCGGCCGCATTGGTTTTTAAAATATCGTAAGCCGCCTTAAAGGTTTTTGGGGCGGCTTTTTTGCGTCTGCGAGTAGGGGTGGTCATAAAATTTCCTAATTGTTAAAGGTAAGTAGATAAGTAGTTGTTAGATATTATTATATGATTAAATGGGCATGTCTGAGGTTTCAGTCGCTTTCTTGTCGATATTGACATCGATAATCTGCGCTTTTGCATTGCCATCTTTTAAAATGATATTGACGGTTTGCTCAGGAGACAGTTGGGTGCTGGTCGTGAGCGTTTGGTTGTTTTTGGCATCCGTGAGCATGGCATAGCCTTGTTTGAGCACGCGAGACGGGCGATGTAATAGCACAATATCACGTAGATGTTCGCTATCACGCTGTGATTGTATGACTTGCTGCTGCACGTTTTGCATAATCGATTCTTGATGAGTTTTGCTATTGGTCGCGGCTTTCGTCAGTTGTTGACGTGCCGAGGTTTGCGTTTGTGTATATCGCTCAGCCGTCAGTCTAGCGGCTTGCTTTACTTGACGCTGTGCGCTTTGTTGAATGCTGCGCCACGCATAATCATTGTCTTTTCGCAGAGCGGTGAGTTGCCCAATAGTTTGCGACTGTATTTGGCTCAACTGGCGTGTGCTTTGTTGTTCCGCCGTATTGAGTTGGCGCTGAGCGGCTTGTTTGATTTGCGCTTGATATTGTAGCGTCTGAGTGACGAGCTGGGCTAAATGACTATGGATAGCGGCAATCACTTTTGAGGGCGTATCAAAGCTGGTGTGCGCCACTTCATCTAAGATGACTTTGTCACGCTCATGACCGATACCCACCCAGACAGGCACAGGCTGCTCAGCCACCAACGCTGCCAGCTCATAATCATTAAGATAAGCCAAATCACCAACCGCACCGCCGCCGCGAATAATCACCAATAAATCAGGCAAACGCTGATAAATTTCATAAAACTGCTGCTGAGCACTAACGATGGCTTGGCGTATCTCAGCGGGTGCATGATTGCCTTGAAAAGTCGCATTATGGTAGTGGAAATGACAAGCACCTGTACTGGCTAAGCGATCCGCATCTGCTTGAAAGTCACCCAATCCAGCCGCCTTTTCAGGCGCGATGACCAGCACATGCTCGATATCAAAAGGGGTAGGCAGCTGCTGATTGAGGTGTAATAGCCCTTCGCCTGTTAAGCGATCAACCATTTCTGCATACTGCCGTGCCAAGTCGCCTAGGGTATAGCTGGGATCGATATCCTCAATCGTGATTGAAAAACCGTACTGGGGATGGAATCCTGCCGATACTTTAAGGAGTACGGTCAAGTCACGCTCAAGCGGCATACCCGTTGCGCGCTCAAACTTGGCTAATACACGAGCCGCTTTAAAGCGCCAAAGGTTGCCGCGGCAGCTGGCGACCACTTTGCCATCATCGTCTTTTTCTGCCAATTCAAAATAATAGTGACCACCCTTGCTCGACAGATTACGGATTTCAGCTTTGACCCATACCCGGTGGTCAAAGGTCTGTTTGATGACCATTTCAACCGCGGATAAGTAATCACTCAGGCGTAGGACCGTATCCTCTAAATGGTCTTCTTGCTCAGCGAGCTCGGCCTCTAGAGTGGCCAAATCTTTGGCAGGTGCGAGTACTTTGGCCTGTTTGATATTTGAAAGGTTAGGTTTGCGCATGATATAAGACCAAAGATAATGAAAATATAAAGACTGATGAAGATATGCTGAATACGATAGCGGATAGTTTAACCCAAAAGGGCGCGCACAAAAAGCAAAGCCAACAAGCTTTGATTGATATATCATCCATATCGCGGCTTGTTGGCTATTCCATCAATCACAGTATGTCAGGTGATGCTAGAGAAACGCAAATGGCGTCGCTCATTTAGAGAGTTGCTGATAGAGAGTTACTGGCAACGAAAATTGATCTTGTATTCATAATCATCATTGCGTGACAAATCTGGCGTGCCCGTGCCAAAGATTGAGCCGACCACGGAACCCACTTGCCCAACCATACGGCCAGTACGTTCATTTAAGATACCATTATATTTGACATTGTCATCAACAATAATGACTTGTTTGCTTCGACAGGTTTTTTGCGCACTATCAATTGCATTTTGCTGCGCTTTGACTTTGGTATCAGCGATTCCTGTGGTTTCATAAATAGAGTTGGCACGTTGAATCACTGGTGATGATGGCGTGCTTTGACAAGCGCTTAAAACGAGCGCACTGGCCAATATTGCACCTAAACTGGCAGTTTTGTTAAAGGTATTCATAAATAATTCCTAATGTATATAAACAGAACGTCTTAGCGATAGGCAAAGCTTCATGAATGTAGCGCATCTAGATATTACCTGTCTAGACGCTTATTGTGTGCGGTATTACAGCAGTATTACCTATCCAATTTATGACAAAAAAAGCGTGCTTAAATAAATCATATACTCAGCTGCTGGGCATCAACTTTGGCCTAACATAAAACAAGTCGCACCCGTACACAGCAAATCACTTGAAATAAAAATCATATCTAGGATAATTGAGCCATTCATTTTTATTAATAAGTAATACTATGCAATTGATTCCTGCTCCTGCTGGTGTGCTCGAGGTCGACGCACTATGGCAAAATGACAATCCTAACGACCCAAATACAGATACCGTTGCGCTGCTGTGTCATCCCAATCCGTTGTTCGATGGGACAATGAACAATAAAGTGGTCACGACTATGTACCGCTTTGCCCGTGACAATGGTATGCATGTGGTGCGCTTTAATTTTCGCGGTGTTGGCCAATCGACAGGCGAGCATGATTATGCGGAAGGTGAAGTGGTCGATGCAATGACCGTGCTACAATGGATTGCTGAACAAACCAATGCCCGAAAGCTATGGCTGGGCGGTTTTTCTTTTGGTGGTTATGTCACTGCCCGCGTGGCTGAGCAAGTACTTGAAGCCGCGCATATATGGGGATTGGGTGATTTTGACGTGTCAAAAATCGCGCTTATCGCACCCTCAGTTGAAAAAAATGACAGTACTGATATCAATTTACCCGCTGATAAAACCTTTGAGATTTATGGCAATGCGGATGAAGTAATCGCGCCTGAAAATATGCAGGCATTTGCAGATCGTTTAGGAATTGCAGTAAGCGTTGTCGATGGTGCTGGTCACTTTTTTCACGGTCGATTATCAGAGCTCAAAAAGTTATTAGAAACGCATAGTAATACGTAGTTTTAACCTTAACCGCTAATTTATGTTTTAGGGTAGCACTTAGCCACTCCAATATTTTGATATTTATTTAATCCAACGATGAGTCGTATTATGAGTTTATCTCCATTGCAACGTTACGAGAAAGCCGTCAGTACCGATGAGTTTACTCGGGATGAGCAGCAATTTCAGGCCATGAGCTATCTTGATGAGATCTACCATCAGCTCATCAATAGCGCACCGCAAAAGAAAGGGTTCTTTGGGTTTTTAAAATCTAAGCCTGCCGCGCCAACTGGATTATATATGTGGGGCGGTGTCGGTCGCGGCAAGACGTGGATGATGGATATGTTTTATGATTCATTGACCATTGAGCGCAAAATGCGTCTGCATTTCCATCATTTTATGCAGCGTGTTCATCAGGAGTTGAATAAGCTTCAAGGCGAAAGTGATCCACTCGAAAAAGTCGCCGATATTATTTATAAAGAAGCGGTCGTTATCTGTTTTGATGAGTTTTTTGTGTCTAACGTCTCTGATGCGATGATTTTGGGTGATTTGTTTACGATGCTGTTTAATCGCGGTATCACTTTGGTGGCTACCTCAAACATCGAGCCTTCTGGTTTATACAAAGATGGTTTGCACCGCGACCGTTTTCTACCCGCCATTGCAGAGGTTGAGAGCCATACGACTGTGATGAATATCGACTCCGGTGTTGATTATCGTCTGCGCGTGCTTCAGCAAGCAGAGTTGTACGAATCACCAATGACCAAAGCCAACCATCACTGGCTCGCCAACCGCTTTGCCAGCTTGTCTAATAATCAAAAAATCAGCAATGACCCGATTATTATCAATGGCCGCGAGATCCCAATCAACGCGCGTACCGAAGATATCTTGTTTTGCGATTTTCGACATCTGTGCATGGCACCGCGCTCGGCATCTGATTTTATTGAACTTGCAAAACAATTCAGCACGGTATTAGTTGATTCAGTACCCGCTTTAGATGATGATTTGCGTGATCCAACGCGCCGTTTTATTTATCTGGTCGATGAGTTTTATGATCGCCGTGTAAAACTGTTGGTACGCGCAGAGCAATCGATTTTGGACTTGTATCAAGGGGAAAAGCTAGCGTTTGAGATTGAGCGTACCCGCTCACGCTTGCTTGAGATGCAATCAGAAGATTATCTACGCATGGATCACCGCGTCGAAGATGCTGCGTAGTGGATGTTTTTTAAAACAGCATTGCTACAGCTTAAATATTTTTTCGCATTCGGTGCTTAGTATTTTCAATGACAAGTATCAGATTTAAAAGTAGTTCGTAAAAAGAAATAAATAATAATAAGTAAGGACAGGCAATGACGACAACAGATGAAAATAACCAAGCGCCACAGGACAATAAACTGCCCGTTAAAAATGTAGCCACAAATGATGTCTCAGCTAGCAGTGAAGAGCTGATTGGTTGGATTAATTCAAGACGCAGCATGGGCAATTTGGATACACCAGCGCCAACACGGGATCAAATCGAGTCTGCTATTGGGTGTGCAGCGACAGCGCCCGATCACAAAAAACTGCGTCCATGGCGCTTTATTGTGACCCAAGGAGAGGCACGTCACGAGTTAGGTAATGCTTTGGTAGCCGCAGCAAAAGAAAAAGCGCTCAAAGATGGCGAAGAGCTGTCTGAGAAAACCATCAAAAAAACCCATACCATGCCGCTCCGAGCACCTGTTATCATAACGGTCGTGACGCAAATGCAAGAGCATAAAAAAGTGCCACCTTTTGAGCAAATGCTCAGTGCAGGTGCTGCTGTGCAAAATTTGATACTGGCACTCAAAGCTCAGGGATTTAGTACAGTTTGGCGTACTGGGTTGTTATGTAATGAGCCTGCGGTAAAAGCTTATTTTGATGTGGGTCCAGATGATTATGTGACCGCTTTTGTTTATACTGGCACTAGTCCAAAAGATGAATCCAAACGCAAACCTATTGATATCGAGCCGTTAGTACGCTTCGAGTCGTAATTTGACTCGGTGTTGTCTCTTGGTAAAATTATTACCTCAAAAAGACCGCGAGCCCGAGTATCGGAGATATCTGGGAACAGTAGCTCCTATGAGAATAAGTCAGTCAACATGGATAAAAGAACATGACAAGTCCTAACGATAGCAATAAAAATAACAACAGCGCTAACAATGAGGCGGGCAACAATACGTCTGAAAAACAAAATGGTATGTTGGCAAGTATCTTAGAGCGTGCAAGTAAGTCAGGCATCGGTCGTAAAAAATCAACGCGCAGTCCAGTTGAGTCAGCAGTCGCAAAAGACATGGCAGATATTCACAGCAACCCTACCAAGCTGCGTTTGGCGTTTTTAGGTGGTGGTAGCTTTGGTACGGCAATGGCAAACTTGGCTGCGCGTAATGGCTGCGATGCTACGCTGTGGGTACGTAATAAACGTACGGTAAAAGCGATGGCAAAAACTCAAACCAATAAAAAATATCTGCCTGGCTACAAGCTTGATGACCGTTTGAAATACAGTCATGATTTGGCGGCTACCGTCAAAGACAAAGATATTATCTTTATCGCCGTGCCGGGATTGGCTTTTCGCGAAACGGTAAAAAACATTGCGCCTTTGATCAGTGGGCAGTCTATCGTATCGTTGACCAAAGGAATGGAGAAAGATACCTTTGCCATGATGAGCGACATTATTAAAGAAGTGTTGCCTGAAGTGAATTTCGGTGTTATGTCAGGGCCAAACCTTGCCATAGAAATCATGAAAAACATGCCGTCTGCCACGGTGATTGCAAGTGAGTCTGAGCCATTGCGTCATGCGGTACAAGCAGCTTTGCACAGTGCTTTTTTTAGGGTGTTTGCAAGTGACGATGTACGCGGTGTCGAGCTTGGCGGCGCGCTCAAAAACATCTATGCCATCGCCATGGGTATGGCAGCTGCTTATGAAGTGGGTGAAAATACCAAAGCAATGATCCTTACTCGTGCCTTGGCAGAAATGAGTCGTTTCGGTGTTGAAGAGGGGGCCAATCCGCTAACCTTTTTAGGTTTGTCAGGAGTGGGGGATTTATATGCCACTTGTAGCTCAGAGTTAAGCCGCAACTATCGTATTGGTAATATGCTCGGTCGCGGCATGAGTATTGATGCTGCCGTCAAAAAACTGGGTCAAACTGCTGAAGGGGTCAATACGATTCAGCAAGTCCACGAAAAAGCCACTAAAGCGGGCATCTATATGCCTATCACCCATGCGCTCTATGCGGTCATTTATGAAGATAAAGCAGCATTAGGCGTGGCACTACATTTGATGGAAGCGGGATTCCGTAGTGATGTTGAGTTTGTGATGGCGCATGATCATAGCAATGCTGCGCTTACCGCTCATATGAAAAACTCAAGTAACAGCGCTAAAGACAATACCAAAGACGACGCCAAAAGTAAAAATAGCGATGCTGATAAGTAAGATATTTTATTAAAAGGTACTATTGAGAGACAGTGCTAACTCCGCGCACCAAGGAAGGTTATGAAAATTATATTAGTACGTCATGGTCAAGCCGAAGATGAGACGCGTCCGGATAGTGCGCGTCAGCTGACTGACTTTGGTCAACAGCAAGCGGCACAGACGGCAGAGTATGTGACCACACACTATCATCCAGATTGTTTTATCGTCAGTCCTTATGATAGGGCGCAGCAGACGCTGGCTGCATTCCAGTCACGAATGCCCAACGTACTTTCAACAGTACAAGATAATATCACGCCCTCTGATGATGCCCGTGAGGCTTTAATTGATATTGCGAATATTGATGCAGAATGTCTGGTCGTTGTTTGTCATATGTCAATCGTTGCTTATATCGCAGGCTTGTTGACTGGTGATTATCCTGAGTCATTCTCTTTGGCAGAAGCCAGAGTGTTTGAAATGGAGTTTGTTATGACTGGGATGGCCACTGAAGTGGATCGTTTTGTACCTGACCAACCATACTAGGCTGACTTAGCCATTTCTTAGATAGGGTGAATTCAGAGTGAGGCAATCATGCCAATTAAGCGACTGGCTCAGCAGATAAAATGACTCAATCCTTTCTAAATAGTAGCACTGCTTCATCACAGTACTTTTATAACCGCAGCAATAATCGAGGACACGTTTAGTGTTACATGTTTGGTTACGAGCGCAGCATAGTCCGCTAGCTGTCTGGCGCGAAGATGTACATCAATGGCAGACGGTTGATGGTTGGCAACAGTTACAAACTATCTATGGTCATCATAAATCGAATGGCCAAAAGGCAATTTGTTTATATTTCCCCTCAAGTCATGTATTGCAAGTAGAAACAGCGCTTAATAATGCTCAGCTCAAGCAGCTGGGAAATAGTGGTAAGCAGTATTTGTTTGAAGAAACCTCCCTAACGCCAGTTGAGCAATTGGTTATTCGTCAGTTGAGCCATACTGATACGACGCAGCTGTACGCATTGGCACAAAGCGATATTGAGGCATGGCAGCAAAGTGCTCAACTCGTGGGTATGAATATAGTGGCACTACTGCCAGATTTCCTATTACTGCTGCCGCCAGAAGAAGGTGCAGGTCAGCAAGTGACATTATATCAAGACGAGCAGACTCTGCTATTGCGCCAATCATTGCGCCAAGGTATGGCTGTCAGCTATTTGCCGTTGATCTTTGAGCGCTTTCCGCATTTAAGCGAAGTGATGTTGCTGACTTCTATTGAAGCCAATAGCCTTGCTACCAGTGATTCAGCCACTAATGAAATGGATAGTATGGGTATCAATGATATCCCAGCAACATCAGCGACTACCAGTTCTATGGCGCAAACTAAAGCGCTGATCGCTGATCACCAGCTGTTATTAACGAGCTTGCCCACGACACCAGCGCCCATTGACAACCCAGAACGTCATGCGCTGAACTTCTTTATCAAATCAACCGACTCACAGTTATCACCGTATTTACGGGTAGCAATGATGGTTGCGTTATCGGCCTTAGTGCTACAGATGGCAACCGATGGGGTGCAGTGGTACCAGTATAATGAGGCAACAGCTGCCACCAAGACTGAAATAGCAGCGCAATATCAATCTTGGTTCACTGATGAGCCCCTCAGCACTCGAACCAAGCTCCAAGTACAATTACAGCCAAAACTGCTTAGCGACAGCCAGGCACCTGCATCACACATGGCAGCGCTGTCAAAGATATCACCCTTAATCAAACAATCTTCACTGCGTGCGCAGACGCTAGTGATGCAGCCATCTGCACTCAGTTTTACGCTCATTGCACCTGATCGTGGCAGTTTGGATCAATTCACGAGCACGCTAATAGCGCAAGGTTTGAATGCCAAGCTTGCGCAAGTGAGTAGTAATGATCAAGGTCAATTTAGTGCTCAGGTCACTGTGGATGTGGTGGAAAACAGCGATACGGCGAACACTCCGGCAGCATCATAATTCATCAGTGTATTGGTAAGAAAAGGTCAAAACATGAAACAATTACAGCGCCGTACCAAACGCAGTGCAGCTGTCTCTGCAACCAATACTAAGGCGCACGCATTCTCTGAGCGTATGAGCAGTTACCAAAATATGCTATCAACGCGCTGGCAAGCATTACCACCACGCGATCAGCTAGCGTTAGCTATATTATCCGTATTTTTGTTGGTGTTTATCGGCGGTTATGGTGGTTATAGCATTCATCAAGCGGCAAAAGAGAGCGAAAATGATTATCAGGAACAAGTGGCTGATTATTTTTGGTTGCGGGCGCAAGCAGGTAATATCGATAGTAATGCATTAAGTGCTGGCAATAACGCTAATGGAGAGGCTGACATGCCGCCTGCCAATCGAATTAGTGCGCTGCTAAATACCACAGGAATTACAGATGCTCAGGTCGTTGCGGCTGGTGATTCGGTGCAGTTAAGCTTTATCCACCCCAGTCAAGCTGTCGTAAGTACCGCTCTTGGCAAGTTAGAGCAGCAAGGTTGGCAGTTCACGCAGTTATCCATGCAGCAAGACCTAACGAATAAATCTATCCAAGTGCAAGCCACTGTCACTTTATAACTCGATACTGTTTAGTGGCAGGTATGGTCTTAATAGTAGAATATGAGTAACAGAACATGATATGTTCCAATCCAATTTATTAGTAACTCGTTTTTCAAATGGCATTTTGAGTTAGATGTCATTGAAAAGCCTTTTATCTGTCACCATTAAATGTTTATTAGCCACTGCTAACGATAGATATTTAGCGTAAAGCACTTTCTTCATAACGATACTGATGAGCATAGTTTTCAGCAGACAAGATTACTGACCAGCAAGGACAACGCAAACCAATGAGTGACAGTATGAGCAACGATAAGCGCCGTTCTTTAACCATTTACAATCACATCACTTATTTCTTATATGTGATTAGCTATTTTACCGCTGGTCTGCTGTGGATCGTGCCGATTGTGATGAATTATGCCAAGCGTCACGATGCTGATGGTACATGGTTATCCACGCATTTTGATTGGCAAATCAAAACGTTTTGGTACAGTATCGTTTGGTTTATTATTGGTATTGTCATCACAGTTTTTGCTTTAGGTGGTTTTGGTGTGAGTATGCTAGCTGATAGTGGCAATATTGCTATTGGTTCGACGTTACTGGCTGGCTTTGGTCTGTTGATTGTGACATTCACCTTTATCTGGCATTTATATCGAATTATACGTGGTTGGATTGCACTCACTGACGGTCGCCCAGTACCTTGATATAATATACTAGTTGTCTTTCGCTGTTGATTCAGCTGAGCTTAAAAGACAGTGAATTATTATGGCTATTTAATAAATGCTTATATGCGCTGACGGCGGGTTAAATGTGGAAATTTACCGTGTGAAACTTTGCGCTTGTTTCTGTTAAGCTGATATAATCGCTCCGCCTGATTTCATTCATATTCTTTATCCACTATTTCTTTCGAGCAGGGTTTGCCATCACTATGTCTTATGCCTTACTTCGTCCTTTTTTGTTTAATATGGATCCCGAACACGCCCATGAGATGACGCTATCTTTATTGGATAAAGCACATAAAGCGCGTGTTTTAGGTTTGGCGTATGGTCAGTCGATGCAGCCTACTGACTGTATGGGATTACAGTTCTCTAATCCAGTGGGTCTTGCTGCAGGCTTGGACAAAAACGGTGACTACATTGACGCGCTAGCTGAGCTGGGTTTTGGTTTTATAGAAGTAGGTACGGTCACGCCAAGACCGCAAGCGGGTAACGATAGGCCAAGACTGTTTAGAATCAAGCAAGCAGACGCCATCATCAACCGTATGGGTTTTAATAATGAAGGCGTTGATTATCTGATTGACAATGTCAAACGCTGCAAATACAAAGGCAATATCGGTATCAACATTGGTAAAAATGCCGACACGCCGGTAGAGCAAGCCGCAGACGATTATGTGTATTGCTTAGAGCGTGTCTATCCGCATGCCTCATATATTACGGTCAATATCTCATCGCCAAACACCAAAAACTTACGTGACTTGCAAAGTGGTGAGGCTCTGACCCAGCTGATGGATACGATTAAAAACCGTCACAGTCAGCTGGCGACTGAATATGGGTTTTATGTGCCATTGGTGCTCAAGGTTGCGCCTGATCTAGAGCCACTGCAAGTTGACTATATCTCACAGCAATTATTAGACTTTGAAATTGACGGTTTGATTGCAACCAATACGACACTGAGCCGTGTGGGTGTCGAAGACCTACGTGATGGTGATCAAATGGGCGGCTTGTCAGGTCGTCCGGTGAGCCACATTAGTACCCAGATTTTACAACAGTTCTCTGATCAGCTAGATGGTAAAGTTGCTTTGATAGGTGTGGGCGGTATCGATAGCGGTGCCAAAGCCGTCAAAAAAATCGAAGCAGGTGCAGACATGGTACAGCTCTATACAGGACTGATCTACAGAGGTCCTGGCTTAGTACAATCCTGTATTCAAGCAATCGGTGGCTATTATGATGCCATGGAAAGCTAGTCAAGTGAATAAAATGGTGAGGCGCAAGATATGAGCGTTCTAGATATTGTGATTGCTATTGTTGTCTTGATTGGTTTGTGGCGCGGCTTTCAAGTTGGCCTGATCAAAACTGCGGTTGGCTTAGTAGGCTGGTTTATCGCTCTTATCGCTGCGACTCGGCTCGCAGGATCGGTGTCGCCTCAATTATCTGGTATCGTGCAAAGTCCCGTACTACAAATGGCGATGGCCTTTTTGCTGGTGGTGATTGTGATATTGGCAGTTATGCACTTGGTGGCTTTTGTATTCTCAGGTGTGCTCAAGACACTGCGTCTGGGTGTGGTCGACAAAATGGCGGGCGGGGTGCTTGGTGCTGCCAAAAATGTACTCATGGTATTGGTTGTGTTAAGTGTGACTGCGCCACTACTAGTACAAATGCCGCAATGGCAAACCTCAGTCCTTGCCCCTGAGCTGCTACCTTATGCACCTATGGGGAAAGCATTGGTATCAGATGTGTTGGGCATGGCTTGGGATCAAGTCAATCAGTCGTAATTTTCTATTGTTCTAATTCTTTTTATACTTCTAAACGTTTGCATGTGTTACTGATCATCGAAAACAGATGATCAAAAATTATCATGAAGTTTCTTGCAAAATCATCAGGTTAGCGGTGGACGACAGTGCGTGATTTTAGCCACATACTGTCAGCAGTTTTGCCGTTATTGTCGTACTAATGTATGAGTTAAATAGGATATAGCTATATGTGTGGAGTCATTGGAGTTGCAGCTCATGAGCCAGTCAATCAGATACTTTATGACGGTTTAACGATGCTACAGCATCGTGGGCAAGATGCAGCAGGTATTGTTACTTTGCAAGATGGTCGACTTTACCTACGTAAAGAAAACGGTATGGTACGTGACGTATTTATGAATCGTCACATGATGAAGCTGGTCGGTAAGTTTGGTATCGGTCACGTTCGTTACCCAACTGCTGGCACTTCTAGTAGCGCTGAAGCCCAGCCATTTTATGTTAACTCACCTTATGGTATCACGCTTGCGCATAATGGCAACTTGACCAATGCTGAGAGTTTGGCCAAATCTTTATATATCGAAGATCGTCGCCACCTCAATACCGATTCAGATTCTGAAGTGCTGCTGAACGTACTCGCACATGAGATGCAAAATCTAGGTAAGACGCATCCAACAGCCGATGACATCTTTGAAGCGGTAAAAGCCGTTTATAGACGCTGTGAAGGGGCTTATGGCGTTGTGGCCTTGATTACTGGTCATGGATTACTAGCGTTCCGCGATCCAAACGGTATCCGTCCGCTTATCTTTGGTAAGCGCATGGCAGAAAACGGCGGCACCGAATATATGGTCGCCTCTGAATCAGTCGCATTGACAGGTTCTGGCTTCACTATCGTTCGTGATGTAAAACCAGGCGAAGCTATTTTTATTGATTTGAACCATAAGCTACATACGCATCAATGCGTAGCGCCAAAAGAATACACGCCTTGTATCTTTGAATATGTGTACTTTGCCCGTCCAGATTCTATTATGGATAATATCTCAGTTTATAAATCACGCCTACGTATGGGTGAAAAATTGGCTGACAAAATCCTTGCAGAGTGGGGCGAAGATCATGACATTGACGTGGTCATCCCGATTCCAGATACGTCACGTACCTCAGCGATGGAGCTAGCGCTAAAAATGAACGTCAAGTACCGTGAAGGGTTTATGAAAAACCGCTATATCGGTCGTACGTTTATCATGCCAGGTCAACAGCAGCGCAAAAAGTCCGTTCGTCAAAAGCTAAGCGCGGTGCCGTTAGAGTTTAAAGGCAAAAACGTACTATTGGTTGATGATTCAATCGTTCGTGGTACGACGTGTCATGAAATTATTCAAATGGCGCGTGATGCAGGTGCTAATAAAGTGTTTTTTGCGAGTGCCGCGCCACCAGTCAAGTTTCCAAACGTATACGGCATTGACATGCCAGTGCGTACCGAGCTGATTGCTTCAGGCAACAGTGTTGAGGAAGTACGTGAGATCATTGGTGCTGACCGTCTGATCTTCCAAGACCTAGATGATTTGATCGATGCCGTCAAGGATACCAAGCACAGCAGAGTCGAAGGGTTTGATTGTGCTGTATTTAATGGCTGCTACATTACTGGCCAGATCAATGAAGCGTATCTTGACCATCTGCAAGAGCAGCGTAATGATACGGCCAAAACTGGCAAGAAAGGCGTGCAGATAGTGGCTGATACCCCAGTCGATATGATGGGTGTTGAAGAGCTTTAAGCCAGATAGTAATAAATATATTGCTTGAAAATAAAAAGCTGGATTCTATTAAGAGTCCAGCTTTTTTTTGCCAAAAATACCAGTAAAATCAATATTGGATGTTGGTATAAGATAGGCTGCTGTCAGATCAAAAAATTGGTAAATATCCAGACAAAACCATTGATCGCGGCAATACCAACGATCATGCTGACCAAGAGCTGGCGGCTAATATGGTAAATAAAGAGTACCAGTATAAGTGCGCAAACCTGTGCCATCAATAGATGTAGCTCAGGATCACTCAAGGCAATGTCTACTGGCAGGTTTTGATAAGACAGACTGGTTAAGATAAGTAGCACCATCACTGACAACGGTAAGCTCTCATTCAGTCGATGTAGCCAAGGCGTATCTAAAACTTTTCTAGGGATTAATGCTGGTAACGCACGAGTGATGAACGTCACTGCCGCCATCGCAAGCGTCGCAAAAATAAGATAACTACTGGTCATAAGATTCTCCTATTTCATGACGCTGCATCCAAAATCCACGTACCAAAATCATCAACATACAGATAGTGATAGCCACCAACAATAACCAATCGCTAGTGAATAAAGACGCGACAATCAAGCCAATTACAGCGATGCCAATGGGGAAATAACGTTTAATACTTTGGAATTGCTCATAAGCCAAAATTGCAAACAGACAAACCAAGGCAAAATCCAAATGTGGAATTAAGTCACTAAGCGTACTTCCAATTATCACGCCGATGGCACTCGCGAGTACCCACCAGCTTTGGTTAAATAAGCTAATAGGGAGTATGAGTGCTTGTCGTGCCTCGTTTGGCAAACTGGTCATGACTGAAAAGGTCTCGTCAGTCAGGGCAAATAAGCAATACGTTTTTGCCAGTTTATGTTTTGGTAGATATTGCAATAGTGGTATACCATAAAACACGTGGCGTAAATTAATGGCGGCGATATTGGTCGCGATATTACCGATCGGCAGACCAGCGCTTAGCATTGGCAAACAAGCATATTGAGCCGCTCCAGCATAGAGCACAATGCTGAGCATAACCGTTGCCCATACAGGAATACCAGCAACTTGTGCCAGTACACCAAAGGCAATACCAGCAGGCAGATATCCCATGGCAACGGGCAAGCTTTTTTTGAAGCCCTCAGCCCAATCGTGAGTGCGTTCTTGTTGATGACTGAGTTCGTTTGAATGAGTGGTCACATGGCATCCTAAATTTTCTTACACTGTTTTTATAAACGGATTGTTTTACACTTAAAAATAAACACTGTATTGCGTCAAAACGGTATGTGATGGCTGTATGATAAATGACTGCGTGATCATTGGCTGTACAATAAAAAGTGTTTAAGCCTCTGGCTGTAGCCTCTCATAACTACCTGATTGATGAGCACGGTACAAAAATCCGCCTAAGATAATTAGCCTCAATAGCAGTAAGCACCATACACTCAGCCAAATACCGGTCATATCCCATTGCTGATAAAGCAGCCAGCTCAACGGAAAGAAAATAGCAGCTAGTATCAGGGCAGCATTACGAATCACATTGCCTGCTGTCAAACCAAAAAATATACCATCTAACCAGTAGGCTCCAACACCCACGAGGGGTAACAATACGGCATATAGGTGGTACTCATAGGCGAGGGCAAACACCGATTCAATATTGGTCATAAAATCTAGATAACTTGGCATTGCAAGCCACCAGATAGCGCTCAGCAGGATTGCTAGGCTATAACTGACAATGCCCGTGCGTTTTATGATCATCAAAAAACGTGGCCAGTCACGCCGACCAGCAGCTTGCCCACTTAACGTCTCAGCAGAGACAGCAACGCCATCAAGTGCAAAAGCTGAGATGCTCAATACCTGTAGTAAAATGGCATTGGCGGCCAATATCACATCGCCACTTTGAGCCGATAGCCGAGTAATCCAAGCAAAACTGAGCGTTAAAATAAGAGTACGGACAAAAATATCTTTATTTAAAGAAAATAGCCTAAGCATTTTATTTTTTGTAAAATGCTGCTTATCTGCTCTGAGTAAAGCTGTCCATGATACCTTTAAATGATGGCGGCTTAGTGATAACGCTAGTAACACACCTAACCAAAACGCAATGGTCGTACCCAATGCCACACCAACCAAGCCCATATTCATAATGAACACAAAAAATAAAGTCAGCACGATATTGATCAGAGCAATAAATCCCTGCTGATACAGCATATATCGTGTCTTGCCTTGCCCTGCAAACCAACCTATAAAGGCAAAGTTCATCAGCTCAGCGATCACTCCCCAAAATCGCACATCCAAATAGATTTTTGCAGCGCGACCACTTTCAGGATTGGCTGATAACACTTGTAACCCAACATCGATCAGCCACGGTTTGGCCAGTAGCAAAACTGCGCCGATTAAGAAGGCTAATAACAACGCGCGCTGTAAAATAGACAGTAACGGTGACGCTGTTGTCGCAGTGCGCCCATTGTTATCAGTATGATTGGCCAGTTGTCCTAAAGCTTGCGCGGATAAACCAGAGGAGGCGTATTGTAAAAAGTTAAAGCTAACGAGCAACAAGGACAACAGCTGTATTGCCAAACCCATGCCAGCCAGTTTGGCCGTCTCATTCATATTACCGACAATCGCTGTGTCGATCACACTTTGCAATGGCATGGCGAGATTGGCCAATAGGACAGGTAGGGCAATGGCAATGATACGCTTATAGCTGGTATCGATAGGCGGCATGACGTTGGATGCTGAGGTATTGGCTGGCATTGGTGGCTCGTTTATACTGAGGCGATAAAGAGGGCAATATATTATTTGGTTTTGGCAAAGCAGCAGTGCAACGCATTTGATAAGTGAGGCAAAATTGCTATAAAGACAAAAGCACCTAGACTCATTATTCATAAGTCAGGTGCTCTTGTCGAAACATTATTACTATTTCATCAGCGATAATACAAAGGCTAACCGTACGCTACATAAGTGTACTATGTCCTCTAATATACCTTACTAGACGTTGTCTTGCTCAAACATTTTTGGATCATTGAAGGTGACAATCTCTTCTTCAAACTCTGGCTTCACTTTTACGATAAAATCATCGCGTGATAGACCCATGCGTAATGGAATCGAGCTTGCAATATAGGTCGATGAGTAAGTACCTGCAAGTAGACCAATAAATAGCGCGACTGAGAACCAGTATAGCCCTTCACCGCCTAGGAACAACATGGCCAATACGACCAATAGGACTGTTGAGATGGTCATGATGGTACGGCGTAGGGTTTCGGTCAAAGACAAGTCAATCGTCTGCTCTGGGGTAATACCACGGACACGGCGGAAGTTTTCGCGGATACGGTCATAAACCACAATCGTATCGTTCAATGAATAACCAATCAACGCTAATACAGCAGCTAATACCGTTAAGTCAAAAGGGAAGCCAAATAGCGCAAATACACCAATGGTCACCACTGCATCATGAAATAGTGACAGCACAGCACCAAGCGACAATTTGAACTGGAATCGTAGCGCTACATAGCCCAGCATACAAACCAATGCCAACACCAATGCCATAACGGAGTTTAGATAAACCTCATTACCCACTTGGCTACCAATGATATTGACGTTACTGATAGTAGCGGTATTGTTAGGCAATGCTAATGCTTGAGTTAGGTCAGTATTCAGCCCATCCACATTATCAGACTGGGGCGGTAGTCGTACCAGTAGCTCTTCACGTGTACCGAGATATTGAACGACAGCATCATCAAAACCATTGTCTGCCAGTGCTTGTACAACAGCAACTTGCTCAACAGGCTGCTCATAACGCACGTCTGCTGAGACACCGCCCGTAAAATCAAGACCCAAGTTCAGACCGTTGACGGCAATAGCAATGATACTACCGATCACCATAAATAAAGATAGCAGCGCCATTGGCTTTTCTATCTTCATAAAGGGAATGATGCGCTGATTACCAACGGCTTTGATACCGCCCTCAGCCATGGCTGCGGCATCATCAGCCGCGTCACTTGCTGCTAGGTTAGGATCAACAGCAGTAGAGAGGGCTTGATTGTCTGTACCAGCTTGGCCTTTACCACCACGGCGGCCACTACTTTTGCCAGATTTGGTGGTAGTTGGGTTATTGGTTTTGGTATTGCTACCTTTGCCATCACGGCGTGGTTTTTTGCGGCGGCGGGTACTTGCAGTAGTCGCATCACCGTTCGAGCCATTTCGATCAGGATTATTCTGCTGTTCTAAAGGGTTATTATTTTCGATCGCCATAATGTTCTCCTAACCGATGCTCAGACTTTTGATGGATTTACGCTTACCATAAGCAATTTGTACCAGTGCACGCGTCACCAAAATAGCGGTAAACAGTGAGCTGACAATACCAATAGCTAGCGTAACCGCAAAGCCTTTAATCGGACCCGTACCAATCGCAAATAGGATAAACGCGACCAATAAGGTTGTGATGTTGGCATCAAAAATACTACTAAATGCCCGATCAAAACCTGCCACGATGGCAGATTTTGGCCGTACCCCATTGGCAATCTCTTCTCGTATCCGCTCAAAGATCAGTACGTTGGCATCAACCGCCATACCAATGGTCAAGACGATACCAGCAATACCAGGTAGCGTCAGTGACGAACCCAAAATTGACATAATCGCAATAATAATAATAACGTTCACCGCCAATGCCACGTTGGCAATCACACCAAATAGGCGATAGAAGATAATCATAAATACGAAGACTAATAAATAGCCGACCTGCGTAGAGAATAAGCCTTTATCAATGTTCTCTTGACCCAGCGATGGGCCAATGGTGCGTTCTTCTACAAAGTACATTGGTGCGGCAAGTGCACCTGAGCGCAGTAGTAGCGCAAGCTCAGCGGCCTCAGCTGTGCTATCAAGACCAGTAATACGGAATGATGAACCCAGTACTGCTTGAATATTGGCACGGTTAATGACCTTGGTTTCAGCATAAGGCGTACGTACTTCAGTTGTCTCACCAGTCGCTGGATCTTCTTCGTAAGTGATTCTTTGCTTGTTTTCAATGAACAATACAGCCATCTGCTTGCCGACAGCGGTGCGAGTGGCGTTTTGCATGAGCTTACCACCAGCACTGTCTAGCGTGATGCTCACTTCTGGCGAGCCGTTTTCGTCGACGCCTGTCTGTGCATTGGTCACTTTATCGCCCGTGACGATGGCTTGACGCTCTAGCAACACTGGTGGACCATCGAGTGTCTCAAATGGGAATGCTTCAGTACCTGCTGGAGGAATACCGCCTGTGTAGGTATCAGCGTCTTCTGCCACCATACGGAACTCAAGGTTGGCAGTACGTCCAAGGACACGTTTTGCTTCAGCAGTGTCTTGTACGCCTGGCAGCTCGACCACGATACGGCTCGAGCCTTGAGATTGTACCAATGCTTCAGTCACACCCAGCTCGGCAATACGGTTACGTAGCGTTGTTAAGTTTTGATTGACCGCGTAACTATTGATTTCGTCAAGCGTTGCGTCGTTATATGACAATACCAATGCAGGACCTTGGTTATCAATTGAAGATTGCAAGTTGAAGGTATTGCTCATCGAGCCTTGCAAAATGTTTTGCGCACGATTACGGGTATCTGTATCAGCAAAATGTAGTACAACGCCGCGGTCTTCGGTTTTTATACCTTTAATCGCCACTCGCTCAGCACGTAACTCGCGTCGCATATCACGACTGGCGCTGTTCAAGCGCTGTTCAAGCGCCTTGTCCATATCGACTTCTAGTACAAAACGTACACCACCGCGTAAATCAAGGCCAAGTTTCATCGGTCTGGCACCGATATCACGCAGCCACTGCGGGGTCGTTTGTGCTAAGTTGAGAGCGACCACATAGTCCTCACCCAAGTTTTGACGTAGTACTTCTTGCGCTTTTAGCTGATCGACTGGGTTGTTGAGACGTACCAGTGCACTGTTGCCCTCAAACGTACCATTATGATTCTCTAGACCTGCCTCTTCGAGTAAGCTTTGAGACTGGGTCAAGATACCTTCAGACAGTTGAGTCCCTGCTGCTGCGCTCGTAATCTGCACGGCAGGTTCGTCAGGGTATAAGTTAGGAGCAGCATATAGACCGGCAATGATGAGCACGACGGCAATAAGTAAGTATTTCCAAGCGGGATATTGCATAATCACTTCTTTAAGTTGATAAACGACTGGCGACGTGAGCCACAAGTTAGCAGATGGGAAGTTAGCGACAGCAATGGCTGACTGCTATATTTAGCAGGCTCCATTATTCATCAGGCTCCATTGCGATCATCCGCGGTGATAGTAAAACATAAAACAGTAAAGCAAATAATACAGACGTATCTTTACCCAGTCACCAAGAATATCATTGGTGAAACAGGCAAAGTCAATATATCTACAGGCTAGGCTAGCTTATATAACAGCCGTACCTTACTACCTTAATAGCGACTACCTTAATAGCGAAAAATGACCGTAAATGATATACGGTCATTATTTGGTCATTGCACCCAGTGGTGATACGACCATTAAATTACTACCGATAAAGCTCAGTAATAATTAAACGTTTTCGATTAAACGCTTTCGATTGTGCCAGCAGGCAATACTGAAATAACAGAAGCACGTTGCACTTTGACATCCGTGTTGTTATTTAAGCTCACAACTGCATAATCGCCTTCTATCGCTTTGATACGACCCATCAAACCACCAGCAAAGATGATTTCGTTGCCAACCGTCAATGCATTCACCATGGCACGGTGCTCTTTGGTACGCTTAGACTGCGGGCGAATGACCAAAAAGTAAAAAATGGCAAAAAAAGCAACAGGAAGTAAAATCTGACCGAATAGCGATCCAGCACCAGCGGCTTCTGGTGCAGCATGGGCAGCTTGAATAAATAAGCTCATAATGTCTCTCAGTGGTTCATAGATAATAATAAAATTAGACGCATAGTAACAAAAAATCCCAGACTTGGTAACTGTTAATCATAGGCTGAGCGTGTTTTTGTTGATGTAATGGCAGAGAATAAGCCGCCGGATAGCAGGATAATATTTTTGCTATATCAAATATATGATGCCAAAATGATCAATATCATATGCCATTGAGCCAAATAATATTGAGGCAATACCAAACAATAAAAGTCACCAAAAAATAAAAACTTAAAAATAGTGACTTATTGTGAAAAGATATCATCAATGCTACTATCAAATGGCAATGACTGCATGCATTTAGTATGCTATTTATCGAAGCACTATTTTAGCTTTGAGACGGTGTCTAAATCAGCATTGAGCCGTTATGACTATTGATCAGTAGATATCTGATATCACCTCGATAATGTATATGATTGGCTCGTTATATCATCTTCCTTTTTCTCTTTTTAGGTTACCCAACTTGTTCACCACTTTTATGTTTGTACCTCGTTTATGTCGTCCGCGTGCTCATCGTGAAGACGCATCTGCAGAGCCTCCCCCGAGAATGACGACTAGTTCTCGATTTGGTTATACCTTCTTTGCCGTGCTTTGTGCGTTGGCGCTGATGTTGCCGCATTCTGTGTGGGCGGCGGGCGCTGCATCGCCAACCGCCGTGGCAGCCGCACCAACTGCCCTAAACGTGGGACTATTGATATTTTTTGTTGTCCTCGCTATTGGTGTCTCTTTTGCCTGCTCGTTGGCTGAGTCTGTTTTGCTGAGCATGACGCCATCGTTTATTGCAGATGTACAAGAAACCAATCCCAAAAAAGCGGATATGCTAAAGAGCCTAAAGGTCGACAATATCGATCAATCACTGGCAGCTATCTTGACCTTGAATACCGTTGCTCACACGTTGGGTTCTATCGGAGCGGGTGCCCAAGCCACCATTGTATTTGGTAGCGCATGGTTTGGATTGTTCTCAGCCATTATGACACTGGCTATTTTGTTCCTGTCTGAGATTATTCCAAAAACACTAGGCACTGTCTATTGGCGTCAGCTAAGTGGTATGGTGGCGTACTTTGTCCGCGGTATCATTATGATTTTATACCCACTTATTTGGGTATCAGAGCGTTTGACGAAGTTATTAGTACGCGGTAAAGAACCGCAAACGTTCAGCCGTCGTGAGTTTGCAGCCCTTGCTAGCATCGGTGAAGAATCGGGTCAAATCGATCCACTAGAGTCGCGCATCATTCGCAATCTACTAGCATTCGGCGCGATCAAAGTTGAAGACATCATGACGCCGCGCTCAGTGATGCTCGCATTTGAAGAAAACAAAACAGTGGCTGAGTTATTGGTTGATCGTCCAAAGCTCACGTTTTCTCGATTGCCCATTTATGATGGTGATCTAGATAACATTACTGGTTTTGTTTTAAAAACTGACATGCTATTGGCAAAAGTCAACCATGCCACGCACAAGCCTTTGACGCAGTTCAAAAGAGACATCACGTTTGTATTCTCTAAAATGAAACTGTTTGATCTGTTGGAGCTTATGCTAAAAAATCGTATTCATATCGCAATTACCGTTGGCGAATATGGTGAAGTCAAAGGGTTGGTCACATTAGAAGATGTCTTTGAGACATTGTTAGGTCTTGAGATTGTCGATGAAATAGATCGCGTGGAAGATATGCAGGCATTGGCTCGACAAATGATGGACAGACGCGTAGAGCGTTTGGGTATGAAACTCAGTGATGATGAGCAGTATGAAGATAGCAATAGCGAAAACAAATTTTAGCGTTATCGATTGAGTGCTATTGCTATTATCACGACTAAAGTTGTTGAAATCAGAGGATATAATAACCTTCGATTCAAAGAACGGCTTTTGTGAGCATCCTGTGCTTTTATATTCGCAATAATTACACAGGGTGTCACATGCCTGTGAGAATTCAATGATAGGCTCGGCATATGATATGAGTATACTTACTATATAAGTACATCAACAACACAAATGATAAAAGAGCGTTGATCGTCACTACGGCGCAAACGAAAAAATATCGCTAAGGATTATCATGAAAAAATTATTGGGAAGTAGGCTTTTGGCTTTATTGGTAAAGGGCGCCAGCGTCACTGCGATATTAGCAGTCGCCAGCACCATTAGTATCAATGCGCAAGCCGCTACGATGACCGAAGCGTTAGTGCAAAACTACGCAGCAGCGATGAAGTCATCCGCAAATAGCAAGAGCATTAATCAGGTCGCTCGTCTGGTATCGGATGATGCATTGATCTCTTTATCTAGAAAGGGAAAATCGACTAGCCTAGACAAAGATGCGTATCTAAAGCTACTGCAAAACAGCTGGAATGATACGTCCAATTATCGCTACGATATCTCTGTAGATAACATTGTTATTACAGGAGATCAGGCAAAAGCCAATGTAACGACAAATGAGAGCTGGACGAAAGACGGTCAGCAAACATCATTTGTTACGACATCTCGTGTAACGCTGACGGTATCTACTGGTAACGCTGTATTATTACGTGCAGTATCACAAGTAGCTATTAACTAGATACTGGTCAATACAATCTATTAGATACTAATAAAAATGATTATTAGTGTCTTTTATATTAGGCTGGTCTTTACTTTACGTTGCATACTATACTATCTCTCAACTTTGTCTTATCACTTTCTGTCGTTAGGAAACTTCCAATATCATGTCTACTGTGCTATCAAAATCTCGCTCGTTTGTTGCGTTACCATTGACGCTTGCGGTATCAACTTTACTCATCAGTGCGTGTAGCAACACCTCAACAGTAAAAAATAAAGGTGCAACCAACAGCTCAGCTATCATTACCAAGCGTCCTGCTAATCAAGGGGCGACTACGAGCAGTGCAGATTACTCAACTGCGTTTTTGGATGCAGAGAGCTTGGATGAATTGGCAGATCTATTAGAAGCCACTGACATGACGATGGTAGAGGGCAACCAGCTTGCTATTCAGCAGTATGGTGATCTATGGAATCGTTTGCGTGCCGGCTACCGTATGAACGGTGGTAAGCCGATTTATAATCAGCGTATCGAAGGGCAAAAGAGTTGGTTTACCAGCAGACAAGACTATCTAAACCGTTTGACGGCGCGTGCCAGTCGCTACATTTACCATACGGTACGAGAGGCTGAGCGCCGCAACATTCCAACAGAGCTGGCGTTGTTACCAGTTATCGAAAGCTCGTATGATCCGAGTGGTACCAGTAGTGCAGCAGCGGCAGGCCTATGGCAGTTTATCCCAAGTACAGGTCGTATCTATGGTCTGAATCAGAGCAGCACCTATGATGGTCGCCGTGACGTTATCGAATCAACGCGCGCCGCTTACGACTTTTTGACCGCGCTACACAATCAGTTTGGTAGCTGGGAGCTGGCGCTAGCCGCCTACAACGCAGGACCTGGTCGTATCCAAAAAGCGATTGATGCCAATGCCGCACGTGGACTACCAACAGACTACTGGTCACTACAACTACCAACTGAAACCATGAATTATGTGCCGCGCTTTTTGGCAGTAGCCGAAATCGTGGCCAAGCCTGAACAGTATGGCGTATATCTACCAGCTATCGCTAACCGTCAGCATTTCCGTAGTGTGCCGGTCAACTACGGTGTGAGCTTGTCTGAAGTATCACAGCTTACAGGCGTGAGTTATGATGAGTTAGAGCGACTCAACACGGCATTGACTTCAGGTCGTGTGGATTCCTCTGGTCCACAGCGCGTTATCATTCCTAACGATGTTAGCTTGAACGCTGATGCCAAACTGAGTCTATTGCGTGGTAATGGCACAAGCAATGTATTGGCTTTTAGCAATACAAGCACCCCAACTACAACGACACCAAGCTACAATAGCAAGCCATATACTTCATCGTCATTACCATCCAGCAGTAGCGCATTGGCTGATTATGCTGCCAGCGCAAGCGTACCTCAGCAAATAACGAGCTATATCTCACCGTCCGCTCAAACGACTAGCAGCTCTGTCTATAGTGGTAATGCCTCAGTACGTACTGAGCCGCCAATAACCAATGCAGAAACCAAAAAGATCAATGCTGAGCTCAAGAGCAGCAACAGTCTACCGACTACCTCAGCTCAGATTACTCAGAATAATACGATTGTCCAAGAGCCACCGCTTAGCAAAGAAGAGCGCGACTTCATTGCCCACCAAATCCGTAGCAATACCTCTGAGACCAACGTTATTAACGCGGATGGTAATATCAACCTGTCAGCCGTACAGACGCAGCAGTCTATCTTAGAAGCAAGCGGTGAAGAGAAAAAGCTGAGCTTTGCTAAAACGTCAGTTAGTAAACCAAAACCACAAGGCACGCGTACCACTTATACGGTCAAACGTGGCGATACGCTATCGAATATCGCAAGCCGTGCAGGGGTAAATTGGCGTGATATCGCAGAATGGAACCAAATAGATGCCAGTGCCAACTTACTATCTGGCAGCACATTGTATCTATACAATGCCAAAACTATCGAGCCGCTAAGCGCTGCCAGTAACCCAGCCGCCAATCAGCCTGAAAGCTATGTTGTACAAGGTGGCGACACGCTTATTGGTACGGCCAACCGTTTTGGTTTATCGGTCACACAGCTTGCCAGCTACAATAACCTCAGTAGCCGTGCTGATCTGCTCAGAGGACAAAAGCTCTGGCTAGTACCTGGTAAGGTAAAAGCGCCCGCCACAACACCTGCGGCACCATCTACCAGACCAAGTAAATCAAGCACTGCGACTAAGAACTATAAAGTAAAACCGGGTGACGGTCTGATTGTATTAGCGCGTCAATTTAACGTATCGACAGACACGTTAGCTAGCCTGAACGGTATCAATAGCACAAGCTCACTTTATGTGGGTCAAACACTAAAAGTACCTGCTAGTGTTAATTTCGATGCAGCAAGCACCACAAGCTCTAGTAGTGCTAGTAATACAAGATCAGTAGCGACCACTAGTTATAAAGTAAAATCAGGTGATACCTTGATCGGTATTGCAAATAGCTTGGGTGTTAGTGCAGCAGAGATCGCTGCTGTAAACAGTAACTTTGATGCAAGAGCGCGCCTGCAACGTGGGCAAACGATTAAAGTACCGGTTTCAAAAGAGTTAGTTGATCGCCAACTGAATGATAAAGCCGTCAGCTATAAAGTAAAATCTGGTGATACGCTAACAGGTGTCGCCAAACGCTATAATATCGGCTTGAGCGATTTAGCTTCAGCAAATAACCTGAGCACGACGTCTAACTTGATATTAGGTCGTACTATTACTATTCCTGCGGGCGGTAGCGTGGCAAGCTCTTCGGCTTCTACAAGCTCTTCGGCTTCTAATAGTAGTCAAAGCAACAGTAATCAAAGCAGTAGCAGTCAGAGTAGTAGCAGCGGTAAAAAGCTAGGAAATACTGAAAATTACAAAGTCAAATCTGGCGATGGCTTGATTGCCTTAGCTCGTCAGTTTGGTATCTCTGTAGAGGATTTGGCTGCGACCAATGACTTGGCGACGAATGCCCAACTACAGCGTGGACAAACCCTAAAAGTGCCAAAAGCGACGGTGAGCTACACGGTTGGCTCAGGCGATAGCTTGATTGGTTTAGCTCGTAAATATGGTGTATCAACCCAAGAATTGGCTGAGATGAATAATATCGCTGCTGATACTATGTTACAACGTGGTCAGCGTCTGACGGTACCCAATCGTTTAGGTATCTTAAGATATCTGATATCTAATGGAGTCTATTAACTAGACAGTTTGAGTTTTGATAGACTCAAGATAACTTCTGATGTTGCTAACATAGTGCATTGCTTGGCCATAACGGCTGTTTGATGCTTTGTTGTCCGCCAAATACGCATAAACGTTCGCCCAGCTCTTGTCGTCAATGCCTTGGGCGCGTAATTTACGCTGAATGCTTTTCACCGCATTTGGACCCATGTTGTAAGCAGCAAGGGCAAACCAGACGCGATCAGTCTTGGGTACATCCGCGAACTCTGCTTTCATTTGCTCTAGATAACGAGCACCGCCGCCGATACTTTGATAAGGATCAACGCGATCTGACACGCCCATAGCCTTTGCAGTGTTATTGGTCAGCATCATAAGGCCGCGTACGCCAGTCGGAGATACCGCATTGGCATCAAGATGTGACTCTTGATAACCCATAGCAACCAACAATTCCCAATCATGATTGTAATTGCGCGCTTGCTCTTCAAACGAAGACTGATAATCAGGCAGTTTTTCTGTCAGTGTTTTTTGGAAATGATCCTGACTATAAGCGTCTTTTAGCAAATTCTGATTGTAGAACGCCGCTAGTTTCTGTGTGTTTTTTAGCTTGATGCTATCGCACAAGAAGTAACTGGCTTTTTTGGACAGTGGATCATTAGGTGAGCTGAACGTCCAACTGACTTTTGGATGCAGACCGTTTTTAGTCAAGCTTGAGTCGTAGCCACAGCTGACATTAACAGATGAGAGATTGAGCTGGCTTTTTAGTTTGGTACTAGCCGTGGTCAACGCCATATCAGCGTCACCTGATCTCAAGGCTTTGAGTGCAGCCTCTTCATTGGCATAGGCTTTTAGATTGATATCCACACCGAGCTCGTCTGCATAGGTGCGCACGAGATCAAAACCAAAGCCATGTTGGAAGCCATCAGTGGCAAAATAAGTACTATCACCTGGGACAGCGGCAATGGTCAAAGTGTTTTGCAGCATGACATTGGCATAGGCTGATACCTTTGTATTCATTGTCGTTAGGCTCTGTGCAGGCAAAGAGAGCAGAGCGATACTGGATACTTGTGCCAGCTTCTTGGTTCTGGCAAAACGACCCGACGCAGTAGGGGTAGATGAAACGATGTTACTTTTGGTGTTAAGTAGGCGTTTAGATGGACGTAGTAAATGAGAAATACGACGTTTGGCACCTTGCGCAGATCCTTTGACACGATAAGTAATACGTTGCATGGATGTCTCCTGATTTTAGCCATCCTTCTTACCGCAAAAACGCGTAAAAATACATGCACATCATTTGGCATATATCAATACAGCATTTCAGACGACATCATACTCTTGAATAAAATAAGTATCAGTCATCCTGCTTGATTATAGCGCCACTAGCATGCTCTCTCTAAGAGTTAGCGATGTGGATTTGTGGGTCAGCCCGCTATCGAAGTGTTACTCATATGCTTAAAGTAAAAGCATAAAACAGTCGTTTCAAAATCTGGACGCACGACTACGCGAAGGATGTAAATCAGATGATTCCTTCATCGATAACGCAATATGGCTAATGGCCAAACAACTATATATCAAACATAGGTAAGGTCATGAGTAAGTTATTGAGACAACGACATCAAGCAAAGCGGTGAGGTAATGATTGGCCATTGAGACCAATATATTCATCTGCTTTGGTGATGCTAACTTTAATAACTAACGACACCTTGAGTGATTAGTAATAAGGTGGCTAGCTGCTAAAGTTAATTGTCCAGCAATGAGGGCAAGCAGCTCAACCATATTTGATAGCTTATAAAATATGCTATCAAAAAGGTGGTGCAAAACTGTCATCGCGACACTACAAATAAAAACACGGTATAAATCAAATATCGAGTGTATACATCGTGTTTTAACTGGCGACGTTCAAAAATTTCATTGCTCATAAAGCATGATAAAGTTTCAAATAACCGCCAGCATTATTTTAGTGCCATAACCGGAAGCTGTAATAATGGGAAGTTTCATGACAAAACGTTCTTTCTTACAGGTGGTAATATGCGGATATCGCTTGCATTATTCAAGTAGAGTTAAGAAAAAAGCGATAAAACTTAACAATTGAGATATAAACGGTTAAATGTCGCTATATTATGGGCGTAATATTCACAAACTCATTAATGAGTTTTGCGATAATGGCTATAACAACGCCTATATTCTTTATTAATCGTCTCGAGTTCTGCCCTAATGATGGCCACTATATTGGCTATCTTATGCTGGATTTTTAATATCAACAAAGGTTACTGGCAGTCCATATTCTTGGGCGACTATCTCTCCTAACGCTTGAATACCACCGCGCTCTGTTGCGTGATGACCACAAGCAAAGTAATCGATACCCAGCTCACGAGCGATATGCGTGGTACGCTCAGAGATTTCACCAGAGATATAGGCGTCACAGCCCATTATGGCAGCCTGTTCGATCATATCTTGGGCGCCGCCTGTACAAATACCGACACGTTTGATCACTCTCTCGCTATTGGCAGTCGTTTTCGCATTATTATCAGAGTGATGTTCATAATTAGACGAAATATGTAGTGGGGTACGACCGAGCGCTTGGGTAATCTTTGCGATCAGGCTATCAGCACTCTGCGGTGTGCAAGTGGCGATATTACCAACAGGGTGTGTTTCGTTGGGGTAGAGCGCGCCAGTAATGGTCATATCTAGTACGTCTGCCAGTTTGGCATTGTTACCAATCACGGGGTGTGCATCGAGCGGTAAATGATAGCCAATCATAGAGATGCCATGTTGCATCAATTTGCGGATACGTCGACCTTTCAGACCTGTGATAGGCGCAGGTTCGCCTTTCCAAAAGTAGCCATGATGCACCACAATCGCATCGGCATTGTCAGCGATAGCCGCATCAATCAGCGCCTCGCACGCCGTCACCCCTGTGACGATACGTTGTATTGGACGACCGCCATCTACTTGTAGGCCATTTGGCGCGTAGTCTTTGAACGCACTAGCAGATAGATACTCATCACAAAATTGCGTCAATGATTCTGCGCTGATGCTGTTGGTCGAAGGTTCAGTAGTCGTGTTTTGGCTCATTAGGTTTCCTTATTGTTATTGCCTTGCAGTAACGCAGTATTATTCAAATATAGTGCTTAAAAAAAGTTGTTTGAAGACAAAGACTCATAAAAGATAAATAATTGATCATTATCTATCGCAAATATCTGATAGCGATGATTTTAACATGGCACTGTAAAAGAGTAGACAAGATGGATAACTGAAATGGTACACGATACGTTACTATTTCACGGCATTGCGGTTATAATTTATAAATGTGAGTCTGCCTAGCTCTGGCTATTAATTGCCTAATCAAGCAATTACCTAGTCAAGCCATAATGGTTGAATAATCCAAGCCATGATGGTTGAATAATCGCAGTCTTCTCACCTTATTTCTCACTGTCCGTCTGCATTACATTTATAGAGGTTCTATATGTCGTCATCCCAGAACACCAATAACACCCGTAACAAGGTTTCTTTATTAAAATGGTTGCCTTGGGTCTTATTGCTGCTGGTGTTAGTAGCGTTTATCTGGTTGTTCACGAGTATGAAGTCATCATCGGAGGCCACGTGGGAGCCGCCGAGAACCCCGCCAGCCGAGCAGCAAGCGTCAGAGCCAGTTGCGGATACACCAGCGCCCATCTCTTCTTATCATAATGCAGTTGCGCGCGCGTCGCAGTCGGTCGTCAATATCTACACCACACAAACGATGACAGAGCATCCTTATATGGATGATCCCGTATTGCGCCGGTTTTTTGAATATCATGGTGGCCCATCACAAGAGCAGGGCAATACCAATCTAGGCTCTGGTGTGATCGTATCAGAAGATGGCTATATCGTGACCAATGCGCATGTCATCGAAAAAGCGGATGAGATCACGGTTGCATTTAACGATGGACGCAAGAGCCGCGCCAAAATCATCGGTACAGACCCTGATAGTGATCTAGCAGTGATTAAGGTTGAGATGACAGGATTGACGCCGCTTGGTTTCCGCGAAGATCCTATTCGCGTGGGGGATCTGGCTTTGGCAATTGGTAATCCATTTGGGGTCGGTCAGACGGTGACGCAAGGGATTATCTCAGCGACTGGGCGTACTGGACTGGGCGTCAATAAGTTCGAAGACTTCATCCAGACGGATGCGGCGATCAATCCAGGTAACTCAGGTGGCGCGCTGGTCGATGCTCGTGGTGAGCTAGTCGGTATCAATACGGTGATATTCTCGCGCTCTGGCGGCTCGATGGGTATTGGCTTTGCGATTCCTACATCATTGGTCGAGCAAGTGATGAACGCGCTGATCAAAGACGGCCGCGTCAGTCGTGGTTGGCTCGGTATCGAAATCCAGTCACAGCTACGTGACCCAACGCAGCTTGAGACCTCAACGGGCGTGGAAGTGCTAAACGTCATCGAAGGCAGTCCTGCTGCCAAGAGTGGTTTGCGTGTTGGCGATATCATCCTAACCATCGATGGTGTCGAGATGACCGATGCCAATACCTTGATCCAATATGTCGCTCGTAAGCCGCCGAACACTGAGTTGGATGCTCAGATACTACGCCGCGGCAAAAATGCTCAAGTCAAAATAATGCTAGAAGAGCGTCCAGTGCAAGAGCCCATCGAGCGTCCTGTCGTACTACAGGGTGAGAGTATGGATGGGATGGGTGGCAGTATCCAAGGTGATCAGCAAGCACCGATGATGTCAGAAGCAGAGCGTGATCGCATGCGCGAAGAGCTAATGAAACTGTTTGAGCAAGACTCTGTAGCACAATAAAGTGTGTTGCTAAATTACACAAAAAAGCGCGCTCCTTTGGATAAGGAGCGCGCTTTTTTATTGAGTTAAATTTTATCAAAGCATAAAAGCTAATGTTCAGGCCAGTCTTTAGTCCCTACTATTTTGCTAAGGCTTTTCAATCAGCTCATGGTTGATATAGATTACACCCCGCACACGGCAACAGCAGGGCAGGATTTCATCCTCTTCAATCATGGCAAGCGGGTTAAATGGATAATCGACCGTATGCGAGCTAGCAATACGCTTGACTCGGCAGCTACCACAATAGCCCTCGCGGCATTGATAGTTGACATCGTGTCCGGTGCGTAATAGTCCATCTAGTAGACTTTCGTCATCATGTAGATAGAACTGCTTTTTACTGGTCATTACCCAAGTCATCGCTCATCCTATTGGGATATCTGTGCTATTACTATCCCTACTATTAACCGATAAAATGATTACAGATCAACCCTTTATAATTTAAAACCTTTATAGCTCAAAGCTCTTACAACTCAGCTCTTATAATTCGGAGCCTTTATAGTTCAAAGTCGTCAAAATCACTGTCTGATAAATCAGAGTCAATCTGACCAACCAAGTACGAGCTAATCTCGGTCTCTTGTGGGGCGACCTGCACATTGTCAGACGACAACCACGTGTTGATCCACGGGATTGGGTTTGATTTTGAGTTCGGGAACGCCGCTGGCAAGCCGACGGTTTCCATACGTAAGTTGGTGATGTATTCGATATATTGGCACAGAATATCTTCGTTGAGACCGATCATCGAGCCATCTTTGAACAGATAGCCTGCCCATTCTTTTTCTTGCTCGGCAGCCTTGCGGAAGATCTCAATACTTTCATCAAAACACTCTGCGGCAATCTCGACCATCTCAGGATCGTCACGACCATTACGCATGAGATTTAGCATGTGCTGCGTACCGGTCAAATGCAACGCTTCGTCACGAGCGATCAGTTTGATGATTTTGGCATTGCCTTCCATCAATTTGCGCTCAGCAAAGGCAAACGAGCAGGCAAACGACACATAAAAACGAATGGCCTCTAGGACGTTGACCGCCATGATGCATAGATACATTTGCTTTTTCAGCGATCGTAAATCAACGGTCACTTCCTCACCATTTATATTATGCGTACCTGGACCGTATAAGCTATATAGCTGCGAGTTGCGATACAGCTCATCATAGTACTGAGCGATATCAGAGGCGCGGCCTAAGATGTGCTCGTTTTGCATAATGTCATCAAAGATAATATTTGGGTCATTGACGATATTACGAATGATATGGGTATAGCTGCGCGAGTGAATCGTCTCGCTAAACGACCATGTCTCAATCCACGTCTCAAGCTCAGGGATAGACACTAGCGGCAGTAGCACCACGTTTGGACTACGACCTTGGATAGAGTCGAGTAGGGTCTGATACTTGAGGTTGCTCAAAAATATATGCTGCTCATGCGAGGACAGATTGCTAAAATCGATACGGTCGCGTGACACATCGACTTCTTCTGGACGCCAAAAGAATGACAACTGCTTTTCAATCAATTGCTCAAAGATGGGGTGCTTTTGTTGGTCATAGCGCGCCACGTTGACGGGCTGACCAAAGAACATCGGCTCTGTTAGCGCATTGTTTGGCGTTTGCGAAAAAATCGAGTAAGTCATGGGACTGCCTTTATCATTGATACGGTTATGAAATTATATAAATTGGATATGATTATATTATAAATTTTGGTCAATGGCTTTTTGGGTTAAAGGTTCTCTAGCGATATCTGTGAGGGCTCTTTGCCATCGTTCATATAGGCTTTGAATATTTCGCTCAGTTCACTATCATCGAGTGCTTCTAATTCATCCAGTGCGCTTTTACGTAGGGTACTCACATCAGACGCTTCTGCTGCTGTTTTTACGTCTTTTTTAGCCGCGCGCGATGCTGGTTTTTTGGCTGCTTTTGCCACGCTTTTTTTGGCGACGGCTGCCTTTGGCGCTTCATCCATCTCTAACTGCTGACGCACCGCTGCAATATCAACCTCGACTTGTACGATATGCGAGCCACCATCGTTTAGGTCTGAAAATACGTTTGGGATAAACAAACCACCGTCTTTGATGATTGCGGTATAGTGCACATGACCTCCGTCGTTTTAGTTATTTCTAAGTTTTCGTTAGGGTTGACGCGTCGCCAGACTGTCATATACCTTGTTGTTTTCTCTTTTACCGACTGCCAATACATAAACCACCACCACGTCATCTTTAACGGTATATACCAAACGATACCCTATGGTGCGTAATTTAATTTTATAAGTATCTGTATGTCCAGAAAGTTTCGACGCAGGCACATGAGGGTTGGATAGTCGCTGCTGTAATTTTTTCTTAAACTGCTGTTGGATGCTTGGCGCTATCTTTTTCCATTCTTTTAACGCTAACGGGTGAAACTCAAGACTATAAGTCATCGAGCGTAACCTTGATAGGCGCTTGCCCATCATTCATCCGTGCGTTTACGGTTTGGCTGAGTGCCATATCGTCCATCGCTTCCATCATACGCTCGTACATGTCTGTGGAAACCAAGTAAGCCACGGGTTTGTTGTGGTTTAAAATCGCAATCGACTCACCATCTGACTGTTTGATCAAGGCAGAAGGGTTGTTTTTTAGCTCTGAAATACTGGCTGTTTGTGTCGCAAATATCGGTTGCATGCCCCATTCTCCATTAAAATTATGCTCTAAATATAGGGCTAATTTTAGCACGAAAATTAGGTCTTACTTGTTACTGTGTTAAATTTAAATATTAAGGTAGCCAATCCCGCCTACCGCTTGTATCTGCTTAGCCGCTGGCGTGCAGTCTATCGTGTCTGACCGCATTCCTGTTGCCTCGATACTACGTCCAGTCAGAGACTGCAACGCCATCGTCGTCAGCAGGATATCGCTATAGTCGGGGCTAAACGACCTTGTTAGGGCGTCTTTCTTTTTTCTTAGCGACCTTGCTATTTGAGTATATTTTGTAGGGTGCGCCTCGCTCACCTTTAAACACAATTTTTATATCATCGGTGCGCTGGGCGCACCCTACAACTAAGAAAGATTCGCTTGACCTAGGCTTATTAGCTTTCAAAACAACAATTTAAAAATCTTTTTAACTTTCTATGCCTTTTACTACTTATCAAAGGCGTAAATTGTCTCATATTATCTGCACTAAATAACTTAAAGCCATCCGCAATAATACTATGTGCTTCACGAACACTATCGTTTAATTTTTCATTCTCTTTGATCATTTTGCTAAGTTCTTTGAGAGTTGTCTTGTCCTCATCAAAATCATTCAAACGATTAAGAGTTATTTTATTGTTTAGAATGATGGCTTTAATTTTGATTCTATCAGTAAGATAGTTTAGACCTTTTAAATCACCTAAGTTGTCAGACATATAGAAAGGATTTTGAACGTCTTTTCCTGTTCTAACCTCTTCAAGCTCAATCTCCGATTCTGTAGCTCTACGCTGTATTGCAATAATGGAGCTCTTACTATATTTCATTTGTTCTAGCTTGTCGTATAGCCCATCAAGACCTTCGGACTTTATAGCTCTATAAACTCTCTCAATCTTCTTCCAATCAGCTTCTATTTCATTTAACTTTCTATAATTTTCAGCAATATTCAATTTAGCTAACTTTATATTCTCGATTTTGTTTGCGTAATCAATCTCTTTGCTAAGTTTATTGCTCAAAGACGTAAAGTTTTCTCCAAAATACTTCTTGCCACAGTCGTTTCCTAAATTAGTCAACCTACCAGATTCAGTTTCAACAATACATCCAATATTATGAGGTGTGCGACAATTTGATAAACCGCATCTACCCTTGTTTGGAAGTTCATACTTATTAATAACTTGCTTTAATTTTTCCTTCTTAGGATCTAATGAGTCAGTATATCCACTCATTTTATAAATATCATCCCAAGTATTAATTCTCAAAAAATGCTTTTTGCCCACTGAAATATTCAAATTCTTATCCCTCTTAGCAACTCATACTTAATAGTGCTAAGGTGTCGAAGCACCCTAACACTAAACCATGAAGGTCAGACCAAACACCTATGCTATTTTTCTAGCATAAGTATGTTTAGCGTTTAAGTTTATGTATCCGTTAAGACCATTTCCTGTTCTAGCTAGTCTTATCATATTGTTGACATGATAAGTGCCAGTTTTGGAATAGTTATATAGATACATACCACCTTTCGTAAAACGCACAATTATAGAGTCATCACCGACCTCGAATGCGCTTACGCCAGAGTCGCCATGTATATCACGATAAACTTCCATACTCATTACTCCTGAGTAGAAATATTTGTGACTACCTTTTCACGGTTTTTTTGGACAAGTGGTAAGTTTTAAATTAGAATGTCTGCTCTGAAAAAGGAAATTCATTCTATTGGCCTATCACTTGTGGACGTCGGTAGTCTCAACTTCCTGATACTAAATATTGACGTATTTAGCATCTCCAATGGCATAGTTGATTACTCTTCTATGCCATTTTTATCTTCTACTATCTACCTCCTGTGCTACCCCTTTATAACTACCTTTCATACCACTCATAAATCGACCTGTAGCAGCGTCTCTCTTAAGCGAATGCTTAGGGTTACTAGGATGCTTCATTTGAGTTCGAGCTTTTACCGAACCTCTGCGAGTACTACGGCCTGTGTTCTTAGCCATAATTAAATTACCTCTCTATTAATTAGCTTTAGTGGTTTTATGCTATCTATATTTTAGTTGCACCTCCTTTTACTAGACCAAATTATCTATTAGGCTCTCTAAATTAGATCAGAGAGCCTAATGGCCAAATTTTTAAATCTTACAAGCACCGCCAGCACAATCATCTTCCATATCCGCTTGGGCATCGTTCGCACCATCACGAGTGTTATGGTAGTACAACGTCTTCACACCCATTTTATAAGCGTTTAGCAAGTCTTTTAGCAATATCTTCATCGGTACACGGCCACCAGCATAACGAACGGGGTCATAGTTGGTGTTGGCAGAGATACTTTGATCGACGAATTTTTGCATGATAGCGACCAGCTTTAGGTAACCGTCATTGTTTGGCATTTGCCATAGTAGCTCGTACTGATCTTTTAGGGTAGCAATCTCAGGCACGACTTGCTTTAAGATGCCATCTTTTGACGCTTTGATAGAGACCAGACCACGTGGTGGCTCGATACCGTTGGTCGCGTTGGCGATCTGACTTGAGGTCTCAGACGGCATCAAGGCGGTTAGGGTAGAGTTGCGTAGACCGTGTTCCGTGATATCCCTACGTAGCGTTTCCCAATCGAGATGTAGCGGCTCTTGGCAGATTGTATCCAAGTCGGCTTTGTACGTATCAATCGGCAAGATACCTTGTGAGTACGTGGTCTCATTGAACGCAGGGCACGCGCCTTGCTCTTTTGCCAATTTGTTTGAGGCTTTTAAGAGATAGAACTGCAATGCTTCAAACGTCTGATGGGTCAGACCAAGTGCGCTGTCGTCAGAGTAGCGTGCGCCATTCTTAGCCAAGTAGTAAGCGTAGTTAATCACGCCCACACCAAGCGTACGTCGGCGCATACTGCCATTTTCAGCAGCTTTGACCGGATAGTCTTGATAGTCGAGTAGGGCATCAAGGGCACGGACGATTAGCTCGGCTGGCTCTTCGATGTCGCTGACGCTCTCGACTTTACCCAAGTTGACCGCTGATAGCGTACAAAGGGCGATTTCGCCTTCTTCGTCATTGATGTTATCCAGTGGTTTGGTCGGTAGCGCGATTTCCATACATAGGTTTGACTGGCGAATCGGGGCAACCGTCGCATCAAATGGGCTATGGGTGTTGCAATGATCGACGTTTTGGATATAGATACGACCCGTACTGGCGCGCTCTTGCATCATTAGGCTGAACAAATCAGCAGCTGGGATTTGACGGCTACGGATGTTAGGATCATTTTCGTATTTGGTGTATAGCGCTTCGAATTTGTCTTGGTCTTCAAAGAACGCATCATATAGGCCTGGCGTGTCACTTGGTGAAAATAGCGAGATGTCTTGACCTTTGATGAGGCGCGTGTACATCGTTTTGTTTAATTGTACGCCGTAGTCCATATGACGGACACGGTTGTCTTCGACGCCGCGGTTGTTTTTGAGTACCAGTAATGACTCAACTTCCAAATGCCATAATGGGTAAAATAGGGTCGCAGCACCGCCACGGACGCCCCCTTGTGAGCAGCATTTCACCGCTGTTTGGAACAGTTTGTAGAATGGGATACAGCCAGTATGCTGCGCTTCACCGCCACGGATCGGGCTACCAAGGGCACGGATACGGCCAGCGTTGATGCCGATACCAGCGCGCTGTGACACGTAGCGTACGATGGCGCTGGTGGTCGCGTTGATTGAGTCTAGGCTGTCACCACATTCGATCAGTACGCACGAGCTAAACTGACGCGATGGCGTACGCACACCTGACATGATCGGTGTCGGTAGTGAGATTTTGAATTCTGAGGTCGCATCATAAAAGCGTTTGACGTAGCTTAAGCGCTCAGCTTTGTCGTAATTGGCAAATAGACACATGCCCACGAGCATATATAAGAACTGCGGGCTTTCGTACACGGTCTTCGTGACACGGTCTTGTACTAGGTATTTCCCTGCCATTTGCTCGACAGCAGCATAGGCAAGGTTCATATCACGCCAATGATCCAGATATTCTTCTAACTCGTCAAATTCAGCACGGCTATAGTCCGCTAGGATATGCTTATCATATTTGCCCGCGTCGGTGAGCGTTTTGACATGGTCATACAGGTGCGGCGGCTCAAACTGGTTATACGCAATCTTACGTAGATGGAAGATCGCCAAGCGCGCGGCGAGATATTGATAATCAGGCGTGGTCTCAGAGATAAGGTCGGCAGCAGATTTGATGATGGTTTCGTGAATATCACGGGTTTTGATGCCTTCATAAAACTGGATGTGCGACTTTAGCTCAACTTGCGACACAGAGACGTTGTCCAATCCATCCGCCGCCCACGCTATTACCTTATGAATTTTGTCTAAATTAATAGGCTCTAAACGTCCATCACGCTTGGTTACTTGGATTTTATCAATATGTGTCATGTTGGCCTCTATTTTGATTGCTTATAGTGATGCTGCGCGCCAAAGGAGCGGCAGACATTCTTTATGACGCGATTGTAGTCGATGGTAGCAGTAGTTTTTTGGCAACAAGCAGCCACTACCCATAGTGATAGCAAAAATCACTGAGTACTACATATAGCGTGTTTGTTAATCGGTAGGCACAATATAGCGGGAAAATTTTGAAAATACTATATTGATTTTAGGATAAAACTATGTTGCTACAAGGTTGTAGGCAGTCCAAATTTTGGCAAAGGACGATGGGATAAGGGTTAGACGCAAATGCGGTCGATCATAAATTTTTTGTAAAAATAGTGCGGCCGTTTGCTTTTTATTTTCTCAGTGATTGTCGCCTGATAACCATCATCATGGCGGCAATAATGCGGGCGCAGATTGTACATCAAACCACAAAAAATCGCCACCCATATGTTATTACTAGCGAGTGACGACTTGGACCAAAAGGCGCTAAACCTGTCTGAACGATTTACAAAACCATGCGAACCGTCTTGGCATTATCAAGCGCGGCATAAAGTGTATTGACTTGATCAGCGGCTGTTAGGTACAGATTGACCCGTGCTGAATGAAAGCGACCCGTTCTAGAAGGTTTCACTTCAATAGAGGCCAAATCAAAATCAGGGAACTGACTACCCAAGATCAGCTTGATTTCATTAAGCAGGCTCTCGTGCTCACCTTCATGACCAATGATGCTGAGTGGGTAGTTCATCGGGAACTCCCAAAGCTCTGGGTTTTGAATGTCTGTTTTTTTGCCTTTCAGAACGCCTTTATTTGGCGTCAAATCAGTGACTTTCACTGATGGCTGATTGCTGGTTGGGTTATTTATATTGTTGTCGACGTTGTCGTTATTATTTTTTGAATCATCACTCATGATATGAGCCTCGCTTTTATAGATAATATTTTTGAATAAATCAGCTGGTTAGAGTAGAGATTTTACCTACAGTACCTTTGTCTGCTATTTATAGTGGCGTGCGGTAGATTATTCAAGTTACGTTTGCCGCTCGTTTATTGTATGGCGCTTCGATGACGGCAATATTTACGGCAAATAACCATCAATAGGCATAATGTCAGTCGGCAGATTGGTTTCTCCCAGCGCTTCTCGCAGATTGATCTCGATCGTGCGTGACAAGGCGGTCAGAGGTAACTGATTAGCCGCCAACCCAAATGGCTCTTCTAGCTCTTCACTCAATGCATCTAACCCAAAAAACGTATAAGCAATCACGGCACAAACCAAGGGCGTTGCCCAACCAAGCGAGGCGACCAAGCCAAAAGGCAGCATGATGCAATACAAGTAGGTCGTACGATGTACCAGCAGCATATAAGCAAAAGGTAGCGGTGTGTTATGAATACGCTCGCAGGCTGCCAAGACAATCGTCATAGAGGTCAGGCGCTCATCCATGTTTTGGGTGACTTGCTCTGAGACCAGTCCTTGACGCCGAATATCGCCGAGATGCTTACCCATGAGGCGCATTATATGGTCAGGGACATTTTTTGCTTGATGCATACGATCATGATGTATGGATGCGACAAAGGGATCTATGTCCGCCCAAGGTGGCGTACCACGAAGCCTGTGGCGTACAGCATGTGCAAAAGCAATGGTCAGATATACCATGGTGCGCTGAGTCTCACGACCATGCTCGTTGTCATCATCTATAAAGGATAGGACTTGGCGCGTTAAGCTGCGAGCATCATATACCAACTGGCCCCATAGCATCCGTGCTTCCCACCAACGCTGATAGCTGGCATTATTTCGAAATCCCAAAAACAACGATAATGCGATTCCCAATAAGGTAAAAGTGGCGATACCATAATAAGGAAAAGAGTCAGGAATCCAGTGTTGAATAATGGTAATGGCTGTACTAAGGATGGTAACCAATAGCAGCTGCGGATATATTTTTGGAATGATTGAACCGCGAAGGGCGAAAAATATCTTAAACGGGTGGGGTGTTTGCCGGACAATCATGTCAGTTTCCTAGCGATGAAATCTGTGAGCGTAGTATTGCAGGTGCCGTATGATTCTAATACAGAATCTAAGTCTGTAAAGCCCAAAAGACTATAAATTTATTCAAACTAAGAAGTAGGGTGGTCACTTAAGCTCGGTAATTGGGATAGCCAAAAAGTTAAATCCTCGCCTATGCTTTTCGTCAGCAGAGCGTATGACTGAATCCTTTGATATTAAAGAGTCTGTCTCTAAAGGAGTGATTGACGTGTCACGAGCACATTTTTGGGATGTGACAGCAATCGCTGCGATTGATAAAGTCATTATCAAATTTCGCCGTGAAGGCACTGAGGTAGAGCTGTAACTATCCCCTAAAATAACACAGCTCAAACGTAGAATTTCTTATAAAATACCCATAAGGAGTTTTGATATGAGCAAACGAATGACTGAGACCCAAATAGTATCCATTTTAAAAGAAGCAGAAGC
>Ga0208182_1000192_pt1 | contig 53876 bp, 51 predicted proteins | sample MalvireepMed_906_FD_184248 | JGI IMG/M metagenome (GOLD analysis project Ga0208182, IMG submission 184248) | Marine viral communities from the Global Malaspina Expedition - Malaspina viral metaG DeepMed_906 (SPAdes) (version 2) | ecosystem: Environmental > Aquatic > Marine > Oceanic | place...
TTCCACACGGTTCAACTCGCGCTCGCTCATCATCAACCATCCCATGTCCGCTCATCCTCACATCGTTTTGCGAGGAGAGTGACACTTCTGCTTTGCTCACGGGTGACATTATCGCTTTGCGGCTACACGTCAGTCACGCATAATGAAGTTTATGTTATTTCTTCTCCGGCTAATGCCGACCTTCGCTTATGCTTGGTAAAGGTGCACATCGCGGGACAATGCCGTCATTCGTTTTTCATATTTCGCTGACGCAGCACGGCTTCGCGCATGCGGCAGGTTTGTCGCTGGGTTGCGGCTCATGTTGCCAATGCGGTCATTCAATCTGGCTAAATGTCACAAAGTCCAAACTCCACCTTCGCTGTCTCTTCGCAGCATATTTTCAAAAACAGTAAGGCGCACAACAACTTGAAGCACCTACAACAATCACACCAGTCCCGTAAATAATGACGGGATCTTTATCCATGGTTTACCGACGATCTTGAAGCGATTCCTCGACGGTCCAATTGTTGCGCTCTTGATCTAAAGATTTCACGATTTCGAAGCTCTAGTGACCAGATTGTTTGGCTACGAGATTCTCGCGCAGCGATAAACCTCCAAGGCTAGAATTATCCGTTTGCGGGGTCCTAAGAGTAGGATGGAATATTGACTTTCACCGCCATGGAACAGCCTTGAACCGACTTGTCGCTTTGGTCCTGAAGATTACCTTGCGGGAGACGGTATCGCTACTTCGACACCAACCACGGTTGTCCCCGCCAAGTTGCCCTGTGCAGACCCTGTCCACGCAACGACAACGCCAGCTGCTGATCGCGTAATCCTTGGAAATCCTACCGACTCTCGCCCACGATTGATGTGGAGTGCTTGTGGCGAAGTACACCCGCTCTCCGGCGACACCTGACACACGACTATTGCTTCATCGCCATTCGCATACTCCAACCAAAGAGCAAGTGCTTTGCCGTCACCCATCTGCAAGACATCTACGCGACCTGCGGGTGTGCCGAGATCGAGTTGCAACGGGTCTTCAAAGGATGCGCCCCCATCCCTGGAAAACGCAATTCGAGCCTTTGCCTCGCCATTGGCACCGGTGAACCACACGACTACCGCGTACGTTCCCAACGCATCGATGGCAGGTCCGTTGACAGGGCATCCTGCGATTTCCCAGCCGTCGCCGTAAATTGTTTCGGGGTCGGTCCATTCTTCTTCGACCAACCTGACAACCGAAATATCGCGGATTTCTTCGGCTGTTCGGTCCCTGTAAACCGCTATGATGTTACCTGCTTCGTTGCGGACGGCCGATGTTTGACAGCACGTACAAGCGCGTGGGTCGAGCAGGCTTTCCGGTCCCATTGAACCGTCCGGCGCAATGCGACGTGCGCGGACCTGCATGGCATTCTCATAGCTGTCGTCTGCGGCTTGATTATCGTATGCACGACCATCTAGCCAAAGAGCTGTCAAACCAGCGCTATCATCAGGGATTAGCGACACGAAACCATGTTCACGCTTTGATCGGTCATCGTGGGGTATGATTGGCGTTGTCCAGTTCAGACCCTCATCGAAGGAGAAAGCGATCTTTACGTCGTATTGATAGCTGCCCGGCCCATTCAATTCCAACCAATGCGCTGCAAGCGTCCCATCGCTAAGCCCAACGACTGACGGAAAGTCGGCCCAGTTCACAAACAGTGTCTCAGATTGATGAATTGTACGCGCCTCCGTCCAAGAGGTGCCATCGAACAGGGCCATCCGAACGGCGTTGTTACCTTCGGTCCAACTCATCACGATCCGACCATCGGGCAGTGTTGAAAGCGAGGGTTCACGTGCGTGATCCCCAACCGGTGCAATCAGTGGTCTGACTGGAAACAGAGGGGCATCTTCAGCCGCTACAAAGGGCGCACCGAGCATAAAAAGAGCCGTGCAAACGAATAAAAATCTAATCGGCCTCAACCTCCGGTCCAACCGAAACGAGATAAGCCCAGACTGCCTTGGCATCCGTTTCTTTCTTCAATTTGAATGACATGCCAGATTTCGCCTTGCTGTCGTTCAGAAAAGTCGCGAGGAACTTCTTCGGATCTGCAATATAGGCTACGAAATCGCTCTCGTTCCAGACCAAGCCATTCTCGCCCGCTTCACGAATAGAGTCCCGAAATTTATTCCCAAACATTTCTTCGGTCCCTGCTGTTCGGTTGTACACACCATAAAGATTTGGCCCAACCGCGCCACCCTTTCGGATAACGTCACCATCCGTCCTGACGATTGAGTGGCAGGCCTTGCACTTGTTAAATACCTTGTCTCCGGCTGATGCGTCGCCGGTTGCATGTCCATCGGCGAGAACACCTGTTCCGGACTATGCCAGTGCTAGCGTTGCGATAAATTTAGGTTTCATTCGTTTCTCTCCCCGTTGATGACAGTTATTATCTACTGGATGGCTGTTATGCTTTTGCCTCAGGTCGACAGGTCACTCAGTTAATTCCGTTTTCCCTTTGAAGAGCCCGTATATATGCCACGATATTCAATACTTCTGCTCGTGTTACGCCCTCGACAGCTGGCATGTTGCCAAACTTCCAATGGTGCGCCCGAACACCATTCTGTGCTGCGAGGACAAACGCCATGTCACCGTGGTGGCCCGGCTCATAAATCTTGTGCACCAGCGGTGGAGCAACGCCGTCCTGACCCTGCCCATTGACGCCGTGGCAGGTCGCGCAGGCCGCACCATAGGCACGCTTGCCGATTTGCTCTTGCTCGGTGAAACTTGGGGGCAGCCTGACAGTTGCAAGCGCACCTGCGGGAAGTGCCATTCTTTCGTCCGTCTGAGTACTCGTCTGGGAGTGGGTCGGCTGCAGGATGTACCATCCTGCCGCAGCAGGGAGTGGGCAAAACTTGGGGGTTATGCGGCTGCTCTTTGGTAGGCGCCGGTTAGCCGACCGTCGAGAACGGCGGCGCGGACAACCGCCACGCGGTGGGCTCCTTTGGGCGACCATCTCATGCGGCGGCGCTTGCCCATGCGGGTGTTCCCGATGTCGTCCACGCAGCCCTCTGCTCGGGAAGAAAAGACCGGAAGGCCTCTTCGATGTCGCTTGCCGTAGTTCGTCAGGTTGTCCATGTTGTTCGCAAGGTATGAATAGAGGTCTCGGCAGCGAGCTTGCACTCGCCGAGTGGCTTCAGTTGCCACGCGGTCATCTGTAACCAGCCGGGCGCAATCGACGATCAACCATTGCAGACTGGTCGTGGCCGTAAGAACTTTTCCATGCCAAAGGTACCATCGCAGCGTTTCGGCCGGACGTTTGAACAGCACTGGAATGCCGGAGAAACCCCTGCTCTGCAGCAGGCCTTTTACGGCGTTCTCGACGTGCTGAATACGCATCGAGATATGCCACCAGTCGAGGATGTGGCGTACCTTTCCACCGACGGCATTGCGGACGAGGTTTGGCAGGGCTGGTTCCCCGTCTGAAATTACCGTGACGGTTTGTTCGCGATCCCAACCGAGAGACATCAAGTCCCGGCGAAGCTGACTGGCAGGCGACAGGACCGCTTGTTGCACCAAGCCGAAGCGACGGCACCTATCGTGGCTTTCGATCTTGCCAACCACAACATCGAGGTGTCGCTTCTGGTATTCCGGCCTGCATCGGATATGCGCACCGTCTAGGAAAACCGTCAACGCAGGCGCCTCTTTGGCGGCTGAAGGAACCAACGGCTCAGTCTGCTCGCTGTCGCAGATTTCCCTGGCAACTTTGCCCAGTCGATTGCGCACCGATGTATTCACCTGCTTCGCGCAAGGTAGAAAGGTTTCCAGGATACGCGCCGCTTCCCGGAAGGAATGACGCGCCCCAAGTTCGGCCTGAAGGCGTCGCAGTTCCGGGGTCGATCGATCCGGAAAATAGTCAGCGAGAGGCGAAAGCGGTCCGCCCAAGACAACATCGGATTTTGCATTGCAGGCGCACCGGCGAATGCGCGGCGCTTTGACCTCGAACCTGCCGAAAAGCGTGTCGGGCACCCGCGACCGATAATCATGTATAGCCCGGACCCCGTCGCAGTCCGGACAGATCCTGCTGGCTTCGGAAATTTCCTCGATCTGGTCGCGCAGGATCGCATTCTGCAATTGCCCCAGGATCGTCTTCGCATCTTCGAGCAACAACCCGAAACCCTCAGGTTGCGTGCGCCGAAACGGGCGGGATAGGCGGCCGAGACGATGCCTCTTTGTGGTTCCGTTCTCGAAAGTCGTCTCGACAATAATTCGCACGTCCATGGTAGTTCCCCTCTCAATGAACCACTAGCATACACAGACACCCCCAAGTTTTTCCCACTCCTCCCGAACGCGTCGTGTCTCAGATTTAAGGGCAACGCGACAGCTGCCAACATCCACGTAGTCCCGGGTGAAGATATTCGAATGCAGGACGGCGGCAATTTGATTAGCGCCATTGCCCGCGCCGCTCTGCATTCTTCTGTACCGGTCAGGTCAAAATACGATTTGCATTCGTGCCCTGATCTCTTTTCCGTTCTCGCCGCTGGCCTGCTTGCCATCCATGTAGCTCAGACCAAGGCGAACGGCGTTGTTCGGGTAATAGTTGATGCCGACGGTGGTTTGCTTACCCTCTGTCGTACCAAGACCGACATCGCTGAACTTGCCGTATCCGTCCTCGTAGCGAAGCACTGCTTCCCATGCACCTTTCGAACTGCTTGGCTTCACCCGCTTGAACACGCCGTTGCTGTAGGGACGGCTTTCACCGGTCAGAATCCATCCTGCCTGAATGTAGTATCCGTCCACATCAACCCCGCCCGTGTCAGCGTTGAAGTATTCGGCCTGCGTGTGAAAGGGCCCCGATGCGGCCGCCAATTCGATGTTGTACGCATCGGTTTCGTTGGCAGGCAGAGCGGCATCACGGCTGGTAAAGCCGGCGCCAAGATGCAAGACCAGATCATCGGTCTGGATCGGGGCATAGGTAACGCGGCCGGTGATGGCCGTATTGCCGAAATCATCGCTGCCGTTGCCGGCCGCCTCGAAAACGCCCAGGCCGTAGGTCCAGTTGTCACCTGCACCGTGCAGTTGCACACCGGCGTTGCGGCCGGGCGCGTAGAATTCGGTCAGGGCCGAGCGTTCAAGCGATGATATGTCCTTCGAACTGGTAAGTTGCTCAAAGCCAAACGGTTCTTTTTGCTTACCCACTGTGATCCGGGCCATCTTGCCAAAACCGGTGTAGCGCAGATAGAGGTCCTCGGCGCTGCCGCCGCCGGTACCGCTTTCGGCGAGATTGAACTGTGCCTTGAAGGCCCAGTCGAGATATTTACCCTGGAAAAAAATCCGTGCGCGACGCACATCGAAATCATCGCTCTTACCGCTGATGTCGGAATCGGTCGAATCGTAATCCCACTGCAGGCGCCCCCCCACCCGGAAAGACGCGGTACCATCAGCACTCTTGAAGGTTATCCCGCTCCCTGCCTTGAGGTTGAAACCAGAGGTTTCGTCGGCCTGCACGACGCCCGCCGCAGCGGCGAGCAATGCCGCCGGTATAAACTTCATTTTCATTTCGTGTTCTCCAATTCTGTCAGGGAAATGCCATCGAGGCATCCGCAAGAGTCTCTTTCAACCGGGTATCCGGCGGGGCTACAGGCTGGCGAATCCCGCCAAAGACCCTTGCCGCTGAATGGCAGGCGATTGTTACAGAATCATGACGGTTTCGGGCATCGCTTGGCTTCGCTTTTGGCCAGCGCGCAGACCGAAGCGGACGGCTTCTGAACGGGAATACACGCGCAGGGCCGACCCCAATTCGGCTCTTTTGTTTGCAGTGTCGTGGTGGCTGGCCGGACTGAGTTGAGCAAAGTGTAACGATCCGGGTCTGGTCGCGTCCTCTTGTTTGCTGTCTGCTGACCACTCGCCCCTACGAATTGACCGCATTGCAGAATCTTCTAGTATGAAACAGACTTGGGAAATCAAATGAGGTGCCACGGATGAGCGAACTTTCCCAATACGCGATCCTTTTCGGGCTGAGCGTCGGTGTATTCGGTTTCGTGCTCAGCCTCTATGGGTTCGCCCGGGCCATCGGGCGGGCGCGCGCGGAACCCGGCAAGGACGTGCCCGCCACCGCCGGCACCCTGTCGCGCGATCCGGTCTGGGTGCGCTACCATGCGCGTTATGCCGGTTATGCGCTGCTGTTTCTGGCCTTCGACATGGAGATGGCGTTCATGTATCCGTGGGCGGTCGTCTACCGCGAAGAAGGGCTGATCGCATTGCTCGACATGGGCGTTTTCCTGGCAATCCTGTTCTTGGGCCTGCTCTATGGCTGGAGCCAGGGCGCGTTGAGGCGGCAATGACCTTCGTCGGGGCGCGAGAGGGCGCGATGTCCGGGATCAGGCGGGCGGTCGCGGCGGCCATGGCGCGCGATCTGCCGGCCTTCGTGCTGCCCGGCCCCTCTGTCGCGCGGGCGATGGGGCTCGATCTGTCCGGGTCGCATCTGCGGCTTGTCGGCACCCCGCGCCATGCGAATCTGTTGATCGTCGTCGGCCCCTTGCCCCCCGGTCTGCGCGATGCCGCCGCCGTCACCTACGCGCAGATCCCGCGCCCCCGCGCGATCCTTGCGCTGGGTGCCGGCGACATCGCCCCGTTGCCCGATGCGGACGTGTCGGCCCCGCTGACCCAGGCCGGGCTGCACTCCGGGCTGGCCGATCTGCGCCGCGTGATCGCCGCGGGCGCGTTTCGCGCTGACAGCGGGGAGTTTAACGCCCCCGCTCTTGAGGTGCGCGTGGAATACACTTGCCCGATGCACCCCGAAATCGTCCGCGACGCCCCCGGAGACTGCCCCAAATGCGGCATGACGCTGGTGCCGCGCGAAACAGCGTCCGATGGACATGGTGGGCACGGTGGCCACGACATGCCCCCGGAGGACAGGTCAAACCCCGCCGATCACGCACATGCGGGCCACGCCGAGGACGCGGGCGGGGCGGGGGCATATACCTGCCCGATGCACCCTGAGGTCGTCAGCGACGCACCGGGCAAGTGCCCAAAATGCGGCATGTTTCTGGTGAAGGCGGAAGAGGGGGAAAGCCACGGTCACGGGCACGGGCATGGCAGTGAAGCGCACGGAGCGCATGGTCACGGCGATCACGGCGGTCATGGCAAACAACAGGACCATTCCGGCCACGATGGCCACGATGGGCATGCCGGACATGGCGGCCACTCCGAGGCCGCTATCGACGGGATCGAGCCGCATTTCATGTCGATGGTCGAGATGACCGAGGGCCAGCCGCGCAGCAGCGACGGGTTGCAGATGGACTGGATCGAGGTGCCGTTCGGGCCGTTCTTTCCGGGCCTGCCCGCGGGGCTGCGCCTGACCCTGACGCTGGACGGCGATACCGTGGCGGGCAGCGAGGTCAGGAGCCTTGTGGGCAGGGCGGAACTGGTGGATGGCCCGCAGATGAGGGTGGCCGATTTCGTCGAGCGTCTGGCCGCGATGATGCCGCTCAGCCCGGTGGCCTATCGGACGCTGGCCTGCGCGGCGATCGAGGAGGCCGCGAGCGTCGACCCCGGCCATGACGCGCGCCGTGGCCGCGCCGCCGCGGTGGAACGCGAGCGGATCGCCAGCCACCTGAACTGGCTGGCCGAGTTCGGCCTGCAGTCGGGTTTTTTGTGGCTCGCCGCGCGCGCTGGGGCGTTGCAACTGGCCGTTCAAGGTGCCGACGTCGCCGGGATCGCCGCGCAGGCTGGGGCGATCCGGCGGCTGACGCGCCGGGTGCAGGCGGCCCCGTTGATGCGGATGCGGCTGAGACGCATCGCGCGCATCGGCAAGGACACCCCGGCGAGCGGCCCGGTGGACCGGGCGCGGGGTGGCGGATCGGATGCCCGTACGGGTGATCCAACGCTGAAGGATCTCGGGTTCGAAACGCGCGTCCGCAACGGCGGCGATGCGCTGGCCCGGCTGCGGCTGCGCTGCGACGAGATCGCCCAAAGTCTCGACGTGATCGCGGCCGCCGGGAGGATTGCTGTGCCGCAGGTGCCGGATGTGGACAGGGTGTCGGGCGAGGGCGCGGCCCGCATCGAAACACCGCGCGGAGCGGCGCAGCTGCGCGTGAAGCTGACCGATGGCCGGGTGGTCGAGGCCGATCTCGACACGCCGTCAGACGTGAACATCGCCCTTGTCGAAACGGTGACGGCGCAGCAGGAACTGGGCGATGCCTTGGCCGCTGTCGCCTCGCTCGACCTGTCGCCATGGGAGGTGCGTGGATGAGCATTCTTGTCGTTCTCCTGTCGCTCGCCGCCGGGGCCTACGCGCTGGCCGTCATCGAACGATGGGCCGTGCATGGGCACCTGAGCCTGACCGGTCCGGCCTGGGCCGCCCTGGCGCTTCTGGGGCGGGAATCGCTGCTGGCGCGCAAATCCGACCGGTTGTTCTTTGAGCTTGGGCCGGTGCTGCTATTGGTGGCGGGGCTGATGGCGGTGGCGGTGATCCCGCTGGCGCCGGGGCTTATCATCACCGACCTGGCCACCGGGGCGCTGTTTCTGAACGCCGCGCTGGCCTATGTGCTGGTGGCGCTGATCATGGCGGGCTGGGGTCCGAACGGGGCCTACGCGATGATCGCGGGCTGGCGGTTTCTGGGCCAGTTCATCGCCTATGCGATGCTGATCGTGATGCCGATCACCGCCGTCGCCATGCGGGCGGAGTCGCTCTCGACGGTTGAGATCGTCGCCTCGCAGGAACAACTCTGGAACGTGCTGTACCAGCCGATGGGGTTCATCCTCTTTGTCGTGGCGGCGATGGGGCTCGCGTGGTTGCCGCCGCTGGACCTGCCCGATGCGACCGGCGAATTGGCCGGCGGGGTCGAGGCCGAGTATACCGGCGTGCGGCTGGCGGTGCTGCGGCTGGCGCGGATGGTCATCATCCTGGCGCTGGCGGGGGCGACCGTGACCTTCTACCTGGGCGGCTGGCTGGGCCCGTGGCTGCCGCCCTGGGCCTGGAGCGCGATCAAGATCCTGGTCGTGGCCGCGGCCATGCTGAGCGTCGGGCGCTACATGCCGCGCATCCGCGAGGCGCGCTATCTGGCGCTGAGCTGGAAGCTGGGGATCTCGCTGGCGCTGGCCAATATCTTTGTCGTGGGCGTGATTGCGCTGGTGGTGCCGATATGACGGTTCAGATGATCTTTCTGGCGTTCTTCGGCGGCGCGGCGGTATGGTTCGGCGTCGTGGTCTTCCGCACCCATTCGATGGTGCGTTCGGCGCTGGCGCTGCTGTTTTCGCAAACCGCGATCGGGGCGATGTTCCTGGTCATGCAGGCTGAGTTTCTGGGCGTGTTGCAGATCATGATGATGGCCACGGAAATGAGCGTGATGGCGATCTTCATGGTGATGTTCATGATGGATCCGGGCGGCATGGGCAAAATGGACATGACCCACCAGAAACGCCTGTCGCTCTGGGCCGGGGGCATCGGGCTGCTGGCCGCGCTGTTGCTGGTCTGGCTGCCCGATTGGGGTCCGGTCGCCCTGTCCGTGCCGGGCGCGCATGAACAGGCCGCCGATTTGGGGCGCGAATTACTGGGCCGGTCGATGTTAATCTTCCAGTCGGCGGGTCTGACGATTCTGACCGCCATGGTTGCGGCCACGATGGTGGCCATCGTCCCCAACGCGGAGCAGCGCAAATGATTCTGGAACTCATGATTGCCCTCAGCGTCGGCGCGGGGCTGTTCGGTATCGGACTTTATGGCGCGCTGAGTCAGACCAACCTGGTGATGATCGTCATGGGGGTCGAACTGATTTTGGCCGCGGCCCTGGTCAACCTGGTGGCCTTCTGGCGCTACCTGCATCCCGACGAGCCTGCCGGTCAGATGTTCGTGCTGATCGTCATGGCGGTGATGGCGGTCGAGATGGCGGTGGCCTTCGGTATCGCCATCGCCCGGTTCCGGGTGCGCGGCTCGGTCGAGATGGAAGAAGCGCGGGAGTTGAAGGGATGACGATGCTGGCGCTCACCCTCCTTGCGCCGCTTCTGGCGGGCATCGCGGTGCTAGCCCTGCGGCGCGCACCCGAAGCGATTGCGCTTGCGGGCGTCGGCCTCGGGTTCCTCGCGGCGATGGCGGTTCTAGCGGGTGCGATTGCGGGCAATGCGGTGCAGATGGTCCTGCCGGGCCTGCCGCAAATGCCGCTGCGGCTGGTCGCGACGCCGCTGACGGCGGTCGTTTCGGCCATGGTGGCGACGGTGGCGGCTTTTGTGGTGGTCTATGCCGTGGGTTACATGCGCAGCGACCCCGAAAGGCCGCGCTTTTTCGGCATCCTGCTGCTGTTTGTCGCGGCGATGCAGGCGCTGGTGCTGGCGGGCGACTGGATCACCGTGCTGGCCGCGTGGGAACTGATCGGCTTTTCCAGCTATCTGCTGATCGGCTTCTGGCATGGCCGCGACGGCGTGCCCGGTGCCGCGACGCGGGCGTTTCTGTACACCCGCAGCGCCGATCTGGGGCTTTATCTGGGGATTTTTGTGCTGATCGGCTGGGCCGGCACCTCGGAAATCTCGGCTACATTGTCGATTAGCGGCACGCCCGCACTGGTCGCCGGGTTGCTGTTGCTGGTGGGCGCGATGGGCAAATCGGCGCAGGTACCGTTGCAGGACTGGTTGCAGCGCGCCATGGCCGGGCCGACGCCGGTTTCGGCGCTGCTGCATTCGGCGACTCTGGTGGCGGCGGGGGCGATCCTGCTGATCCGGGTGGCGCCGATGTTGCCCGGCGGGGCCTTGCTGGCAATCGGACTGGTCGGCGGCGTCACCGCCGTCGTTGCCGGTTTGATCGCGCTGGCCGAGCGGGATCTGAAACGGCTGCTGGCGGCCTCGACCTCCAGCCAGTACGGGCTGATGCTGCTGGCCATTGGCGCGGGGGTGCCGGTGGCGGCGCTGCTGCACCTTATCGCCCACGCGGCGATCAAGAGCACGCTTTTTCTGGGGGCGGGTGTGTTCCAGCATGATCGCGACAGCACCGACATGGAAGCGGTCGCGGGCGCGGGCCGGGCACGACCGCTGGTCCTTTCCGCCTTCGCCGTTGCCGCGCTGGCGCTGGCGGGTATTCCACCGCTGGCCGGCTTCTTTTCCAAGGACGCGATCCTTGCCGCCGCGCTGGCGGCCCCCGGTGCTGCGTGGCTGGCACCCCTGGCGCTGGCGGGCACGGTGCTGACCGGGGCTTATATGGCGCGGGCGATGCGGGTGTTGTGGGGCGGCGAGGCACAGCCGGTTTCCGGCAAGGGCATGGGCTGGATGTCTGCGGGCATGGCGGTGCTGACGGCGCTGGCGGCGGGGCTTGGGTTCGCCTTTGCGCCGCTGGAACATCTGCTGGGCGCCGAACTGCCGCCGGAAGGAACCGCGATGATCCTCGGGCTTTTGGCGGCGCTGAGCGGCCTGGTGCTGGGCTGGTTCATCCAACCTGCCCGCCTGATGGGGCCGGTTCTGCCGATGGCGCAGCGCGGCTTTGCCGTCGCGGGCGGTATGGACGGGCTGGTGCTGCGCCCGTCGCTGGCTTTTGCCGCCGCCTGTGAAGGTTTCGAACGGCGTCTGCTGGCGTCGCAACTTGGCCTTGTGCGCATCCTGAGCCTTGGCACCGCATCCCGCGTCGACGCAGCCGACAATCGCCTATACGCCGCGACCCTCGATCTGGGCCGGTTGAACCTGCGCCTTGGCGACGGCGCCGAAAACACCGACACCCATGGCATCGACGGGCTGATCTTCGGCCTTGTCGCCCGGACAATCGCCGCCGGCCGCCGCCTGCGCCTGCTGCAAAGCGGGCTGATCCACCGCGAACTCGCCCTGACAGTCATGGGCATTGCCGTCATCGCGGCGGTGCTGCTGATCTTACCGATGTCCTCCTGAAGAAAGACGACCCCGCCATGCCCCTTCTCTCGATCTCCGTCTTTCTGCCGCTTCTTGGTGGCGTGCTGCTGATGGCCCTGCCAAACAAGTCGGCGCGCATCGCCCATGGCGTTTCCATCGCCACCACCGGGCTGACCTTCGTTGTGACGCTGGCGATCTGGGCGCGGGGCACGCTGCCGGACGGTTTCGCGCAGGTCGAGGAAATCGCCTGGATCCCGGCCATTGGTGCCGCCTACCGGGTTGGCGTCGACGGGCTGAGCCTGCCGCTGATCCTGCTGACCTCGCTGCTGTTTTTCCTGTCGGCGATCTATGCGGCGCGGATCACCGACCGCCCGGCGGTCTTTGTCGCGCTGATGCTGATGCTGGAAACCGCGTCGATCGGCACCTTCGCGGCGCTGGACGCGCTCTTGTTCTACGTCTTCTTTGAAGTGTCGCTGGTCGGCATGTATTTCATGATCGTCGGCTGGGGCTATGAAGAGCGCCAGCGCGCCGGACTGATGTTCTTCATCTACACGCTGCTTGGCTCGCTGCCGCTTTTGCTGGCAATCATCGGGCTGTATCTGGCCACGGGAAGTTTCGACATGCGTCTGTGGATCGAGACCCCGCCGCTGACCGGGCTGGCGGCGATGCTGGCGCTGATCGCGATGCTGTTCACCTTCGCGGTCAAGATCCCGTCCTTTCCGGTGCATACTTGGCTACCGGCCGCCCACGTGCAGGCCCCGACCGTGGGAAGCGTGATCCTGGCCGGCGTGATGCTGAAATTCGGCACATACGGCCTTGTGCGTTTCGCCTTACAGATGACGCCCGACGCCTTTGCGCAGGCCGGTCAGGTGGTGCTGGCCTTTGGCGTATTCAGCGCCCTTTACGGTGCCTTCGTGGCGCTGGCGCAGTCAGATCTGAAGAAGATGATCGCCTATACGTCGGTGAACCACATGGGCTATGTGGTGATCGGCGTCGCGGTGGCGGCGCTGACGCTGGACCCTGACCTGCGGGCGGTCGCGCTCAATGGTGCGACCTTGCAGATGGTCAGCCACGGCATCGTCACCGGGGCGTTGTTTTTTCTCGTCGGCATGTTGCAGTCGCGCGCCCACGAACGCGAGATGACCGCGTTCGGCGGGCTGCTGGGGCAGGTGCCATGGCTGGGCTGGGCCTTCGTGCTGTCGGCCTTTGCCTCGCTCGGGCTGCCGGGGCTGGCGCATTTCCCGGCTGAATTTCAGATCTTCCTGGCCACGCTGAATGCGCAGCCCTGGGCCATCGTGGTGATTATCGCCATTGTGGTAACGGCGGGGCTTTACCTGCGCGCGATCGCGGCGGTGTTTCTGGGCGAGCCAAACGAGAAATGGGCGGCGATGCCCGATCTGGACCGCGGCGAGATGCTGGCCATCGTGCCGTTGCTCATCCTCATCATCCTTATCGGGGTCGCGCCGTCCTGGTTGCTGGGCATGATTGATGCGACGATGCGGGCACTGCAATTCTAATGGCGCGCGACCTGTCCTTTCTGTTTCCCGAGCTGATGCTGGCCTCCACTGTCGTGCTGATGCTGGTGGCCGAGATGCTGCGCGCGCCCCGTCTGGCGTTGGCGTTCGGGCTGATCGGGCTGGGTCTGTCCACCGCGCTGACCCTTCCGCTGCTGGAGGCCGACACCACCGTCTTTGGCGGCACCTACCGCGTCGATCTGCTGTCCGGCTGGGCCAAGCTGATCCTGCTGCCAGGCACCGCGCTGGCGCTTCTGATGACGTGGGCCGAGATCGCCGGTAAGGACCGCGAGGGAAGTGTCTATACGCTGCTTTGCCTCGTGACGCTGGGGGCGCTGATGCTGGCGGGCGGTGGCGACATGATGCTGCTGGTCCTTGGCGTAGTGCTGACCGGACTGGGATCATTCGCAATGGTGGCCTGGCCGCGCGACGATGCGGCGACCGAGGCGGCGATGAAATATCTGGTGTTCGGCGCCGTCACCGGATCGGTGATGATCTACGGGCTGACCTTCTGGTTCGGTGGTGCCGGATCGACGCTTTTTTCCGAGCTTGGTGCGCTTCAGGACAAGCCGCTGATCGCGCTGGCGGGGCTGGTCGCGGTGCTGATCGGGCTGGGCTACAAGGCGGCGCTGGTGCCGTTCCAGTTCTGGGCACCGGACGCCTATGACGGCGCGCCGGTCTCGGTCGCGGCGTTCCTGTCGGTCATCACCAAGGTTGCCGCGATCTTCGCCTTTGCGCAGGTGCTGCGCGATCTGCCGGTAGCCACCGGCTGGCCGTTCGTCGTCGCGCTGATCGCGGCGGTGACGATGACATTCGGCTATCTGGCGGCGCTGGTGCAGACCAATGTCGTGCGGCTGCTGGCCTATTCCTCGGTGGCGCAGGCGGGCTATTTCATGCTGGGGATCGTGGCGCTTGGCACCAGCCCGCTGGCGCTGCCTTCGGTGATCGTGTTCGGCGCGGCCTATGTGGCGATGAACCTCGGGGCCTTTGCCGTCATCATGATCGCGGGCCGCGATCTGGACGATTTCAAGGGTTTCGGCCGCGCGCGCCCGGTGATCGGCGTGGCGATGGTCGTGTTCCTGCTGTCGCTCACCGGGATTCCACCGCTCTTCGGCTTTGTCGGCAAGGTGCTGCTGTTCGGCGCCGCGATCGAGGCCGGCTATCTGTGGCTGGCAGTGATCGGCATCCTCAACAGCGTGCTGGCGCTGGCGGTCTATCTGCGCATAGTGGTGTCGATGTATCAGGCGCGCGAGGGCGATGCGGGCCGGACTGAGATGGCGCCGCCGCTGTTGGTCGTTCTCTGTGCGACCGCGCTGGTCACGGCGCTGATGGGGCTATTTGCGGGAGTGTTTCCCGGCTGACTTAAGGCGCGGTTTTGTGCCAGTCGGTCAAAGTGGTGATCTTGCTATCTGTCGCGTAGCCCTTAATGGGAGTGGGCAAAACCTGGTGGTCGACGTGGTAGGGTAAGGTTTCGGAACAAGGCGGGACCCACCATGGATGTAAGCATTTTTATCGAGACGACGTTTGACGATGGAGAAACCAAGAGGCGCAATATCGGTCGACTTCGCCGTGCGCCGGATGAGTTTGGTTCCGAAAATTTAGGCCTTCTCCTAGACGACGCAAAGACCTTGTTGAGGCGCTTGCAGGAAGCGATTGTGCAAGATCAGGTCGGTGAAGCATTTGATGCTCGCCGGAAATGCGATGACTGTGGCAAACAACGCGCGATCCATGATGATCGAGGGCGTATTCTCGACACTCTTTTCGGGCGAATTCGGGTGAAGTGGCCAAGGCTTCGACGCTGCTTGTGCCAACCGGCTGAGGTCGCGAAATCTGGGCCACAATCACCACTTGCCGGGTTGTTCTCTGACCGTGCGACTGCCGAACTTCGGCGCCTGCAGGCTGAATTGGGGGCCAGGCACTCGTTTCGGGAAGCCGCTCGATTGATCGAAATGTTCATGCCCTGTTCGGCTCAATTGAACACGACCGTTCGAAATCGTTTGGGTCGCATCGCCGACGAGCTAGGCCACGAAGACGTAAGCCAAGGAGACGCGGATACAATCGCGCCGCCATCACCACTAACCCTTTTCCTAGATGGTGCGCACATACGATGTCGACCTGAATACCAGAAGCGGCACCTCGATGTTGTAGTCGGCAAGGTTGAAAGCCCCAATATGAGCCGGCGGTTTGGTTTCGTGCAGCAAGCCGCCGGTTCTCCTGCAAAGCAACTCCGACATGACCTGATCGCGCAGGGCTGGGACGGTCAGAGCAAAGTGACCGTGATTTCAGACGGCGAACCTGCACTGCCGAATTTGGTGAGGCGTGCCGTTCGAGGTCCCGTCACCCACATACTGGACTGGTGGCATATCTCGATGCGGGTCAAGCACATTGAAAATGCGGTGCGGGGCCTTCTGCAATCGAAGGGCTTTTCAGGGTTGCCGCTACTCTTCGAGCGACCTGCTGATACACTGCGTTGGTACCTTTGGCACGGCAAAGTGATGACCGCCGCGACAATCCTCAAGGTTCTTCAGATCTGTCGCGTAGCCCATAAGTCCGAGATATGGCGCGTTGAGCACCGAATTTTGCCCTTAAATGCGAGATGCCAGCGCCTTCGAGTGGAGTTTCCTCGTTTTTCCGCGGAGTCTTTGGTCGAACCTTGCCTCAGATTTAAGGGCAAAAATATCAGAATTAAAGGCAAAATCTCATGTTTAAGGGCAAAGCACAGCCGTTGATTTGGTGGATTTCTCATCTCACAATTAAGGGCTACGCGACAGCTCCGGATGCTCTCGCCCGCGTGCATCATCTCGAAGCCCTTGTTGATCTCTTCCAGCTTCAGAATATGCGTGATCATCGGGTCGATCTCGATCTTGCCGTCCATGTACCAGTCGACGATCTTGGGCACGTCGGTGCGCCCGCGCGCGCCGCCAAAGGCGGTGCCTTCCCATGTGCGGCCCGTGACCAGTTGGAAGGGGCGCGTGGCGATTTCGGCGCCGGCGGGGGCGACGCCGATGATGACGCTCTCGCCCCATCCCTTGTGCGATGCCTCGAGGGCGGTGCGCATGACGCCGACATTGCCGGTGGCATCGAACGTATAGTCGCCGCCGCCGGTCAGCTCGACCAGGTGGCCGAGCAGATCGCCCTTCACCTCATTCGGGTTGACGAAATCGGTCATGCCGAAGCGCTTGGCCATCTCGACCTTTTGCGGGTCGATATCGACGCCGACGATCTGGCTGGCCCCCGCCATGCGCAGGCCCTGGATGACGTTGAGGCCGATCCCGCCGAGACCGAAAACGATGGCGCGGCTGCCGATCTCGACCTGGCGGTGTTGATGACCGCGCCGATGCCCGTCGTGACACCGCAGCCGATATAGCAGACCTTGTCGAACGGCGCATCCTTGCGGATCTTGGCCAGCGCGATCTCGGGCAGGACGGTGTGGTTCGAGAAGGTCGAGCAGCCCATGTAATGCAGGATCGGCGTGCCATCGAGCATGGAGAAGCGGCTGGTCCCGTCGGGCATAACGCCCTTACCCTGCGTCGCGCGGATCGACTGGCAAAGGTTCGTCTTGGGGTTCAGGCAATACTCGCACTCGCGGCATTCGGGCGTGTAGGCGGGATCACGTGATCGCCCACTTCCAGCGAGGTGACACCCTCGCCCACCTCGACGACGACGCCCGCGCCCTCATGGCCGAGGATCGCAGGGAACGCGCCCTCGGGATCGGCGCCCGACAGGGTGAAGTCGTCGGTGTGGCACAGGCCCGTCGCCTTGATCTCGACCAGAACCTCGCCCGCCTTGGGGCCGTCTAGGTTCACTTCCATGATTTCCATGGGTTTTCCGGCCTCAACGGCTACGGCGGCGCGTGTTCTCATTGCAGATGTCACTTGAATTTATGTATAGACATATAAGGCGTCACCGCGTTGTAGAAAGCGTGACTGGCCCCGTCAAGCATTTGGCGTCATCTGGGATGAAAGGAAGAAATCATGCAGCTGCTGAAGGGCGTCGATCTGGTGGAGGTGCCGTGGAAGAACGGCGGCGGCATCACCCGCAATATCGCAGAAGGCAAGACGGCGCTTGGCCCGACATGGCGACTGAGCCGGGCTGATGTGGCCGGGGATGGGCCTTTCTCGAATTTCGCGGGGCTGCGGCGGGTACTTACCGTTATCTCCGGCGCTGGCATGGACCTTTTGCACACGGATGGCACCTTGCGCGCCGATCCGCTAAAGCCGGTGGCGTTCGATGGGGGCCTGCCCGTCACGGCGCGCCTGCTGGACGGGCCGCTGACCGATCTGAACCTGATGTTCGACCCGGCCCATTGCGACAGCGCCGTGCGCCTGTTGCGCGGCGCGGCCGTGCAGGACGTGGACCCCCCGTCTGGCGGGCTCACGGCAATCCACGTCGTTCAGGGCCGCCCGCGGATCGCGGGCGACGCGCTGGCTGTCGCGGATACCGCGTTCTTGACCGGGCCTGCTGATTTGCAACTGGCCGAGGGCGACGCTCTGCTGGAGATATCCTTGCGGTATCTCGATCAGAGTGCTGCCATCACACTGTCCATTGCGGCCCGATAGCGCGCGACGATACCCTCGCGCGCGACATGCCTGCCGCCCTGAACCATGTGGCGCCCGGCGGACCAGACATCGGTCACGGCGGCGCCCGTCGCGGCAAAGACCAGACCATCGAGCAACTGGTGGCGCGGCAGCGCCATCAACGCGGTATCATGGCTGTCGATCGCAACCAGATCGGCCAGCTGGCCCACCGCGATCGTGCCCGCCTTGCGGCCCAGGGCCTGCGCCCCGCCGCGCGCCGCGCCGGTATAGAGCATGTGACCGACCGACCCTTCCTCGACGACCATGACATTGCGCGCCATGTCGCGCAGGCGCTGCGAATATTCCAGGGTGCGCAACTCCTCGGTCAGTGAGATCCGCACGTTGGAGTCCGACCCGATGCCGAAGGCCCCGTGCGCCTGCAGATAGGCGGGCCCGTTGAACGGGCCATCGCCCAGATTGGCCTCGGTGATCGGGCAGAGGCCCGCAACCGCGCCTGAATGGGCCATCGCCCGCGTTTCGGCATCGGTCATGTGGGTGGCGTGGATCAGGCACCATTCCGGCGTGACATCGGCATTCGCCAACAGCCAGTCCACAGGGCGCGCGCCCAACCACGCCTCGATATCGGTGACCTCCTTGGGCTGCTCGGCGATGTGGATATGGACGGGGCCGCCCTCATGCGCGGCCAGCGCGGCCGCCAGATCATCCGGCGAGGTGGCGCGCAGAGAATGGGGCGCGATGCCGACGCGGCAATCCTCGGGCAGATCTGCCACCGCTCGGCGCGCATGCGCGACCAGATCGCCGAAACGATCCACCGAATTGCCGAACCGCGCCTGCCCCTTCTGCAAGGGCATCTGCCCGGCGCCGCCATAAGTATAAAGCACCGGCAGATGTGTCAGGCCGATACCCGATACCTGCGCGGCGGCAGCGATACGCGCCGAAAGCTCCGCCAGATCGTCGTAAGGCGCGCCGTCCGGCTGGTGGTGCAGGTAATGAAACTCGCCGACGCTGGCATATCCCGCCTCTTGCATTTGGAGGAAAACGAACGCGGCAATCGCTTCGATGTGTTCGGGCGTCAGATGCGCGGTAAAGCGATACATCAGATCGCGCCAGGTCCAGAAACTGTCCTTGCCGGCTGCGCGATACTCGGTCATGCCCGCCATCGCGCGCTGAAAGCTGTGGCTGTGAAGGTTGGCAAGCGCGGGCAAAAGCGTGTCGACACGCAGGTCCTCCGGCCCTGCGCTGGCATCCGCGGTCACCTCGGTGATCGTCCCCGCCTCCATGCTCAGCCGGACATCGCTGGCCCATCCATCCGCCAAAAGCGCCTGTTTTGCGAAAATCATTTGACTGCCTTTCCAAAGTTTATGTATAGACATATACGGCACTCAACTCCGTTGGAAAAGCGAAACCTCAGCCATTTCGGACAGATTATGACAGATAGCAAAACTCTCTACGTCGATTTGACCGCCGCGACGATGACGCAGAACGATGAGGCCTATGGCTTGATCCCGAATGCCGCCATCGCAATCGACTCGGGCCGAATCGCCTGGGTCGGACCGCTGGATGATCTGCCCGGCACGTATGAGGGCGTCGCACGCACCTGGCTTGGCGGGCGCCTTGTCACGCCGGGCCTGATCGATTGCCATACGCATATCGTGCATGGCGGGGACCGCGCGAGCGAGTTCGAGATGCGCCTCAACGGAGCCAGCTACGAGGAAGTTGCGCGCGCCGGGGGCGGTATCGTCTCGACCGTGACGGCAACCCGCGCGGCGGATGAGGCAGCGCTCATCGCCAGCGCCCTGCCCCGTGTCGATACGCTTCTGGCCGAGGGGATCTGCACGCTCGAGATCAAGTCGGGCTACGGGCTCGACGTCGAAACCGAGCTTCGGATGCTGCGCGCCGCGCGTGCGATCGAGCGGGCGCGTCCGGTGCGGGTGCGCACCAGCTTCCTCGGCGCGCATGCCGTTCCGTCGGAATATGCCGGCCGCGCCGATGCCTATCTGGACGAGGTCTGCATCCCGGCGCTGCGCGCCGCGCATGAGGAAGGTCTGGTCGATGCGGTCGACGGGTTCTGCGAAGGCATCGCCTTCTCGCCCGCGCAGATCGCCCGCGTCTTTGACGTGGCGCAGGAGCTGGGCCTGCCACTCAAGCTGCATGCCGAACAGCTGTCGAATCTCGGCGGCGCCAAGATGGCGGCAAGCTATGGCGCCATGTCCGCCGATCATATCGAGTATCTGGACGACGAGGGCGTCGCCGCCATGGCGGATGCCGGAACCGTGGCCGTCATCCTGCCCGGCGCCTTCTACACCATCCGCGAAACGCAGGCCCCGCCGATCGAAAGCCTGCGCAAGCATGGCGTGCTGATGGCCCTTTCCACCGACAACAACCCCGGATCGTCGCCGCTGACCTCGCTGCTCTTGACCATGAACATGGCCTGCACGCTGTTCCGCATGACCCCCGAAGAGGCGCTGGCCGGCGCGACGCGCAACGCGGCTGCCGCGCTGGGGCTGGTTGATTGCGGAACCATCGCCAAGGGCAAGCGTGCCGATCTGGCCGTCTGGGACGTCAAGACACCCGCCGAGCTGAGCTATCGCATAGGGTTCAACCCGCTTCATTCCCGCATTTTCGGAGGCATTTCGTGACCACGCTTACCCTGACACCCGGCGCCGTGACGCTGGACCATCTGGCGCAGATCTATTGGAGCGAGGCCGCCGTGCGCCTCGATCCCGCGTGCCACCCGGATATCGAGCGCGCCCATGCGCGCATCGCCCGCGCCGTCGCGGGGACGGATGCCGTCTATGGCGTCAATACCGGCTTTGGCAAGCTGGCCTCCGTCAAGATCGCGTCCGAGGACACGGCTACGCTGCAGCGCAACCTGATCCTTTCGCATTGCTGCGGCGTCGGCCCCGCCATTCCGCGCCGCATGGCGCGGATGCTGATGGCGCTCAAGCTGCTCAGCCTCGGGCGGGGCGCCTCGGGCGTCCGGCTGGAGCTGGTCGCCCTGATCGAGGCGATGCTGGACAAGGGCGTGACGCCCGTGATCCCGGCGCAAGGCTCGGTTGGGGCCTCTGGCGATCTGGCGCCGCTGGCACATATGGCAGCCGTGATGATGGGGCATGGCGAGGCCGAATTCGGTGGTGATGTGATGCCCGGCGGCAAGGCGCTGGCCGCGGCCGGTCTCAGCCCGATCGAGCTTGGCCCGAAGGAAGGCCTCGCGCTGATCAACGGCACGCAATTCTCCACCGCATTCGCGCTGGCGGGCCTTTTCGGCGCATGGCGCGCGGCACATTCCGCGCTGGCCACATCGGCGCTGTCGACCGACGCCATCATGGGCTCGACCGCGCCGCTGCAGCCCGAGATCCACAGCCTGCGCGGCCATCGCGGCCAGATCGAGGCAGGCGAGACGATGCGCGCGCTTCTGGAGGGCTCCGAGATCCGAGAGAGCCACAGGGACGGCGATGCGCGCGTACAGGATCCCTATTGCATCCGCTGCCAGCCGCAGGTGACCGGCGCCGCGATGGATGTGCTGCGGCAGGCCGCGCAAACCCTCGAGATCGAGGCAAACGCGGCGACGGACAATCCGCTGGTCCTGACCGAAGCCGATCTCATTGTATCGGGCGGAAACTTCCACGCCGAGCCGGTCGGCTTTGCCGCCGACATGATCGCGCTAGCGATTGCCGAGATGGGTGCCATTGCGCAACGCCGTGTCGCGCTGATCGTCGATCCCGTGCTCAGCCACGATCTTCCGCCCTTCCTGACGCCGCGCCCCGGCCTCAACTCGGGCTACATGATCGCCGAGGTCACGACAGCGGCATTGATGAGCGAGAACAAGCATCTGGCAAATCCCTGCGTCACCGACAGCACGCCCACCTCCGCCAACCAGGAGGACCATGTCAGCATGGCCGCGCATGGCGCGCGACGCCTCACGCAGATGCTGGAGAACCTCAATCGCATCCTCGGGGTCGAGCTTCTCTGCGCGGCGCAAGGTGTCGATTTCCGCGCGCCGCTTGCCACCAGCAGCGCCCTGCAACGCATCGTGACGCGTGTGAGGCAAGAGGTCGAGACGCTGGGCGATGACCGCTACATGGCCCCCGATTTGGAGCGCGCGGCGCAGCTGATCGCCACGGGCGCCATCATCGACGCGGCAGGCACCCCGATGCCGGAGTTGGGCGCATGAGTCCGGTCGAAATCACCCGCGGCGATAGCCCCATTGTTCTCGGACTGCCGCATACCGGCACCTACGTGCCGGATGCCATCGCGGCAGATTTGAATGACCGCGGCCGCGGCCTCGACGATACCGACTGGCATATTCACCGGCTTTACGAGGGACTGCTGCCGGATGCCACGATCGTGCGGGCAACCTTCCACCGCTATGTGATCGACGCCAATCGCGATCCGTCGGGCGCGTCCCTCTATCCCGGTCAGAACACTACCGGTCTCGTGCCGCTGACGGATTTCGACGGGCATGACATCTGGAACCGCGCGCCTGACGAGACCGAGATCGAGGAGCGGCGCATTGCCTACCACGCGCCTTATCATGCGGCGCTCAAGGCCGAGCTGGACCGCGTCAAGGAGATCCACGGCGTCGCGATTCTTTACGACTGCCACTCGATCCGTTCGGAAATCCCGTTCCTCTTCGATGGTGTGCTACCCGATTTCAGCATCGGCACGAATATGGGTGAGACCTGTGATCCGGCCATCGAGCGCGCCGTGCGCGAGGTCTGCGGGGCCGCAGACGGCTATACCAGCGTGCTGAACGGGCGGTTCAAGGGCGGCTGGACCACGCGCCATTATGGCCAGCCGCCGACCGGCATTCACGCAATCCAGATGGAGCTGGCGCAGTCCACATATCTCGGGGCCGAGGCCGCGCCCTGGCCCTATGACGATGCCAAGGCCGCGCGCCTGCGCGCCCATCTGACAGACATCCTGACCAAACTGGCCGACCTGGCCCCCACACTGAAAGGCAAAGCATGAGCGATCCCCGCAAGAACACGCGCGACATCTACCCCGCCACCGGCACCGACATCACGGCGAAAAGCTGGATGACCGAAGCGCCGATGCGCATGCTGATGAACAACCTGCATCCCGATGTGGCCGAGAACCCGCATGAGCTTGTCGTTTATGGCGGCATCGGGCGCGCCGCGCGCACATGGGACGATTTCGACACCATCGTGGCCAGCCTCAAGGATCTCGAAGAGGAACAAACGCTGTTGGTGCAATCGGGCAAGCCCGTGGGCGTATTTCAGACGCACAAGGACGCGCCGCGGGTGCTGATCGCCAACTCGAACATCGTGCCGCATTGGGCGACTTGGGATCATTTCAACGAGCTCGATAAAAAGGGTCTGGCGATGTATGGCCAGATGACCGCCGGCAGCTGGATCTATATCGGCAGCCAGGGCATCGTGCAGGGTACATACGAGACCTTTGTCGAGGCAGGCCGCCAGCATTACGATGGCAACCTCAAGGGACGCTGGATTCTGACCGGCGGCCTCGGCGGCATGGGCGGCGCGCAGCCTCTGGCAGCCGTGATGGCCGGCGCCTGCTGCCTCGCGGTCGAATGCAACCCCGACAGCATCGATTTCCGCCTGCGCACCCGCTATGTCGATGAAAAGGCCGAGACGCTGGACGAGGCGCTGGAGATGATCGAGCGCTGGACCAAGGCGGACGAGGCCAAGTCGGTCGCCCTTCTGGGCAATGCCGCCGATGTCTTCCCCGAGCTGGTCCGCCGCGGGGTGCATCCCGATATCGTCACCGATCAGACCAGCGCGCATGACCCCGTGAACGGCTATCTGCCGGAGGGCTGGACGATGGCCCAATGGCGCGACAAGCGCGAGAGCGATCCCAAGGCCGTCGAGAAAGCCGCCCGCGCCAGCATGAAGGTGCATGTCGCCGCGATGGTCGATTTTTGGAACGCGGGCGTGCCCACGCTCGACTATGGCAACAACATCCGCCAGGTCGCGCTGGAAGAGGGGCTGGAAAACGCCTTTGCCTTCCCCGGTTTCGTGCCCGCCTATATCCGCCCGCTTTTCTGCCGCGGCATCGGCCCCTTCCGCTGGGCCGCCCTGTCGGGCGATCCGGAGGATATTTACAAAACCGACGCCAAGGTGAAGGAGATCCTCTCGGAGGACACGCATCTGCACAACTGGCTGGACATGGCGCGCGAGCGGATCAGCTTCCAGGGCCTGCCGGCGCGCATCTGCTGGGTCGGCCTCGGCGTGCGTCACAAGCTGGGCCTCGCCTTCAACGAGATGGTCCGCAATGGCGAGCTGAAGGCGCCCATCGTTATCGGCCGCGATCACCTCGATTCCGGCTCGGTCGCCTCGCCGAACCGCGAGACCGAGGCGATGAAGGACGGCTCGGACGCCGTGTCCGACTGGCCGCTGCTCAACGCGCTGCTCAATACAGCGTCGGGCGCCACCTGGGTATCGCTGCATCACGGCGGCGGGGTCGGCATGGGCTTCAGCCAGCATTCGGGCATGGTGATCTGCTGTGACGGCTCCGAAGATGCGGATCGCCGCATCGCGCGCGTTCTCTGGAACGATCCGGCCACCGGCGTCATGCGCCACGCCGATGCCGGCTACGAGGAGGCGCTGGACTGCGCCCGCGAACAGGGCCTGAACCTGCCCGGCATCCTCTGAGCCAATGCGCCGCCGGGGCCCTCCCCGGCGGCGGTCCCGCTACCAGCCCCCGAAGCGCTCCCATTGCATGAGCGGACCGCCCTTGGCGGGAATGACGTTATAGTGCCCATGCTGCGACGCGGTCGCGCAGGCATGGTTGGGCAGGATGCGCAGGCGCGTGCCGATCGGAAGAGCCGGCATCGCTGCGCTTGATCCGGGCCGCAGTGCGATCGTCCCATGCTCCTGACTTGTCTGGGTGACGATCAGATCGGGGATCGGGCGCCCCGCCTCGTCGCAGACCAGACCATAGCCTTGATCCACCTCCTGTGCCGCCGTGCCGCGATCGCGCGACATGGCCATCCATCCCGCATCGACCATGATCGAGCCGCGCGCGGGCTGATGGCCGATCACCGTGGTCAACACCGACAGCGCGATATCATCCACCGCGCAGGCGCCGATACCCGCCATCACCAGGTCGAAAAAGACATAGACGCCTGCGCGCAGCTCGGTCACGCCGGTCAGATCCTGCGCCGCATGGGCCGTGGGCGTCGATCCTGCGCTGACAATGGGGCATGGCAGGCCCGCCGCGCGCAGCGCCTCGGCGGCCCGCACCAATGCGGCGCGCTCGACCTCGGCAAATTCGGCCTGCGCGGCATGGCCCACGGCACCATAGCTCTGGCCCGCATGACAAAGGACGCCCGCCAACTCGGCGCCGCCCTGATGCAGGATGCGCCCGATCTCGATGATCTCGGGATCGTCTGGCACCAGCCCGCTGCGATGGCCGTCGCTGTCGATCTCGATCAGCGCGGGAATGGCGATGCCCGCCTGCGCCGACGCCTCCGCAACCGCGCGCGCCTGCATGGCGGAATCCACCAGGACAGTCAGGCGGCATCCGGCGCGGTGCAGGTCCAGAACCCGGTCTAGCTTGTTCAGCGCGATGCCCACGCCATAGGTGATGTCGCGGATCCCGGCCGCGGCGAACACCTCGGCCTCGGCGAGGGTCGAGACCATGGCAGACCCTGTGCCGCCGGCCAGCATCCGGCGGGCCACCTCTATCGACTTGCCAGTCTTGAGGTGCGGGCGCAGCGGCACTTCAAGGCTGGCTGCGTGACCCTCAAGTCTCTTGATGTTGCGCATCATCCTGGCCTCGTCGACGATCAGACAGGGCGTCATCAAGGGCGCGAGCGGCTGAATGCTCATGGCGGATCCTTTCGTTTCAAGGAGTGCGTTCAATAGCGCGTGGTCATGCGATGGCCGGGGCGATAGGCCAGCTTGACGAAGGTGTTCGCGCTGCCTTCAAACCATGTGGCCCGCTCGACCGTAAAGAGCGGATCGCCCGGCTGGCAGCCGAGATGCCCGGCCATACCGGCATCGGCCAGCGTGGCGGAAAAGCTGATCTCGGCCGTCGAGAAGGGAATGGTCGAAACCAGCCATTCATTGGGCCCGACCTGCGAGAAGTCGGCATCTCGCGCCTGCGGCAGAACCTCGAGATTGATCCAGCGATCCTCGTGCTGGAACGGATCGCCATCGGCGTAATGCATGCAGACGAGGTGCAGCGCGTCGGCCCCCTGCCCCAGCTGAAGCCGCGTGCGCAGCCAGTCGGGCGCAGTCTCGATGCTGCGCGACGCAAGGCTGTAGCGATATTCGGCGCCCTTGTCCTCGATCTCGCGGCGCACAAGCGGAATGTCGAAACGCGCCTGCCGGATCGGACTTGCGCGGACTCGCGTGCCTGCCTTGCGCCGCCGCTCGATCAGGCCGTCATCCGCCAGCTCGCGCATAGCGCGGTTCACGGTCGCGCGGGCGCAGCCATAGGTTTCCGCAAGCTCGATCTCGTTCGGGATAAGGCTGCCGGGCTGCCAATGGCCGCTGGTGATCTTGGACAGGATGTCCGATTTCACATCCTTGTAAGTGGCATTCATCGGGCAAGCCTTCGCATAAGTTCGCGCTATTGCACTTATAGTCTATATCTTATCCCACACCAAGCCTGCGGCGCGACCTTGTAGATATTCTAAACGACGGCGCATCAAGCCTGCGCTTGCGGGGCTAGGCGAACTCAATCACCCTATATATAGTCTAGACATAAACGGAATCCCTTGGACAAGAAGCGGTTTAGATGCGGACTATCCTGTCGATCATTCTGAAAAGACTGCTGGTCGGATGCATGACGCTTTTCGTCGTGACGATCATCATCTTCGGCGCCATCGAAATGCTGCCCGGCGACATCGCGACCGAGGTTCTTGGCCAGGCCGCGACCGAAGAAAGCCTGAACGCCTTTCGCGAGAAATACGATCTGAACCGGTCCCTGCCCGCGCGCTACCTGTCATGGCTTGGCGGCGCCGTCACGGGCGATTTCGGCATCAGCCTCGCCAATCAGCGCCCCATCTCCGAACTGATCGGCCAGCGCGCGGCCAACACGTTTTTCCTTGCAGGCTATGCCGCCGCGATCGCGGTTCCGATCGCCGTGGTGTCGGGCATGCTGGCCGCGCTCTATAACGGATCTGTCTTCGACCGGATGCTCAGCAGCTCGACTTTGGCCGCGATCTCGTTCCCCGAGTTCTTCATCGCCTATATCCTGATCCTGATCTTTTCGGTGGCACTCGGCTGGTTTCCCAGCCTCGCCAATGTCGATCCCGGCACGGGCCTCGGCGAGCGGCTTTACCTGACGTTTCTGCCCGCGATGACGCTGACGCTGATCGTGCTGGCCTACATGATGCGCATGACTCGGGCGGCGATTCTGAACCTCTTGGCTCTGCCTTATATCGAGATGGCGCATCTGAAGGGGATGAAGCGCTGGCGCGTGATCGCGGTTCATGCCCTGCCCAATGCGCTCGCGCCGATCATAAACGTGATCGCGCTGAACCTTGCCTATCTGATCGTCGGGGTGGTGCTGGTCGAGGTGGTCTTCGTCTATCCCGGCCTGGGTCAGATCCTGGTCGATGCGGTGTCGAATCGCGATGTGACCGTGGTGCAGGCCGCCTGCCTGATATTCGCGGCCACCTACATCATTTTGAACCTCGCGGCGGATATCCTGTCGATCATCGCCAATCCCCGCCTTCTGCACCCGAGGTAGCGCCGTGAACGAAATACTATACACCTTGCGCGGCGCGCCGGTTTCGGCTTGGATCGGCATCGCGATCATCGGTCTCTACGCCGTCCTGGCCATTGCCGCGCCGCTGCTGGCCCCCTATCCCGAGGCGGCCTCGGTGGGTGCGCAATATCAGCCCTGGGCCGCGCCACATTACCTTGGCACCGATGCGCTGGGGCGCGACGTGCTCTCGCGTCTGATCTACGGCGCGCGCAATACGGTTGGCATCGCGCTGGCCACAACGGCGCTGGCCTTCCTTCTAGGCGCGACCATGGGCCTTCTGGCCGCTACCCTCGGCGGATGGTTCGACGCGATCAGTGCGCGCGTGGTCGATGTGCTGATGGCGATCCCGGCGCTGATCTTCGCGCTGCTCATCCTGACCATCACCGGTACATCGGTCCTGGCCCTGATCTTCGTCATCGCCATCCTGGACAGCACCCGTGTCTACCGCCTGTCGCGCGCCGTCGCCCAAGGCATTCTGACAATGGATTATATCGAGGTGGCGCGGATGCGCGGCGAGGGCCTGTGGTGGCTGATCCGCAAGGAGGTGCTGCCCAATGCCGCGGCGCCCCTGATCGCGGAATTCGGCCTGCGCTTCTGCTTTGTCTTCCTCTTCATCTCGGCGCTGTCATTCCTCGGCCTCGGCATCCAGCCGCCCACCGCCGACTGGGGCGGCATGGTCCGCGAAAGCGCCAAGCTGATCGGCTTTGCCGATTTCTCGACCTGGCAGACGGCGACATTCGGCCTTGCGCCGCTGCTACCTGCCGGGGCCATCGCGCTGCTGACCATCGGGGTCAACCTGATCGTCGACTGGGTGCTGCACATGTCCTCGGGCCTCAAGGAGTAACGCATGAGCGATCTGCTGCTGGAGATGACCGATATCCGTATCGAGGGACGCTCCGACCGGGCATGGAAGCCCATCATCAAGGGTGTCGATCTGGCGCTGAGGCGCGGCGAGATCCTGGGCCTCATCGGCGAGAGCGGCGCCGGCAAATCGACGCTGGGCCTCGCCGCCATGGGCTATACCAAGGGCGGCTGCCGGATCAGTGGCGGCTCGATCAGGTTCGACGGGCAGGAGCTGGTAGGTGCGAATGCCAATACCCTGCGCAAGCTGCGCGGCAAGCGCATTGCCTATGTCGCGCAATCCGCGGCCGCAGCCTTCAACCCAGCCTACAAGCTGATCGACCAGTATTCCGAAGGCCCGGTCAAGCATGGCGTCATGAGCCGCGCCGAGGCGCAGCGCGATGCGGTCGAGCTCTATCGCAAGATCCGCCTGCCGGACCCCGATCAAATCGGCTTTCGCTATCCGCATCAGGTCTCGGGCGGGCAGCTTCAGCGCGCGATGACGGCGATGGCCATGTCCTGCCGCCCCGATCTGATCGTCTTCGACGAGCCGACGACCGCGTTGGACGTGACCACCCAGATCGAGGTTCTGGCCGCGATCCGTGACATCGTGCACGAATACAATACCGCCGCGATCTACATCACGCATGATCTGGCGGTCGTCGCGCAGATGGCCGACCGGATCAAGGTGCTGCTACGCGGCGAAGAGGTCGAGGATGCGCCCGCACGCGACATGCTGGCCGATCCCCAAGAGGACTACACCAAGTCCCTCTGGGCCGTTCGCGAATTCCGCCGCGATCCCCTGCCCTCGCAGGAGGAAGGCATCGCGCCGCTGCTGGAAATCGAGCGGGTCACGGCAGGCTATGGCGCAGTCACGGTCCTCAAGGATATCGACCTGACGATCACGCGCGGATCGACCGTCGCGATCGTCGGCGAAAGCGGATCGGGCAAGTCCACCCTCGCGCGTGTCGTGATGGGCCTCTTGCCGCCGTGGCAGGGCTCGATCGAGTTCGACGGCACGCCCCTGCCCGCCTCGAGCCGGGATCGCACGCCTGATCTGCAACGACATGTGCAGATGATCCACCAGATGGCCGATACCGCGCTGAACCCCAAGCAGCGCATCCGCGAGGTGCTTGGCCGGCCGCTGGAGTTTTTTCTCGGCCTCAAGGGCGCCGCCAAGGAGGCGCGCATCCGCGAGCTGCTCACCCTGATCGAGCTCGATCCGGACGAATTCATCGACCGCTTGCCCGGCGAGCTGTCAGGAGGGCAGAAACAGCGCGTCTGCATCGCCCGCGCACTGGCGGCCGAGCCCGAATTCATCATCTGCGACGAGGTGACTTCCGCACTCGATCAGCTGGTCGCCGAGGGCATCCTGCGCCTTCTGGACCGGCTGCAGCGCGAGATGAACCTGACCTACATGTTCATCACGCATGATCTGGCGACGGTTCGCTCCATCGCGGATACCGTGGTGGTGATGCAACGCGGCGTCATCGTCGAGCAGGGCACCAAGGACGACATCTTTACGCCGCCCCACGCCCCCTATACCGAGCTTCTTCTGTCATCGGTGCCTGAAATGGATCCCGAGTGGCTGACCCGGCTTCTGGCCGCCCGGGGCGAAAGCGGGCAAGGCGCGTCATGATGGGTCTTGCGTTCGGCACCTTGTCATCGCCCCTCGATCTCGATGCCGCTGGCAAGCGGGCGGGGCAATACGGCCTGACGCATTCGGGCAACCGGCACGCCTTTTCGGCAATCCGCGCACCGCTGGGCGTGATACGCGGCGAGGATGGCCCCACCGCCCTGATCTGCGGCGGCAACCATGGCGACGAATATGAAGGGCAGATCATCGCCCGCCGGCTCTTCGAGCGGCTCGAGCCCGAAGATCTGCACGGCCGCCTCATCCTCGCGCCCGCGCTCAACATGCCTGCGATCGAGGCCGTCAGCCGCACATCGCCGCTGGATGGCGGCAACCTGAACCGCTCCTTCCCCGGAGAGGCCCATGCCGGCCCCACCCGCGAGATTGCAGGTTTCGTGGCCACGCAGCTCATGCCGCTGGCCGATATCGCCATCGACCTGCATTCGGGCGGGACGGGCACCGCCTATCTCGACGCCGCCTATCTTTGCCTTTCGGGCGATGCGGCCCGCGATGCGCAAACCCGCGCCATGGCCACGACAATGGGCCTGCCTTTCGCGATGGTCGTGCCGCCCGGCGACACACCCGGAGATTTCGACGGTGCCGCGCATGCGGCGGGCTGCGCCATGCTGTCCTGCGAGCTGGGCGGTGAGGGCAAGGTGTCACGGCGCGCGCTCGAGGCAGGCTGGCAGGGTGTCTTGCGCGTGCTGGTTGACGCGGGCATCCTGCACGAGGCGGCAGCGACGCGTCTGGGGGCGGGACCCGCGCCGCAGACGCGGTTTCTGGATCTCGGCGCCGCTTCGGCGGCTGTCACATCGGATCACCACGCGCTTGCCGAGCCGCTGGTTGCGTTGGGCGAGGCGGTCAGCGCTGGTCAGCCTATCGCCCGCCTGCGCGATCTGCATCGTCTGGACGTTTCGGCCATTGACCTGACCGCGCCCGTCGCAGGCATTGTCGCCATTCAGCGTGCGGGCGCGATTGTCGCGCCCGGCGATCATCTTTGCGTTATCTGCCCGGAACTCTCCGGCACGGCACTGGACGCCCTGCTGGAGCAGACCGCGCGCGGCGCGCCCTAGATATCCAGCACTACGGCCCCCTTGGGGCGGGCGCAGCAGATCAGCACCTCGCCCGGCGCGGGCGGGTTCAGCGGATCCTCGAAATATTCGACCTCGCCCGACACAAGCGCGCATTTGCACGAGTTGCAGATCCCGGCGCGACAGCTGAATTCAGGATTGAGGCCGGCATTCTCGGCCAGCTCCAACAAGGAGGCCGCACTGCCATCCCATGTCGCTGCCTTGCCGGATTTACGGAAGGTCACATCGCCCACGGCCGCAACGGGCGCAGCCTTTGGGGCCAGCTCGACCGCGGTTTCGTCGCTGGCCCAAGCATCGGGATTGGTCAGAAAGGTCAGCGAGCGGATGGAGGCCGCCGCCTTCGACGCCGCTTTAGACGGCTTTTCTGCAGGCGTGGCACTCATCTGGTCCAGCGACATGGCCTTGCCAAAGAACTCATAGGCAATCCGGTCCTTCGGCAGGCCCAGTTCCTGCAGCAACTGATACATCGCCGCCATGAACGGAGCGGGGCCGCACAAATATGCCTCATAGTCGCCGATGGGGACGTGATCTTGCAGAAACGCCTTGTGGATCATGCCCTCGGCATGATGGCGCGCGGCGCTGCGGTCCTCATCCGTGGGCGTGCGATAGACAAAGAGAGTGCGGATGTTGCCACCTGCAAGCGCCTCGACTTCATCGCGCAGCGCGTGGACCGCGCCATTCTCGCAGGCGTGGATGAAATAGACATCCCGATCTCTCTCTTTCAGGCTGTGCAGCATCGACACCAGCGGCGTCAGGCCGACACCGCCCGATAGGAGCAGGACGGGGCGGCGGCTTGTTTCATCGAGAACGAAACCGCCGCGCGGGGCCGCGATCTCGAGCTCGTCCCCTTCTTTCACCCCGTCATGAAGCCAGCACGATCCGACCCCATCGGGCGCGCCGCCCTGCCCCGCCTCGCGCTTGACAGTGATGCGGTGGGCCTGCCCGTCGGCAACATGGTTCGAGACCGAATAGGTCTTGAGCACCGGAGCATCCACACCCGGCACGCGCAGCGTCAGGTATTGACCGGGCAGCGGAGACCAGAGCGGCGCCCCATCCGCGGGCTCGAGATAAAAGGAGGTGATGATGTCGCTCTCGCGCACCTTGCGAGCGACACGAAACGCGCGGAAACCAGTGGCCATGTCACTGGCTCATCTTGGCGTCGACCATCGCCTCTTCGGCGATCATCGCCTCGAGCTGCCGGCGGAAGCGCAGCTGGCCCGCGTCGATGTGAAGGTCGATATGCGGCGAGGTCTTTTCGGTCATGCCGATCTGCACCTCGTTCAAGACGGCGCGATCCTCTTCGAATGCACCGCGCACGTCCTCGCTCATCATCCTGGACAGCTCTTCGTCATCCGGGCGGATGTTGCGCAGCTGGAACCAGTAATAGCGAGTCTCGCTTTCGGTCGTGGGCGTCATGAAGTTGTAGCTGTCCATGACAAAAGTCTTTTCATGCAACGTGCCGTCCACGCCGCCGGTGCCGGCGGGGGTAAAGACGGCGCGGATCAGCGCGTGGCTGGGATAGCGCACCTCGTAATGCTGCAGACGGTCGCAATTGCCCTCGAACTCGATCACCTTCTTGTAGAAGGGCGCGGGCTCGTGATCCATCATCCAGCGATGGACGATGACGCCCGTGTCGGTCTTGGTGACGCGCAGCGGCGTGTCCTTGGTCGCGGCGGCGGCAAAGGACGACTCATGCACCCAGGCCACATGCGTGGGATCCAGCAGGTTGTCGCACATCAGCAGGTAGTTGCAGTTCAGCTCCATCGCCGCGCCGCGGTTGATGCCCCACTCGGGATTGTCGAAATTCGGGATGTCGATGATGTCCTCGGGGTCCGCGATCGCCGCATTGCCCATCCAGATCCAGACCAGCCCGTATTTCTCATGCACCGGATAGGGACGCACCTTGGCGGCCGAGGGGATGCGCCCGCCTCCCGGCGCCCAGACGCATTGGCCCGCGCAATCGAAGGTCAGGCCATGGTAGCCGCATTCGACATTGTCATCCTTGATCCGGCCCTTGCTGAGCGGCAGCTTGCGATGCGGGCAGGCATCCTCCATCGCGATGACTTCGCCGTGGCTGTTGCGGAACATACAGATCTTCTCGCCCAGCACCTTGACCTGCTGCAGCTCGCCCTTGATCTCGTCGCTCCATGCGGCGACATACCATGCGTTCTTCAAAAACATACCTGGACTCCTGACTGGCTTGGGTGTGGCTGGACCTCTCCGATCTATATTGAAGACATGGCAAAATTAAACGTCGTTCTGCAGGGTGATTGTTTAGTTTTCCTGCCTTATGGAAAATCGGTCGGCGCCCTGGCCAGAGCGCGCTTCGGCCAGGATCCAGTTCAGGAACCTGCGCGAGACATCATTCTCCAGCAGCATCGGCGACCAACAGATGTAATAGGGTTCGGGCATGGGGATGGACTGCTCGGACAAACGCACCAGCCGTCCCAGTTTCAGATCCATCGAAGCAAATGAATGCTGCGCCAGGGCAACGCCCTGCCCGCTTGCCACAGCTTCCAGCGCCGAGCCGGAAAGAGAATGGATCGAGACGGGTTTCTGCCTGGGGCGCGGCTGATCTTGGGCCGCAAGCCAGTCGCCAAGGCGCGGCACGCTGGCATAGCCCGGACCCCAGTCGATATCGACCCACGGCAGTGATCCCAGCGCTTCAGGGTCCGACGCCTCGGGGTGGCGCGCCAGGAATTCGGGCGCGCAGACCGGAAAGCAGACATCATGGAAGAGCGCGCGCCGATGCGGATGCACCTCGGATGCCGCGCCATAGGTCAGGCGGAACATGTGGTTCAGGAATTGCGGTTCCGGCTCTACATGGGTGGCCTCAAGCCGGAAAGAGGCCGAGCCGTGAGCCGCCTCGAAACGGTGAAGGCGCGGATTGAGCCATTTGAGCAGCAAGGTCGGCAGCCCCGAGATACTCACGTCCCGGTCGGCCATCCGCTCGGCAAGTAGCCCCTGCGCCTGCTGGAGCTTGGCGAAGCCGGCCGACAGCAAGTCGTGATACGACCGCGCGGCAGGGGCCAGTGATGCGCGCCGGCCATCCTTCATGATCAGCGGGATCTTGAGTTGCATCTCGAGGATCTTGATCTGCTGGCTGATCGCGCCGGGCGTCACGCCCAGCTCCTTGGCCGCCGCCGTGACAGAACCGAGCCGCCCGAAGCTTTCGAAGGCCTGAAGCGCACGGAGGGGAGGAAGAGTGGATTGCATAGCCTGCCTATAACATGAGGTCGCACCGGTTACACTTAGAAAGCCTAAAGAGTGTCTGCGCAATTCTCATTTGTCAGAAGATCAGCGGTAGACCTATTCTAATAACAATAGACATAATAACACGCAAACGGCCGCCCGTTCAACGGGTGTTCAATCATCTGGCGATGATCGGTGTCGGCCCATAACAGGGATATCTTTCAATGACGATTTCAATGAACCGACGCAGTCTCCTGATCGGTGCGGGCGCCATGGGCGGCGCCGCCGTTCTGGGCCTCTCGGGCCAGCCTTTGCGCGCGGCGACGCCGCAGCCGGGCGGAACTCTCCGCCTCGGGGTCGGCAGTTTCGACTCGGGCGAGACGCTGAATCCGCAGGTGAATGAGACCAAGTTCATGCAGAACCTGCAATGGCAGATCCGTAACAACCTGATCGAGATCGGGGCGGGCGGCGTTCTGGTGCCCGAGCTTGCCACCAGCTGGGAATCCAATGACGATCTGACCGTCTGGGTGTTCAAGCTTCGCCAAGGGGTCGAATTCCACAACGGCAAGACGATGGATGCCGATGACGTGGTCTTTTCGATCAACCTGCATCGCGGACCGGACACGATCAGCCAGACCAAGAGCCTTGTCGCCGTGATCAAGGACGTTCAGGCCACTGCCCCCGACGAGGTGACGATCACCCTGAACGAGCCGAATGCAGGCTTCCCCCCTGTCATGGCGCTGACCACGATGGTCATCGTGCCCAAGGATGACATGAATTTCGATGCCGGGATCGGCACCGGCGGCTATATCCTCGAAACCTACGAGCCGGGCATCAAATCCATCGTCCGCAAGAATCCCAACTACTGGAAATCCGATCGCGCCCATTTCGACGAAATCGAGATGCTGGCGATCCGAGATGTCAATGCGCGCACGACCGCGCTGCAGACCGGGCAGATCGACGTGATGAACTCGGTCGATCCGACAACGGCCAATCTGATGGCCGTCATGCCAGGCGTCGATCTGGTCCAGACGCAGGGCAAGGTGCATTACTGCTTCAGCATGATGACCACCGATCCGCTGTTCCAGGACGTGCGCGTGCGCAAGGCGATGAAACTGGCGATCGACCGTCAGGACATGGTCGACAAGATTCTCAATGGCTATGGCTCGATCGCCAATGACCAGCCGATTTCCAACGCCTATCGCTATCACAACCCCGATCTGCCCCAGCACAGCTATGACCCCGAGCGGGCCAAAGCGCTACTGAAGGACGCGGGCGCCGAGGGTCTGACGACGACGCTACACGCCTCGAACACGCCCTTTACCGGCGCCGTGGAGGCCGCGCAGCTCTTTGCCGAGCATGCCGCGCAGGCAGGCGTCACCATCAATGTCGCGCGCGAGCCCGAGGATGGCTACTGGTCGAACATCTGGGGCAAGAAGCCGTTCTTCGCCTCGCGCTGGTCCGGCCGTGCCAACGAGGATCTGATGCTCAGCCTCGCCTACTCCAAGGAGGCGTTAGGCGGCTACAACGCGACCAACTGGGACAACGAGGCATTCAACACCGCACTGATCGCCGCCCGTTCGGAAAAGGACGACGCCAAGCGCCGCGAGCTCTATAACGAATGCCAGCGCATCCTATCGGATGAGGGCGGGCTGATCGCACCGGTCTGGGCCGACTTCCTCGATGCCAAGGCATCCAAGGTGGGCACGCCCGAAGAGATCTCGGGCGACTGGGACCTTGACGGCAACCGCTGCGGCGAACGCTGGTGGTTCAACGCCTGATCGGGCAGAATTGCAATATGGCGGGCCGCCCGGAACGGCGGCCCGTTGTCACATCCGATCCCGAGGTCGACACATCCCATGGACACCCCCGCCGCAACCGACAGCCTCACCGCCGCCTTGGAAGAACTTCGCCATCGGTTCGGCGAGCGCCTGCTGACCTCGGACGCCGCACGCGAGCACCACGGGAGTGGCGAGTCGCATCTTCCGCCCCAATGGCCTGACGCCGTGATCATGGCGACATCCACCGAAGATATCGCGGACATCCTGCGCGCCGCTCATACGCACGGCGTGCCGGTCATTCCCTTCGGTGCCGGATCGTCGCTCGAGGGGCAGATCCATGCACCGCGCGGCGGCATCAGCATCGACATGTCCGGCATGGACCAAATCATCGCGGTCAATCCCGAGGATATGGATTGCCGCGTCGCCTGCGGCGTCACCCGGCAGGCGCTGAACGAGCATCTGCGCGACACCGGGCTTTTCTTTCCCGTCGATCTGGGCGCGCATGCAACCCTTGGCGGCATGGCGGCAACGCGCGCCTCAGGCACGACGACCGTGCGCTACGGCTCGATGCGGGATCTGGTGCTGGGGCTGACCGTGGTCATGCCGGACGGGCAGATCATCAAGACCGGCGGTCGGGCGCGCAAATCTTCGGCCGGTTATGATCTCACGCGGCTTATGGTCGGCTCCGAAGGCACGCTCGGCATCATCACCGAGCTGACCTTGCGGCTTTTCGGAATCCCCGAGGCGGCGCAAAGCGCGATGTGCAGTTTCGCCAGCATCGGGAAGGCGACCGAAACGGTCGTGGCCGCCTTGCAATGCGGCCTTTGCCTGAACCGGATCGAGCTGGCCGATACCGTCCAGATGCGCGCGATCAATGCCTATTCGGGCTCCGATCTTCCCGAGCATCCGACTCTCTGGATCGAACTGACCGGATCCGAAACGGCCGTGGCGCATGACATGGCGATCCTGCGCGATCTGGCGGAGGGCGCGCTGCGCTTCGAGGCGGCCCAGACGGCGGAGGCCGCATCGAAGCTGTGGCGCATCCGGCACGACGCGCTTTATGCCGCGCGTGCGCTGCGGCCCGGCATCAAGGGGATCTCCACGGATGTCTGCGTGCCTGTCTCGCAACTGCCCGCTTGCATCAGCGGAATCATGGACGTGATCGCCACCACCTCGATCATCGCGCCGCTGGTCGGGCATGTCGGGGATGGCAACTTCCATCTGGTGCTGCTTTATGATCCGGCCGATGCGGATGAGGTGCGCGAGGCGCGGCATATCAACAGCAGCCTGATCGAGATGGCCCTCGCCATGGGCGGCACCTGCACGGGCGAGCATGGGGTCGGCCTCGGCAAGAAGGCGTATCTCGACGCCGAACACGGCCCCGCCCTCGATGTGATGCGCCGGATCAAACGCGCGCTTGATCCGGGCGGCTTCATGAACCCCGGCAAGATTTTCGACCTTTGACGCCAAGGACAGCAACCATGACACACCCGCTTCCCGATGATCTGATCCGCAAGGATGTGCGCGATCTGCCGGAGTATAATGCCGGCTTGGCACTGGATCGTTTTCGCGACGCATACGGCATCGATTGCGTGGCCAAGCTGGACAGCAACGAGAGCCCGCTTGGCCCGTCGCCACGCGCGATCGAGGTGATGCGGGAGGCGGCAAAGGGTGTCGCGCGCTATCCCGATGCCGCCAACACCGCACTGCGCAGCGCCATTGCGCGAAGCACCGGGGCCGAGGCGGACCGGATCATCGTCGGCAATGGTTCGGAAGATCTGATCGGGGCGCTCTTTCGGGCCACGATCCGCGCAGGCGATCACGTGGTCACGATCTGCCCCAGTTTCGGCCTGCATGAGTTCGGCGCGCTGACCTTCGGCGCGCGGGTGACCAAGCTGCCTTTCGAGGCCGACTGGTCCTTTCCGGTCGAGACGATCAAAGCCGAATTGCGCAGCGCGCCGCGCATCCTGATCTTCTCGTCGCCCAGCAACCCGGCCGGCCCCGCAATATGCGAAAACGCCTTCCGCGCCATCGTGGAGGCCGCTGACCCCGCGACGCTGATCTGCTTCGACGAGGCCTATGTCGAATTCATCGACCCGCAGCACCGCCTTGACGCGCTCGGGATACTGGCCGCATCCGGCAAGCCCCATATCGTGCTGCGCACCTTCTCCAAGGCCTACGGCCTGGCTGGCGCGCGGGTGGGATACGGCATCGCCAGCGCACCCGCGATGATCCGGGCGCTGATGAAAACGCGCAATCCCTTCGGCGTCAACGCGATGGCCGCCGCAGGCGCGATCGAGGCGCTGGCCGACACCGCCCATCTGGACCGCGTGCTGCAGTGCGCCGCGGCCGAGCGCGACAGGGTGGCCGCCGCGCTGACCGCCAAGGGCTATCCCTGCGCGCCCAGCCAGACCAATTTCGTCTTTTTCGACACAGGCCAGCCCGCCAATGAGTTTGCCGAGGGCCTGCGCCGCGCCGGGATCCTGATCAAGGCATGGCAGGAGGCGCCGTTTCAGACATGGGCGCGCGTCACCATGGGCACAGCGGCCGAGAATGACGCGTTTCTGGCTGCCGTGCCGCAGATCAGCGGCAAGGTGGCCTGACCGCCTCGCCGCCGTCCTGCGTAGTGTGGCGCACCTATAGGCCGGTACTGCAGCGAAATCCCGTGCTCCTCGGCGCCCCGCTTCATCGCTTTTGAGCGGAACTCCTTGGCATTGTCGACGTGAATGGTATCCGGCAATCCCTCGGCGGGCCAGTCTGCGTCGATCCCCAAGCTCTCCAGCCAGTCGAATTTGGGCTGCACCAGGTGCTGAATGGCCAGTGCCACCGACAAGGTCGATGGCGGCTCCAGCGTCAGGTAAAACCCTGCCACCATGCGGCTGGCGACGTCGATGGCGAGCGTCAGCCAGGGCCGTTGCAAAGGCTTCCGATGAATTCGATCTACGACGATGACATCCACCAGCGTATGGTCGATCTGAACCACCTCATAGGTCCGTTGGACCTGATAGCTGCCTGGCACCGGGTGATGGCGCTGGCGAGAGGCTCTGCCGCCCTCACGCGCCGCTGTGAGTTCGACCGGATCTATCGCCGCCACACGGTCCCGCAGCGTGGTCCAGCACGGGGGACGCAAACCCCTCTGACTGCACCGCATGCGCACCTCCTTTTGCAGGGCGTTGATGCTCGGCTTCTGGAGGGACTTGTAAAACTCCTCGATCGCCCCCGAAATCACCGTTTCGATCTCGTCAGGCAGCCGACGGCTGCCCGTCGGTGTTCCGACTTGAGCCGCCAGCAAGGAACTGGCGACCGGGCGCGCCTTGTACGCTGAGATCAACTCGTACAGGCGGGAGCGCTTGAGACCAAGATCGCGGCAGTCCTTGAGAAACTCGGCACGGTTCGGCGGTGACTTGTTTGCCAGCCGACGGATCACAGTTTCCCGCGCGACCGCCTGTTCCCACGCAGCATCGTCGACGGCGTTGATGTCTGCTCGATCCACCATGGCCAAACCCGGAAAATAAGTGTCTTATTGTCGCGTTGCCCTTTAATCTGAGACGGGACGTGTTTGGCGACAATTTTTGCCCTTAATTGTGAGATGCGGCTGTCATGGGGCCGGCGCTTTTCGCGCGCCTTTGCGCGATGTGATCAACCGCGGCAAGCAATCAAGGCTCCTTCTCGAAGGCGCGCAAGAGAGCAACCCTTGCATAGTCGTCGATGCTTTTGCTGACGATGGCTGTCTTAGCCAAGGGCTGAGATCGAGCGGCGGCGATTGCGGCGAGGCAGAACAGCCTAACTTCCGATCTGGGGTTCTGGACAGCGAACGACGGATCCCCGCGGAAGGTTTTGAGTGACATGGCAAAGGTGACTGCGCGCATTGCGCGCCGAAGTTGCTTGGGGCCGCGCGATCGCGCGGCGCACTCAAGCATCCCTGCCCCGCGGCGCGCTCGGTATATCAGTTTTCCGGATATTTGTTCCTCACCGGGTTTGCCAAGGGTCTGCACAAGTCTCGTCCCGCAAACTTGGCAGTCAAATGCCCAGGCCCGCCTCCAATGCCTGAGCGAAAGACCCTCTCTGGAGCATTGCATGCAATGCTGGAATGGCATCTGAGCCGTCAGCGAGGCTTCTCGTGGGGTCATTGCCGGAAAGGTCAACGATCGCACAACATCTGGGTCGACTCGTGCGGCGTTGGCAATCCTCTCCGCCGTGGCCGCGTCGACACTGAAGTCCAAGGCGGTGCCATGCGCGGTATCAATTTTGATATGAGCCAACAGTTCCGCGTCATCGCAGTAGTTGGCCGCCGCCAGCCGAGATAACCAACCTGACAACAACTCGTCTGGCAGCGGCGCGACAGTTTTCGGCAGCGTGTGCGGCTTCACACCCCGGACTTCTCGAGTCGCCGATAGGCGTTCGCATGGCGCGACCAAACCGGCGTCCATTTTGCGATCGCGTCATCAGTAATTCATTCATCACCTGTGACGATGGCGTAGATGGAAAGATCCTTGATCAGGGCGAAGATGCGCGAGGTCACCCCACCGGTTAGCGCAAGTATCTGCTTAAATGACTTGACCTTCAGATTGGATTTCTTCTCGAGGGGCATTGCCGCGATGAGTGTCTGGATCATGTCCGAGAACTCGGCATCGTCGCGCCAGTTTGGCAGGTGATGTTCGTCCAGCCGCCTGGCAAGCTGGATATCACCACGGATGGCATCAACGGCCTCGCTGACCCCGAGGCAGACCAGCGACACCTCGAGTTCATTGCTAAGATACCGCAGAACATTGAGAAAGCGGCGCTGTTCGCGGTGGGTCCCGGCCAAGAGGTTGTGAACCTCGTCGATCATGATCATCCGAAGGCCAAGGTCGCGCAGGAGCGCGATGACGCGGACCTCGAGGGAAGCCACATTTTGCGCGCGGGCGCTCAGTGCCGTCGCCGGGGCGCCGACGGCGGCCAAGATGTGCAGGTAGAACCGCCGTTCGTCTGGTGCGGGCGGCGCTTGCAACAGCAGCAGCGGTGTGCTGGTGATGCCTGACGCTGGATCGTATTCTGGTGCGTATTTGCGCGACAGGTTTCGGGCGATCATCGTCTTGCCGATCCCGGAGGCACCATGCACAAGAAGCGAGGCATACGGGTTTGCCGTGGCGCTTCGATCATAACCTGCAAGCGGTCCAACACCTGTTCGGCCCGCGGAAAGCCGATCCAGATATCCGATTGAATGAGGGGGTGTTGTCACGTTAACCCGCCTAGTTTGCCAGTTGGCATGCCGTTCGTTGATCAACCGGCATGTGCCGCGGATTTCCGCGCCTCGAATGCTTCGAGCCGATTGTAGCGTATGGTGAGGGCAGAGCGGCGGCGGGCTGGGACTGAGAAACGATTGCGGGTTGCGGACTGCATAGATACGAAGCGTTGTAATCCACCCGGCGATCGGAAGCCTTGCATTACCCGCTCTCGTTTTCGGAAGGGCAAGTGGCTGTTTTCGGCGCGGTTATTGAGCCCCTTGTGTGACCAATGATCAAGGCCAGGCGCGACCTCGCGCTTGGCAGCCCCATATGAGCGCAGTTTGTCCGTAATGATCCTTTTGGCCACGAAACCCCAACGTTTCATCAGTTTGACCAAAAGCCGCTTTGCGGCGCGCTTGTCTCGCCTCGATTGAAGAATTTCTTCAAGAACGATGCCGCTTTGGTCGACTGCGCGCCAGAGCCAGTATGACCGTCCTGCGATCTTCATAACGACTTCGTCCACATGCCAGACATCGCCAGGGCGCGGCTGCCGTCGGCGTAGAACGTGGGCGATCAGCGGGCCGAACTTGACGGTCCAGCGCCGGATCGTCTCATACGAAACGTCCACGCCACGTTCCAGCATCAGCTCCTCTACCTCCCGCAGGCTCAAGTTGAACCGGACGTAGAGCCAGACAACATGAGCGATGATCTGAGGAGGATACCGGTGGCGTTTGTAGCTGATCTTTTGTGTCTGCATCCACGTCGCCTACGCCCGGATCGATTAACCAGCAACCTCAGGCTAGTTAACGTGACAACACCTCCGTGCGGTCACCTGCTCTGGCATGTCTTCAAACCACGGATAGTGCTGTTTTGGGATGATGAGTGCGTGGCCTTCGCGGATCGGATGAAGATCGAGAAAGGCAAGCACGAGTTCATCCTCGAACAACTTGTAAGCCGGCAAGTCTGCCGCGGCAATTCGGCAGAAGGTACAGGTCTCAGACATCAACGAGCCTCTCTGTCGGTGACTTCTGAAAATCAAGGCTAGCCAGTTTGAAAGGCAGCGCAAGCGAACCTCGGCCGCCTTGTCGATGATTTCCTCTTCCAACCGATGGGATCGGAAGACTGGCGAAAGCAACATGCTTTAGTCCTACATCCAAAAGGCGAAGGGTCGGAGCCGTTACCTATCCAAATGGAGGGCGTGAAACCGCAGGTGATCATCCACAAAGCTCGAGATGAAGAAATAGCTGTGGTCATACCCCTCCTGCCGCCGCAGGGTCAGAGGATAGCCGCTCGCCTCCGCCGCCGCTTCCAGCGCGCCGGGCCTGAGCTGCTCGTCAAGGAAATCATCCGCTTCGCCCTGATCCACCAGCGTCGGGAGCCCGCCATCGGTCTCGCGCATCAGAAGGCTTGCGTCATAAGCCTCCCAGGCGCCGCGGTCGTCGCCCAGATAGGTGCTAAAGGCCTGCCGGCCCCAGGGGCAATTCACCGGATTGCAGATCGGGCTAAAGGCAGAGACGGACCTGTATCGCTCCGGGTTGCGCAACGCCAGAACCAGCGCACCGTGGCCGCCCATCGAGTGCCCGAAGATCGACCGCTGATCGCTTACCGGAAATGTCTCTTCGATCAGCCTGGGCAATTCCTTCAGCACATAGTCATACATATGGTAATGCCGGTTCCATGGGGCTTCTGTCGCATTCACATAGAACCCGGCCCCCTGCCCCAGATCATAGGTCTCCGCATTGGCCACATCGTCGCCCCGTGGGCTGGTGTCGGGTGCCACCAACGCAATACCGAGTTCCGCCGCAAGGCGCTGCGCCCCGGCTTTGTGCATGAAATTCTCATCTGTACAGGTCAGGCCAGAGAGGAAGTAGATCACAGGGACCTTCTGTCCCTGCGCGGTCTGTGGCGGCAGGTAGATCGCGAAGCGCATATCGCAGTTCAACCTATCGGAATGATGGCTGTAATGTTTGGTCCAGCCACCAAAGACCTTGTTGGCGCTCTTTAGTTCCAATGACATGGCAGGTCTCCCAGAAGTTGTTCGGACCGCGCCGCAAGCGGCGCGGCACCGGAGGCAGTCAGCTGTCAAAATGAATGACAGAACGGATGCTCTTGCCCTCATGCATCAGGTCGAAAGCCTCGTTGATCTCTTCCAGACTCATGGTGTGGGTGATAAAATCATTCAACTTGAACTCGCCCTGCATGTAGCGTTCGACATAGTCAGGCAGCTCTGACCGCCCCTTGACCCCGCCAAAGGCCGAGCCGCGCCAGACCCGGCCGGTGACCAGCTGGAACGGACGGGTCGAGATCTCCTGCCCCGCACCGGCGACTCCGATGACCACGGATTCGCCCCAGCCCTTGTGGCAGCATTCCAGCGCCGAGCGCATGACATTGACGTTGCCGATGCATTCGAAGGAATAATCGACGCCGCCGTCGGTCATCTCGACGATCACCTCCTGAATCGGCTTGTCGTGATCCTTGGGGTTGATGAAGTCGGTCGCGCCCAGCTTGCGGGCGAGGTCGAATTTGCTTTCGTTGATGTCGATGACGATGATCCGGCTGGCCTTGGCCATCGTGGCGCCGATCACGGCGGAAAGGCCGATGCCGCCCATGCCGAAGATCGCGACGGTTGCGCCCTCCTCGACTTTGGCGGTGTTCATCACGGCGCCCATGCCGGTGGTGACGCCGCAGCCCAGCAGGCAGACCTCTTCCAACGGCGCCTCGGGGTTCACCTTGGCGAGGGAGATTTCCGGCAGTACCGTGTATTCCGAGAAGGTCGAACAGCCCATGTAATGCAGGATCGGCTGGCCGTCCTTGTAGAAGCGGCTCGTGCCGTCCGGCATCAGGCCCTTGCCTTGCGTTTCGCGGATCTTCTGTCAGAGGTTGGTCTTGCCGGATTCGCAGAATTTGCACTCGCCGCATTCCGGCGTGTAGAGCGGGATCACGTGATCGCCAACCGCTACGCTGGTGACGCCCTCGCCGATCGATTCGACGATGCCGCCGCCTTCATGGCCGAGAATGACCGGGAACAGCCCCTCGGGGTCTTCGCCGGACAGGGTGAACGCATCCGTGTGGCAGACGCCCGAAGCGATGATCTTGATCCGCACTTCGCCCTCCTTGGGCGGCATTACTTCGATCTCTTCGATCGAGAGCGGTTCGTTAACGGCCCAGGCGACAGCGGCTTTGCATTTGATGATATCGGTCATGGCACTCGCTTTGTTTTGCTTGATGTCTGACCGACAAATAGACTATTTCAAGAGAAGCGATAATCACGTTGATTTACAAAACACTATTACCATCATGCAACAATTGTGGGGTTGAGGAGGAACACAGTGCTGAGCTGGGAAGGGGTTTCCGAATTCGTAGCTGTGGCCGAAACCCATAGCTTTACCGCCGCTGCCGGAAATCTCGGGATTTCCACCGCACAGGTCAGCCGCCAGATCGGAGCACTGGAGGCGCGGCTCGACACCAAGCTTTTCTACCGCACCACGCGTAGGGTGACGATCACCGAAACCGGGCAGGTCTATTACAACCATTGCCGCCAAGTGCTCGACGGGCTGGCCGAGGCCGAGCGCGCGATCACCGATCTGCAGCAGAACCCCAAGGGACGCTTGAACATGACCGCACCCGTGACCTTTGGAGAAAGCCGCATCGCACCTTTGGTCAATGATTTCCTGCGGCGCTTCCCAGATCTGGAGATCAATCTAAGGCTAACCAACCAGTTGCTCGACCTCGTGGCGGAAAGCTATGATCTTGCCATTCGGCTGGGCGAGTTGGAGGACAGTTCCATGATGGCAAGACGCCTGAGTTCACGCCGGCATTACACCTGCGCCGCGCCCGACTACCTCGCCGCCCATGGCACCCCGCACACCCTGTCCGAACTCGACAAGCACAATTGCCTTCAGGGTACTTTGGGATATTGGCGGTTTCAGGAAAAAGGAACCATGCGGCATGTTCGGGTGAAGGGCAATCTGCGCTGCAACAGCGGGGCCTCTCTGGTCGATGCCGCACGCAGGAACCTGGGGATCATTCAGCTGCCAGATTACTACGTCGAGGGAGAGCTGCAGGAAGGGAGGCTGGTTTCGATTCTGGAAACCTATCGCGCGCCTGACGATGGCATCTGGGCGATCTATCCGCAAAACCGGCATCTGTCACCAAAAGTCCGGTTCCTGATTGACCACATCGGGGACGGGTTGCGATGAATCGTCCGTCAAAGGCACAGAGGAACTTTAGATGATTGTCAGAGATCCCCCGAAGGCGCTGAACCTGTTCTTTGTCATGCAGGGCTCGATCGTTCCCAGAATCGCGGGCAGAATTGTCGGGGTCGCCGTGCTGACGGCGGCGGTGCTGTTGGTTGATCAACATATCGTCCCCCTACCCCGCGTCTCCATTGCGGCGATGGGCGTCTTTGGCATCGCGCTGTCGCTATTTCTCGGGTTCCGCAACAATGCTGCTTATGACCGCTGGTGGGAGGCGCGCAAGCTTTGGGGGACAATGATCGCCGACCTGCGCAATCTGGGGCGACAGCTTACCATCTTTGTTCCTGAGGCCGAAGACCGCCGGAAAATCCTATCTTTAGGGGTGGCATTCAGCCATCTGCACCGCGGCTTTCTGCGAAACGCAGAGGTAAGGGCGGATCTGTCTGGTTGGATCGACGAAACCCGCGCGCAAGCCTTGCTCGCAAAGACCAATCCCGCAGATGCGGCCCTGCGGGCGATGGCGGAGCAGATAAGCTCCTTGAGCAATAGCGGCGCCGTTGATGGCTTCGGGAAGATGACCCTGTCTAGCACGCTGTCTTCGCTGGCTATGGCGCAGGCCGGATGCGAACGGATTGCGACGACGCCCTTGCCCTTTGTCTATTCCCTTCTGGTGCGCCGCACGACCTATCTCTATTGCTTTTTGCTGCCCTTTGCCCTGATCGAGGCGACGAACTGGTTCGCGCCGGTCTTCACCGCGGCGGTTGCCTATGTTTTTTTTGGGCTGCAGGCCGTTACCAACGAACTCGAACTGCCGTTTCGAAACGCGCAAAATGGTTTGCCGCTCGACGCCATGTGCCGGATCATCGAGAGGTCTGCCTGTGAAGCCCTCGACCAAAAGCCGCCTCCGGCTTGGCCCCCCCAGAGATACGTCCTTACCTGACCCCTTCGACGCCGCCGACGTGTTGCCGGATTCGGCAATCGTTGAGCGCTTTATTGCCGCAATTTCTGTCTATAGAGCCAACTGCGTTGATCGCCCTTCGAAAACGTGTCTCTCGCGGTGAGCTTGCTGATGCCAACATTGACGCAGGCTGTCATAGTGCATAACGTCCTCGGGTGTTGTCACGTTAACTAGCCTGAGGTTGCTGGTTAATCGATCCGGGCGTAGGCGACGTGGATGCAGACACAAAAGATCAGCTACGAACGCCACCGGTATCCTCCTCAGATCATCGCTCGTGTTGTCTGGCTCTACGTCCGGTTCAACTTGAGCCTGCGGGAGGTAGAGGAGCTGATGCTGGAACGTGGCGTGGACGTTTCGTATGAGACGATCCGGCGCTGGACCGTCAAGTTCGGCCCGCTGATCGCCCACGTTCTACGCCGACGGCAGCCGCGCCCTGGCGATGTCTGGCATGTGGACGAAGTCGTTATGAAGATCGCAGGACGGTCATACTGGCTCTGGCGCGCAGTCGACCAAAGCGGCATCGTTCTTGAAGAAATTCTTCAATCGAGGCGAGACAAGCGCGCCGCAAAGCGGCTTTTGGTCAAACTGATGAAACGTTGGGGTTTCGTGGCCAAAAGGATCATTACGGACAAACTGCGCTCATATGGGGCTGCCAAGCGCGAGGTCGCGCCTGGCCTTGATCATTGGTCACACAAGGGGCTCAATAACCGCGCCGAAAACAGCCACTTGCCCTTCCGAAAACGAGAGCGGGTAATGCAAGGCTTCCGATCGCCGGGTGGATTACAACGCTTCGTATCTATGCAGTCCGCAACCCGCAATCGTTTCTCAGTCCCAGCCCGCCGCCGCTCTGCCCTCACCATACGCTACAATCGGCTCGAAGCATTCGAGGCGCGGAAATCCGCGGCACATGCCGGTTGATCAACGAACGGCATGCCAACTGGCAAACTAGGCGGGTTAACGTGACAACACCGGCTGGACCGCTGCCCAAAGGGCACGGTCACGCGGCAACCAGACTGCCCGCGCGCATATCGAAACACTCATGTCCGCGCTGCCCGCTCATTGCAAAATCATCACGGCGATCGACGGCCACCCCGCCACACTTTCATGGCTCGGATCGGTCGCCGGGCACCAGACCATCCCGATGGGCGTCGAGCACTTCGGCCAGACCGGCACCATCGGCGAGCTTTACCGCCATCACGGCATTGATGCCGTCGCCATCGTGGAAAAGGTGAATGGACTGACGGCGGGGAAACATGTGAGCCAGGGCGTTCTGGGGTCGCTGATCTACAACTGACAGCCGACGTCCTGGCCTGCTCGGAGGGTCCTAAGCATCTTTGGGTTACACCAGACCGGTGATTGGCACTGTAGACCGCGAACCACCGCAATCCTCTCTTCGGCTTACCTCGTGGTCCGGCTGAAGCGCGACTGGGCGGCCGCGACGGTCTCGATCGTATCGGCGGCCTGCTGGCCCAAGGCTCCGGCAACGTCATGTGTCAGCAGATTTGTCAGGATGCTGAGTGCCCCCTTGGAGCGGAAGACGAGGCCGGTGTTGGTCGTCGCCGACAGGACGTGCTGGCTGTATTTCAAGGCCCAATGGCAGGATTCATCACAGATCACGATCATGTCGATCCCGGCCTCAACTGACAGCCCGGCGAGGGTCTCTGCCTGTACACTGTAGGGGTAAGTATCAACGATCACCAGTGTTTTTTTCTCCGCCGGATCGGTGAAGAGCGCACCGTAGGCTTCGTCCTGCCCGTCGAGATAGGATACTCTCGGTCGCACGTTTTCGAGCATCGCCGCAAAGCCGATGGCGATGTGCCGGATGATCTGGAAGCTGGTCATATAGACCGCCTCGGAGGCGGCCAAAAGTTCGACGCACTGATGCCAGTTCGGATCGTTGCGCAACCCGTGCACTTGCTCAATGGCGGCGATCTCAAGCCGCAAGTTCTGGCTGGCCCATTCCTCCAACCGGCCGGACTGACCGTAGCGTTCGAGGCGCTGACCAAGGCTGCCCTCCTCCGACAGGGCAGTCACGAATATTCGGCTTTGCTCGAACGACTTGGCTTCGGAAAAATCTCGGAAGCCGATCTTGCGGACAAATCGGCTGACCGTCATCGCGCTGACGCCGACCTTGGCGGCAAGAGAGGCATTGGTTTCGACCATCAGACCTTCGGGGTTGGTTTTCAGATAGTTCGCCAGCGACCGCTCTGCCTTCGAGAGGCGAGGCAAATGCTCCTGAATTCGTTGCGTTAATGAGGCGCTCATCCGATTATCTTACTGCGGTGCTGATCTTCGGAGTTCCCGGTGGCCAAGGCCGTCCGAACCGTGACCCGCCGCAAACGCCTGTGCAATAACGGATTATGTTATGTCTAACCATGTTATTCTTGTAACTAGAACTCTATGGCGTTACAAGCGTAACCACAGGTTCTGGGGAGGAGCGGCGATCTATGGCAAGTACACACATAACTCGCTCGGGAAAACCGAGGGCCCGCGCACTGGGCTTGAACTTCGAGGGAAAACCAGGTCCAAGCAACAACATCACGGATGTTGACGGCGTATCAGTTGGGTACTCCACGATCGTCGAGGGTGATGGTGCGCTGCGCGTTGGTGACGGTCCCGTTCGAACCGGAGTAACTGCGATTCTACCGAGACGCCCCAAAAACCTCTCTATCCCGGTTTTCGCCGGCTACCACAATTTCAACGGCAACGGCGAAATGTCTGGCGCGCACTACCTCGACGAAGTTGGCCAACTGACCTTTCCGGTCACCATCACGAACACACATTCCTGCGGCGTCACCCGCGACGCCACGCTGAAATGGGCGAGCCGTGCGCATCCGGGCTCTCTGACTGATGCCTTCGGTTTGCCCGTTTCGGCGGAAACCTATGACGGGTTTCTCAATGACATCAACGGGTTTCATGTCACCGAAGATCATGTGTTCGAAGCCATCGAAACGGCTTCTTCCGGGGCTATCGAAGAAGGCAGCGTCGGCGGTGGGACGGGCATGAAGTGTTTTGGATTCAAGGCTGGGTCCGGGAGCGCCTCGCGGGTGGTCCGCTATGGCGACGAAAGCTACATGGTTGGTGTTTTCGTCCAGGCGAATTTCGGCACGCGCGAGCATCTGACTATCTGCGGCATAAACATCGGTGCCGGGCTGCCGGAACCCGCGATCGTTACGCACACACCGCCGACAGATCTGAGTTCGATCATCGTGGTGATTGCCACTGACGCGCCGCTGATGCCGCATCAGCTGAAACGCCTGTCGCGTCGCGCGACCTTGGGGATGGGGCGGCTTGGTACAATCGGAAACCACTCTTCAGGCGATCTTTTTCTCGCCTTCTCCACCGCAAACGAAACAGCACTGGCGGCGAAGGAAGCCAGCGCGCAACGTGCGGCATTCATCCCGGACCCGCATCTCGACCAGCTTTTCGAAGCGGTGGTTCAAGGGGTTGAAGAGGCGATCATAAACAGCATGGTGGCCGCTGAAACAATGGTCGGACGCGACGGTAACACCGTCCCCGCCATCCCGCATAACGTCCTGCGGCAATTGGCCGATACCGCCGAACCGGCGCGGGCAGAGGAGTGATTTCGAGAGGAAGGCAGAGAAGATCGAGATGAGCGCCGAAACTATTGCTCCAACCCCGGTCGTGTACGGCTTGCAAAAGCGTTTCGGACAACTCGAGGTTTTGAAGGGCCTCTCGCTGACCGTCCGCGAAGGCGAGCTCTGCCCAAAACGGACATCACAAATGTTGTGCAACTGTCTCCAGGATTTCCCTGAACTGCGAGTCCTCTTCGCGCAAAGCCGACCAGAGTAGAATGATGCCGGCCGTTGCATTGGGCGTCGAAACAGGAATTGTCACCAATGGTTTCCCGTCATAGCTGATATTGCCTGGTGGGCGCGAGTAGCTGATACCGACGCCGCTTCCATGCGCGGCCAGGGAGCGCATCATCTCCAAAGACGTCGCACGATGGGCTACCTGGGGCAACACGCGAAGCTCATTGAACAGGTTTCGCAAATACCCTTCCGACAAATCTTCGGCGAAGAGGATAATCGGATGATCGACCAACTGTGCTAGATCGACAGAGCGTTGTTTCGCCAAGGGGTGATCGCACGAGAGAAATGCGACCGGGGCAACCTCTCGCAGTTTCTTGCGCCTAAATCTCCCTTCAAATCCAATGTCATAGGTTATCGCCACGTCCACGCGCCCCTCAGCGACATCGGATGCAAGGCCAGAAAAACGTCCCTCAAGGCCTTGGAAGGTGATTGCAGGGAAGCGTGATTTCAGCTTTTCCATCACTGGCGCAAGATACCAAGGCGCGATGTCCTCGAAACAACCCAACACAAAGGGGCGCGTTGTGTCGCGCCCCAACTCGATATCGCTCGCCATGCCAAGAAGTGCATGCGCTTTTTCCACGAACCGGTGCCCGAACGGCGTCATCATGATGCCGGCACCTTTGCGCCGGTCGAAGATCTTTCGTCCGATCCGCTCTTCCACGCGGGTAATCGCAACCGATAATGAGGGTTGCGAGACATGCAAACGGGCAGCTGCGTCGGTCAGGCTGCATGTTTCGGCAACGGTCACGATGTATTCGTACTGGCGTAGGGTAATGTATAGCATGAAACTATACATACTATGACTAGACATTATTGGGAATTAATTATGAGGGGATTTACATTACACTGAGACAGAGGAGAAACGTGATGCACACACTTTTGACCCAATACGACATTGACACCTTTCAGCGCGATGGAGTCGTCCTGATCAAAGGGCTTTTCAAGGACCATGTTGAGAAAATCCGCAAAGGAATCGAGCGCAACATGGCAGAGCCAGGCCCCTATGCTGCCGAAAATCTCAAGGAGGGCGAAGGTGGGCGCTTTTTTGACGATTACTGCAACTGGACCCGTATCCCCGAGTTCGAAGATGCCATTCGCAATTCGCCAGCAGCCGAGGTGGCGGCGGATCTGATGCAGTCAAATAAGGTGCAGGTGTTTCACGATCATGTGCTGGTGAAAGAGCCTGGAACATCAAAACCGACGCCATGGCATCAGGACGGCCCCTATTACTTCGTTGGCGGAAAGCAGAATGTCAGCTTCTGGTCGCCGATGGATGTGGTTAAAGGGGCAAGCCTTCGGTGCGTTGCCGGCAGCCACGCCTGGGAAAAACCCGTTCTACCGACCCGTTGGCTCGCCGAAACCAACTTCTATCCCGACGAGGACACCTATATGCCGGTACCCGATCCGGATGTCGAGGGCATGGATGTCAGGGAATGGGAGATGGAGCCCGGTGACGCCGTCGCTTTCAACTACGACACGCTGCATGGTGCGCGCGGAAATACGACAGATGTGCGCCGCCGCGCGTTCTCATTGAGACTGGTTGGTGATGACGCCCGCTTTGTGGAGCGTCCCGGCCCGACCTCGCCTCCCTTTCCTGGCCACAACATGCAACCCGGACAAATGTTGAGAGAGGACTGGTTCCCGATCATCTATCAACGCTGATCTGCGGGAACGCAGAGGATCATTCGACAACTACTGTTCGCGGCCTCCTGATGGCATCAGGAGACCGCGAAAGTTCCACAACAACCGCGAAGTACAGAATAGCGGTCACTGGTGCCACTGAGGTGAATTCTCGCTATGTCCCGGGCCGGCCATGACAATCGTCGATTTCGCTGCGGCTCGCATGAACGGCCGCGCAAGTAGCTGCGGTGCGGCGCAAATCTCCGCAGCGCGACAGCGCGGATATTGCTGCGTGTGCTCGCGACAAAAACTCAGCACTTCTGGTCGGGGCTCCTACGATCTTGACCGGATTGGGCAGTACGAAGACGATTTGGTTCAGATCGCTTCCGCGCTTCAAACAGAGCGGCCTGATGCGAGACTCTGGCTTGCCGGGCATTCAATGGGTGGTGGGATCGTCCTGCGTTTCGCACTCAAAACGGCACGACCGGATATCGCTGGCTACGTGCTGATCGCGCCAGTTTTCGCATCGGGTCCTTTGGTTCCGAAGCCCTCACTGGCGCCGTCTGCCATGAAGATCGACAGGTTGCGGATCATGAGTCTTTTCTTGCTCAACCTCCTCGGCATTCGTGCCTTTAATCATCTTCCGGTAACCTACCTAAATCAACCACCAGACTATCCGGCCTATTCATTCAGCGCCATGGCGTCGGGTTGGCCGACGCCGCCCAAATCGACCGAGGACGGGCTGCGTGCCATGAAATCTCCCTTCCTAATCCTCGCGGGGGCTGACGACATCCATGTCCGTGCGGAAGGTTATGCGGAACTGACCGGTAAATTTGCGAGCGGCGGCGTTCGGATCTTGCCCAAACATAGCCACGACAGCCTTCTGAACGATTGTGAAACGCACTCGGCCATAGCCGCATGGCTCGAAGACCAGCTTGCGGAGTAAGCGCGGATGGCAAAGCTTAGATACGTCGGCTCTTGGAGCTTGATCCCCGAACTGAGCTTCTATGAACAAGGTGCGCCGCCCGACGCCGCTGAATACATGATCGGTTTTGCGGGTGGAGCCGTGCATTTATCGATATCCTGGACGGGGATTGTTGCATTAATTCGAAACGGCTGAAACTGGATCAATTTAGGCATGACCTCCACACAATATTTGGTGAAAGTTTCCAGGAGGCTGTCGAAATGTTGATCTGAATAGAAGCAAAAATTACTTTGCGTTCAGTTAATGCGGCAGTCCCATCTGATCAAATCGGTCTAATCCTTGATCCGCCACATCCTGAATCGTCCTTGTTGCGTCACTTCTCGGATCAGGCCTCGCTCTTCCATCCATGCTAGGTTCCTTTGAACAGCCGCGCGACTTGCGCCTGTTAGGGCCTCCGCCATCGGGGCCGACACCAAAGGCCACTCTGTCAACACAGACCGAAGAGCGGCCGGAGTTCTGCCCGAAAGCTGAGACATGGCTCCTTCCGCCCGAACACTCCATGTGTGGGTACCATCTAGATGGCGCATCGCCGTTAGAATTGCGCTGTTCAAACCATCCAACCAGCGTGCCAAGCGTTCGGTTGGCGAACCCGAGATACGCAGCCCCCCTGCCCCGCCCATGGCGAGCGGTGCGAAGATGCCGCCGCTTCCGTCGCTGGCCGCGACCCTGGACGCGGTGACGGCGGCTTCCATCAGGTCGCCCTGCCCACCGAGGCCAGCCAGGCTCCAGAGATGAAAGCCCATGCAAGCCCGCGTGATTGGGTGGAGATCGGCCGCGGCAGCCATTACGTCCAACCATCCGTGTCAACGGCGGAGTAAAATTCGGCCATTGTGGCGGAGCAAAAGTCGGCCAGTTTGGGGCGAGCGCCTTGGAGCGTGCGGCCCTCATATAGCAAGCCCGGTCCAAGGCGCATTGGCCGTCAGGCCAATTCTGTGAGGTTCATTTGTTAGCGGCGGCGAGGCGGGCGCGGCTTTGATTGAGGCGGTAGCTTTCGCCGTTCATCTCGA
>Ga0208182_1000194_pt1 | contig 53325 bp, 42 predicted proteins | sample MalvireepMed_906_FD_184248 | JGI IMG/M metagenome (GOLD analysis project Ga0208182, IMG submission 184248) | Marine viral communities from the Global Malaspina Expedition - Malaspina viral metaG DeepMed_906 (SPAdes) (version 2) | ecosystem: Environmental > Aquatic > Marine > Oceanic | place...
AGTTTAGTCATTCTAAGCGCTTATTTTTAACGATGAAGCGGCAAAAAAGAGTCCTGTCCCCTGCTTTTATCGTTGGGGCTGATGCTAAAATTGCCCCATACTGCGTCACAAATCTCGCTAAGGCATCTGCATTATCGTCGCTTTGTGCCTTGTCTGGAACAATTTTAGCGATCAGCAGTGCCTATTTGCGAATGTTCAATACGCCCTAATAATAATTTGCTGGCTTATCACTATTTACGAATGGGCACTGACCTGAGTTTTTGCTATAGTAGAGCCGGTCATCCGCTGGTCTGCTGTACTTGGCGACCAATATAGCAGTAATACCAGAGAACGCCAATGACGTGCGATATTTCTGATAGACTGTTTTTGGATGATGGTTAAAATAGTTTTGGTCATTGACCGCTATTTACCAATGACTTCATAATGACACTCTCAAGCACTATCGGTATATAGAGATAGTCGAAGCATTTAAAAAACACAGTAAAATTTAGCAGATATTCATATCTAAATATTAATAATACCTAACAGTGATAAAATCTAAAAAGGATGGGCGGTAATGAGCGAGCAGTCACCAGAACAAACCATGGATAATCTAAATCAAACCGCCGCAGGCGCTAGCGGCACCGCAACTGAAAAAGAATTTTTAGATAATATTCGCCAAAACATTGATGCGGTCGACTGCGAGATTCAAACACTCATCAATAATCGTGCCAAGCTGGCGCAACAAGTAGCAGCGGTAAAGAAAAACCACACGGCCGCTGATGACAGTAGTGACCCTATCTTTTATCGTCCTGAGCGTGAAGCACAGGTGCTAAAAGCGGTCATGGAGCGCAATACGGGTCCAATCGCTGACGAAAAGATGGCACGTTTGTTCCGTGAGATTATGTCGGTATGTTTAGACTTAGAAGCGCCGCAGCGTATTGCTTTCTTAGGACCAGTTGGCACCTTTACCCATGCCGCTGCATTAAAGCATTTTGGTAAAGCTGCTGATACCGTGCCAATGACGACCATTACCGATGTATTCCGTGAGGTTGAAGCGGGCACGGCGATGTATGGCGTTGTCCCTGTCGAAAACTCTTCAGAAGGGGTGGTCAATCATACTTTGGACGGATTCTTATCTTCTAGTCTAAAAATCATTGGTGAAGTTGAACTACCGATTCATCAAAACTTCTTGGTCGCTGAGCATACTAAGCTTGATGGTTTGAGCCGTATTTATTCGCACCAGCAGTCATTGGCGCAGTGTCGTCATTGGCTAGATGTGAATTTCCCTAATGTGGAGCGCGTTGCGGTATCAAGCAATGGTGAAGCGGCGCGTCGCCTCAAAAACGAATGGCATTCAGCAGCAATCGCTGGCGACGTTGCGGTTGCAGAGTACGGCTTGCATAAGCTTTACTCAAACATTGAAGACAATCCAAGCAACACCACCCGTTTCCTTATCATCGGACATGAGGCCATTGCGCCTTCTGGTCAAGACAAAACCTCCATCGTGGTCTCAGCCCATGACAGAGCTGGTGCATTGATCGAAATCTTGAAACCGTTATCATATCACGGCGTCTCGATGACCAGTATCGAGACACGTCCTGAGCGTCCTAATAAGTGGGCATATGTGTTCTTTATTGATATGAACGGTCATATCAATGATCCAAATGTTAGCGCCGCTATCAACGATATTCGCCCATTGGTAAAAGATCTGCGCATCTTAGGCTCGTATCCAAAAGCAGTATTGTAGAGATATATTGGCTCATCTATTAGCTTGTTTATCTATCGAGATTGACACCTAATAGATGGGCGATCGCATTTAGTGATAACCTCCAAGGATAAACCATGCAGCCTGATCAATTGACAGCATCAAACCTATCGCCATTAACGCCAGCTTATGACAGTATTCTGACGTTGGCACCTTATCAGACAGGTAAACCAATTGAAGAGCTGACGCGCGAATATGGTGTCTCAGATGTGGTGAAGCTGGCCAGCAATGAGAACCCGATGGGGTGCTCACCGCGAGTGACACTAGCCATCACTGAGCAACTGGGTCAATTATCACGTTATCCTGATGGCAATGGTTATTATCTGAAGCAAGCGTTGGCTGACTTTAATGATGTCAAGGTCGAGCAGATCACGCTTGGCAATGGCTCTGATGATTTGCTCGATATTTTGGCACGTAGTTTTGTGGGTGCTGATGATGCTATCGTCTATAGTCAGTATGCGTTTGTGGTCTACTCTATGCTGGCAAAGATGCAAGGCGCGATGGATGTTGAGGTGCCTGCTCATCGGTTTGGTCATGACCTAAAAGCCATGAGCCAAGCGGTACAAGATAATCCCAATACCAAAATCGTCTTTATTGCCAATCCCAACAATCCAACGGGTACGCAGTTAGAGCAAAAAGAGCTGCGCCAGTTCGTTGCCAGTGTGCCAAGCTCAGTCTTGGTTGTATTGGATGAAGCTTATATCGAGTATAGCCCTGAGAGTAACAACCGCGCATTGTTAGATGAGTTTGATAATGTCATCATTGTGCGTACGTTTTCTAAAGCTTATGGGCTGGCAGGTTTACGTGTGGGCTATGCCTTAAGCTCAGTAGCTGTTGCAGAGTTATTGAACCGAATTCGTCAGCCATTCAATGTCAGCCGTGTAGGCCTAGCTGCTGCCGCTGCAGCACTTGCTGATCAAGATTTTATCGAAAAAACGCGCCAGATGAATGATGAGCAAATGCGTTGGTTAGAAAAGCAGTTTGATACATTGGGGTTGGGTTTTGTGAAGTCGCATGCCAATTTCATTATGGTTGAAGTGCAGGTTGAGATGGAAGATATAACTGCCGCTTCAATCCATCAAGCACTTCTTGAGCAAGGCGTTATTGTTCGGCCATTGGGCGCTTATGGGCTGCCAAACTGGTTACGCATTACGGTAGGTGTGGCTGAGGACAATTTACGTTTGATTGATACTTTGCGTTCTATTCTCAGTGAAGACTAGAGCATGTCCCCAATTCAAACGTTTATCACCATTTTTAAAATAGGGACATGTTCTCATCACATCCATCGATATGTTTTGATCAAAGGTATTATTTAGTAAGAAGTGATCTCAACTAGCCATTAACTTATATAACGCTGGGATTTACCGAAATTTATCCGAGCGCGTTCAACGAGAAAAGCCGTGAGTCGTCAGAAAAAAAACAATCTTCAGCCCCCTTTAAATATGCATCGACCTATATTCGAACAAGTTTGTGTGATTGGACTTGGGCTCATTGGTGCTAGCTTCGCGCAAGCTATTAAAGATAATGGCTTAAGTGAGCGACTGGTCGCAGTCGATAGGCATGCACCAAGTATTACAGAAGCTATCGAGCATGGTCTGCTTGATGCTGGTAGTGCAAACCTACAAGACGTCATAAGCGGTAGTGATTTAATCATCATTGCAGTGCCTGTACAGGCAGTACAAGCAGTGTTTGTAGATATCAAACAGGCAATGGATAACGGACAGCTTGCCGCTGACTGTATCTTAACCGATGTCTGTAGTACTAAAGTCAATATCATTGACGCGGCCAAAGCGGTGTTTGGTTCGTTGCCGGTAGGTCTAGTGCCCGCGCATCCAATTGCTGGGGCCGAAAATTCAGGGTATCATGCCAGACGCGCCAGTTTATTTGTCAATCATAGTGTCATCATCTGTGAGCTAGCTACCACAAGCAATGTCGCGATTACTAAGTTGCGACTATTGTGGGAATCAGTGGGTGCAAATGTCATATCGATGGATGCAGGTCACCATGATCGTATATTGGCGCATACCAGCCATTTGCCGCATCTGCTTGCCTTTAACTTGGTTGAGCAATTGGCAAGCCACGATGATAATTTAGATATGTTTCGTTATGCTGCCGGTGGGTTCCGCGATTTTACGCGTATTGCCGCAAGCGACCCTAAAATGTGGCATGATATATTTTTTGCCAATCAAAGCGCCATTGTGAGCGCCCTTGATGAGTATGGTGTCTATCTGCAAACCATGCGCCAGCTCATCATTGGTAAAGATTCAACCGCCCTGATGGGACTTTTGGGCCGCGCGCAAGCCGCACGGCGACATTTTGGCCATATGTTAGCCAGCACCCCTTATACGGATACTTCTGCCATGTCAGCTTCTTATAATATTACCCCTAGCAATACTGTCTCTGGCACCATTGCCATTCCTGGTGACAAATCTATCTCGCATCGCAGCATTATGCTTGGCAGTCTTGCCACAGGCGTAACCCAGGTTACTGGATTCTTGGAAGGGGAAGATGCCCTTGCAACGCTGCAAGCATTCCGTGATATGGGTGTGACCATCGAAGGCCCTGATAATGGGAATTTGACCATTCATGGTGTCGGTATGAATGGCCTAAAGCCTAGCAAAACGCCTTTGTATATGGGTAACTCGGGCACGAGCATGCGTCTGCTATCTGGTATCTTAGCAGCGCAATCATTTGATAGCGTGTTGACAGGTGATACTAGCCTAAACAAACGCCCGATGGAGCGGGTGGCTGCACCGCTACGCACGATGGGTGCCGTCATCCAGAGTACAGGTCATAGTGGTACGGCACCGCTTAGCATTACGGGTCGTGATACCGCTGGTAAGCCATTGCAAGGCACCGAATATGATATGCCAGTGGCATCAGCACAAGTAAAATCTTGCTTGCTGCTAGCAGGTCTATGGGCCGAGGGTACGACAACGGTCACTCAGCCTGAGATCAGCCGTGACCATACCGAGCGTATGCTATCCGCTTTTGGTTATCCAGTAATTGTAGAAGGCAACCGTATCAGTGTCACCGGTGGCGGCACACTAACAGGTGGCGATATTGCGGTTCCTGCTGATATCTCATCTGCGGCGTTTTTTATGGTGGCTGCTGCTATTAGCCAAAATAGTGAGTTGACCTTGACGCAAGTCGGTATCAATCCTACGCGTACTGGCGTTATTGATATTCTAAAATTAATGAATGCAGATATTAGCCTAAGCAATGAGGCCCATGTTGGCGGCGAGCCGGTGGCTGATATTACGATTCGCAGCTCAAACTTGGTCGGTATTGAGATACCAGAGCATCTCGTACCACTAGCAATTGATGAGTTCCCTGTACTGTTTGTCGCGGCTAGCTGTGCCAAAGGGCGTACCGTCTTGACTGGTGCTAAAGAGTTACGCGTCAAAGAGTCGGATCGTATTGCTGTGATGGCTGAAGGTTTACAGACGCTTGGCATCGATTGTACTGTCACTGATGATGGGCTGATTATTGAAGGCAAAGGCACTGCTACTGAGAACGGCGATATAAATAATAGCCAGCCTGTTTTTGGTGGTGGTCACATTGTCTCGCATCATGACCACCGTATTGCGATGAGTTTCTCTGTTGCGAGTCTGCGTGCTGCTGAGCAAATTACCATTGAAGGGGTTGAGACGGTCAATACCAGCTTCCCAGGCTTTGCTGAGCTGGCTAACCAAATCGGTATGTCTATTCAAGTGGATACTGATGCTGAATAAATGAGTGAGTGTGGATCAACATTTTCCTATAATCATGTACTGTAAAGCATCCATAAAAAGCTCAATCTAATATCGTTAGCAATGTACTCATGTCACTATTGGCATGAGTATATTGCTTTTTAACTTATAATTTCACTGTAGTGACCCTGCGCTTTCACCACTAAATTGATAATAATAATCAGAATTAGGTGAGGGTGCGCTTTGCTCTAAAAAGTTGTCCTGTATTATGACTACCCAAAATGTCGTCAAAAAACCTGTTGCCCCGATTACCACAACCAGACGCGGTATTATCACTGCCCTTGGTGCCTTTTTTATCTGGGGTGGTTTCCCTTTATACTTTAAGCAATTATCCAATTATGATGCAACAGAGATTATCGGGCACCGTATTGTTTGGACGTTTTTTTGCCTACTCATTGTATTGGTAGCGACCAAGCGTTGGGGGTGGATAGAGACGCTCAAACAAAACCCAAGATGGATCGCGTTGTCACTCGTCTCTGGGTTAATTATCGCAACCAACTGGCTGACCTATGTATGGGCGGTCAATCATGATCGTATCCTTGAGGCCAGTTTGGGATACTTTATTGGGCCATTGGTAGGTGTTGGCTTATCGATGATTTTATTCAAAGAGCGCCTGCGCACGCTACAATGGGTAGCCATTGGCTTTGCACTACTGTCTGTGGTCATTCAAGTGGTGATGCTTGGTAGTCTGCCGTGGATATCATTGATTTTAGCATTCAGCTTTAGTACTTATGGCACCATTCAGCGGCAAACCCCATTGACTGCTGTCGATGCTATGTTTGTTGAAACGGCCATGCTAGTACCCTTATGTATTTGGTGGTTTTGGCAGTCAGATGTCGTCAGCCATCAGCTAAGCTTTTGGTTCAGCTCAAACATTTGGCTACTGATGCTCGCAGGCCCGATTACGTTGATACCGCTGTTATTATTTAATAAATCGACCAAGCTTGTGGCATATAGTATCTTAAGCTTTATGAATTATCTGACGCCGACCTTTATTTTCTTCTTAGCGGTATTTTATTACAATGAACCATTTGATCTACATCGTCTGGCAGTATTTGGTTTGATTTGGTTAGGGTTACTCTTATTTAGCATTGATCTGTGGCGACATCGTCCAAGTAAAGTGTTAAAGGCTGAGCGTCTCCGTGAAGAGGATTTATAATCGGTTAATTAAAAAATCAAAAATACGCACAAAAAATTAGCAAACAAGGATGGAAGCATGTTTCATACTCAGTCTGATGTAGTATTTGTAAAAGGTCTAAAGGTTGAGGCGGTCATTGGTGTGTTTGATTGGGAGCGCGCCATTACTCAGCCGTTACTGATCGATATCGCGCTTGAGACGGATATTAGCCGTGCTGCTGTGTCCGATGATGTCAGCGATGCGCTGAGCTATAAAGAAGTCTGCGATGATGTGAGCGTGTGGTGCAAAGAGATTCAGGCAAAGCTGCTTGAGCATTTGGCCGGTCAGATCTCTGATAAGCTATTTGCAAAATATGACTGTCAAAAAATCACGTTAAGTATTGCCAAGCCGACTGCTATTGCTCAAGCAGATGCGGTAGGGGTACAAATAACACGCTATGCGCCAGCGCTAACCAATGAGCCAGCTACTAAAGACGTTACCAAAGAAGTTAATGACAGCCAAGCCGATGATGCATAAAACGTCGATGGATTTGAATATGGCAACGCTAACAAAATGCGCACCTGAGATTCTGCAAGCGCAGTCCTTGGTAGAGGTGGTGTTAGCGCTGGGTAGTAACTATCAAGCCGAAAAATATCTACCGATTGCTCGAGAGAGTTTGGCAGCGCTGGGTGAGATACGATTGTCTACTGCTTTTCAAAACCCTGATTTTACTGCAACCTTGGAACAGCCAAAGCCTGACTATACCAATCAATGTGTCCATCTAGCACTGAATACACCGATGAGTTTGCAGCAACTACAGCAAACCTTTAAAGCGCTTGAGGGGAACTGTAATAGACGTCGACAGACTAAGCCGAATCAAGTGCGACGAGTGACAATGGATATTGATATTTTGATGATTAAATTGGCTACTATAGAAAATAGCCTAAGCAAAAAATTGATATTTAAATCAATATCTGATTGGATTGTAATGGCGAATCGTTATCCCTTTAAAGCACATGAAATTGTAGGGATTGAAGAGTTGACTGCATTTACTGATTAGCTGTTTGAATAGCGTTTTGAGAAAAAATTAATAATAAATAGACAGTTAGTGGGGTGACTTATTTTAACTCACACTGATAACATCTGATATTTTTGCAGTAGATAAGGCTAAGGGGCGTAAAATGTATTGTACGCCCCCTGGTTTTATTTGTTTTACTGAAACTCTCGTATTCACTTCTGCTCGTTATCTGCTGCATCGATATCAGCACGACCAATCACATCTAAATCCTCTAGGCACAGCTTATCGTATTTCTTTTTACAAAAATTAGGATCGATATCACACATCGCTGACTGTAACTGATCGAGACGATTCTCTGATTGTTGAATGTGTTCGAGCATTTTAGCAAACGCTTCTGCGACAGGATCTTGTGAATAGGGATCGATACCATAGGCACGGAAGGTATTGGTGCGTTTTGCGGTAGAAGTGGTGTCAGCTGCTTGATCCTTGATGCTCCCGCCAGCTTGCGCGACTTTTTCTTGTTGCTTGGCATCTTGTACTTTTGTCGCGATGGGATTGCCTTTTTCATCGTGATGATCTGAGATCATACGAGCAGCACTGCCAACCATCGTAGCGCCTGCTGGTACTGGTTTGACTACCACTGCATTCGAGCCAATTTTGGCGTTTTTGCCGACTGTAAATGGCCCTAAGACTTTGGCACCAGCACCGACCGTTACACCGTCTTCTAGCGTTGGGTGGCGTTTGCCATTATTCCAAGACACACCGCCTAGAGTCACACCGTGATACAACGTCACATCGTTGCCAATCTCAGCAGTCTCACCGATGACGACCCCAACACCATGATCGATAAAGAAACGCTTACCAATCTTGGCAGCAGGGTGAATCTCAATACCTGTAATAATACGCGAGCCATATGAGATGACGCGAGCCGCCAGTTTCTGTTCACGATTCCACAGACAGTGCGCACCGCGATGTAGAATGAGCGCATGGATACCTGGGTAGGTTAGGATGACTTCCAGACTATTGCGCGCTGCAGGATCGCGGTTAAATACCGCATCGATATCTTCTTTCAGATCTTTTTTGATGCTGACAAGCGATCTGAACAATTTGGATGGCAATGACATAAAGCGTCCTATCTATTCGTCGATAAAGTAGCGTTGCTAAAGTAGCAATGTTTTATTTTATGGTCATGATGGTTAAATAATGATGAGAGTATATTGTTGCTCATTTTTTCTAAGTTATAACAGCTTTGTACCGCAAAATATAGTAAAAAGCTGTCAAATGAAAGCGAGCTGATAAACAATGACTTGTTTTAGTCTTTGGATAGTTTTGCAATCAAAGCACTTAATAGCTGATACTCTTTTTGATCAAGCTGTAGGCGTGACCCAAGTCTAGACAAGCGTGATGGCAATGACTTTAGATGTTCGCTATTTGCCAGACCGCGTTGTACCATAAGGTCAGTAGTACGCTGAGTGAGCTGTTGCAGCTGCTGCTGATTAATAGCAGGCTCATCCCATTGCTGACGCAAATTCACGTTGATTGTCGATTGGGAGTCGTTGTTCTCGTCTAAACTGTCCGCTGTCTGATTATGCGTTTGAGCATAAGCAAAAATAAAGCTGGCAATGACCTGCACTGCTGAGGCGACATTTAGTACAGGGTAAGCAGGATTGGCGTCGATTTGAATGTGATAATCAGCACAAGCCAACTCTTCATTGGTCAACCCGCGATCTTCACGCCCAAATAATATAGCGATATTTGGTTTGCTAGAAACAGCGTCTGATGAGGTGTCAACGTTATTATCATTTGCACTTAAAGCCGACTGTGTATCAATAAAATCAAACATAATCTTAGCGGCTTGCGTGGGTGTCACAACAGGGCGCGGCATATGACGACTGCGGCTGCTGGCTGCAAATACCAGCTGACAGTCGGCAATGGCAGACTCTAGAGTAGGTGCGATCACAGCAGATGACAGCAGCTCACTACCACCTGCCGCATGAGAGACACTGGTCTCATCAATTGGCAATTTGGGGTCGACAACGGTCAAACGGGACAAGCCCATTGTATGCATGGCGCGTGCGGCTGAGCCGATATTGGCAGGCAACGTCGTATTGACCATGATGACTTGTAAGCAGTCGAGGTAGTCATTCACTGTACGGGCTTGCTCAGTAGATGATAAAGAGTCGTTACTCATTATTGCCCCAATCTTTGATAGATTTCTTGTTCAGCACGTTGTAATGCGGCGGCAATCTCTTCAATAAGATCAGCTTGTTCACTAATGTGGCGCTCACGGCAGCATTCTTGTAGTTGGCTGCTAAGACGAACCAGCTGAGTCGTACCCAAATTGGCACTTGCGCCTTTTAGGGCATGAGCGGTCTCAAAGCCATTGGCGTTATCATCTTCTTGCTGAGCGATTCGCAGTGCTGCAACGCGTTTTTGACTGTCATTGAGGTACACTTGTATCAGCTCGACAAAATCTTCTTCTAGCAAGTCACGCATGTCTTCGAACTGTTCGTGATTGATAATCTCTTCATCAGTCTGACCAGTCATATTATTATTCGTCATGTCAGTCATGGCTTTTATCCAATTGTTAAAAGTTAAAGCAGTCAAATTACTATAGTAAATTTTTGGTTGGATTGTGCATTTTAGCTGTAATGAAAGTGTAAGTTATCTTCACTAACTAACGTCTTCAGTTGTTGCAAGTTATCATCGTTCGGGTAAACCCGCCAATGTTCGGATAGTCCCACGTTTGCGATACCATAAACGTCATACACGCTCAAACCAAGTGGCAAGCAGTTATCATTGATAGAAGTATCTGTATTACTGAGCGCATTGTTTGCATAACTTTGGGGCATGCTATTTTGATTAAATGCGTCATGGTTCATATCGTTCTCTAGAGCCAATAAGTCATTGCCATTTTCATCATACAAACTGCCGCCCATGGCAGGGTCGTAAGTGTTACTACCACTATTGCCTGGCTCATCTTGCTCTTGATTATAAGCCAAGCGTGGCTCAGGTATGATATCAGCCTGTGCAGATTTGAGTAATGGTTGCAAGCGTGTGAGTAGGTCGATATCGCTACCATGGACTTTGATACTGATTTTTTTGAGCCAACGCAGGCGCGCATCGACCATGCTCATGGCACTATCAAGACGCGCAAACAAGCGCCCATCACGCTCACGAATACTGCCTTTGATAATGACGACTTCATCGATTTTCAATTGCTCTTTGACACGGTTGAAACGCTCAGCATAGCAGCTGACTTCTAATCTTGAGGTGCCATCATCTAAAGTAATCACATTACGATTACCAAAGTTAGCGATGTCTATAATGAGTCCTGCAAAATAGCAACTACCGTTATAACCAGTATCTGTCAATTTATTGAGGCGCGTGCCTGAGGTGTAATGTTTTAACTCATCTAAATATTCATTAATTGGATGACCCGTTAAGTACAACCCTAAGGTGTTCTTTTCCGCCTTTAGGCGGTGCTTATCACCCCAGATCAGCTCTGGCGTCATCACGAGTGGCGGCGCTGCAACAACACCGTCCATTTCGCCAAACAGATCCATCATGCCAAGCTCGTTATTTTGACGATCTTGCTCAGCCGCTTGCACCGCGCTTGGCAGTTGGCTCATCAAGGCACCGCGAATCTCGTAAGCTTCGTCGGCTGGTAAGTCGGGTCGTAGCGTCGCAGCAAAGTCATCAAAACAGCCAGCACTGACCAATGCTTCGAGAGTACGCTTATTAACTTTTTTGATGTCCACACGGCGGCAAAAATCATATAAGTCTTTGAATGGTCCATCCGTTCGACGAGCATTAACGATGGACTCGACAGCCCCTTCACCTACGCCTTTAATCGCGCCCAATCCATAAATGATATTGGTTGGAGTGTCTGCGACAAAGTGCCACTCGCTGCGATTGACTGACGGATTGACCACAGTCAAATCAAAGTTTTCACGGCAATCATTGATAAAGAACACCACATTGTCGGTGTTGTTCATATCGGAGGTTAATACTGCCGCCATAAATTCAGCAGGATAGTACTGCTTGAGATAAGCCGTCTGATAGGCAAGTACCCCATAAGCCGCAGAATGCGAGCGGTTAAAACCATAACCTGCAAACTTTTCCATCAAATCAAACACACCGCCTGACGTGACTTCATCGATGCCTTGTGAAGTTGCACCAGTGACAAAGATATCGCGCTGCTTTGCCATCTCTTCAGGTTTTTTCTTACCCATGGCGCGGCGCAGCATATCAGCACCGCCCAAACTATAACCTGCCATCACCTGTGAGATTTGCATCACCTGTTCTTGATAGACGATAACGCCATTGGTATTCTCTAAAATCGGCTCAAGATTGGGATGGTCATAAATGACCTCTTCACGACCGTGCTTACGGTCGATATACATCTCTACCATGCCGGCATCAAGCGGGCCGGGACGATAGAGCGCACACATGGCGATGACGTCCTCGATATTGGTCGGCTGCAGTTTGGCCAGATACTTTTTCATGCCCATACTTTCTAGCTGAAAGACGGCGGTGGTTTTGGCATCTTGTAGCAGCTTATAGGCTTTGACATCATCTAACGGCAAATCTTCCAATACCAATGCGGGTACATTTTCTTTGGCACGGCGCAAGTTGATGTTCTCAACCGCTGCGTTGATGACCGTTAAGTTACGTAGACCCAAAAAGTCAAACTTCACTAGTCCTACGGCTTCGACATCGTCTTTATCAAACTGGCTGACACGGTGACCCTCATCGTCACAATAAATGGCGCTAAAGTCTGTGATTTTGTGCGGCGCAATCAATACACCACCAGCATGTTTACCGACGTTTCGGCAGACACCTTCGAGCTTGACTGCCATCTCCCAAATCTCAATGGCATCTTCATAATCCATGTTGTCAGGGTTAGAGATCAAGTCTTTGAGCTGTGGTTCTTGCTCTAGCGCTTGGCTGAGGGTGATACCGGGTGTTTTGGGAATGAGCTTGGATATTTTATTGGCCAAGAAGTACGATTTACTTTGGACGCGTGCCACATCGCGCACCACCGCTTTTGCCGCCATGGTACCAAAAGTGATGATCTGTGAAACGGCATCACGACCATAGGTTTGCGCCACATAGTCAATCACGCGATCGCGCCCTTCGATACAAAAGTCGATATCGAAATCGGGCATCGATACCCGCTCAGGGTTTAAGAAGCGCTCGAATAGTAGATCGTAATGAATCGGATCAAGGTCGGTAATATTGAGCGCGTAGGCGACCAATGAACCTGCACCAGAACCACGTCCAGGGCCTACTGGCACGCCATTGGCTTTCGCCCAGCGGATAAAGTCCATGACGATAAGGAAGTAACCCGGGAAACCCATTGATAGGATAATATCCAACTCATAGGCGAGACGCTCGTCATATCTTTGACGGAAATCGCTCCAATTGTCCGTACGGGCCTCAACAGGGAAAAGCTTATCTAAGCGCTCTTCCAGACCGCGCTTTGACTCTGCCCGAAAAAACGATTCAATCGTCTCGCCTTCAGGGACAGGGAAGTCGGGCAGTACGTTAATGCCCAGCGTTAAAGTCACATTACAGCGAGTCGCCAAGCGTAAGGTGTTGTCAACCACCTGCGGAATATCGGCAAACAGCTGCGCCATTTGCTCTTGGGTTTTTAGATACTGCTCATCAGAATAATTCCGCGGACGGTTAGGGTCAGCCAGTACGTACGAGCCTGCGATACACACGCGGGCTTCATGCGCATCAAAATCCTCTTGCGCCAAAAAACGTACGTCATTATGCGCAATGATGGGGATGTTGTGTTTGGCACCTGAGTGAATGGCTGCTCTAATAAAAGCGTCCTCGCCTGAGCGATTGGTACGCTTGATGGCAAAGTATAAACGATCGCCAAATTGCGCTTGCCACTCGGTGAGCAGCTCATCGGCTTTTTCTGGCATAGAGCCAACCAGTGCTTGGCCTACGTCTGACTTTTCGGTGAGTAGGACAATGACGCCTGCTGCATGTTCTAGAATATGACTGCGTTTAATCACAGGTGTGCCATGATTGACAGGGTCAGCGCGACCTTCGGTAAACCCAAGCGACACGATACGGGTAATGTTTTGATAGCCTTCGTTATTCATCGCAAGTAGGGTGAGGCGTGTGTCTTCATTATCCATGATGACTTCGCTGCCGATAATGGGCTTGATACCCGCGCCTAGGCAAGCACGATAAAACTTCACCGTGGCATATAAATTGGACAAATCAGTCAAAGCCAGCGCCCGCTGATTGTCAGCTGCCGCCGCTTTCACGAGTGGCTTGATGCGCACGATAGAATCGGTGATGGAATATTCGCTGTGGATACCAAGGTGTACAAATGCCATAGAAGACTCTTACTAGTACGATCAAAAGAAATAAGCTAGCGATAAAATACAGGATGATTATCAATCATTTGTAGTGTTATCGAGAGGTGGTTAAGACCTCGGTAGCCATGTTGATACGCTTTAAATGGGGTCGTTAATAATAGCATTATTTGCGGCATGCAGCCACTGATTGCAAGGGTTTAATCTGAGGGATGTGAATTATCATGTCAATTTAATTACGTAAGAAATGATATAAAAAACCCTCAACACGGTAAAGTGCGGAGGGCTATATAATTGATAAGTAATGACAATTTAACTTAGTACCCAACCACCGCTGCATCCACAATACGGGGATCAGAAGATCCATACAGGCCGTTTGGTGTGAGCATAATCGACTGCGTGGAGCCCATGGCGGACTTTGGACTGACCGTGTGCCCCATAGATTCAAGCTTTTTGACCGTATCGACATTGAGCGCTTTTTCAATCCGAATCTCATCAGGGAGCCACTGATCATGAATACGCGGTGCGTGAGTTGCCTCAGCGATATTCATATCATGGTCGATGACGTTAGAGATAATCTGGGTGACAGTCGTGATGATACGACTGCCCCCTGGGCTGCCCGTAACGATATACGGTTTGTTGTCTTTAAATACCAGCGTTGGACTCATCGAGGAGAGCGGACGCTTATTGGCTTCAACAGCATTGGCGTCACCACCAATCAATCCATAGCCATTTGGTACGCCCGGCTTGGCAGAAAAATCATCCATTTCGTTATTTAACAAAATACCTGTGCCGTCAGCCACGAGACCAGTGCCATAAGAGAAGTTCAACGTATAGGTGTTGGCGATGGCATTGCCGTCTTTATCAACAATAGAGAAATGCGTGGTTTGATCGCTCTCATAAGGGAGCGGGTTGTTGGCTTTGATGGTCGCGGCTGGCGTGGCTTTATTGGGGTCAATCAGTGTACGCAGGTTATCCGCATAGGCTTGTGACGTTAGGCCGCTAGCAGGTACGTCGATAAAGTCAGAATCCCCTAGGTACTCAGCACGATCTGCATAAGCCAGTTGCATCGCTTCCGCCATCAAATGAATGGTCTGTGCGCTGTTTTGACCATAGTCCCCCAGTGGATAGCCTTCTAAGATATTTAATATTTCGATAATGTGAATACCACCAGAGGAGGGCGGTGGCATAGAGACAATCTCATAACCACGGTAATCGCCTTTGACAGGCACGCGGGCGATGGCTTCGTAATCGGCTAAATCCTGCAAGCTCATGCTACCGCCTGCTTCATTGACGGCTTTTACGATGTCACGCGCGGTTTTCCCTTTATAAAATCCGTCTGCGCCTTGTACCGCGATTCGCTTTAGCGAGCGGGCAAGCTCAGGCTGCTTTAATCGCTCACCCGGTTGATAAGCGCTGCCATCAGGCTTGAAAAATACCTTTTTGGTGCTCGGCCATTTTTGCAAGCGATCACTCAAAGCAGTAAGCGATTCGGATAAACCAGCGGTGACTTCTATGCCATCTTCTGCCAATGCGATCGCTGGTGCCATGACTTGCTCGCGGTTCATGGTGCCATGCTCTTCTAATGCTTTTAGTAGCCCTGCTACTGTCCCCGGCACCCCAACGGCTAAGCCATGATAGCGAGATAAGTCACTGACTGCGTTGCCCTCATCGTCGAGATACATATCACGAGAGGCGCTACTTGGTGCTTTTTCACGGTAATCAAGCGCCACCGTTTTGTCTTGCTTGGCATCATAAATCATCATAAAACCGCCACCACCGATATTACCAGCACGTGGCAAGGTCACAGCAAGGGCAAAGCCAACCGCAACCCCAGCATCTACCGCATTACCACCGTCTTTCAAAATCTGTAAACCGATGTCAGAGGCCAGCGCTTCTTGGGTGGCGACCATGCCATTTTTTGCCCATACTGGATGATGAATGGCATCTTCAGAGTAGATAGCCTGATCGCTATTGGCATTGTTTGAGGTGGTTGTGAGAGTAGTGGTTTTTGCCCGTGTGATGCGTTTGGTTTCAGATACGACGGTTGGGTTGTCCCTCATAATGGCTAGATTGATGGCATTGGTATCAATCGAGGTGTTATTGACCGTGGGGCTGTTGGCTGAAACGGTTGGCTCTAGTGCATGAGCAGAGACAGACAGTAGTAGCGCACTCGTAATAAGGGCTGCGCTAGATTTTAATTGGTTATGAGTCTTGGGTTTTTTTTGCTTATCATAAGAGAGTGGCTGTGACATCGCAAAGTCCTTTTTGGGCAAGTAGAAAAAATAGGGTATCAAATAAATACACTTAAATAGTAACGAAAATAGCAAATAGTAGAAAGTTGTTTATCATATTTTGTCATTTGAGTTTTTATATGATGTGCAGTATGAGTGGTCTTCTATCGATACATACATAATTAGTGTCATGTAAATTGTGCAGAGAAGCTCACTAGCCAGTGAAGATTTTCTTTAAAAATAAGTCTTAATATTACTAAATTGTAACGTCTTGTGATATAAATAACACTACTAATGTACATCCGTTAACGACTGGCTATAAAGAGATACTTATGTCATCAAACCATGTTAATAACCGTAATCGACAGTGCCACTCTGAGATGGCGAGTAATTATTTGCCTATCATCAACAATAAAAATAATAATGGTCATGTATCTCAAACAAGCAAATTAACCTCTATCGCTTTGCTAGTTGGTAGTGCGTCGCTTGTGCTTACAGGTTGTCAATCAAATCCGACTGCCTCAACGGATGTGGCAGCCTCCAGTACCCTTATGGATTTTAGCACTGCAAATCCTGCTCAGAGCCAACGTCAAGGTCACGCTTTTACGGCTAGTCAAGAGGCCCAAGCTGAGCGTTACGCGCAACTGTTTAATCAAGAAAAATATCCCAACACTGAGCACCAAGCCAAGGCGCATTTATTGGCAGCGATTCGCCAGCATTTGGCAACAGAGCATGTGGCCGTCGCGCAAGCCAATTACCAAGCAGTACCATTTATCGATGCCGATAGTATTGATGCAGGCTCAAGCAGCTTACTCAGAACGATTATAGAGACCTATGCCTATCAGCCTAAGGGAATGTACGATAGTAGCGATGATGAAGCGCAAGCTGAGGCTAGAGCAGAATTAGCAGCGGTAGGTGTAGAGTCGAATAAATGCAATGAAAACGAAGATGATGACGCTTATGAAGTCTGTGTGGTAGAGGGTATTAACTACGATTATGATGATGCGAAAGATTCGATAGAGTCCGACTATCCTAGTGACTATTATAAGTCTAGAGCAGAAGCTGAAGCAGAAAGAAAGGCCATTGCTGCTATATTGTCTGAAGCAGGGGAGAATGAGCCGACGAGCAGTGATGCTAACAGCGATAACGAGTATGCCTACGATGGAGCAGATGATTACAGTAGTGACGACTATGATAATTATGATGAATACAGTAGCGGTGGTGAAGGCATGCTCTCCGGCATGTCAGGGTTAAACCCGAAAACATTGGCTGCAAAATATGAAGCCATGCAAATGGCAAAACAGCGTGCTCAGACAGAGCTGACCAATAGCGAGGAGCTATCAATGTCTTCTACTGGCTTGATTGGTAACATACTGACGATGTTCAGCCGCACTCCTGAGCAAATCGCTGCATCCAACGCCTATCAATATCAGCATTTGACATTCAATAGCGTCAGTCAGTACAACCCAAAACAGCGGCAATTACAAAGCGTCTATAGCTACGACTATGCCACGCCAACCGTTAGCTCATCCATACAGATACCAGTGGCCTTTGATTTTAACAACAGCAGTGTCACGCTTGATCCATCGGCAATCATGCCAATCGTTGCGCTCGTCAATCCTGAGAACACCCCGCTGCCGTCGCAGATGGCCTCACATACGGTCAGCTTTGGTTTGCCTGACAGTATCACGGCGCAGTTGCCACCAGCAGTGCTTTATGATGCGGTGCTAAATGCCATACAGAGCAGCATGGCAGAATTGGCACCTGAGCATTTTAGCGCCGTAGACATCAGTGGTGATGCGTTTGCCAAAGAAGTTGGCGCGACTCGAGTAGTAAAAGTTTATTTTGGCAGTCAGCAAAGTGGTGAAATGATTGGTAAGACTCTGAAATATGTGACCAAGTCGTTGCAAGAGTATGTGGATGCCAACCCAGAAAAATATCCTAATGGAGCCATGCTAAAAGCCGCGCTTGCCAAAGCACAGCTATACAACAAAGGCTACCAAAGTGCGGATGTGGGTTCGCTACTACAGCTGATCGAAGCCATTGGCCCTATCTCTTTTAATCAGATTAATTACTATTATTTAGATAACTCAGATCGCCTGCTTGCCAAGCAGCAGCGCGTCAATATCGGTGGTGATTTACTTGGCTCTACGACGACCATGCTCAATCAAGTCCGCTATGATAAAGCCAGCTTTGACCACCATGCCCTAACGCCACTATTGGCAGAGTCATTTGGCTCAAATGCGGTAGCGCCTATCGATGGCAATGCATGGATAGCAGCACAGCGCCAGAAAAAAGACAGACTACAAACGGCACGCTATGCGCGTTACGATTATGAGGATGGCCGCTTAGAGACTGATTATAGTAGTGACGAATATGACAATCGTTATGATGCAGAATCAATTGATGAGAGCCGTATTGGCGATGCTAAAGATGATAATGAAAAATAGAGACGACGTCGCATTAGCTTATCGCATTTACGCATATGTCTATTAAGGATAAAAAATGAAAAAAGCACATCAAACGCTTACACTACGTCTGTCATCTATGATGAAAAATCACTTATTATTGACCAGTACATTGCTGTCAGGAGCATTACTCTTAACGGGTTGTCAATCTGCCAATTTGAACCAGTCAAATGCATTGACAGTTAAGCAATCACCTAGCACCGCTAAAAAGACATTAGCGACTGCATTACAAAAACAGCGCCGGCAATCGTTCAGATACCATAGTAATATCGAGATCAGTAACCGCCAGCAACGTACGGCAGCATCTGGCACACAAGTCGTGGCATCAGATTATGTGGATGCGCACTGCGAAGAGACACATGACCAAGCCTATGCGGCATTGATCATGCAGGCAGAAAAACAAAACAAAGATATTTTAGCTGCAGATTATGATGACAAGCGCGATGCTCTTAAACAGTCTTATTTTGAGTGCGTCGATGCTTATTATGCGTGGGAGGAGCACCAGTACGATAGCGATGTGACAGTGCCAGCAGGTTATCAAGCGCTGTTTGATAATTATGAAGACAAACCAAAGCCGCTAGATATAAAAAAAGCGCAACTGCTAGATGAGTACTTGCTAAAACCGTTATCTATCAATGCTCAAGGCATCTATCAGCCCATGGCGGGCAAGGCGACGATGCTCGCCAGCGCCCAGTATCAAGCGCGCAATCATCATAGCAGTATCAATCAGCCTGTCTACATCGACATGAAAAATGGTGATATCTATTTATGGGCAGATAATGTTGCGATGTTCAATTCTGAGCTATTAGACGATAAGCTCGGTACAAAATGGCGAAACAAATGGTTAAAAATAGCCATTGATGATGGAACATTGCCCAAAGGGTTCGGCCGTGAGGTAATCAAAGCCCACTTTGCCGCGTTAGATCTGACGTATGATGGAGCCCCTGTTAGCCAGTTCGATTATGTCGCGCCCAATACGCTTGCCGCGCTCTCGTCCAAGTTGCCGGCGCATCAGCTATCAGCAATGCTCTCAAGTGCCCAAATCATTCGCCGAGTACAAAGCTTTGAGAGTTATCAAGAGGACTATCAAAATTATCTGCAAATCTTCTACAAGCGCATTAGCCAAAAATATCCGGAGCTGGTAAAAGAAGCCGAGCCTATGACAGCCTTTGAGACGATTCAAAGCTCAAAGGAACTCACTAGTAAAGCGATGGTGCAAACAATACTGGCTATGATAAATGCTCAAATAAATGATGAAGATAAGACGGAATCTAAAGTCGCTGCAAACGCCACAGTAGAAGAGCTATATGGATTTGACAAAAGTGGTCAGCTCAAATGGCAGCATCTGCACCGCCAATTAGATAACACTGGCAAAACTGCGCCAGATAAAAGTATGACAATAGATGTCTTGCAGCAGTATTCTGTTATTAATAGCAAAGACAAGGCATTCCCAAATCTACCACGTGAGGTTCAGACACCAAATGCGAGCAACAGTATTGATCTGCGAGACTATGCGTCAGAGTTGCTGGAATATTATCGTGACGGTAATGGCACAGCAGTGGGTAAAATGATATTTAACATGATGCCAATGGCGAAAGAACGTTTTGGGGCGACAGACTAACTGGAAGATAGCATCATTGAGTGTTAAGTAGGATACTGTCGTAAAAAAGCGCATCGTATAAACGGTGCGCTTTTTTTAATATGGCCATCACTTATGTTGTGACAGACTTTTTACATGCCTTGATGATGTGGCTTGTCATGGCCTTTACGATCTTTTAAGTGCTTACGACCTTCTTCTTGTCTTTCTGATTTGAGCTGTTCCATTTTTGCACGCTGCTCAGCGGTCAACACCTGAGAGATGGCATGCTGCGTTTGGACGCGCTCAATAAAGCGTTGTTTTGCTTTTGCCGCTTGCTGATCGGCCAAACGATTTACCGCCGCGTTGTTCAACGTACTTGCATTGGTCAGTGCTTGTATTTGTTGTTCCATTTGTGCGCGTTCTGCCTGATGTTTTTCACGGTCAGCTACGCGGTCGCCATGTTTTTCTTGCATGATGGCTTTGATTTGCGCTTGCTGCGTCGCTGTTAGATTCAGTTTTGACATTGGGCCTCTCATGGCGCCGTCTTTATGGTTCTTTTGCACTTGATTCATTGGCGCGGTGTCAGAGGCTGCATTGACACTAGAACATGCTGTCACAGTAAATACGCTAGAAGCTGCTAATATTGAGCCCAATAATAATTTTTTCATGATGACATCCTTTAACTACAGTGAGTTTGGTTAAGTAAACACTAAAGTCTTATCTTGCAAGCATCGCATTCTAAGCGCTATTAATCGTTGTGATTGGTCGTCTTAAAAGTGCAGGTCTTGCGGTTGATAGAAGCTATCTTACGGCAGTTAAAGGTTACGAACATTTATGAAGTATTAAGAAAGGTAACGTTTATAGCGAATTGACACGCGCTTGCCTGATAATATGGGCAAGTAAATGAATAAAAGCCAATTAAAATCATGGAAAGGAGGTGAGTGTGCCAAATATATTGATAGGCGATGATGATGAAGAATTGACTCAGTTACTACAAGAGTATTTGCACAACCATGGTATTCATTGCGACTGTGTCCATGATGGGGCGGCAGTTATACAACGATTAAAAGCGGTGGCGCATGATGATTCCGCTTATGATTTGCTCGTCCTCGATATCATGATGCCAAAAATAGATGGGCTAAGTGTGCTGCGGCAACTGCCAAATATCAGTGATATGCCCGTGATTATGCTGACGGCAAAGGGTGAGGAGATTGATCGTATTATTGGTTTGGAGCTGGGCGCTGACGATTATATCACCAAGCCCTGTAACCCCCGCGAGCTACTAGCGCGTATCAATGCTGTGATTAAGCGTACCAACACGACCACGTCTGAGCATACGCCGCTACCAGAGAGTCGCTTGCATCTTGATCAAAATCAGCGTGTTTGTGAAATAGATGGTGTGGCGCTACAAGTGACGGGAACAGAGTTTGACTTACTCGTGGCGCTGCTCAAGCAAAAAGGAGATGTGGTTAGCAAAGCATGGCTGTCAGAGAATGTCTTGCAGCGTGAGTTGCAGCCTTTTGATCGTAGCCTTGATGTGCATGTGTCTCGCCTGCGCAAAAAACTTCAGCCTTTTCATGACGAACCAATAAAAGCAGTGCGCGGTAAAGGCTATCAACTGGTGCTCTAATGATAAAAACTTCCAGTAATCCCGTCAAATCACCGAAATTCAAAGTGCGAATCACGCTGTTTTGGCGTTTATTCCTGAGTCTATTACTGACGATACTAATTACCTCACTGTTATCCATTATGGTGGAGCGCTGGCTGGCTGAAAAAGAGCTAACGGCTCGTATGGACGTACAAATTGAGAGTCTATTAATTCAGCGTCAAGAGATGGTCGATGCGCTGCGAGTGGGTGATTTGATAGCTGTCAGGCAGATGTATCGTCAAGATCGACGCCTCATGAGTCAAATCAGAGTCTACGATGAGCAAGGCGCTATTATATTTCCGCGTTATCGAGATAGAGACGAGCGCACGCAAGGACGTGGGCAAAGCGGCCAGCAGTCGATGGAACGTGCCATGCAGCAACCACTGCCGCCACCGCCTAGAGCTTACGATAATAAACCAAGCAATCTGAATGATGAGATGCTCATAAAACAGCCTTCTGTTTTGCACGAGATCCTAAAACCAATAATGTCGAGCAGTGCTGCGATAGCGGATATTGATGCGCGTCCTGAGCTGGCAGACATCTCGGTTGAACTGCCTGATGGACAATCAGTCATCATACAGTTGCGCCCGCATTTACGTTTTGCAGATGTGGTAGAGCTACAGCATGGCAATTTTCCCATACGTTTATTATTGATTATTGCTTTTAGTGTATTGGTTTGTGTCTGGCTGAGCCGTACGTTGACTCAGCGTATTGGACGTGTGCAGAGTACCGTGCACCGTATGATTGATGGGGACTATCAAGCCAATCCAGCGCTATCAAAAATGGGTGATGATGAGCTGGGATTACTGGCCAAAGATGTGGCTCATTTGTCAACGAGACTGGCTGATAGTGAGCTGGCGCGTAAGCAGATGCTCAGTGATATCTCGCATGAGCTGCGCTCACCGCTCGCGCGTCTCGATGTTGCAACTGAGCTGACTCGTGATTTTGCACCCAACGCCCATCGTTATTTAGACCGTATTGACAAAGAGTCTGCGCGGATGAATGAGTTAATTGAGCAAATTATCCATATTCAATCCCTACAAATGCAGCAATACACGATTGATAATTTGGAGAGCGAAGCAGTCGATTTGTCCGAGATTATCAGTGACATCGGGCAGGATGTGTGTTTTGAGTTTCAGCATAAAGAGGTGAGATGGCAGTGGCAACCACCTGAATATTCATTTGCCAATGACTTAAAAAGCGCTTGGACAGTACAAGGCAATCAAGAGCAGCTGCATAGTGCACTTGAAAATGTCGTTCGCAACGCTTTTATGCATACGGCAGCGGGCTCAACAGTCATCGCTGAGATGAAAGCGGTGCAGATAGATAATAAGATGCCTGCGATTCAAATCAGTATCACGGACGAGGGCGGCGGCGTCGCTGACAATGACTTAGAACGTATCTTTCAACCCTTTGTCCGTCTCGACACGGCTCGTCATCGTGATACTGGCGGTTATGGGTTGGGGCTGGCTATTGTTCATGCTGTCGTGATGGCGCATAAGGGGTATATCAACGCCCATAATCGACGAGATGGTGTACTAGGATTGGTGGTGCAGATAGTATTACCGATTAAATAGTAAAATTTATCATGAGGAAGAGGAAAAAGCTCAACGTATCAGTAGATGCTTTTCATGGATTGATGTTTCATATTCTATCCAAAAGAAAATGTCTTATTTCTCAAAAACTGAAACCAGTAACACTTCAAAAGGCTGCATGATCCCTAATTCATAACTCGTTTTATTTGGTCATATCGATTCTCTTGCACCATAGATTTTATTTCTGATTTTTTAAATCTGACAAATCTGTAAGGGAGTATACATCATGAACCGCATCTATAAAGTCATCTGGAATGAAGCATTGAATTGCTTTACCGCAGTCGGTGAATACGCAAAAGGGCGTGGCAAATCTTCCAAATCTAGTGTTAGCGCTAACGCTACTATCAATACCACATCCAATGTATCTGCTATCAAGACATTACGCTTAAGTGCCATAGCACTTGGGCTAATGAAGGCAATAACAAAATAATCAATGTCGCTAATGGGGCAATCAACTCTACGAGTAAAGATGCAGTGAATGGCTCACAGTTAGATAACTTAGCTAAGAGCGTCGCCGCTAACAAAACCAAGTACTATAGTGTTAATTCAACCGCTATTGGCAATGTCAACAACGATGGCGCAACCGGACCCAATGCTATGGCGATGGGTGGCAATGCTAGTGCTACTGGCGGGCAAGACATTGCCATTGGTAGCGGTCAAAGTGGTCAGAACACCTCGCTATAAGATTAATACCGAATCAGGCGGCGCCGCCTCCATCGCTATTGGAGCAAAGGCATTATCTAAAGGTGCATTATCTACCGCAATTGGTGTGCAGTCATCGTCATCTGGTGTTGCGCCTTCTGCCTTTGGCATCGGTGCTTCAGCAAGCGAAAAATGCCATGGCTGCTATTAATGCTTTTGTAGTATGTTTCATACGAATCCTTGTAAAGAAACTTTGAGTGATAGGGCGGTTAAGAGTCGATATCATTTACAATCAATAGTTAACATAATAATACCCTTATCAAGTCCTGTTTTAATATATTGATATTTATGCATGTTTTGGCGCATCAGGCTGCACCATAGGATCGGCATCTACAAAAGCTTTTAGTGTGCGGCAATGCGTATCAATAGCGACGATATTGGGATAAGGAGTCAGGTCTACCTTAAAGCGCCGCGCAGAAGAAACCTGCGGGATCAGATAACAATCTGCAAAAGTGGGCCTGTCACCATAGCAGAACTGTCCACGGTTTTTATCTGCTGCCAACCGTGTCTCTAACGCTGCAAACCCTTCAGTAATCCAACGATTGCACCATGCAATGACTGCCTCTTTATCTACTGACAACTCATTACGTAAGTACTGTAAAATACGGCGGTTATTAATCGGATGGATATCGCAGCCAATCATCGCACTTAGCGCACGCACGTGCATGCGACCAGCGGCATCTTGGGGCAATAAAGCGTGCTCAGGGTAGGCCTCTTCTAACCACTCCAAGATAGCGGGACTTTGGTATAATAATAAATCGTCCGCTCTTAAGACTGGCACCAGTCCTTGCGGATTAATCGCTTTAAATGCGTCCTCTAACTGCTCATCTTGTGCCAGATTGATCGCGATATCATCATAATCTAAGCCTTTTAAATTCAAGGCAATACGGGTACGGTGAGAAGTACCACTGCGAAAATAGCCGTAAAGTGTCATCATTGTTTATATCCTTATTATGAGAAATTGTGAGTGAGTGATAAGTATGTTTGCCCCGCTGAATTTTATAAAACAAGTCTCCTTACTTTATAAGACATATATCCTTTAACCTAGACAGATACACTAGAGACGAGCTATCATGCCAGCAGATAAAAATTTTTTAGATAAATCCGTCACGAGTAAAAACCAGAGTGGCATCCAGTCACTTGAGATTGGATTGTCGATACTAGATGTGCTTATCGATCGCCATGAGCCTATGATGCTAAAGGATATCGCTGAGGCCATGCAGATGCATCCCGCAAAATCCCATCGTTACTTGGTCAGCCTCATTCGCAAAAACTATGTTCGCAAGCTTGATGATGGTCGCTATGGGCTTGGCGATAGAGTAAATGCATTGGCAGCATTAGGACATACTGAGCTCAGTCAAAACAATCTCTTGGCGCGTCTCACGCAGGTGGCCAATGAGATTAAAGATACCCTAAATTGCGGTGTGCAAATTGCTAAGTGGTTTAGCGAAGGCCCAATTATTATTCAGTCCGTTGAACCAGACAGTCCGATTAGCATCATCACTCGCATCGGCTCACGTATGCCTTTGACGACATCAGCTACAGGACAATTGTTTGCCAGCTATCAATCTGACGCGGTCATTCAGCCATTGGTCACCGCTGAATGGCAGTCGAGTAATGCCGCAGCAGATATGACAGAGAGGTGGCAGAATTTTGCTCAGCTGCAAGCCAAGATACGTACTCAAGGCTATGCGACAGTGACAGGCGATATGCTCATGGGTATTAATGCCATTACGATACCTGTGATATTGCCGCATTTTGCCAATAGTACTGCTAATCTATCCGCGAGTAGTGACAAAACCGCTAGCGAGGCTCTGCCGCTAGAATATGCCATTACTATCATCGGCACCACAGAGCAACTACCAATGAGTGAGCAACAGAACGTGGTTGAGCAAATACTAGCAATCGCACAGCGCTACCAAATAGCATAGCCAAAATGTTAACTACAAGCTGATTGGCTATAGTAGAACCTTAATAAAATTAATACAGCATATGCATCATAGGTGGCACCCGGCTTACTGAGAGTGGCAGACGGATAAATTTCAATCTTTAAACGGCCCTTTGAGTCTTCTTCGATTTTTTGGCCCATGGCTCCAATGCTTCGGTATTGATGTTGTCATTGGCGGTCATAAAGTGTGAAAATCTCAGTGTCGTCACATCGTCTGTATTGGTATCCGCGCTTTTGGCTTGTTCATTTTGATCATTGTTAGAACAGCCAGTCATCGCAACTGAGGCGGCGAAGAGTATGCCTAAAGGGAATGTTACTTTCCTCATTGAGTCCTTTTATGATGGTGAGATATGGTTCGCAAGCTATGCCATCTCTTCATTATAGTCGAACCACTATTAAAGTGTTACAGCGTTAGCCTCGTTTAGCCTACTACTGTAGTACTTGCACTCGTCTGCCTTGTACCACTTTTAATATTGATTGACTATATTTTGAACTGATCACTACTTATCTAATTTCAAAGTAATGATTGATAGATAATGTAAAAAAGGTAGCAAGTAGAAAGACGACGCAGTTACTCTCCGACAGGCGCAATGTCACGGGCTTCAGCGAACTCATCACTGTGTAAAAACTGTGTGTGGGCTGGGGCGCGTTTGGTACGAGACCATTCATCTAGCATGTCGTGCTTGATGGCGTCTGTAATCATCGAGACTTTGTCCTCTGAGGTCGGGTCGTCATAGGTCAACTCGAGACGATGCCCATTAGGATCAAAGAAATATATCGAGTGAAAGATACCGTGATTGGTCACGCCAATGACATCAATACCTGCACGTTCTAGTTGTTCTTTGGCGGCCATCAGCTCATCACGATCTTTGACTTTGAGCGCCAAGTGTTGCACCCAGTTTGGAGTATTGGGGTCAAAGCCCATTTCAGGCTGGTTGGGCACTTCAAAAAACGCCAATACGTTGCCATTACCAGCGTCCAAAAAGACGTGCATATAGGGGTCAAAGGCTTTGGTCGAAGGTACATGGTCTTCTGCAAATGCCAAGATAAAATCCATATTGAGGTTTTTCTTGTACCATTCGACCGTTTCTTTGGCATCCTTGCAGCGATAAGCCACATGATGGATTTTTTCAATTTGAAAGCTCATATCCAACTCCTTTTGATAAGGCGTAGCGTGAATGTATGAGAAATATGCTCCTAACGGCTCAAATCCACTGTCACTACGCCTTTTTTCTATGCCATTATTATTTGTTAAAATCAAAGCTAAGTGCGGGCAGTATTTTGCCGCGTACTTCCCCAAAGCCAATGCGCACACCGTTCTTTTCGCTATAGCCTTTCATAATGACGGTATCGCCATCTTCGATGAAGGTGCGCGACTCACCGCCCTCAAGTGCTACGGGTTTGGTGGCATTCCAAGCGATCTCTAGCATCGAGCCATAAGAATCAGGCGTTGGCCCTGAGATTGTGCCCGAGCCCATCATGTCACCGACTTCAACTTTGCAGCCAGTGATGGTGTGATGCGTCAATTGCTGCGCCATTGACCAATACATGTATTTAAAATTGGTCTCGCAAATAACCGTAGCCGTTTTTGCATTTTCAGGCAGTAGCTCGACCGACAGATTGATATCAAAGCTGCTCTCTTTGTCTTTTTCATTGAGATAAGCCAGTGGTTCAGGCTCTTGGGTTGGGCAAGCGGTGCTAAATGGTGCCAATGCATCCATCGTCACTATCCACGGAGAAACTTGCGAGGCGAACGTCTTGGCATTAAATGGGCCTAAAGGGACATATTCCCACTTTTGGATATCTCGAGCCGACCAGTCGTTGAGCAGTACCATACCAAAGATATGATCAGCGGCATCGTCTACGGCGATTGGTTGACCGATATGGTTGCCTTTACCAACGACAAAAGCGGTCTCGAGCTCAAAATCCAAACGCTTACAGGCGGTGAAAACAGGACGCTCATCAGGGTTAGGCTTTAGCTGACCTGAAGGGCGGATGATATCAGACCCGCTAATGATGACGGTGCTGGCGCGTCCGTTATAACCAACTGGCATTTCCGTCCAGTTGGGTAGCAGGGCATTGTTTGGATCGCGGAACATCGTACCGACGTTGGTCGCGTGTTCTTTCGATGAATAAAAATCGGTAAAGCCAGGTACTTGAACAGGTAGATGCATGGTAACGTCTGCTTGCTTGAACAGCGCCTTTTTTTGCAGATCGGCATTGTCACGTAAGTCGCTGTTGTCACTAGATAGTAGCGACTGAATGGTCGTGCGTGCTTTTGTCCAATTGTCTCGACCAGAATCAATAAAAGCGTTTAGCGTCGACTGATCAAAGTAAGGCCCACCATTTAGGCTCAGTAACCCTTCTGACTCTAGCACAGACAAGTCTAGTACTTGATCGCCAATGGCAACCCCTGCACGGCGAGCACTATCTTTAGTGTCGCTAAAGATGCCATAAGGCAGATTGTGGATGGAAAAGTCAGAGTCCGCTTTGATGTCGATAAAAGAGGTGAGAGTACTGTCAGTCGTTGACATGGTTTGCTCCTTGCTAAAAATATAATTTAATTACGTTATAGTTAATGACTTACGTATAATGTAATTTATTGATATGTTGATTGCAAGTTTTTTGTGCCATGTCTTTTGCTTGCTGATTGATGAAACAAACCCTAAGCACAAAAAAAGGCCGAGCAATCGCTCAGCCTTTTTTCATTTCTTAGTCTTTACTTCTGATGAATTTAGTCTTTTAAAACATCTGCCATCGCGTTGGCCACATAGTCGATGTTACTGGTATTTAGGCCAGCTACACACATACGTGAGTTAGATACCATATAAATACCATACTCGCTTTGTAGGCGCTCGACCTGTTCAGGCGTCAATCCAGTAAAGCTAAACATACCGTTTTGACGCGTGATGTAGTCAAAATTACGGTTAGGGATTTTTGCTTCTAGTACCGATTTTAGCTTTAGGCGCATGGCTTTGATACGGTCACGCATGGCATAGACTTCGCCAACCCACTGCTCATGTAGCGCTTCATCGTTCATGACGATATCAACCACATGACCACCATGTGATGGCGGGCTTGAGTAGATGCGGCGTACCATCGCATTTAGCTGACCAAATACGCGCTCGGCTTCGTCTACGGTGAGACAGACGACTGATAGACCGCCAACGCGCTCGCCATATAGCGATAGGTTTTTAGAGAATGAGTTGCTGACAAACAGTGGCAAGCCCATCTCAACGGCTTTACGAATAGCGTAAGCATCGCTGTCCATGTCTTCGCCAAACCCTTGGTAAGCGATATCCATGAATGGAATCAATTCACGTGCTTTGATGACGTTGAGTACCGTGTCCCATTGCGCTTGAGTCAAATCCAGCCCCGTTGGATTGTGGCAACAAGGATGTAGCAAGATCACATCGTGTTTGTTCAGTGTTTCAAAAAACGCAATCATCTCATCAAATTTGATGCTGCTGTTGGCTTTGTCGTAGTACGGGTATTTGCCGACTTCTACGTCAGAACCTTCAAAGATAGCGATATGATTGCCCCATGTTGGATCGCTCACATAGCACTTAGACTGCGGGAACCATTCATGGATAAACTCAGCACCGACTTTTAGCGCGCCAGAACCACCGATAGTGGCGATGGTCGCAACCAAACCGTCTTTTAAGATTTGTGCGCCTTTACCGAACAGCAATTCCTGACAGCCTTTGCGGTGTCCTGGCAAACCTGCCATTGGTAGATAGGGGCGCGGCGCGATAGGATCAGCGATACGCGCTTCAGCTGTTTTTACACAGTCGAGTACGGGCAGTACGCCATCTTCATCATAATAAATACCAATGCCTAAATTAACTTTATTGGGATTATTGTCCGCTGAGTATTTTTCCATCAGCCCTAAGATTGGATCGCCAGCGTAATAATCGATACGTTCAAACATGCCATTTCCTTATAAGAATATAAACCAAGCAGCCGAAAATCATAGAGCAAATTGCTGATGAACTCAACACGCGAGTGCGTTATCTTGCGCAATTAATAAAATAAATCACCAAATAGCTTATCTCTTTATCTGGCAGATGAGTTTGTGGCGTGATGCATCACTTAATCGACAGTGTTTCAGGCTGATGTAAGTCGTGATAATGGGTGGCAAAGTAAGTCTGCAAAAACTGCTTAAAGGCGATGGTTGCAGGAGACAGCGCCCGTGAGGCACGCTGATAGATAAAGAACTGGCGCATTTTTATAGGCTGCGTCAATGGGCGCATTTGCAAGCCATTGGCGCTGACCCAATCAATGACCTCAGGCATATAGGGAAGGCATAAGGTAATGCCGAACCCTTGGCGGGTCATCTCAAGCGCGGTGGACATAAAGTTGACTTTGTAGCGCGCTTGCTGAATCTGAGCGGCGATAGCGTCATCCAGCTCGACTGTCACCTGCTCAAGAAACGGGCCTTGTAGAGTGATAAGTGGAATATCAAGCAACTCCTGCCAAGTGATTTCGTCTTTTTGCGCCAGTGCATAATCGTTTGGCATAACCACGCAAAACGGCAGCTTGTATAACAGATCAGCACCGATATCATCTTCAGTTTCTATAAAACCAAGTTCAGTACCAACCCCCAAATCGACCTCGATGTCTTGAACATGCTTGAGCAAATTTTCTGCTGAGCAATCCAATAGCGACACCCCGATATTTGGATATTCCTTAGCAAATTGCGCGATGACGGCGGGCAGGGAGGATGCTGCAAACTGCGACACCGCTAATCGCACTTGACCTTGCGCCAAGCTGGTCAAGCTACTTGCTTCATTTTCGAACAGCTGCATCTCATTCAAGATACGCCGCGCTTGTGGCAGCAGATGGCGTCCGACAGCGGATAGCGACAACTGGCGGGTAGTACGGTCAAACAACACGATGCCAAGGCCAGTCTCCAGCTCTTTGATCAGTCCGCTAACAGCAGATTGGGTCAGATACATCTGTTCGCTGGCACGAGTGAAGCTGCCGTTGTCAGCGACTTTGATAAAAGCGGTCAGTTGACGAATGCTGATATTCATAAGTAAACCTGATAAATAAATCATAAAAAACAATTAGTCTTATAAATAAAGCTAATCTAATATAAATACAACGTCAACAATAAAGATTGATTATCAATCGTTTTATCGCATTTTATTACTAATCGACTTTTTACCACCAATTGACATTAAGGATGATTGCAATGGCAGATTTATTTGACAACCCAATGGGACTAAACGGGTTTGACTTCGTCGAGTTTGCTTCTCCGCAGCCTGATGCGGTCGATGCATTGTTTAAACAGCTTGGGTTTGCACATATCGCCAATCATAGATCAAAAGATGTGGCGCTATATCGCCAAGGTGACATCAACCTAATCTTAAACCGTGAGCCAAAGAGCCCAGCCAGTTACTTCGTCGAAGAGCATGGCGCTGGTGCTTGCAGTATGGGTTTTCGGGTAAAAGATGCCAAAAAAGCCTACGAGCGTGCGGTGGAGATGGGTGCGCAGCCAGTAGAGGTGCCAACAGGCGTGATGGAGCTGAGACTGCCAGCAATTAAAGGGATCGGCGGCTCACTGATCTATTTGATTGACCGTTATAAAGACGGTGAATCTATCTATGATGTTGACTTTGAGTTTTTTGCAGACATCGATAGAAACCCTGTCGGATATGGTTTCAAAGTCATCGATCACCTCACGCACAACGTCTATCGCGGCCGCATGGCGTACTGGGCAAAATTCTATGAGCGTATCTTTAATTTCCGCGAGATTCGCTATTTTGATATCAAAGGCGAGTACACGGGGCTGACCAGTAAGGCCATGACTGCCCCTGATGGCAAAATCCGTATTCCGCTCAACGAAGAAGCCAAGCAGGGCGGTGGTCAGATCGAAGAGTACTTAATGCACTTCAATGGCGAGGGGATTCAGCACATTGCGCTCGCCAGTGATGATCTGTTTGCCAGTATCGATATGCTAAAAGCCGCCGGTATTCCGCTTATGACTGCACCAAATGCAGCCTACTACGAGATGCTGAGCGAGCGCTTACCAAACCATGGTGAAAACGTTGCTGACTTGCAAACGCGCGGTATCTTGTTAGATGGTACGACAGAGGGCGGCGCACCGCGTCTGCTACTACAGATTTTCTCTGAAACCATCTTGGGTAGCCCAGTGTTTTTTGAATTTATCCAGCGTAAAGGGGATTATGCAGACGGTTTTGGTGAAGGTAACTTTAAAGCCTTGTTTGAATCCATAGAGCGCGACCAAGTGCGTCGTGGCACGGTCGGTCAGCAAGAGACCAATCAATCAGAAACAGAAACGCCGTAGATCACACTACATTTAAAAAAAATTTAAAAAACAAACGGACAAGGCAAAAGGATTTTGGCTTGTCCTGCATGAGTGACTGATATTAGCCACTGACTAATCAGTATGAGTGCAAATATTCACTGCGATAAAAGGAACACAGGCATGGAACGCCTCTCACAGATAGATTCTCCTAATACAGCCATCGGTGCCAATAGTTCTGTAGCCAAGCAGCAAGGCGGTGATGCATCTGCTCATCATAATGCGACCGATAAAAAGCAGCCCTATATCTCACATCAGTCAGATAGCCATGGTCATATTCATTATAGTGATGATGAAAATGCAATGTGGCAGGCGTTGCTTACGCGTCAAGCTGAGCAAATCCCTAACCGCGCTTGTCCTGCCTATCTAGAAGGTTTGACGAAGCTAAACTTGCCAACGACGCATATCCCGCAGTTGCATGATATTGACGAGGTATTGCAAGCGACCACCGGTTGGCAAACCGCAGCGGTGCCTGCATTAATCAGCTTTGGCAAATTCTTCAAACTACTGGCCAATAAATCCTTTCCTGTGGCAACGTTTATTCGCCGATTTGAGGATATGGACTATATCGAAGAGCCTGATATTTTTCACGAAATCGTTGGACACTGCCCGCTATTGACTCATCCAGCCTTTGCCGCATTTAATGAGACGTATGGCAAGCTGGGTCTGAGTGCAACGAAAGAGGAAAGATGGTTTTTGGCACGGCTCTATTGGTTTACCATTGAGTTTGGCTTGGTCGGTAGTCAGCCTAAAGACCGTAGAATCTACGGCGGCGGTATATTAAGCTCGCCTTCTGAAACCATCTATGCTCTTGATCAGACATCGTATGCCCAGCCAGAAACCCAAATACAACCCAAGCCTACACAGCAGCCTGAACACCGCGCATTTGATTTGCTTGATGTGTTGCGTACGCCTTATCGTATCGATCAAATACAGCCGATTTACTATGTGATTGACGAATTAGATACGCTATTTGATATCGTTGATAGCGACATCATGGGGACGGTCAAGCAGGCGATGTCACTTGGGTTATTTGAGCCGACCTATCCAGAAAAATCCCATTAAAATTTTATAAACATCCGCTCTACTACATAAGGACATAGCAGTGGAGTGGCGTCAACAAACCTCAGTATCACAAATCAGCATCACAAAACAATAAACTCGATAAAAGGACATTATCATGACAGTATTATCACAAAGCAGTTGCGAAGCTTGCCGTATTGGCGCACCAAAAGTCGACGAGGCCGAGGCACGCGAGCTATTGACACAAATTCCTGATTGGTCATTGATTGAGGTGGAGGGTATTCAGCAGTTGCAGCGTCAGTACAAATTTAAAAACTTCGTCGCAGCGATGGATTTTGCCAATCAATTGGCAGACATTGCTGAAGCAGAAGGGCATCATCCCGGCATATTGGTAGAGTGGGGCAAAGCGACCGTCACATGGTGGTCACATAGTATCAAAGGGTTGCATCGTAATGACTTCGTCATGGCGGCTAAAACCGATGCGTTACTTGATAAGTAACGCATCAGTCATTCGGTTATTCACTAGCAAACCAGTTCTCTAACTCTTCCAAACTCAAACCCAATCTAATGCCAGCTTGAGCTGGCATTTTAAGGATGTGTCATGCCACCAAAACCGCTCACCCAGATCAGCGCCAAGCTTGCCTTTATTATCTCAGCCATCGTCATCGCCATCATGGGTATTACCATGATTGGCTTTGGTTGGGTGCCGCACCTGTCTCTTATCCTTGCCATTTGTGTATTGCTGGCTATCGGTATGACCAAAGGTCTGAGCTTTAACGACATGCAAGCACAAATGGCCTCAGGCGTCATGCGCGGTATCGGCGCCATCTATCTATTCTTCTTTATTGGCCTCATGGTCGCCGCCCTCATGATGTCAGGGGCCATACCCACCTTGATGTACTTTGGTTTTCAGCTCATCTCTCCTGAGTATTACTATATCTCCGCCTTTATCCTCACCTCTATTATCGGTATCGCCCTGGGCAGTAGCTTGACCACTGCAGCTACCTTGGGTGTAGCCTTTATCGGCATGAGTAATGCCTTTGATGCCAATGTGGCGATAGCGGCTGGGGCGGTGGTATCAGGTGCGTTCTTTGGTGATAAGATGTCGCCCTTGTCGGATACCTGTACCATTGCGTCCTCTGTGGTCGGTATTGATCTGTTTGAGCACATTCGCAATATGATGTATACGACAGTACCTGCGTGGATACTGACAGTAATTTTGTTCTGGATATTCTCAGGTCAGACCGTCAGTGCTGATCTGAGTCAAGTGACCATACTACAAGGACAGCTGATTGACAGTGGCTTGGTGCATGGGTATTCGGTACAGCCCTTTGTGATATTGGTTGGATTGGCATTGTTTCGGGTCAATGCGATTTATACGATTATCTGTACGATTGCCGCGGCGCTGATCATTACTTATATGCACAGCTCACCCAGCTTTGGTCAATTAGGTGGTTATCTGTTTGCCGGCTATGTCCCTGCTGAGTCATTAGAGCTGGGTGAGGTGGGTGGTATGCTGTCGCGCGGCGGTGTACAGAGTATGTTCTTTACCCAAGCGATTGTGATACTGGCATTGAGTTTGGGCGGGTTGTTAACAGCACTAGGGATTCTACCTGCACTACTGTCTGGTATTAAAGATACACTGACGACATCAGGACGGGCGATCTTTGCGGCGGCCATGTCGGCACTGAGCATTAATGTGCTGATCGGGGAGCAGTATTTGAGTATTTTATTATCCGGTACGGCATTTCGGTCAACGTTTGAGCGTTTGCACCTGCATCCGAAGAATTTGTCTCGGACGATTGAGGATGCAGGGACGGTGATTAATCCATTAGTGCCATGGAGTGTGTGCGGGGTGTTTATCAGTCAGGCGTTAGGGGTGCCAGTACTGGATTACTTGCCCTATGCGTTCTTCTGTTATTTGTCATTGCTATTAACATTGGTGTTTGGCTTTACGGGGCTGACGATTAGCCGAGTGGATAAAGAAGCAAAAGTCGTCGAAGCATAATAGGTGATGATTTATAAAAAGACGCGGCTTATATAAGCTGCGTCTTTTGCATTTAAATATTCATTAAATAAGCTTTTATAGATCTGCCGTTAGGGCATCCCGACTTTTCACCACTTTATGCTGATCCTCTGTGCTATCGACTTTCCAATAACTAGACACATATAGATGCGTCTTTGGTACGTCGCGCTCAACTTTGAAGTATTGGCGCAATACTCGCATACTATGAAACTCGCAAGCCGCCCAAACCGCGGGCTGTCCCTCAAGCCAAGTCAGTGATTTGACGCAGTCAAGTAACGGGCTGCTGTCTGCATTTGGATGAGGGTTGACCACCCATTGAATCTCGACGTTATCTGGTTTTTTGAGTGTTTGCTGGTCTGCTGTAGTCGTCACTTCAAGCACGGCATAGCCGCGAGAATCGGCAGGCAATTGTGCCAAATTGACCGTGATCGCTGGCAATGCTGTCATATCACCGACCAATAAAAACCAATCGGCGTCATTGTTGATGAGTTTTTTTGGGCCAGGGCCGCCCACCAATATTTGATCGCCAGCTTTAGTGTTGCGTGCCCATATCGACGCAGGGCCTTCAGCCTCATGTAATGCAAAATCAACGTCTATCTCATCATCACGCTGAGCGATGATGGTATAGGTACGCATCAATGGCTTGATGTCGTCGCCTTGAGGAAATATCAGTTTGATATAAGCGCTTTCTTGATCTGTCGGGAAGTCTATTAAACCTGCACCGCCAAGAGTAATGCGGCACATATTTGGGGTGAGGTATTTGCTACCGATCACATCGAGTAATCTAGGGGTAGGTTTTGCCATTTGCTATGTCCTTCTTTTTTAGCATGTAACGATAGTGCGCAAAGCATGGTTTGTTATCATCTGATAGCTTGTAAGGCTAGCATATTACTTTGATGATCGACTGTCTTAAAAATGTATGGGTAAAAATGATTGTAGAAAGTGGATGATTTTATTAGGGCGTGTTGCTAAGTTCAAAAAATCAGGTTTAAAAACTGGCTTTTAGGCTGACCGACATTTCACGCTCAGGCCCCATCCAGCAATTGTTAATATCATAACAAGCACCGACATAGGTTTTGTCAAAAAGGTTGTTGATACTCGCACCCACAGTCAGCATGGGATTGATCCGATAACTACCGCCGACATCGACTAACGTCACACTTGGTAGCTCATCTGAATTTTGTTTGTCTAACTGCATCCCACCTTCATAGCGAACACCTGCATTCAAAGTTAGCTTGTCTGTAGCGTAATAGTCTGCCCACAGCGTCGCTTTATGCTTAGCAATTTGCGCCGGCATATTACCTACAGTCTCAGGATTAACTTCTTCTTCCGTGATCTCAGCATCGGTATAGCTGTAGCTTGCTGCGAGATCTACCCAATCATTGAGCATACGACTGGCTGAAACTTCAAAGCCTTTCGACTCAATTTCACCAGTTTGTGTTTGATTTGTATAGTTGACGTAATCTGACACCAAGACATTTTTTTGCGCAATATCAAATACCGCAAACGTTCCTTTAGTCGCACGGTCCGGAGACAGATATTTGATACCAGCTTCTAATTGATCGGCCGTGGTTGGTTCAAATGGTTCATTGGTAATAAAGTTGCTACCAACCACAGGCTGAAACGACTGTGAGTAGCTCAAAAACGGTGATAGACCATTATCAAAGTTATAAATAGCAGCAAGACGTCCACTGGTTTCTGACGCGTCATTGTTGATCATTTTTTCACTAGGGGTTTTACCTTTCGATGTATCGGTTCGATCAAGGGTACTTTTGAATTTATCATGTCGTAAGCCTGCCACCACTGTCCAGTCTTGCCACGTCATTTCATCTTGCACATAGAGTCCAAGCTGGCTTTGTTCGATATCATCGTATCGACTAAAGGTATCTAAGGGTAGAATATCGGTGCTGATTTGTGAAAAATCTGGATTCGATAAGTCAAGGTTTGGTGTACCATCTGCGAAAGCGTCATAATAAGTTGCCGTGCTGTCTGTCTCTTGATACTCAACACCAAACAATAGATTATGTGAGGTATTGGCCGTATCAAACTTATAGGCCAGTTGGTTGTCTGTGGTCCAGTTTTTCATGCGCTCATCAGTGGTATACGCCACGCGGTTTAAGATCTTATCGCTACCCTCTACAAATCCTTCATCATTATACATATTGCGCTGCTGAGCTTCGGCATCGGTATAGCGCGTGATATGTTTAAACGTTAACTTATCATTGATATCCCAGTTTATCGTAATGCCTGGCATCAGTACTTCTTTACTAAAATGATTCCATTGATCTCCTGCATAAGCATCACTACCCAATTTGCCGTAGCTTGCCTTGTAGACAGTGCCGACAGCAGGTAATGGGGTAGAGGGCACCATTTCTGGATCGTCTTGATAAAACAGATTGGCAAGTATTGAGACATCATCAGTTGCTTGCCATTCAAGCGATGGATTAATCAACAATCGCTCTTCTTCAGTGGTTTGCATTTGACCGTCTTTTTGGCGTTTTAGCGCGACTAAGCGATAGTTCAAGGTGTCTGTAATAGGACCTGTGCTATCGACGGCCACTTCTTTTAGGTTTTGATTACCAAGTCGCAGCTGTACTTCATTTTCTTGCGTGCTTTTAGGGGTCTTGGCGATTTGGTTCACCATACCGCCAGGTGCTGCATAACCATATAATGAAGATGCCGAACCTTTCACCACCTCGACCGCTTCAGTCGCATAGATATCTACTTGTGGCATGAGGTTCCAAGCGCCATCGTAGGGCAGTCTGAGTCCATCATAAAAGTTTGAGTAGGTTTTAAATCCGCGAATGTTGTACTCATCAAAGATAGAGACTGTACCGCGGCTCTCAGAGCTCACGCCTGGCTCATAACGCAAAGCAGCGTTGACGCTATCCGCTTGGCGCTTTTGTAACAGCTCCTGATCGATGCGGGTATAGCTCATGGGCGCATCTTCAGGGTCTAAGGCGGTCTTGGTACCGGTGCTGCGATAGCCATCTGAATAAACGGTAATTGTATCCAAGGTAGCTGATGGTGCTGCCGTCGTATCATTACCCACTTTATTAGTATCAAGAGAATTTTCTACGCTTGTCTCAATCACGTTATTTTCAATATTGTCGACCGTATTGTTTCCGATACTAGTTGGGCTGTTCTCAGCATAGACTGAATGACTTAGACTCATTGCCAAGCCCAGTTGGACGGCTAAAGTTAAACGTTTTTGGCGAATGGATTTGGACGTTGAGACAAAGCGCATTATATTTCCTTGTGAGTTGTGATTAGATGTCGAAAACAAAAGAAAATAAATAATAACATTAATGATAATAATTATCATTAATGTTTGAAAATAAATCTTCTCTCAAATGATGTGAAATTCGTTCTTACGCCAACATAGCAATGGCATCTTTACTCGCCCGCTGTCGCTCTTCAGCATTTAATTCAATGAGGCGGCCTTCTTTCATGAGTAACAGTCGATCTGCATGCTCAAAGTAACCATCATCGTGACTGATAATAAACAGCGTTTTACCGAGTGCTTTTAACTCAGGGATTAGGGTTTGATAGAACACGCGGCGAAACGCAGGGTCTTGGTCAGCGGCCCATTCATCAAGTAGCAAGATGTCTTTTTGTTCAGCGACAGCAATAAGCATGGCCAAGCGTTTGCGTTGTCCCTGCGAGAGCTTATCGGTAGACAGCTGGTTGTCAGCCACACTTATTTTATCTTGCAAGTCCAATTTATGCAGCCACGCATTGACCAGTGCTTTGTCTGGCTGCCGTCCTTGTCTGCCAATCAATTGCTTAAAAATATGCTGATCGCTAAAAATGGCAGAATACAGCTGTCTATAATCGGCATTATTCTGTGAATTAACGGGCTGTTTGTCGATGGTTACCGCACCTGTGGTAGGGGTGAAAATGCCTGTAATAATCTTGGCAAGTGTCGATTTGCCGCTACCATTCGCCCCGATCAGAAACACCACATCGCCTCGTCGTAGCGTTAGATTGACGTCTTTTAAAATATTACCAGAGTGATCGCTGTCTTTAGCTATTAATGCCTGAGCACCAGTATCATTGCTATTACTGACACTGCTATTACTGGCATTATCACTGGCATTATCACTGGCATTATCACTGGCATTCGAAACACTGTTATTGGAAACATTGTAGCGATAGTTAACATCAGTTAGCGAGATGGTTTGCCAGTGTTGGCTGGTGTTGTCCGTTCTAAATAAAGGTTGGTACTCAGCCAGTTCTAGCGATTGTATTTTGTCTAGGGCAACTTGAGCCGTCTGTAGTGTTGGATATGCACCGACGGCGTGAAGCAGCGGCGACTGCATAAATAGAATCGTTAAAGAAAAAGTGGTGGCGATGCCCATCGAGATGCCGAGATAATTTGATATGGCAAATATCACCCCAATCGATGCAAACATCATAATATTTGACCAGTTCACCGCTGATAAATGAAAAGTATCAGACTTGGTGACAGTCTTTTCATAGGATTTAGCATGGGCCAAAAAATCATCTGTATACAGTTTTTGTGCTCGGTGTTGGTTAAGTGCCAGCTCTTTACGACCTTCTATAATCGATTGATAATCCTGATATAAGGCGTCATTAATCTCTCTCAACTTTGTCAAATGTGTATAGACATGCTTGACCAATAGGGTGCTTATCCAAATCGTCATCGCAATCCAAAACATGACAATCAGCAGTAATGGTAGCGACAGCCAGCCCAGATATAACCCCACACCAACAGAGAGGATAACGCCTTGCACCAACTCCGGCATCCGAACAAAGGCGACGGTAATAGACTGAATATCTGAGGATAGACTGGCAAGTAACCGCGCACTACCCAAATGATCTATCTGAGGAACGGTGGTATCGATGATTTGTTTGACCAGCTTGGTTCTGAGCTCATAGACAAACTTGTGCCCCAAACGGGTGAGTGCATATTGCGATACAAAGGTAGTCACCAGCAACAGCAGTACGAGCAGAGCAAACTGCCCTAAGCTCGACCACGATAAGGTATTGAACACAGGCTGACTGATAAAGGTTTGGTTGATATAAGCAATGATACCCACACTGACGGCAGCATTGATTAAGTTGAGTAAAATGACTTTTAGAAAGGGCAGACGATACTGTGCCCAAATCATATGATGTAGAGAAACGCTGGCACGAGAGGACATAGTGACTCAGTAATAGTATGGATGTTTGATGGCATAAAAGGGAATAGGTCACACCTAATCCCTTTTACTGAAGTTCGTTAGATAAGTACGTTTTATAGTCAATTCTCTATAAAAGAATTACAGCGTTAACCTCGCTTCAAGTATTACATATACATCTGCACTGGGCTGCCTTGTACTACTTTTAAATTGAATCAACTATAGCTGATATATGTTAAAAATTGAATGTGGCTGACACTTTTAAGGCCGTTGGCTCACCTGCATTTAGATAGCCTGAATCTGCATAACCGCCTACTGACTGCCAATAATCTTCACCCGTGACATTGGTTACCACACCTTTTAGAGTAACGTCTTGTCCTGCTAGCATAGTGCGATAGCGTGCACCAAGGTCTAAGGTCGTATAACCATCAACCTTTAAGGTATTGGCATTATCCGAATAACGAGAGCCTGTGTGGATAATATCGCCCGTTAATGTCAGTCCTTCAACTGCGGCTAAATCATATTCTATGTTAACATTGCTCTGCAAGGTAGGCACACCAATCACTCGATTGCCATCTAATGCACTATCACCGGTGTCTTTTTGTTTGGCACTTAAATAACTGACGCCCGCATTGAGGCGCATGTTTTCACTTGGGCTACCAAAGACAGTCAACTCCACACCTTGATGGCGGTTTTCTCCAGCCGCAGTAAACGTATTTGAGTTGTTGATATAAGCACGTGGTTCATCAGTTCGGAAGACAGCGAGACTACTGCCAATCATGCCATTGTCGTATTTCACACCCAGTTCAGTTTGCTCACTCACGTACGGATCTAGATTTTGACCACCATTAGTGACAGCGTCATTATCGTTAGTTAGAGGCGCTCTTTTACCTGGTGCTAGACTTTCAATATAGTTACCGTAAATCGACCAGTCCATATTCGGTTGATAGACAATACCGATACTTGGGGTCCACTCACTCTTATCGTAATGAGCCGTTTCTGCCTGCGTGTTGGCATCATAGCTGGTGGTTTTTAAGTTCTGATGACGCACGCCTAAAGTAGTTTTTAGCTTATCGTCGAACAGTGATATGGTGTCTGCTAGCGCAAAGCTTTGGAGTTGCTTTTCGTTGGTTAATTTTGGATCGTCTAAGTTGCCGCCAAAACCTGCCTTATTCGACCAGGTATTATCTCGATACTTAGTGGGACTATATAAGTTAGTAGGGCGTGCGCTATCAAAAGCATAAGCGCCTTTTTCTTCTTGATCGTATATATCAGCTGCTAACACCCAATCATGACCAATTTTACCCGTTTGCCATTTACCACGCAGACCGAGCTCGGCGCTTTGGACTTTATCTTCTCGAATATTATCAAATCGAGAGGTAGTGCTACTGCCATCATTATTAGTTACTGTGAGGTCTGATAAAGAATTGTCTTCATCACCACGTCGTATGCCGTAAGCACCATAAGCGGTAATATTGTCATTAAAGTCATATTCTCCTCGAATCGTACCAAAGACATCCTTTTCATCTGAGTAGGTCCAAGGCTGCGCCCAATTTTTTGAGCCGTCTGGCGCATTTGGTACACTAGACACCCCACCAAGATTGACACTAGGACGAGTCTCTGACAGCTTATTGTCTTGCCAGCCTAAATCTGCTGATAGGCGATACTGATCCCCTCTATAGTCCAAACCAAGGGCAGCCAGACCCAAGGTCGACGACTCATCATCGATAGCACTGTCACCATCTTGATAAGCAGCATTAAAACGAACACCAATAGCATCATCGCTACCAAAGCGATCACTGACATCTACCGCGATCTTACCTTGGTCACCTTGACCATAACCAAGCGTCACTTCACGTAGCGGGTCATTGCCAGCACGTTTTGGTAATAGGTTAATCGTACCACCAGCATTGCCGCCACTAGGTGCGGCACCATTTAGCATGGCAGAAGCGCCGCGCTGGACTTCAACACGCTCAAATAATTCGGTGGCGATATACTGTCGGGGCAAAATACCGTATAAGCCATTAAACATCGTATCATCTGATGTGGTGATGAAACCGCGCATAAAGTAGGCTTCTTGAAAGTTACCAAAACCCCTTGCCACGCGAACAGTAGGATCCTTTTTGAGTAGATCGCCTACACTTTGGGCTTGCTGATTGGTGATATATTCATTGGTGTATGAGGTGGTAGAGAACGGCGTATCCATGATGTCTTGGTTACCCAAGATTCCGACGCGGCTACCGGTCGCAACTTGGCCACCTTCATAAGCATCTGGCAATCCATCCGCTGAAGCATCAGCGCTACTAGTGACGACGATAGTATCAAGTACCACATTAGGAGTGGTTTGAGCATCTACATCATCTGCCTGTGCCCATGCCGATTGACTCGTTGTTAATACGATGACAAAAGTAGATAGACAGGTTGAGCATAGGGTCTTTAAAGAGAGGGGTTTAGTCGATACCAATCTCGAAGGTATAGATACTAATCGTAGAGAAGAACCAGATGCATTCGAAAGATTAAATAACGCAGCAGATAAGCGAGACAGTTGCATGAATATTTCCAGCATGTAATTTAAATCGTTATTATATTGATAATAATTTTCATTATCAATATTATTGCGGAACTAATGCTAAATATATTTTCAGGTTAAAATTCTAAATGTATTATTTATATTGCCAATAGTGGTCTTGCCTGCTCAATTCCTTATTTTGAAATGTAAGGCATCTGCATTATCGTCGCTTTGTGCCTTGTCTGGAACAATTTTAGCGATCAGCAGTGCCTATTTGCGAATGTTCAACACGCCCTACTTTTAATTATCTATAAATGTCAGGTAGATTATTCACTACTTTAAAGTTCGAATTCTTAGTTTCCTAAGCTCCTCTTAAGGTTTGTTTGTTGTAATAGCGGTAGAGCAGACGATGTGATGGCGAGTCTACTAGCGGTATCTCGCCTAGATTCGATGTTTAGCAATCACGTCGTCAAAAACAAACGAACCATTAAAGGAGTGACGGTCATGACCCAACATAGCACAAGCAATCCGGCGCACGAGCCTGATATGTCTTTATCAAATACTCCTAAAACTCGACAAGTACGAGTTTGGGATATGTTGGTCAGAGTGACTCACTGGGCCGTCGCGGCTGGTATCACTGCCAATTTGCTGTTTACCGAAGAAGGTAGTGAGCTGCATCAATATGTCGGTTATATCGGGGTGGGGCTAGTGGTTGTCCGTCTACTTTGGGGATTTGTGGGGACACGTTATGCACGTTTCAGTGACTTTTTCCCCACGCCATCTCGTATCAAACGCCATTTATCTGATTTGAGTATTCGCCACACAGACGAGCAGCATTTGGGTCATAATCCATTGGCTGCCATCATGATGTTTGCGTTATGGGCGGTGATTATTGGCTTGGGTATTAGTGGCTATCTGATGGAAGCCAATATTTTTGCCAGTAAAGATGTCCTTGAAGAAGTTCATGAGATACTGGCCAATAGTTTATACTTACTGGTGCCGCTGCATATTATCTCTGCGATTGCCATGAGCTATTGGGAGCGGCAAAACCTGATCAAGTCGATGATAACGGGTAATAAAACGGTGACGCCGCGTCGCCCACAATAAAAAAAGACAATAGAGTACATAACGTAATAGGACAGTCATGGCACGCATACTATTAATAGAAGACGATAGCAATATCGCTGAAGGTTTGGTCGTTGGGCTCAAAAGCCATGGTATGATGGTCGATTGGTTTAGTGATGCCAAGCAAGGTGAGATGGCACTGCAAGAGGGTATGTTTGACGCGGTGCTACTTGATTTGACTTTGCCAAGAGGGGATGGCATGACGGTGCTACAAAATTGGCGCTACAAACAGCTAGATACGCCGGTATTGATCATTACGGCTCGTGACGCGATTGCCAACCGCGTGGCTGGACTCAATGCGGGCGCCGATGATTATCTGGTCAAGCCATTTGCACTAGACGAAGTGGTTGCCCGCCTGCAAGCCTTGATACGGCGCAGTCAAGGACGTAGCCAGCCTGAGATTCGTTATGGTGACGTCGCTTATTGGCCGCACAATCACCGAGTCTCTTATCAAGGCCAAGTCGTTGAGCTCACCATCAAAGAAGTGGCGATACTCGAGCAAATGCTGACCCATCCCAAACAGATTCACAGCCGCGCAAGCTTAGAGGACAAGCTCTACGGCTGGCAACAGGATATTGAGAGCAATGCCATTGAAGTACATATCCATCATTTACGCAAAAAGCTGGGCAATGACTTTATTTTAACCAAACGTGGCATCGGCTACTATCTCAATCCAGCCCATAATCATTAATATGTTTATATTCAATTTGGCTTTCAATATACAAACCATATATGAGCAACCTATGAGCTTATGAAAAGTATCCAGCAGCGACTGTTCATCTCCTTACTCATTGGTCTGCCTTTGCTGTGGCTTATCACATCGAGCTTTATTGCTTGGCGGTTGTGGCACGAAATCAATGAGATGAATGACACACAAATCACCCAAGTGGTTCGTTACTTGATGGGCATATCCGCCAATGACGATGAGCAAAGTGACCGCGACAATAATAACGAGACAGAGCACAATGGAAAACCCGTCGCCAAAATATATAATTTAAAAAGTAAGGCGCTGTCAGGTGATCTGGGTGATGCAGAAGACGATTACATGGGTTTTGCTATTTGGGATAAAGAGGGGAATCTCTTAGCGGCTGACGAGAACGGACAGTCGTTTTCTTTTTTGCCCAATCAGCGCGGTTTTGTAGAAGAGGACAACGCTATTTATCAGCGTCTAAACCCTTTTAGTAAACGCTGGCGGTTGTTTTATGCGCATGATGACTATCGTAGCGATGATATGGGTGAGGAGCGTGTGATTGCCATTGGTCAAAGCCTTGCCTCTCGCCGAGAAATGATTGTTGAAGCGATGTCTGTGCAAGTACTGCCGATGTTAATTGGGCTGCTTTCCTTAATGATCTTGACTATCGGATTGATACGACACGGACTGATGCCATTAAGTCAGATTAGTTCTGAGGTAGAACAGCGCAAGCCGCAAGACGATCGTCCGATTACAGCGGACGTCCCACAAGAGATTCAGCCTTTAGTGACCGCGTTAAACGTGTTGTTTGTGAAAGTGGCAGACACTCTAGCACGGGAGCAGCGCTTTACCGCTGATGCCTCTCATGAGCTGCGTAGCCCACTGGCTGCGCTCAAACTACAAGCCGATCTTTTGCAGCAGCAGCTATTACAGCTGTCTGGTATAGAAAACGACAGTCAACTGTTTTATCACACGCAAAAAATCAGCGATGGTATTGAGCGCGCCACCCATTTGGTCGATCAGTTATTGGTGTTAGCCAAAATAGAGCCGCAACAGCAGTTGCCTTTTGAGCAATTAGAACGTCCAGACTGGCTGATGCTCACCGATACTGTGCTGAGCGACGTCAACCGCTTAGCGCGTGAAAAACACATCCAATTAAAACGTACCGTACACTGTGACAATTCTGCCGATATTTTACCCATTCTTATTAATCCAGTGTTGTTTAAACTATTAATCCGTAACCTATTAGACAATGCCATTCGTTATTGCCCAGAGGGCTGCCAGATTGAACTGCAGTTGGATACTGATAGTATCAAAGTGGTGGATAATGGCTTGGGCGTCGACCCAGAGCAGCTAGCGCGGCTAAGCGAGCGCTTCTATCGTCCAGCCGGTCAAACCCAAATAGGTAGTGGGCTGGGGCTATCAATTGCCAATCGAATTGCCGATCTGCACAATCTTACCTTAGCATTTGCCAACCGCCCTCAACCAGAAACAGGCTTTATCGTAACGGTCAGCAGTAAGAACGCACTCTCAAAACCGTTATAAGACATAAAGCATACTGTATTAGTCTGTATCAGTTACACTAGGGCATACCCATTCGCGTTTCTACCTTTTGAGGATTTTATGCATCATTCTATTCATGACGAAGCACATTTGAGCAATCGCAATCATTGGTTGAGGGCAGCAGTGCTGGGGGCGAACGATGGGTTGATTTCGACCGCCAGTCTATTGGTTGGGGTGGCTGCTGCCAGTACAAGCAGTCAGACATTGCTGCTGACAGGTATGGCGGCGCTGACCGCAGGTGCATTATCAATGGCGGCTGGCGAGTATATCTCGGTCTCATCACAGGCGGATACCGAAAAGGCGGATCTCGATAAAGAGCGACATGAGCTGAGGCACAATGCTGAGCGTGAGCTGCTTGAGCTCACCAAAATTTATGAGGCGCGTGGACTTGAGCATGATTTGGCGCATCAAGTGGCCGTGAGCTTGACTGAGCACAATGCGTTAGAAGCCCATGCCCGTGATGAGATTGGCCTGACGGATATTAGTGAAGCAAAGCCCATTCATGCCTCAGTGGCTTCAGGACTATCATTTATAGCGGGGGCGATACTACCCATTATTGGGATATTACTGTTACCAGCGGAAACACTGGTTTGGTCATTGTCATCTTTGACAATATTGGGTTTGATGCTACTTGGGATCATCTCTGCTCGTCTAGGCGGTGCACCTGTGATCCCTGCGACTACCAGAATCGTGGTTTGGGGCGTGCTTGCCATGGTGGCAACCTCGTTAATTGGTCGCTTATTTGGTGTGGCAATTTAAAGGCAAACTCACTCACTCCACGATTGCCTAACTGATTATCATGATTTTCTAGCATACTGTTTGATGGTGGGCAGGTCTTTGACAATGGCGTTGCCAACGATGTTGGGAAACAATCGATTGAGCCATGCAAAAAACCGTTCGGGAAACCCCAAATGCTGATGCGCTTGTTTGGTTGATATAAAGTGAATCAGTGCCTTTGCGACGGTCTCAGGCGAGTCCATTTTTACTTTCAATGCCTCATTCATGGCGACGACTGCGTCTTTATTCATGGTGGTTTTGGTGGCTCTGGGCGCAAAATAGCGAAACCTCACTGAGGTGTCGGCATACTCGCGGCCTAACGCTTCACTTGCACCGCGTAAGGCAAACTTGCTCGCGCCATAAGCACTAAAACCTGGGTAGCCAATACTTCCAAAGGTTGAGCCAATGCTGATAATTTGGCTCGGGCTAGGCTGCGCTATCAAGATAGGTAGCAGTCTTTTTATAAGCTGTAGTGGATACGCCACATTGACGAGCATTATCTGTTCAATCGTGTCATCATTTTGATCCGTGAGCAAAGCAAAATCATTGATACCTGCGTTGAGTATGACCGTATCAATGACGTTTCTATGGCCTTGTGTCATTTCCCCCAGTCCCTCTACCAGTAGCGATTGCGATGTCTGCGAGCTTAAATCACACGTATGAGACACAAGTGGGATATCAGGATAGTCTTTGGTCAACTCATCTACCAAATGAGTCAAGGTCTGGTTGTTACGCCCGACCAAAATGACAGGCTGATTATTGGCACATAATTGCCGTGCGATCTCCTGCCCGATACCACCCGTGGCACCGATTAGTATGGTGTAATTGAGCGTAGCTTGTACTAGATCTGATTGGCCATTAGCTGGTGTCATGATGTCGCATCCTTGTTGAACATTGATTGTTAGAGCACGGACTATTGAAGCACGGATTGTGGTGAGATGTGCTGTTGCTAATCGTTTGAGTGATTCATGCCATGCCTAATGCCAAGCCCCATCGCAATATACAGCTTACGCTCTGTTAAAGGCACATCAATTTGTCGACGACCATGCATGATGCGTTTGTTGTCGAGTATCACCACATCGCCATTTTGCCACGCAATGTCTTGAGTGTATTTTTCACAAAGCTGAGTCAGCTCATCTAGGAGCGCATCATCAACGTGTTGACCGTTTGCTAGGGTGAACTCAGGTTTTTCATAGTTAAATGAGGGCCCAAGTAAAGTATTTGCAAAGGCCAGTTGACCGCTTACGTTGTCTTCTCGAATTGCAGGTATCTGTAATACGTACCGAACGCCGCCGTCTGTCTGAGGTTCTACGTGATGCGTTAACGTCTTGCTCGTCGTCGCCGTGATAAATGTCTCTAAATCATCCAAGCTTATTTGATCGGCGTCTGCTCTGCCGGTCGCAGTCGCCACATAATTTTGCCAAATGGCCTGAGGTAAATAGCGACTGATACGCATCGGCTGACTAAAGGTGGCTTTTAGCTCAGGTGATAGCGCTTGATACACTGCATGCCCATCACATATCGTTGTTTGTGAGCCTTTTTTGGCGCTCAATTCACTAAAAAAAGCAATGACGTCAGGCGGCATCGGCGTATTGCCATTTTCGATATGTAGTCCAATAGCATGCGTGCCTGCATCCACTTTTTGCGCTTCAGAAGTGATGTTTTGGCGGGCGGGATCGTAGGTCAAGGTTTGACAAAGTTGACTCATCAATTGGCTAAACGTCTCTACATCGTAGTGATAGCCTCGAAGTAACGTCCAACCATGGGTTTGCAACTCCATTAAAATATCAGCGGTTTTAGGCAAGGATACGCTAGCAGACGCGTGGGAGGTTGGTGCCTTAAAAGTGTCAAGTTCGATAACGTCGCTTTTTATCAAGTTGCTTTGTATCAGGTCGTTTTCTATCAAATCATTTGGCATCAGAGTGGTTTGCATAATATGGTCCTATTGTTGTACTGCTGGTAAAAGCGTCCGTTATAAGCCGAGTGCCGATTGATAAGCGGTAAAAATGTGCGCGCGTCGCAGTTTGCCGTTATCAGTCAATAATTCATTGTCCGTACTAAAAGGGTGCTCGGCGAGATGCCACTGTTGGATACGCGCATAGTCGGGCAAGGTTTGGTTAACGACATCTATCGCTTGCGCAATCGCAGATTGTGGATCATTGCTCGTTGCGACCATGTTGGGGTTGGCGACTATCACCGCAGACAAATGCGGCTCACCATCTCCGAGTACCGCGACCTGATAAATAATGGGCTGCGTTGAGAGCTGCGCTTCTACCCATTCAGGCGAGATATTACGGCCAAAACTACTGATGAGCACGTTTTTGCGTCGACCCGTGATGTATAAATAGCCGTCGTCATCTAAATGACCGATATCCCCTGTGGCAATGATGCCATTGTCATCCTTACTATTGTCATGGTTTAAGTAGCCTTGCATCGCATTGCCCTTTACCATTACTTCGCCACTATCTGCGATGCTGACCGAGGCGTGAGGCATAGGTTTGCCCACACTGCCTTCGCGCTTTGCTTTTGGCGTATTGAGACTGACTACCGAGCCGCATTCAGATAGGCCATAGCCTTCATAAACAGGCAAGCTTAAGGCACTGGCGTCTTGTAGTAATTGAGGGGAGACTTTGCCGCCGCCGACTGCCATAAACTTTAATGATGGCACAGCAGCATTGGCGCTGGATTTGGTTGCTCCCTTGTCTGCCATGTGCTCACAAATGGCTTTTAGCATTTGCGGTAATAAAATAACGCTGGCGATGTCGTATGTTTGTACCGTTGTCATCAAGCGCTTAGCATCAAATGCTTGATTGGATAACAAACCCAATTGATCAATGTGCCCTGTCACTAAGGTGCGCCCCATATATAGACTCACGTAAATACCTGCCACATTTTCTAATAAAGTGGCAAAAGGCAACACGCTTAAATGACTAAAATTACTTGTGGCATTGCTCACTTTTGGCGCGTGAGTAGCGTCATCTGTCAAGGTATCAGCGAGCGAACCCGATAACGACTCGACAATACGCATCAATGTCTCTTGACCCAAACACACGCCTTTTGGCATGCCCGTACTGCCTGAGGTGTAAGTCACTTTGCAAAAATCGCTGGCAGTAGAGGAATTTTGAGCGGTGAAGGTATGGTCAGTGATGGTGCCAGCAAGTTGATAAAAACTACCTGTGATATGAGTCGCCTGCTCAGACTTGATGGTTTTTGTCTCTGGTGTATCAGCAATTATCCAGTTATCCGTATTGTCTATGGTTGGCAGTTGTAAACCAGCGCCAACGTATACCATCTCTATCTGCGCATCTTGTAGTAAGTGCGCAATTTGCGCGGCACTAAAAAATAAGGGGATTGGCACAACGACCGCGCTGACGGTACTCAATGCCAAATCGAGTATGATCCAATCTATATCGTTATGCGCATATAAGGCGACACGCTTGCCTTGCCATGTCTTTAGTGTTTGATGAAGCGCGGATAGCGTGCGTTGTAGCTGGCCATAGGTCAGACTGGTCGTGTTATGGTCAGCTATCGTTTGTATCGCTACCTGCTTGGGAGTTTGGCGGGCATGCTGACATATCGCGGTATAAATGGGGGTCATGTTGTTCTCACTGTCTTGTGGTGGTGCAGTGTTATTGGTTGGCTAATGCATGCGTATTAAACGGCTATCTTATTTAGCGTCAAACGCGTGGTAGCATTCATCTCTAACGTTTCGGTATAGCGATAATGTGGGGCGCATACCCGCTTAGCATCGGCCACATTGATAGCGACGACCAAGGGATTGTGCTGATAGTAATGGCCCCATGAGGATACTTGCTCAGGGTCTTCTAGCGCTTCTGCCGTGGCCTTGGCAATGACATGACTGCGAATGCCCATATGTGCCAATATATGCCGTACCGCATCGGTGCCAGTACACACGACCCAGTCTGCTTTGGTTTGGTGTTCATGAGTCGTAGAATTCAGGGTGGGGGTGGATAAATAAAACACCAAAAATGCTATCATAAGCCGCGCGCTACCCGCACAACCTGATGCCAAATTGCCAATCTCAAAAATGCGCTGGCGACTGACTGGCTCGCCTGCCACTCTGCTGATCTCATGTTGTATCGGCGTGTTCAGATACTGCTCTAAAAATATCTTATCTTCACAGATAGGCTTTAGACCGATAGCAACGCTCGTGCCTTTAAATGTAGGCAAAGTATTATCATCAGTGGATAACCAATCGCCATAGGATGGCATATCGGCAAAACCTGAAAACAAAATGGGCATAAAGTAGCTTAATCGGGCGTGATGGATATACGCATATATGCGTTTGATAAATGCTTGGGCATCTTGGTTTTGGGCATAGGAAGTAGGCGATGTCGCTATTGGCATTTGCGTACTGGCACGAATATAGAGGGAGGAGGGTATGCCTTGCACTTCCAATATTGACATTGGCTTAACCGCTTCAATATAAAAGGTCGTATTTAGAACATTCTGTAAGGTATGAGTGCTATCAATAGATAATGACATCAGCTGTCTCCAAATGGTTAAAAGCTTTTAGCACGATTAACATCATGAAAGCATCATAAAGGAGCAACCTTAACTGAACCTTAAGATAGTATCGTCTAATAATATTTACCTACTCCCTAATAAAAACCATATCAGTGTGTTTGAGCCTACTGGTTCTTATTGATATGCTATTTAGTTTTATTCAATTATGGAAAATAATTATGACTTCACCGCTTCACCGCTTGTATTCTTTTCGCCGCTGTCCCTATGCCATGCGTGCCCGTCTCGGTCTTTTATTTGCCGAGCAGTCTGTAGCGCTGCGGGAGGTTATGCTGAAGAATAAACCAGAGCAAATGCTAGCGATTAGCCCAAAAGGGACAGTACCCGTTTTACAGTTGGCGGATGGGACCGTCATTGAAGAAAGTGACGAGATTATGATGTGGGCACTTGCGCAGAATGACCCACACGGCTTACTTGATAAAAATACATTACCGCAAGCAAATGACTTGATTGCACAAAATGACAATGAGTTTAAATATTGGCTAGATCGATACAAATATGCAGATCGGTATCCTGGGATGACGCAGAGCGAGTATCGACAGCGGGGCGAGGTGTTTTTGCAGGTATTGGAGACGCTATTGACAAAAAATGTCTATCTATTAGGAGACAGTGTGACCACAGCGGATATTGGTATCATGCCGTTTGTTCGTCAATTTGCGCATGTTGATCGTGAGGTGTTTTATGGTTTGCCATACCCTAAATTGCAGCAGTGGTTACAAGATTGGCTTGCGCATCCGTTATTTTTGCAAGTTATGACTAAGTTTGAACCATGGCAAGAAGGCGATGAGGTGGTGATTTTTCCTTGTTAATATCTAGTATAGTTAAGTCTAAATAAAAACGATACAGGATAATAAATTCATTTGATTAAACGCTATTTTTCTTGCTTGCTGTGACTACGTCTCCAGAGGCTGCGAAAAATAGCGTTTAATCTTATTGTATCGATTTTATATTGAACCGACTATATTTGAAGTTATTTATATGATCACATGAGTGGTGAGTGGTAGGTAAAGTATAGATTTGAAAGAACGTAGGAGAATACACATTGTATACTTGTAGTGGTCAAATATTTTTAGACAGTACTTAAGAGGTTTTTGTTGAAATAAAGTCTCTCTTTCTTGCTCGGTGTTAAATACTCATTAAAGCTGTGTGGTCTTACACTTTGATAATAGCCCCAAATATAATCATTTACTGCCTGCCAAGCCTCATCAATATTGTCATAGCCGTTTTTTGGCATCCACTCTGTCTTAAAGCTTCTAAAGAACCTCACATGTTTTTCAAGCTCTTGTATACGCCGTAATTCAGGCGTTAGGGCTTTGCCTTCTGATGGCATGACACCTTGCTGTTCTTTACGGTATTTATATACCCAATTCTCTAAGGTGGTTTTGCCGATACCTAATGAGTTGGCTACTTCTGGTATCTTCCTGCCTTGATCTTCAACCAGT